>OBYY01000003.1_pt1 | contig 142813 bp, 192 predicted proteins | sample 1476821 | NCBI WGS metagenome assembly OBYY01 (sample SAMEA2580218, study PRJEB22360) | human gut metagenome | biome: human gut; feature: human-associated habitat; material: faeces | place: Denmark | collected 2008/2010
ATTTCGTATAGCTCAGTGTAGTTTTATCTTCCTCATAGGTTTTAATACGCTTATCTAAGTAATAATTGTATACGTACCTGACACAGCCGAATGTCTGTGCTAACATCTGACGCTGTGCTTTATTTGGGTAGATACGATATTTATATGCAAATCCTTCTTTGATTGAATTTGAACCTCGACAAATCGAGTTTGACTTCTCCATATGGCCTCCTCCTAATATATAAGTGTAGGGTTTCAGTACCCAACAGCCAGTTGGGACTTAATCCTCTCATTGTTTAAGCTGTATAATGATTAGGCATCGGTCTGACAGTGTTCTCCTTGGGCCATTAGCGTCCGTTAGAAAGCCAGTCAGCCAGCCTGTCATTGCAGCCGTTCGATTTATGCAGGTTGGACTGTCCTTGTACCAGTTTCTGAACCGGAAGCGTTCCGAAGGAAAACCTTACTATGTGTACATGACTGCCGGAGCGAATAAGTTCCTCCGCATTTATTATGGCAAGGTCAAAGAGTGCCTACGGAACTTGGAGCAGGCAGAGTAACACCCGTTTCTATATCACACCTTTCAAAGCCGGCAGTTCTGGCGGCTTAAAAGTTATGCCCTAAAATATCAAATCGGACTTTTTAAAATTTTCTTCAAAAAACACTTGACTTTTTATTAGCAGGCTTCCTATGTTTATATATATTATGGTTTATTTTTACGATTTGACAACTAAATCGGTTAATTTATCAATTCATCTCACTGGTTATAGAACCAGGAGTATTCTTGATATTCTTAAGATAAAAAAAGAAAGGACATTATCCTTTCCTCTCTCATACCATATATTCACGGTCTGGCTGTTTTGAATATGTTTTTTTCATATGCTTTTTTGCGAACAAAACTCCAAAAGTAAAAACTGTGACTCCCACAATGGTTCCTATTATATATTTAATATAGTCTTTCATGATAACCTCCCTATTATTTATTCTTAACTAGTATGAATGAAGCGATTATCATTTGTCCATGTATTTAAAATATTTGGTTGAAGTAATTATTTTCTTCTTTATTATCTCAAGACTCCTAACTTCACAATTTTAATTGTAGCATATGATGGGCATACCTTTATATACATTTTCATAAAGTGTCTTTGCCATATCATATGGGAGGTTCACACAACCATGTGAGCCATTTGTCTTGTAGATATTGCCACCAAAACTTGACCGCCATGAAGCATCATGTAAACCTATACCACCATTAAAAGGCATCCAGAATTTAACAGGTGAAGCATATCCTGGTCCACGGAGAACCGCATCTTTCTGTTTGTATGTCAATGGATAGATACCCGGAGGTGTTGTATGCCCTTTTGCTATATTTCCTGTCACACATTTTGATGATTGGATTAAGTTTCCACCCACACAAAGATAAACCATCTGATTTGTCAAATCTATCTCAACATATGTATTACCATAATCGTTTTCCTCACGGCTGGCTCCAACCATAGAATAGATTGGTTCCCGTTCTGTTTGTGTTCCGGATAAAATTTCAGCTTTTAATTGTTCAGCTTCTGCTTCCTTATCAATTCTGTAGCCATAAGGCCCTTCAACATTTACCACTGTCCCTGAGGTAGTCATAAAATCCCTCTTTGTATAAGCAGTATCCGTCTCTTTTGCCAATGATTTGACATATGTTTCTAGCATCTCTTGATTTAATGAGATATTTCCTAAATCATCTGTTATAATCCATTGATAGAATGTATCCGCATCTAATATTTTAGGAACACTTCCTATCTCATAAGTAATACTGGAGGATGCTACCATATTTAATTTGTTTAACATCTCATTCAGTGTCACTGACTCTTTTGTTTCGCTTGGCTTTGTATAGCACCCACTTTCATCCAGATTAACTTCTGTATTTCCCTGGTCTACTGCATCTTTTATCGTTTTGTAGGTTTTATCTTTTATTAACTGCGTTCCATCTTTCTCTTCTATGATCTGATATCCGGTTCCAACTATATAATCAATATAGGCATCTTCTGGAGCTTTCATGTTTTCATTCTGTAGTGCGGGCAAGGTTTCTGTTTCCTCCATTAATTTTTCCTGATTAAATGTACGATTATAACCAAGTTCATATATGCTATCTTTATTCAGGTTTAATATCCATTTCATTGAATCCTGTTCTTCCAGGATTGGTTTTGTACTGATATCTACCTGATACCCAATATCCTGGCCGCTAATCCATTCATCAGGAAAGTCCCTTCCCTTTACGGACAGACCATATGAATTTTCCAATTCTGATTTTATAAATGAATCTGCCTCCACTACTGTTTTACCAGATACATCATAATCCAATATTCTTGTGTTTGGAAAGAAATGTGTAGAATAATAAGAAGATGTTAATCCATATCCAATAACGAGTAACGAAACAGTCCCTAATAATATAATTGTTTGTTTTTTCATTCATTTTCACCTCTCATTTATAATGTATGATTTTAAATAAAGAAGACAAAAAACATACTATTAATAAATAATTTGAGAGGAAATGAGATAAATGAAGATACTTGATATTATGGGAAAAATGAATGCAGAGCAGGCAAAGGCCATATTCACAACAGAAGGCCCTCTGCTTGTTTTTGCAGGTGCCGGTTCAGGGAAAACACGTGTGCTTACATACCGTGCAGCTTATCTTGTAGAAAATAAAAAAGTTGCTCCCGAACAAATTTTAGCAATCACATTTACAAATAAAGCTGCAAATGAAATGAAAGAACGGATTCGGGCATTGATTGGCGACCATGCCGATGGTATGTGGGCGATGACATTCCACTCCATGTGTGCACGTATCTTACGAAAGCATGCATCCGACATTGGATATAAAAACAATTTTTCGATATACGATACAGATGACTCAAAATCAGTAATTGCGAAAATAATCAAAGAAAATCTGTATCAGAAAATACTATCACCGGCTCCTGTTTTAGGGTTTATCTCTAATTTAAAAAATCAGAATATAGCACCGGATAAGTATGTTGCATCCACCCGGGAAGAAAGGGCAATCATTCATATTTATGAATTGTATGAAGAACAGCTGTATAAAAATAATGCTTTAGATTTTGATGATCTGTTATTAAAAACCGTTGAGCTATTTGAAGATTTCCCAGATATCCTGGAGGATTATCAAGAACAGTTCCATTACATCATGGTTGATGAGTATCAGGATACGAATAGTTTACAATTCTTACTTGTCTCCATGCTGGCAGAAAAATATGAGAATGTCTGTGTTGTTGGTGATGACGATCAATCCATTTATGGATTCCGTGGTGCTGATATACAGAATATATTGGATTTTGAGTCAAACTATCCAAATACGCTTGTAATAAAGCTGGAGGAAAATTATCGTTCTAGCGGGAACATCCTGAATACTGCCAATGCAGTTATAAAAAATAATACCATGCGTTCTATAAAGAAACTCAAAACAACAAGGGACCCTGGCAAAAAAGTTCATTATATAAACTACGAAACCGCTTCACAGGAAGCCTCATCTGTTATACGAGATATTATTGAGCAATCCTGTGACTACAAAGATATTGCAATCCTATATCGTACAAACGCACAGTCACGTTTATTAGAAGAGGCATGTATTAAATACAGCCTTCCCTATCGTATTGTTGGCGGCATTAATTTCTACCAGAGAAAAGAAATCAAGGATATGGTATCCTACTTGAAAATCATATCAAATCCAGCTGATGCTGTATCTCTTAAACGAATCATTAATGTCCCAAAGAGAAATATTGGTGATACGACGCTTGATAAGATTGAAGCATATGCAACCGATTATTCATTATCTTTATATGAAGCACTCCATAAAGCAAATGAAATTCCATCACTTAGCAAGCGAACACTTCAATCCATCACGGATTTCATAAACAAGATTGAAGATTATCGCTTAAAATTGGAAAAGTGTGGAGTTCTTGATTCTCCTGGTGATGGTTCTTATAGTATTCATGAATATCTCAATGATGTATTATATAAAATCGGATACATGGATGAATTGAGGAAAGTCAATGATGAAGATGTCTATGAATCCAAAAAAGAAAATCTGGAAGAATTTATCAATAAAGTAATAGAATTTGAAGGCTCTGTATCAGCATTTACTCTGGATAAATTATTAGAAGATATTGCCCTGGTTTCTGGCGTTGACACTATGGATGATGAAGACCGGATTACGCTTATGACATTACATTCCTCAAAAGGTCTGGAGTATAAAAAAGTTTATATTGTTGGGATGGAAGAACGGTTATTCCCATCCACAAAGTCTGTCATAGAAGATAATGTCGAAGAAGAACGTAGGTTATGTTATGTCGGTATCACCAGAGCAATTGATGAATTAATACTCACTTCTGCATCGGAACGGATGATAAATGGAAATTTTCAAAGAATGAAACGAAGCCGTTTTATTGATGAAATGCCTGATAAATATGTAGAAAAATACACATAAAAAAGAGCCAGAGGGCTCTTTTTAGCTTATATAGGGACATCGTTGTAAATCTTTCAGTTTGTATTTCTGCAAGGCATATATTTCATCACACTTTGAATCTTCTGGGAAATAGTTATTTGAATCAGGAATCACAATTCTTAAGGCGTTTTTTTCATCTTCTTCATCAATCCAGTCTACCCTTACATCACAATCTTCATGAACTACCACTACTTACACATTTGTTTAGAAGTAGTGGTTTCTTTACTTTCTAAACAACTGGTAGTTTAATGGTTTTAAGATACTTTTATTACGCCGTAAACAGCTCTTACGGTCTGTGGAATGAAACTTCCTGCGTAAGATAAAATCTCTTTTGGCCGGTTCATTCGGCCACTAGGCCCTGTTACAGGTTTACATGTATTGTATTTACTGTCTTATAAAGATAAGTAAAGTCCGATACCTTATCAAAAGCCGTTTTTACGGCTTTTCTTAATATATTATAGGCTGCATTCACATCTGCATTAATTAAAATGCCATCTTTACTTTGATACAAGCCTCGATGGAGCCTTTTTCCGCTGAAATGAGGGATTACTAAGTCTCCATATGTCGGAATCATGTCTCCATCTAAGAAACTGGCTTTTGAAGTATAACTCTCTTCATTGACCATTACTCGGATTTTATATTTAACCGCCATTTCCATCAGCTTCTTTATGAAATAGCCATTTGAAATATAGCAGAAGTTCTGGTTGTTCATTCTGCCCATTTCTAAGCCTTGCTTCCACTTCGGATTCTTACCGATGACTAGATTCCCTATCTCATGGTCGATACAGTAATGGATTACAAAGGAAGCTGCCTTGTTATAAAAGTCTGCCATCTTATGGTTCCGTTTCTTCCAAAGGTACTGGATCTGACGGCTTGAATACTGCCCGTTCGGAAGCTGGCTATGAAGGTATGCATTTCTCTTATTAAACCACTGATTTTTAATCCATCCGTGTGTGCATCGCAAATGTAGTCAATATATGGCATCTCATATCTACCACATTTATCACAGGCATGCCCATTTGATACATATATGATATTCCAGTCCACATTCATTGTTCATTTTCCGTTTTTTCTATTTTAGGATTCATATAATCCCATATGTTACAAATCGGCCCTTACTTAAAAAGTTGTAATTTTCCTAATAATGGTCTTAACTTCTCTTCTTCCATAGGAATAAAGCCGATAGCTGTCAGGACCCTTCCATCCTCTTCCTTATAATCCTGCAGCTCTGTCCTAGCCTCATCATGGATGCAAAAATAATCCTTCCCTTCAACAAATCCCATCTCGTTAGCTTTTGCTAAAAGTTTTTCCAGTTGGTTTCGATTTTTGATTCCAAGCGTTACTTTTGTAAAACTTGCCTCTGGGTTCATCCATTGTTCCCATAAATCCTTATCAATCACCATATTACATACATAGCCTTCTTCTGTCAGTATGATTGATTTAGAAATCATATGGGTCAGAAAGCTTTCGCTTGCATGGGCTCCTTGACTAACCAGTTTACCTGCTGACATTGGCAAATCTTTTCTAATTATAATATATTGTTTGTACATTTTTTTCAATCCTCCACCAAGAATTCTATTAATATTTCGTATTTTATCTTTTCCCTCCTGTTTTATTTTATCTATATTATGTTTTATCTCTCCTAAAAATAAATAAGTTGATATTTTTATAAACATTTATTTGAGAATGTTACATACTATAAATGACAAAACTAAACTATACATTTATGGAGGGATCTATATGTTAAGTCTTATAAATAATGATTTTTTTGATAGAATGGACAAATCGTTTGATAATCTTATGAAGCGGAACTCTTTCCCAGCAATTATTCTCAGGAACATGAGAACTGATATTGCTTCAACAGACGAAGCTTATACCATTACAATGGACGTACCTGGCTTCAAGAAAGAAGACATTAAGATTAGCATTGATGAATTGATTCTCACAGTTGTTGCGGAAAAACATGAGGAGACTGAATCAACTGATAAAGAAGTCATTACATGCGAAAGATGTGATGGGCGATGCGAACGTCATGTTCGCTTGAGTGATGATGTCGATGTCGATAAGATTACTGCTAAGGTTGAAGATGGTGTTCTTATCATTACTATTCCAAGAAAGGAACGGCCAGAGAAGGACATTAAAACCATTGATATTCAGTAAATAAAAAGCAAGCTCACTGCTTGCTTTTTTGATTGCTATTTATTTATACATTCACAACTTCATCTGTGCCAAAATCCGCAATATACTTGGCAAGGAAGCATTTAATGTATTTTTCTTCTATATCCAGGCACTCGCAAAAATCAAATATAGGTACGGCAATACGATAATAATCTTCCTTCTTTATTTTGCTAATTAAACCTCTGCCAAAGACATCGTTCAGGGTTATGTAGCTTTTTTCATATGGTATTTTATCTGCTGGACTTTTTAAAGACTGGTTGAACCAATACTTTTTTGGATCTTTAATTTTTTCACAGCTCCTTGTAAATCATTACTGTTACATTTTTATTTTTCAATCAACTTATTGAAATCTTCTTCTGATAGAATAGGAATACTTAGTTCTTTTGCCTTTTTATTCTTAGACGAATTACTGGTTGTATCATTATTGATTAGGTAGTGCGTCTTATTAGAAACAGAACCAGTAACTTTTCCTCCGAGTGACTCTATCTTTTTAACAAGGTCATCCCGTTTTCCGTACGTTGTGAGTTTACCAGTAATAACAAACACTTTTCCATCTAATTTTAGATTTTCATCCTTGTTCCCTTTTACAATATCTGGTTTTTTTACAACGATTTCTTTTAATAAGTTGAAAAATTCACTTTCTCCCGAATCTTTTAAGTCTTTCTGCTTCTGATACCAATTATTAATGGCGTTATTACTAAGTTCTCCTACATCCTCTACATCAAGGAAATTACCGGATTCCAGTTTTTCAATGAATTGGTCCAAATCACCATTTAATGCCTTTGAAATTTTCTTTCCAGCATCGCGTCCAACATTATCAATTCCCAATGCTGCAATCAGATTTTCAAGCTTCACAGTCTTGCTTTTCTCAATTGATTTAGTGAGTTTTTCATAAGATTTCTCACCAAATCCCTCCATTGTGATGATGTTATCCTTATGTTCCGATAGATGGTATATATCCCTAAATTCCTTGATAAGTCCACTTCCTATTAATTTCTCAAGCGTTGCCTCACTTAATCCAGAAATATTCATTCTATCACGTTCCACAAAATGCGTGAATTTTTTAATATGTTTTGCTTGACAGTTCGGGTTTGTACAATGGAGTGTCTTTATGAGCTGCCCATTGTTTGTGGTTTCTTTGATCATAGTGTTTGCACCACAAACAGGACACACATCAGGTATTTTAACTGTTTCGCTCTGTGTAAGGTTTTCTGCAATCTGTGGGATAATCATATTGGCTTTATAAACCATGATATGGTCACCCTCTCCAAGTTTAAGGGACTCCAACACACTGACATTATGTACGCTTGCACGGCTTACCGTTGTTCCTTCCAGTTCGACCGGCTCAAACACGGCAACTGGATTGATAAGGCCGGTCCTGGAAGCGCTCCATTCAATATATGATAGCGTGGTCTCCTGCGTTTCATCTTTCCATTTAAAGGCAATGGAATGCTTTGGAAATTTCCCAGTCGTTCCCAAGGATTTTCCATATGCTATATCATTGTATGATAATACAAGGCCATCGGATGGGAAATCATTATTCGACATTTGTTTTTCCATTTTTTCAATCGTTTCAAGAATCGTGTGTTCATCAACCAGGTGTGATTCAACCAAGTCAAATCCCTGTTTTGAAAGCCAGTCATATCTGTTTTCTTGTGTATCAGACCCATCAGTTCCTAAATAAGGTTCACCTTCTGCATAAACAAGTTCAAACGATTTAAATACAATATGTCTCCTTGCAGATTCTTTTGAGTCCAGCTGTCTGACAGAACCACTTGCCAGGTTTCTTGGGTTCTTATATTTATTTCCTTCCTGCAATGCTCTGTTGATTTTCTCATATTGACTATAGGTGATGATGGCTTCTCCTCTTATAACAAGGTGACCATGAAACGCAATTTCTGCTGGAACTCCTTTAAAATATTTTGCATTATGTGTCACGTTCTCTCCTACTTCACCATTACCACGGGTTACGGCTTTATTTAGTTTCCCGCCATCAAATGTCATCTGAACAGTAAGCCCATCAAGCTTCCATCCAAGAAAACCCTGCCTTTTATTAAGCCAGTTTACTAAATCATTCCTATCCTTTGTCTTATCCAATGATAATGCCTTAAATTCATGGGTTTCTTTCTTTAAATCGCTTTCAACAACGTATCCAACATTCCTAGTTGGACTGTTTTCAGGTGAATAATCATATCTTGATTCAAGATTCAAAAGCTCATCATATAGTTTGTCATATTCATAATTTGACATGATTTCCATACTCTCGTTGTAATAGGCTTTACTTGCCTTATTCAGTAAATCAACAAGTTGATCAATCCTTTCTATCGCCTTTTCTTTTAAAACCGGGTATATGGACCATCCGTACAGTAAGACATCTGTATATTGTTCCTCTGTCATTCCAAGATATTCCCTCAAACTTTCATTCCCAGTCTCTTCTGTATGCCATTTTTCTATATAATCATCCAGTTGATCCGCAGTTGCTACTCCGTTTAAGCAATCCTCAATAAAATTTGACATATTTGTTCTCCTTTTTTATTTTTCTTTTAGTATGTATGTATATCATGTAGAATAAAAAAGGAGCATAGCTCCTTTTCACTAACTTACAATAAGTCTTTTTTTGCATATTTTTCTGTATATTCTTCAAGTAAAAAATCAATTTTTTCTTCCATTGACATCTTAGAAAACTTATCCTTGCAATATTCCCTACGCTTTCTCATTAATTCATTCCTAGAATCATTTTCATGTTCCCAAATTCTGTCATATGTACTATCTGACGGCATTTTTTCTTCTTTCAAATATATATTATTTTTGTTTCACTATAAATATTTTCTACATCCTCTTTTCTAATTGCACTTAGAAGTTTCCCTTGTATTCCATCTATTTCTGGGTCAAAGCATTTTTCCTTTAATGTGTCTGGTATTATACTCTTAGGAATCAGATATATGTTTTTTTTGTTATAATATCCATTATCCAGTGGATTTTCTTTATTATTATCATAAGTTGTCATAAACAAGAATGGTTCTTCAGACTTTAGTTTTATATACCAATCATGTTGTAAGTGTTCATATGTCCTGATGCTGCACTTTGTTAAATATTGATAACGTACCAGATAATTATCTATTTTCCCATGATAGAGTTCATATAACGAGTTACAAAAAGAAAACCAATCTTTATATGTCCCAAATTTCGGAATCCAATAACATTCTATTTCCGGATTGAACTCATTAAGTTCTCCTGATATCAGCCATATTAGATATTCTCTTATGATTGTCCTGCATCTATCAACCACGCAACTTGAACCACATCTGCTTTCAATTAATTTTCGTATATGATTTTCCAGGAAAAAATAATGCGTAAAAACAAAATTTGCTTTGTGCTGATTTTCTTTTTTCTTACAGGGCTCATGAAATTCCTCAGCAATCAGTTCCATTACATTATCTTGTTGGAATACTAAAACTGTACTGAATACATCAGGGTCTTTCATATCATATCCACTCTCTGTCAAGTTTGATACTGTCTTAAAAACTAATTTAGCATAGGCATCCTTATTACTTTTAGCAAAACCATCCAGTAATCTTTCCATTACTTCATTCATTTCCATTTATATTCCTCCATGATTTATTTAAATATTTGTTTTAAATGTTCCATACTTGAATACAAAAACTCCACCATATCCATGATGATTGATAATCTTACTCCCATGAGGTTTTCAGGAGAGCGGCTAGATGTTACAATTCCAGTAATACTTACATCTCCTACTCTGCTAATATCTTTTCCGACTCCAGCACCAGGTGCCAGTGGACCCTGCGATATAGTGACAAGCCCAACATGGTCTGATGCTCCAACAGAAGCATCTACAGCAATGATAACCCAGTTACGAAATGTATTATATATTTTTTCCAAATAGCAATCCATATTCATTGCATGAACCGGGTGTTTTAAAGTTCCAAATACCTTAATACGATCATTTTCTATTTCCTTTAATTTATATCCCAAAAGAGGTCCAAGACAATCTCCTGTTGATCGATCTGTTCCAATGCAAACAATAATGATTCCCTTCTTTTTCTTAATTCCCTTCACATTCATGATTGTGTTTAACAGACATCGAGTAAAATTATCCACATCTGATTCATTTGTTGAGAAATAGGATACCTCATTGATTCTATTTATAGTAAAATCATTTCTATTTTTAAATATGTAATTTTTAATAGTCTCCATATTATACTTCCTCTATTCTTGATTGATATGAATAATATGGATTGATACAGAACTAAATAAATAAAAAACAGAGGATAGACAATCCTCTGTTCTGTAAATATGTATGTTATTTTTCCATTTCCCTCATATATTCCAATCCAATTCGAAGACCTGATAATTTAGTATCCAGCCTCTTTTGCTCTTCATCCGAACACTTATCGTTATTCCTAATCTTAAGTAGCTCTAATTCTGCTTTTTCCAGCCGCTCTTTCAGTTCTTCCCAATTTTCTTTATATGTATTGAATGGTATACTTACATTTTTTACGATGGTCTCCATTCCGGCCGTTTTTAGAATGCTATATTCTTTGCTTGGTTCAACTTCAAAATCATTTGTTTTCTCCTGATTCCATTCTTCCTTACTTAAAAATCCGCCCGCACCTGTTACTGAACCATCTTCAGACATCCATATAAGATCATCTTTCTTGAATGTCTCATCTGTGCTATCTTTTATCCTTTCCTGCCGAGAAGACTCCCGCCTCTTAGGCGGCGAGATGAATCGGCTCATTCATTAATTCACATACACCAGGCCTCTGTTTTGACATTGAATCTTAGTTTTAGATACAGGAAAGTTCTTTGTCCCGAATCCCTCCGCACGTAAGTATGCTCCTCCACTAAGTTGGCCGGACATTACATAACGTTTCCCTTCGTATAGGAATATCGCTCCGGGAAGTGTTCTCTTGGGATCGTTGTAGCTTCTGGTGCTCTTTATAACAGTCATCTGTAATTGCAGACGCCTCGTTTCTTTTCGTCTATATTGACGCTTTGTTTCCAGATACCACTCATGTAAACTTGGTTCCTTTTGATCCATCCGCTTCCTACGGTTCTTTGCTACGATCTTTCCATTAAGACGGTAAGTTCGTTCTTTCTGTAAATGGATCATCTGACGATTGTGTCTGCGGTATTGTTTAATCTGGAAGCTATGCTTTGGAATATCCTTGATCGATTGCACTTTTAGTGTGCTGCATGCTATACAATAGGCATCTGTATCATGGTCCTTCATGATGTCATTTTCATCCCGGTAGGCTTTTGTATCCATTCCCGTTGTCACATATACCTGGTCTGGAAATCTGACAATTAGTTCCACTAACAGAGATGGAATGATCTGGTTCAGTACTGATAACGCATGGTACTTCTTATTCTGACCCACTTTGATTTTTGTGAGTCTCTTAAACGCATTCACATCGGTATGTACTTTTGTATGACAATTCTCACAGAGACCAGCCATGTTTGTAAGTGTGTCGCTTCCTCCTTTGCTTTGCGGTACGATATGATGATCGTGCTCAATGCTGGATTTTCCACATAATAAGCAGGAGCCATTTTGGATGTTTTCCAGCGCCTCCCGGATGTTTCTATATCCGTGAAGAGGTCCTTTCTGATACTGCCATCTCTGAATTGACGGATTATCCATCGCCATGAATGCGAACTTATTCAGTTCTACCACGATCCTGGAAACTGGCAGGATCTTTTTAATCAGTTCTATCAGATTCAAATGTGTCCGCAGAAGCTGTGTTGCAGTCGGTGTCAGCCAGCCTTCTGGCCTCTTCCTATTATTAAAGCGAGATTCCGTATTGATAATTTCTTTTAACATGACTGGGTTGTCACAGCCTGGGAGCCTCCGCCCTTCCAGGAACTTTGTGGTCGTGACCAGTTTCCGCGCCAGACGTTTCCGGACAAGACGTTCTCCTCTTCTGGATGCCCTGCGATGCGCTGCACGATCTTCCATAAGCTTTGGTATCTGCTTGTTCCTTGTCTCACATTTAGCAGAGTACAGGCATCTCCCTGATTCGTCTACAGCGGCCACTCCTATGTTTGTCCGTCCTGGGTCGGTTCCCAGTGTGATTGATTGTTTTATGTTCGTTTCCGGTTCATACAGCAGGCGAATTGTGTACGGTTTCGTGCTTACCACCGTAGCTTTGCCTGATTTTAACATCCGCCGCACCTTGCCATACCGAGTGGTTGGCATCAGTGGCATTCCTGATGTGTTTAATACATAAACGTAATTCATAAATCCTTCCTCTTAATTTTGATGTAATCCGTAGAATCACGATCCTACGTTAATTTGCCATAGCATTGGCGCACCTACTCCCAGAGTCCGGGACTTGGCATCATCCCGGAGTGGTTCGGACTTAATCCTGATGCGTCACTGCTCTGCTCAATAACTAGTTTTCACTAATGCTTTGAAATCCTTTCGGATACACAAGCAAATCCGACTATGTCGGAGTTTGAAACTCCACAAGTGGAGTTTGCTCCTACTTCAAAATCCGTCAGGATTTAAGTAGTGAGTTATTGACTATATCTTTTCTTATTTCAGGAATTTCTTCCTTTTTCTGTTTAATCTGTTCGTAGATGTCCTGCTTTAAATCCCAATTAAGATATAATTCATGTAAGGACATTGTGAAAAGTCCCTCATCGACTTTATCTTTTTTAAATTCATTGGAAATTTCTGTTACCATACTTAACCAATCAGCCAAAAACTCTAACCAGACATTACTGTAATCATCCAGTTGTCCCATATCACGTAACCATTCTCTTACTGTTTGAAAGTTACCTTTTGTTCCGCATTCGGGATTCATGAATACATAATCAATTCCTTCTCCTTCATTTAATGAATATATACGTCCAATTGGAAACATTGCACATACAGATGGCTTTACTTTATTTATGATACATTTTTTCTTAAGCAAAAAAGGGCACGATTCTTTCGGTCCAACAGATTTTAACGTAATAACTGGCATCATTGATTGACAATCATTCTTGATGTTACAATATCGGTTAATGATGTCAGTAATATCCCTGCAATAGTAATTTGCTATTCTGTGAATGTCTATAGGAGTCAAAGTGATATCGTACCTATGTTCACAACATTTCCCGCAACATTTACACTTAAATTCAAACTGTTCATCCAATCCTATCCTCATTGATAAAAATTCTTGATATTTGTCCATATTTACCTCTTTCCAAAGTATTATTTATAGTTATATTGGTCTGTTTTTTTCTTTTGTCAACCAAAAAAAGAGCATTCCGCTCTTTTAAAATTTGTATTCTTTGGCACACTCATCACAGACCTTTGAATTGTCTTCCTCGATATAAGTTCCGCATAGTATACAATGAGGTTCCTCCACTGCATTTTCTTTCTGCAGATTCCTTAAAATCATCTCCTTCTCTTTTTCCACTTCCTGCAAATCAATACCAAAGAAATCAGCAAGCACCTGCTCTTTATTGATATAATCGCCATGTCCAATATAACCCAATGTTTCTCTTGGTACTTTAGGGTCAAATATATCATATCGATGCATTAACCATTCCAGGAATTCTCCACATGTTTCAGACAGTTCCTTAATGGCAAGCATCTTATCAAGCATTGGTGTGTTTGATTCTTTTCTTACATGGTTATTGTTATCAAGTCTGTTTTCTGTTTCCTTATTCACTCTGCCTCATCCTCCTTCTCTAAACCTGCATATATGAATTTCATTCTTTCGTGAACTACCCAGCGCCTAAAGTCACTGGGCTTCTTACTGTTTTACTTCGATAAGACTGCTTTCTTAAGTAATACAGTTTCATCTTAGACTTCTATCAGTAAACTGATAGTTCCACAATGAAATTAATACTAAGAAAGTGCGCTGTACGATATGTTACACATGCAGAAAGTCATAGACTTTCCATAAAGTACTCAATGTACAGGTAGTTCTGTGTTCTGATTCTGGGACTTCTGCCCAGAGCAGAGATAGTTTCTTCTCTGAAACTGACTTTAATAACTCTCGGATAAAGTATCTGGACCCGATATTGTAAGAGGCAGATAAATCACAATTATATTGTTTTCCAGTCTGGAACTTACATAAACGATAGTTCTTTTCATCCCTAATAACCTCGCCAGAACCATCGAAAGCAAGTTTACTGGTATTTCTGGCATTGATATGGGCTATCCTTATTCCTAAACGATGTGCTCTATGAGCAACAAGTTTTTGTATCCCATTCTTCCTCCACATATGTAGTTTTTGTTTCTTAGGTCCAGAATTCTTTTTTTTCATATCCAGATGCTCAAATACGATCACGTCTGCATAATGGTCGTCTGCAAAGGACACGATCTCCCTGGCAATCTTTTTAGAAAGTTCATCGTTCAGCCTTGTGGCATATGCCCAATAACTTTTAGTGCTTTGCGAACCGTGCAGCCGCTGAAATTCCCGGATTTTATTTAATGCCAAATACAGATGGTCTTTTTCAGCTGCGAAATTAATAAATTTTCTCGCAGCGACAGTTCCATCTGCAGTCATGATTGAACAAACGGCATCGGTATTGATTCCGAGATCAACGGTACAAACAATCTGTCCTTCAACAGGCTCTTTTGACAACTCAACATCCTCTTCGTAAGAGAACCTAAGAAACCACTTTTTATGTTTCTTCTCCAGTTTTGGAGCGGAAGGCTGTAAATGCAGCCAATATTTCTTTAAATAATCTACGTCCGTCTTTTTAAGGTTAACCGTTACCCATATCCAATCATTGTCTTTAAATATCTTTAATTTACAAGATGTATCTGATTCTGCAGTCTGGTACATATTTCCTCTAAAGAACACCGGCATAGCATAATTATTTTTCTGAAGGACAGGTTTATTGCCCTTTTTTCCAGAGGATTCCCAATTGTTAAGATTGCTGTGATAGCTGTACAAGATCCCTAATGCCGCATTCCTTACGTCCCGCCTTAGATAAGACGGGAATTTATAAAACTCTTCATCAAATCCATATTTTGCTTTATTTGATTTCGTGTTGTGGATAAGGTTTTCGGCTGCGGTTTGTTTCTGGAGTTTATTGGAAAGCACAGATAGATACTCCCACTCTTTCTCATACGCATCGATCAGGAAGGAGAGGGCTTTGCGATAAAGGCATACCGTGTCACGGAACAATTTATCGATATGTTTTATCTCTATGGCGTAACTAGATGTAACTTTCATAGTTCTCTCCTTCCTAAAAATTTAGCTTATACTATCATTATAATGTAAGTTTTTGAAAAGATAAATGTTTTCATTACAAAATAATTTTACCCACAGCCTGAAGTCTGTGGGCTTGACAATTTACTTGTCAAAGTATCCCTTCAGAATCATACATGCTTTCTCTCGATATTCCATTATCACTTCTTCTGTCAATTCCTTATCTATAATGAACTCCAAGAAATATGTATAGTTATCATATGGAATCACCTGTTCAAATTGAGACCCTATGTATTCTTCAGTACCGAAATCATCTTCATCCTGATTTGTCTCCGGATTATATTTCTTGCCATATATGAAATACTCATTTTCTCTAACAATTCTTGAAACTGTTCGTATGCGAATCAATTTCAGGCTATATATCTTATCAGGTTCGCTCTGCCTATAAGAAAATCTGATATATTCCATTCATCCTCCTTTATAATCGATATTTTTCCAGTTGTTTGATTGGCTCATCACTTAAGGAAAAGACATCAATATTTGCGACATCTTCATAGGAATGTCCTTGATAATAGTATCTGTTCCCGCCATTTTCAAGAAATAGGTTCATATAATCAATACTATCATCCCAACCGTCTTCTGCGATGTTGAAATATTTTGACAATTTTCCATTCTGGTACAAAATAATCATCCAGCCGCCATTATAGTCAAAAATAAAAGCATATCGTTTCATATCATATCTCCTTATTTTATTTTAATCCTTTAAGATATTCCACAGGCGGCTTTTGCAAGTTTATCAGCCATATCATTATATTTGTTCCCTGAATGAGCTTTTACCTTAACAAAGTTCAGTTCAATCTGCCTTTTTGCTTCTACTATAAATTCTTTATATCTTTTCGAGCCTTCTTCGTGCGCAGTCCATATCTTTGTTTTCTTACCATTCAGATAGCAGCCTTCAGCCCATCCTGCAATCCCATTATAGTCATAATATATGGTTAGTTTCTTACAGCCAAGTTTAATTGCTTCTTCAATTGCAATCATAGACGCAGCCACTTCACCTGCAACATTCCACATGGCAAGCATTGCATCATCATTTCCGGATTTACTGATTTCCGTTTCATTACCATCAATAATGAGGACAATACCTGAACCGTACATGCCCAATTCATCATTATAACTTCCATCGACATATGCAAACGCGGCTCTGTCGCGTTCGAAATTCATTTTCGTTGAATTTTCAATTGTCTCATCCATCTTGCTTTCTGGTTCTGTATGCTGTTCCTTATCGTTACCTCCACCTAAATAGGCTTCTGCCTCATCCTCTGATACAAATCCTTTATATTGAGCTCCAGGATAACCTTTCACAGCTTCCTCACACTCTGGCCAGCTGTAAAAAATCCCTGTTCTTTTTCCTACCTTTACGGCATAATATTTCTTTTTAGCCATGAATTTTCTCCTTTAACTCATTTATTTTAAATTGCAACATCCTTCGACGATTGTCCGACTCATTAGTTTCCATTGATTCATCATCGTTTTCCCAATATACCCAATCATGAAGTCTCACATGACTAAAAGTCATGTGTTTCTGTAAGCCTTTAGAGCTTACTACATTATCCTGAATACAGCCTAAACTTAGTACTTAAAGAGCTAACTCTTTTAGTACCACATTTAGGTTAATTAACGAGGATAAAGTACAGGTACTTCTCTTAGATAATTCAGGTACTTTTGCCTGAATTTCTAACCTATCCCTCTCGGGTAAGGATTTTATGATTTCTCTTACATAATATCTGGCTCCGATATTATATGCCGCATTTAGGTCGGTATGATACGCTTTTCCAGTCTGGAATGTGCATAGACTATAGTTGTTCTTATGCCTATGTACAAATCCGGAGCCATCAAAGGCCAAAGCACTGGTATACTTCGGATTTACCCTGGATATTCTGATTCCTTCCCTATGAGCCTTATGTGTTACCATAGCCTGGACGGCCTGCTTCCTCCATAACTGAAGCCGCTGTCTCTTAGAACCTTGCTTCTTACCTTTCATATCCAGATGTTCAAATACAATTACATCTGCATGATACTCCAAAGCACATTCTATAATTGCATTTGCTGTCATCTCTGAGATATGTCTGTTTGTATGATTTGCAAATATCCAGGCTTTCCTGGCCTTGTAATTTCCGTGCTGCTGTTGCTCTTTGATACGGTTAATCTGATGATTCAGCCGGTCTTTTTCTATCGGATAGGATAATATTTTCCTTCCGATGACAGTTCCGTCTGATAACATCGCCGTACATGCTGCTGCATTGTTAATTCCAAGGTCTACTGACAGGACGATTCTGGTCTCAATTGGTTCCTCCGACAAAGTCACTGATTCTTCATAAGAAAATCGCAAAGAGGATGACTTACCCTTTATTTCAAGGACCGGAGAGCCTTCTTTCATATCAGCGCAGTGATGTTTGATATAGTCTACATCACTTTTTCTGAATGTTACTGGCAGCCATACCCAATCCTTTTGATGATAGATTTTTATTTCAGCAGAATAATCATTCAATCGGCTATAGGTGTTTTTTTTATAGAACACAGGCATGATGTTTCGATTGATTGATAGTTTTGGTTTCTTTGTGGATCGATTTGACTTCTCCCAGTTGTTTAAAGCTGACTGATAAGAAGAGTACGATCCAATTGCAGATTGGATAACAGCTCTTCTTAAATAACTTGGAAATTTATAAAACGCAGAGTCAAAGTCATATTTAGGACTGGGATTTAGGATTGTCTTGTGGGTAAGTTTTTCCAATGCACCATTCTTCTGTTTCCTTGACAAAGAAACAAGATTCTCCCATTCAGAATCGAGGACCTGTATGAAGAACGTAACTGCCTGTTGATATATCTTTACTGTATCGTTAAAAATCTGGTTGTAATGTTTAATCTTAACTGCATAAGATGAAATGACCTTCATGCAGATCCTCCTTTCCCTACTAAATATTATAATGTAATTTTTGAATTTGTTAACCAGCTAACTCATCACTAATACCCGATAAGGCCGGGCAGGGTCAGTAACGAGTATACGCTGGTTTTTTAATCAAATAAGAAGCGCATCCTATTTTATACTGTCCAATCATGATATTACACCATCCATACTTTGGTTTAGTTAACATCAGCATTTTCCTTTCCCTTTTCATATGCTCGCCTACATAATGCCTCATATCCACATGGCACCAAATCTTTTAAGAGTTCACATCCTTCACAAAAACCTATTCTTTCCTGCAAAGATAATCTTGCTTTGTTCTCATCAAAGAAATAGCCCTGTTGATATGTGCCATCCTCGTCTTCAATACTCCCTAAATAATATTCGTTATCATCTGACATATATGGTTTTATGAATGCCAGGAATTTGTCAAATGAATCCTTCTCATATTTCTTAGTGCAAATATTGACTGCTATATAATATTTAGATACTGATGGGACGCATCCTGTTTCCTCTATCATATCCTCTATATATGCATTTTCATATACATGGTCCACATTCATTTCTCCGAATCCGTCCTGATATATACTTCCAAACGCAAACCTGAACTCTTTCCAAGTATCATCAATATTTCCTATATCCTTATACCCGTCTGATAAGCTGGAATCAGCCCACCAATTTTTCGTTTGGAGGCCTTTCAACAGCGTTTTTAAACGTTCAGGAATGTCCTTTTTTAGCCTCAAATGGAATGAACCTTCATAATAATTTCCCATATGTAACTCCTTTCTTCATATATAGTTTTAATATGTATTTTTTTTTATTGGTTAAAACATTTTCTTTTTCTACATATTATCTCTGTATTTAATATGATATAAGGAGAATAACTATGAGAACTAAGGTAATGTATTTAAAAAGAGTCTTGTTACTAATGCTGGTCCTAATCTGTTTTGGTTGTCTGTCTGGTTGTGATAGTAAAACAAAAGAGATTTATGTCCCAGAAGTCAAGGCAGATATATATGTATATGATAAAGGCGGGATTATCAGCAATGAAATCAAAAAGAAAACGAATGACTTACTGGATGAACTAGAATCAAAGACAAGTGCTGAGGTTGTTGTTATTACAGTTCCCGATTTAAATGGCTACGACATCGAAAGCTACGCAAATAAACTTTTCAACAAATTGGGAATTGGGAAAAATACGGATGATAATGGTGTCTTACTCTTAATTTCACGAGATGACAAAAGGGTACGTCTTGAAATTGGTAGAGGCTTTGAATCATTATTGACTGATTCAGTCAGCGGAAGAATTTTGGATGACTATTTTGTTCCATATCGTGAAAAAGGTGACTATGACAAAGCTGTTGACCAAACCACCCAGGCTGTGTGTAAGTATATCGCTGATGAATCAGGAGTCTTTTTATCTGGAATTTCGGATTCTGTGTCCAATTCTGTAGATGAATCAAAAGAAGAATCTTCCATAAATTTGTTTTTAATTATAATGCTTATTATAATTATCGTATTTGTAGTTCTTGTCATATCTGGAGATGATTCAAATGGATCTGGCGGGTATTTTGGAGGAGGATCATTTGGTGGTGGTTTTTCTGGTGGCGGTGGAGCTTCACGATAACCATGCAACTTACATAATAACATTAAACAATTAAAGGAGAATTAATATGAAGAATAGTTATAAGGTATTAGGCATTGTTGGAGTGGTGGTTGTCCTGTGTTTCCTTTTAGCAAATCACACGATTACTTTACATGAAAATGTCTTAAAACAGAAAAGTTATTTATCAGCAGCTTATCAGGAACGTGCTGATTTAGTACCAAATCTTGTATCTACAGTAAAGGCTGCAGCAGATCATGAGTCAGACGTATTTACATCCATTGCTAAAGCACGTCAGGGTTTGAATGATGCAATTGCCTCCGGTAATGATGAATCTATGCAGAAAGCTGAATCAGAGCTTACCAGAAATATTAATATCATGGTTGAAGCTTACCCTACTTTAACTGCAAATCAGAATTTTATATCATTACAGGATCAGTTAGAAGGAACTGAAAATCGAATCAGAGTCGCAAGGAATTATTATTCCGATGCTGTTAATGCCTATAATGGATATATTAAACGGTTTCCGGGCAATTTGATTTCTGGTATCATGGGATATGACTCAGTAAAATATTATGAAGCAGACATTAGTTCTGAAACTGCACCTGTTGTAAATTATGACTAATATAAAAAGGACCGAAAAGGTCCTTTTATTATTTTAAGTGAAAGAAAGAATTCTTTCTAAGTAACTTCTATCCTCTTTCTTAAATACAGGTATATTCTTATCTATTTTCCACTTCATCCTACCCTTTTTTTCGTCTAGATTCTTATAGACACAGGCTCCTCTCTTCAACCATGTATCATATTCATCCCAATTGATTTCTTTTTCGTTTAACATCTCAATAATCATATCACAGGATTTTTTATGTAATTTCTGATGCGTCAAATACGTCTGGCCAACCATCTCGATACTGTTTCGGATTGCATCCTTTTGTCTCCAGTAAAAATAATTTATCACATCATCTTCCGGGATTACAAAGGCCCTTGCATCAAAAAATGCTTTATTATATTTTCCATCATATGTTTCCATGAGTTGTATGTCTAACCCTGACCCTGGAATTTTATTAGCAAATGTATTTTTAGCAATTTGGGTGAATTCTTCATTAAATTTAACCGCAGTCATTCCTGCTGGAATACTCAACAGTTTGTTTAACCGGTTGTCGAACCACGGCTCTGTATCCAGGTTTTTGTAATCGCATATAAGCAGGCTGATTTCATCAGATTGTGTATAGCCCAGAACAACTCCTGGCAATTCCTTACATAAATGAAGTGTTGTTTGTAGCATAGCTTCCCGGAATATTTCATCAAATGGTTTAGCCAGACCTTTTGTGAATGTTTTAAAATGCCAGCCATCAAGCCGGATTATGACCGGCATTCTGATTGGTAGCATGTTATCATTTACGGCTTCATAACGCTTCATTCTCTCTTCCAAACTTTTCATCATGTTTCTCCCTCTTTATATTTTTTACTCCCATGTAGCATTATTTATATCATCCACCAGGGAATTTAAAAACTCTTTTAATGTACTGCTCTCTACCATTCCGTCCTCAACATACATTGTTTTTCTATCATTATCCATGGTGATTACAAATACATAATCACCATGCCGGTCAAATAGGCTTAATGTATACGTAAAACTTGCATTCATTGAATCTTTTGTTTTGTCAATTGTTGCTGTATGAAAAATATCCTTTAGTTCGGATAGTTGTTCATCTGATAAGTCCAATGAATAGTTAATCTTGGTCGGCTCTGATGGATAAAAATCAAACACAGCTGATGTTGATTTCATTACATCCTTAAAAAAGTTCTCCTCGAAAACTTCAGATTCATATATTTTATATAATTCTTCATCTTCCAAAGAAACTGATTCATATATTTTCTTCCCTTCCTCCAATTTATCCAATACCATCTCCATACATTTTTCGTCATCCCACGTCCAGCTATAAATATTGTCATCTGCAAATTCAACTTTCATCGTGTATCCATTACCAATCCATATCCTGTTTTTAGATTCAATTGAATCTTCACTTAATTTTGCATGAACTGGATAGCTACCAGCACGGAAGCATAGATAGTCTTTATATGCATCTGAGTACTCGTCATCCAGATTGACATACCGGGCATAATCATATAGACTTCTGCTATCACTTTCTAAATGCTGTTCTATATGATTCTCTGATGTAGACAAAACCGTCTCACCTGATTTAGTACATCCTGCCAGAAGTAAAGCAAGGACAACTAATATAATTTGTTTTTTCATAAATGGCTCCTTTATTGTTTTTCATATTCTATTAATAATAGTATGTTAAAAAAGAAGATATGAAACTCCAGTTATCATAATCATTTATTTAAACCTAAGTAATGTGCCTTGGTTAATTCGTATTTTAAAGACTTTAATAAAAACACATATTAAAAATATATTTAAGTAAAAAAGAGACTTATGAAAAGGAGTTATCTATGAGAAAAAAATATTATGTTGATGTGGAAAACATCGCCTATGGATGGATGAATACATACAAAGAGCTTGATGAAAACGATCAGATCCTTCTGTTCACTTCAAACAAAACGAATCTTCCTTATTCTGTTTTGAGAGAGTTATTAGATATCAATAAAATAAATCAGATTACGATTCTGGAAGCTTTTGTACGTGGATGTGGTGATAGTGCTCTTGACTATTTTCTGATGGGCACATTAAAAAATGATGCTTACTACGACAAAGATAGTGAATATATCATTATCTCCAATGATCACGACTTTGATGATTTTGTAGTGGATATGTCAAATAATGGTTATCATATTTCGAGATTATCGTTTGGGAAAGCGGCTGAAACAGAACCAATATTCTCAAAAGCTGGGAAGGGTACAATAGAAACAATAGGAGAACTTCGAAAAAAAATTATTTCAATCATTTCAAATTCTCCCGTAATCAATGGAACCACCTTACAGCGTTTAGAAAAATATAATCTGAATCAAATAGCAGATTGTTTCATTCAACATCCTGGAAATTTTAATGAAGTTTCAAAATCACTACTGGCTTCATTAGGCAAGAAGAAACATGCACAGCTACTTGGTCTTATTCCGAAAGACACAAGAACTGTAATTATTAATCTGGTTCAATCCTATCAATTAAAAAAGGCCGTTTAGGCCTTTTCTTTACATTTTAGTGATTTTTATTTCGAAGAAATTTCCTTCTCCATCCTTAATCCTCACATTATCTTTTTCATCCTTTAGTATATATATATCACCATAATCATTTAAATTTTCCTTTATACGTTCCTTTAATATATTCTTTGTCATCGTTGTCTCCTATAAATCTTCATATTCATCCATTTCACGATCAAATCTTGCCTTTTTTACTTCCTCTTCCGTAAATTCTCTTTGATGTAATTTAGTTCCACACTCGTCACAATAAAAAATTCTTTCATAACTACACCTAGCGATATAGTTATTACATTTTGGACATCTGCAACTTCTTTGATAAGCATCATTTTTTACAGTCTCTAATATGGTTTCATTATCATCTGATTTGTAAATATTCTGAAGTAGTTTAATCGCATTTTCATATGTCTTAATGATATCTTTACTATCCAAGACTAAATCACACTCAAGGCATTTTCTATTACAACCAGCATCTGCACGCTTCACACATTCCATCTCATTTTTTAGGATTTCAATATCTGTCATATTATAACCTTCTTTTATATTTTATCTTCATTTTTCCGTGTGACCCTATTCCTAAATTCAGCTCGTTCTTCTTCTGTATATTCTTTTTTGGGTCCGGAACCCGGTTTATAAATATGTAAATAATTTACTGGAAGTTTCGCATAGATAGAGCCATCTAAGTTCTTTCTGATTACCTTGACTTCATCCGGGTACTTCCCAGAAAGCTTTATGATTTTGTTTGTAAGCCTTAGTTGCGAAAATGTAACAGACATGACTTTTTTTCCTTTTAAAAACTCTATTACATTTTCTCCAACTTCACACATCGTGTTAATTCTTGACTCGTCCTCTTCTGATAGTTCGTCTAATGTCTTCTTTTTGTTAAATAGCTTATCGTAATTCACATCTATATATGTAAAAACAGCTCCTTTTGATTTTTTATAATCAATAGAATTAGGTTCTGGAAGTTCCATCCCTTCTTCTTTTAGCTGTTCCGCTCTTTGTTTGATCTGATTTCTGGCGTTTTCCATCGCCTCACCTAGGGATTCTTTCGTTTCCTCAATATGCATTTCAAAATCTGGAATATCAATTACAGTTGTTTCTTTCTGTATATAAATCCAAGCGGGATAAGCAACAATATTTTTACCTGTGCTTCCCATAGTATAATCTCCTTTTCTTAGTTTTCTTTATAATGTCTTTTTTTATTATGAAACAACTTGCTTGATACATACTAATGTTGAAAATAAAAAAGGGAGTAATAGCTATGACTAATAACGAAAAACAGCTAGCGGATTTTATTAAATCAAGACGCTGTACGACTCCTCTTTCAATTAATGAACGAAGTTTTCAAATATTTGGTGATGAGAAATTTTTAAATTCGGCAGAAGGAAAAACCCTTTTGAATAAAAACCATATATCACTCCATATGCTAAATGTATATAAAACGCCAGAACCATTTATCTACTATATCAATCCTTACACAAATTCTAAGAATGCACTCATTATAGAAAATAAGGATACATGGTATACCATGAAACGAATCCTGAAAGACTATGGTTCAATTTGCGGAATTGATATAAGGGCATTGATTTATGGAGAAGGCAGGAAAATACAGAATTCATTTGCATATATGGAAGAGGATGACACTACAGATATTCATGATATATTAACATTTTATTATTTTGGAGATATTGATGCCTCAGGTATAGATATATTTTATAAACTAAAAAATACATACAAGAAATACGATATATGTCCATTTGAGCCCGGTTATGAGTATTTATATGAAAATCGGCATTTAAAACGGAAAAAAGAGATGAAAAACATTACTCGAATCCCTTCCCATGAAATCATGCCGTTTAAATTTCTTGGTGATGAGGCAAGGGTTGAATTAATGAATCTTTGTAACCAGGACTATATTATCCCACAGGAAATCATGAATCATGATGTCCTTGTAAATTGGAATACAATATCAGATTATGAATATGATTTAATGATAGATTAAAAAAAGAAGCCAGTGGCTTCTTTTTATTTATATGTAAATGTGATGTTCATTCTTTTTTAAGATATCACAGAATTTTCGAGCGTAATCAAGAATTTCTTCCTTATATACTGGGTTATTATTTCTTGCTTTAATTTGATACAATCTTTGTTGGGAGTATTCTGCTGTGACAAATGATTCCTCTTTGTCAGTTTTCTCTCTTATGAAAAATATAATGCATTTCCGTCTTAACACACGGTCCACATATGATGAAACACAGTTGTGCTGATTTTGACCCTCCCTAACGAAATCGTTCACACATTCCGGAATAACGATAGTATAGTTATCATGTTCAGGTATTAACTTCTTACAACTTTCTGCTATTTTAGCCAGGTTTATATCGGTTAATTTATTCTTTTTTGCACTATACGCCTTTTGCATATTATCATGAGCTGTCTTTATGTTAGATGGATAAAGGTCTGGTTTTTCTCCCATAAGTGAACACATTTCCAGATAATCTTTTAAATATCTGATTTGTTCTCCGTAATGTTCGTTCTTTAATGTCTGCTTTTTTATGTAATGAATCAATTTTTCAATATCATATCCATATTTCATGACTTCTGTTATATCAAAACGATAATCGACTAAGTCAGCGCATCCAATTTCATAAATCACTTTATAGAAATGTTCCTTGCTAAGGTCCTGATATGAAAAAATAGTTGACCAAATATCATAGTCCCTAAGATCTGCATTAATCTTATTCAAATAGTCAGCTGCAAATTTAGGAATCATCAGGCAATCTGAACCTTTTGTTGAATCCTTTATTAATGATTTGAATTGTTTTGCTTTTTCCCTAATTACTTCTTTGTTATAACATCCTAATAATTGATCAAACATAGATGAAACCAATACCACATATCCCATTTTTACAAGTAATTCAACTGCAGGATATTCTGATAAAATATAAATATAGATCAAGAATTTTATATTTTGTGGCATATCTACATCTACTAAATTCAAAAAGTTAATTGTTCCAGTCTTTTTAGCAAAGTCTTTATTTTTAATTAGAAAGTCAATCAAGCCAACCGAGTCTTTAAAAAGTATACCTATACCACATTTTATGGTTCTTGTATTAATCCTTAAAGCATCGAATAAATCCATTTCCACCAAGCCCTTTGATGTTTTTTTATAAGCCTTTGTTTTCTGTCCAATCTTTACATCTATGATAGAGAATACTTTTACAGATTCCTTTGCTTTCTCATCAATTTTTTTCATAGGGCTGACAACCAGGGTATAATCATATATAAGAATTCCATCTTCCGTTGGTTTGATATACAGGGATTTTGTTCCTTGGTATCCTGCAGGATAATAGTTACCTCGATTGTCTAATCCATGTTCTTTTGGATATATTTTTGTTGCTAGCCTAAAACAATAGGGACACCGATTTCCTTGAAAGCTCTTTCCTCTGTTAACCGGACAATAACATATACCTTCAGACTCAATATCAGTTATACTTGGATATCTATATCTACGATCTGTGTCTGTTTCTATTTTTTTTACTACTCTATATGAAAAGAACATCTTTTCTTTTATATATTGAATATCATCTTCATTTAGTTCATACATCTTATATCTCCTTTTTTTCTTTTATGATATGTTTAATATGTCTTCAAAAAAGGAAAAATAAAAAAGCAGCATGAGCTGCTTTTGAATGAATCTATATAATTGAGAATTTGTTTTTCAGTGAGGACAAGTCAAAACTATCATCCTTATGCTGTTCTAAGATAAAATTACTGATTTTCACATTCGGATACTTCCAGCATACTGGTATCATTCCCTTCTTTTCTTCATCCTCATAAATCCACTTCCACCCTGAATCCTTATCTTCTACTCTTACGACCAATGCCATATTCTCATTCTTATCTTTTATATATACATATTTATATAATTCCGGAAGTGAATCATTTGATAGTTCTTTTGTTTCCTCTTCTTCAATGCCAATATCCATCATGTCCTTAGCGTAATTTATGCTATCCTCATTATTAATTTCTTCAAAATCAAAGTAATCTTTTACTGTCTTGTTTTCTGTAGATATCACAATATATATGTTACGCAAATCTGAAACATAGATATCCTCATTTATATTTTCAGCGCCTATGCTTTCATCATCGCCTTCATCATAGGAAACTAGAAAAGTATCTTCTGAGCCGTCCTCATAAATGGTCGTTATAGATGTGATATCATTGAATTTTGACAATCTTGTCAGTGATTCTTCTTCATCCATAAATCCAAAAGGCTTGTATTTATAATTTCCTTCACTAAATACTTCCATGACGACTTCATCAGCAACAAGATATTTGCTAATGGAATTACAGGCTACCCTTCTTACAACCGGATGTATCCCATCAATCAAAAAAGCACCTATCGCATTTCCTGGAATTTTTATATCTTCACAATTTTCAAATCCAACTATAATCTCTTTTAAGTTTTTATCCATAAGCCACTACCTTCCAATCACTCATTTTTTCATTTTACATAAGTAGTATGTATGGATTTGTTTTTTACATATAAAAAAGGATAAGAATCAACTGAATGACTCTTATCCTAACTTAAAGCTTACGGTTTTATGCAGAAACACTAATGTTTGCATCATACATGACACGATTAATGCCTCCACACAAAAGTGGACCAGGAGGGACTCGAACCCGCGACCGTCCGGTTATGAGCCGGATGCTCTAACCAACTGAGCTACTGGTCCTTACTCCACAATTACTAAACTCTTTGTTTCTTTAGATACATTATTATTATGTATTGTTTTTTTTGGAATAACTTTAAAAATTAGCAAAAAATAAAAATTGTAATAATAAAACTTAACATGCTTATTACATGAACGAGTAAAAAAATCCCACTTTTTTTAGATTGCGGGCATTTTAGTGCAGCTATTCCTAGTATTAATATGTAAATAAAAATTATAAACTCTGCCTGCTTATATGTTACGTAACAGCCGATAATTTCTGAAGGTTCGTTTAAGAAAATCTGCACTTTCTTTAAATTTTCTAGATTCGTTACATAGATATAAAGAATAAAAGAAGCTACCCACATTATGATATCTATTGGAAACTGGGCAATACATAATACCTTAACGTCTTCCTTGTCCCATTCCATCGGTTTATCCTGTCCAAAATAGAACATAAACGGAATCAAACCCATTCCTTGCATTATAATTAAAATCGAAAAAAGAACTACCATATTTCCTCCATATCAATAATTTAATTATAGTATGAGAGTTACATTTTTCTGCAACAAAAAAAGAGCCAGTAGGCTCTATTTGAAATTCCTAAAATTTCTTTCAAAGATATCATAATTCATTGTTTCTGTAGGTTTACAATATACAGCAAATTCCACATATTTGAAACAGTATTTATATTTTTCCAAAGACTCCTTAAATGCCCTGGTTACAATTTCTGGAGGATTATAAAATGCTCCACATCCAAAGGCTCCAAGAATCAACGCATCTACTCTATTTATAGCTGCTACATTAAGTATCTGCTCGGTACGTTTTTTCTGCAGTGCTAATAACTCTTTTTGTGTTATCTTTGCAGCCTTTTGAGTTTCTGGATTCAATTTATTATATGGACGCAGGTTTGGAGCTGCACATGTAATAACATCAGTCTTAAACCAATCTTTTTCTTCCATCATTTCAGGCTCCTCTGTATCTGTCTTGAACACAATGATATCAGGTGTATAAATACATGCATCACTGTAGAGGACGGATTCGGCCTGGCGATGGTAACTATAAAAGGAATCCCACAGTACCCTTGTTTTTAACGTCGGATACAAAGTGGAACATCTACATAGGGATTCCTCCTGTGCTGCGCTTCCATTCTTTACACCTCCGCCTGGATTGGTTGCAGATGCGAAATTAAGCACACATACTATATCTTTCGGATATTCCCTTTTATAATCCGCTGCAGCCGCAAAACTTCTTTTTTTAGACACGTGAACTGCACATCCCTCCTCATATCTAGGAGTATAATCAGGATCCAGTATATCATATAGCATGGTCTGCCTAATTGTATCCTCAACAGATTCCGATAATGCACTGCTATCTTTGATTCTTTTTTCCGTATCCTCAAAAATTTCAATCCTTCGCTCTTTATTTACCATCATTTTCTCCCTTTCTGTTACATCTTTGTTAATGGGTAACCAACCACGTTACGTTCTACTACCATTTTCCGGAATATGCTTGTACCATATTCCCTTGCAAAATTTTGTTTTGCCTTTTCTATCGCCTTTTCTTCTGTATCAGCGATCACTTCATAGTAATGCACGACCTTTCCTCTTCGGATTGCAAAATTATAGTCCGGTATGCCATCTAAAATATCCATTGTATTATTCCTTTCTCTTATTTTTCTAAGTTAATATTATTATGGATATTTTAATTATAAGTTAAATGGTTTTATAATTAGATTCTAGAAAACATATTAATATTGATAAAGAAAGGAAGGAGTGTTATATGATACTTAGTATTTTTCATAGGACTTTGGTAATGATGTTCGTTGTATCTATCATTATAATCATAGCTTTTTGGGTTATATTAAAGAGCAGCGAAAAAGAATGCGAACTTCAAAGTTTAAAGGATAAAAAAATCAGGAAAACAGCTTCTGAATTGCTTGTGGAATGTTTTATGCTAGTATTTAAGTGTGCTATTTTGAGCACTATTGTAGTAGGTATTGTTTATATAATTATTTGAAATACCTTTATTAATCTTTGGAAAAAAGTATAAAAAGGGAACAAGTTAGAACTCGTTCCCTTTTTATTTTTATGTTTCTTCAACTAACTCTTCCATCCAGTCATCATCGAATTCATAATGATATGTATCTCTTAATTCATGAATCAGTCTCATCTTCAACTGATATAAATCATCACTTAGGCTTCCACAGCTATAACCAACTCTTCTCAATAGATAACAGCTTTGTTTCAGAGCAATGATCTGATTAATCCGCTGATAAATTTCATATTTATCTTCCATAAAATCATACATCTCTTCTTCCGTTAAATCATCATGATATAACAGATAACCAGCTGCTGTAAATATTGTATAAGGGATATTTCGACCATCGATTTTTAAATTATTGTTCTTAATATAGTCCCGTTTAAACAATGCACTCGCTCCTTTTAGATATTTGACGCAAATCTGGTAATGATATTTTCACGGTTGATAGTCTGTATCTCAGGAATCTTATAATTCCTTATGATACTGTTGCTTGTATAGATTTTTGAAATAGGACTATCTTCCCTCACAATATCATACTTAATTACATTGTTCTCACAATGGGCAACCCATAAAGCCACATCCGCAGCGCCTCTCTGTTTCATGATATTGGCAGCCCGGATTACAGTTCCTCCCGTGCAACAGATATCATCAATAATCAGGATTTTCCTGCCTGTAATATTCAGATCACCATTATACAGCTCATAACTGATAATTTCCCGGCTGTCATCCAATACCCTTGTTTTTTCTCCATAAAAATATGGATGTGATTCAAGGATGTCTTTATTAAGGATGTTGGGATATTTTTTCATCGCTCCTTTGTCTGGGAAGAATAAGTAATCCGGCTCATATAATCTGATAACCTCATGGATATATGGATTAATGTCCTGCACATATACGTTTCTAATCAAGTTTGTAATTCCATCCGAATGATTATCTAACGTAACAATCTTATCCAGGCACAAACGGTTGATAATATTTGCAAATAACTTCAGGCTAAAGGCATACCCTTTAATCGGTCTATCCATCCGTCCATACGGAACATATAGCATATATAAGTGGATTTCTGCATCCAGATCTTCATTCCGTATGAATTCCACTGCAAACTGAAGGTCTGTAATATCCTTGTTGTTCTGAAAATATAAATCAATCCGATTAACTCCTCGAATGAGCCCTTCCGACTTATTTACTTCTACTGGCTTATAACTTACTTCTCCATTTGAAAACTCTTCACTCCCAAAAATTGTTCCATTTAATTTAATCATAATCTTCTCCTCAATATTCTTACTCTTCTATTTGAATAGTTTGTAGTTCTTTGTTTACCGTATCATATCTATATACCTGTCCATTATCAGCATAATATGGTGACATATATCCAAATCCATTATAACCTATTCGTTCATTGAAAATAATATATACAATTTTAGTATCTTTATCATAATACAAATCAGTTTCCGTTTCAATTGGAAGTAAGCGACTATTGGTTATTTCTGTGATGTTTACTTCTGTCAGGCTACAGCCTGAAAGGCTTATACACATCAAAAATAAAAGGATTAAACTTGTTATACATTTCTTATTCATTTTCAATTACTCCTTTTTCCATAAGATAAAAATATTATGGACAGAAATAACATGAAACAAAAAAGAAGCCTCTGCTTCTTTTCTAATATCTTTATCAGTAACCCTATGTTTATATTTTCATACTTCTCTCATTTTTTGAATTTCCTTTTCTGCCATTCTAAGAGTATCAGAATCATAAGAATCACTAACTGACTTATAATAATACCGATCCAAATATGCAAGGTTATTTGGCTTATTATAAGGATTAATACCATAGTAAACCTTTAGTTTTTCAATACATGTCTTTTTTCATAGTTTGACATCCCTCCCTTTAAAGCCTATCTTCAATCATATGACATTGGATTAGCCGAAGTTCGATATAGGAATAGTTAAGTCCCAAAAGTGGCACTAAATCTTTAATATAAAATGTACCATCGTCATGAAGAATTGAAACCGTTGCTTTTCTTAATTCTTCTCTTGGACATAAGAATTCATCAGTGAGATATTCTAGCATTTTATAATCTTCATAATCCCTTCGGTATATTGTCTCATATAACATGTTTTTACGTCCCATAAATTCTTCGTCTGACATTTTGTATTTTAATATAAAAACAAAATGGCCAAACCCTCTGCAAAACTTCTCAGTCTGCTTGTTTTATCTTTTTCATTTGGTATTTTCAACATAAATGACGTTCCACATCTGCATACTTCCGTATCGAGACCTTCATGATGGATTAGCCCGCCACCTAAATCATTTACAATTATCTCCATATCCTTATAATTCTTTGCAGTTGGAAGCAGGCTAAATTGATAGATTTCTTGGACCACTCTAGCCAGTTCATCCAGCGCGGTTTTCAATTGTTCTGTTAATAATTTATTCATATCACCCTACCTTTTTCTTCTCAAACTTCGCATGTTCCGCTCTGTTACTATATCGGTTGGCATTTCAATGCCACATAGAATTGGTGACTCTGGATTATATGCCTTTATATTCTCAACGACATCTTTCTCACCATACATTGCATAGCAGTACTTACATCCATTTCTGCAGGTATTATAGACGCCAATATCGATGCTTTCCATACATCCACACTCCTGCCTCTGTCCCTTATCTTTTCCACCAGTCAGACGATATCCAACAATTTCTTCAATCAGGTTTTTATCAATACAGTGCCCATGCATGACTCCTTCTTCTGATAAATCTATCTTTTCTGCGCAGGATTCGACTATCATTCCATTGTCTTTTGCAATCTGGACCAATTGTCTTACAAGATCCCTGCATTCTGTTTCATCAAATTCGTCTATATCTGGCATATTTCTTTTTGTCTGACCATATAAGTCAAGGAAGGAAATTACCACGCGGGATGTATAACCACGAAGTGATTCCGCCATTTTCTTAAAGGTTTTGATGTGAAAATCTTTTGTATACTTTTGACTTGTGAAAATCGGGTCATATCGCCATATCACCTTATCTGGCCCAATCTTTTCCGATAGATGAATCAATGTTTCTATGTTTTTATTTTTGCTCATTCCAATGACTGGCTCCACATCTGTCCCATAAGGATTTATAGTATATTGGAAATAATACTTGTATCCTTCCAGTTCCTCTAGTCTATTAAGCATTGGCTTTGCATTTTTAGTCCAAAAAATAATGCAATCAATTACCTCTTTATTTAAAGCTATTTTAGATACTTTTTCTGGATATATAGGATTTCTGACACAAACAAACCCATCTTTTAGACGATTAAAAAACCAATCCGAATAAAATGCTGGAATATCTGTTCGTCTACTTACACTTAATATCATTCTTTTTTCTCCTTTTGCTATTTTATAATAGTATGCATATAAAAAATGCCTTTATATTTAAAAAACTGAATTATCTTACCTATATCCTTCTGGCTCTGACCAAAAATCAACACCTTGTCTAAGAACCCTGCATCCATATGGAACCATCTTTTTTTCTGGATTATATATCGTTGGCTCCCAAATATGAGAACATTGGCTTTGTTCCCTTTCTATTTGAGCAAGTTTCTGTTTGTATTCCCTTTCTAATTCTTCTTTCCTGTCATACATTATAAGACCTCCTGTACTTTATTCTCTTTCTAACTTAGTATAAATAGTATGGTGAAAATTTATATGTTTATGTAATGAATTTTTCCAGCAGAATTATACCATATATGTTAAAATAGTAGTAAATCGTTCGGGAGGTGCATTTATGGAAAAATGTATATTTTGTAATTTAGATTTATTACGTTTAAACTTTACGACACCAAATATAAAAACAATTTGCCGTACCTTTGTGAATTATATAAATGAAATTAATGCAGATGATAATACTCAAGTTTATTTTGTCAGCAGAAATACTACAGACTTATGTAGTGCAGAAGAATCATATATAAGAAAAGGGTATCGAAATTTTTATTTTATCCATAGGACGGAAGCTAAAGGACTTGTAAGTCTGTTAGACCGTCAGAAACAACAGTTTATTTTCATAAGTGGAAAAGATGTAGATTTTCACCTTGCAGTGAATTCACAATCATTATTTATCGTGCCTGACTGGATTCCAAATGAATCTTCAGCAAGGAAATATGGTGTCGTTGTTGATACACCTCTGCAATTATTTAAATTCATCAAGACACTGTATAATCAACAAAGCTGGTTTGCAAAATCAATCATTGAACCAGGTGTAACTGCCCTGTCTTTGATGGATGCACGTTATAGGTCCAAAACTTATACCGAAAATGAGCGTGACATGATAATTAACTTTGAGAACCTATTAAAAAGAGGAAGGAGCCGTAACTACTATGATATCCTTATGTATCATTTTCTGGCTGGAATGACTAATACTACTCTTTTTGATGATATTGAGTTGTTCGGGATGATTCCTTCATCTGATTGTTCCTTGAATCCTGACTTATTCAGTTTTATGCATCAGGTACGTGTCATCAAGAACCGGCATATCCCAAGAAATATATCTCATGGTGAAAACATACTGTTACGTATGGTTCCTAAACTAAAAGCCCATGAGAGCTATCGGGCCGATGAACGAGCCAACATGGGTGCGATTGACGAATTCAGAACGCTATGTGTTAATCCTGATTTCAAAAACAAGATTGATACTTTGAGACGGGAAAATCGGCTTAATTTGTGCATATTTGATGATTATATGACACATGGAAATACCTTTAATGCTGTAAGGAATCTATTTAAAGCCTTAGGTGCCAATAAAATGGTTTTTGTGTCACTGGGTAGCTTCAAGCAGCCATTCCGCAAAAAAGATTATACCATCAATGGGTCCGTTTACAATATTGGCTATACTTACTCACTGAATCGGTCATCTGTAAAATACTTTGATTACGATGACAATGCAAAGTATGAAGTGGATGAGTTATATGATATCTTCAATCAAGAAGATTAGACTTTCATAAAAAATAGACATGAAAACTTGACATGACTAAAAAACCGTTTTAAAATTGATAGATTGAGTGGAAAAAGTAGTGATAAGGAAGGTAACTGACATTGGAAAATCTTAGGAATAGATTGTCACAGGTTTTGAGTGATTATTTTCAAGACATGCATGATTTTGATACAAATAAGCTTACCGATTATCTCATGGAGAATATAGATGAATTAAAAGAATTAAAAAGACCAGTGGGAAGTAAGGTAAGAATCAAACGTGATTTGATTCCAGAACATCTTTATGGTGGTGTCGGATTAGAAGAAGATATGATTCAGTATCTTGGTAAAGAAGCAACCATCACGTATCATAATCATGAGGAAGATTGCGCTCCATCATATTTATTGGATATTGATGATTCATTCTGGAGCTGGAGCGAGGAAATGCTGGAAGACCAAGAATAAAATACACCATATAATGATAAAATCAAAATAGTTATATAAGCAGTGTATTCGACAATTTCAATAGATAGGAAGTATTTACATGGATAGATATTACATTGCTTTAACTGAATTAGGATTACCAAACGAGATTGTATTGAGCATGATAAGGGATTACGATAAAACTATACTCTCCTCTTTTTTTGAGGGTAATATTGATGTATTATCTTCTAATCTACAATTTTTGCCAGTTCGGGATTTATTAAATGATAAAATAAAGCAGGCAGAATCATTGGAGAAGGCCGATAAGATATTGATGATGAATCAGGAAAATGACATTCACACAGCAATCTACTCACAGGATGGATATCCAACATCATTAATGCAACTGTCCAATCCACCAGCTATTATTTATTATAAGGGTACACGGCCAGATTTGATATGTCAGAAAGCTGTGGCGTGTGTAGGCACACGTAATCCAACTTTATTCGGATTCAACGCGGTTCATTTTTTGGTTCCGCAGCTTGTTAACGAAGGATTTTCTATTGTTTCCGGACTTGCCAATGGGATTGATCGTTTATCCCATATTTCATGCATGACAAATGGAGGAAAAACCATTGCTGTATTGGCACACGGACTTGATATGGTCTATCCTGCAGCCAATAAGCAGCTTGCTAATGATATCTTAACTGCTGGAGGAACATTGGTGTCAGAATATCCAGTTGGGACACCTCCGGTAAAATATAGATTTGTTAACAGGAACCGTATTATTGTGGGTTTATCACAAGCTACTGTGGCTATGGAATTTGCACTCAATAGTGGGACGATGCATACCATTGATTTTGCTTTGGAACAAAAGTGTCCCGTCTTCTGTCCTAATCCAGGTGATAATATAAAACCATCCATATCCGGCCTTAGTCCTTTGATTGAGACTAAAAAATGTGATGTGATTGATAAAGGCATGGATTTTGAGAAGGTGATTTTGGCAGCCGGTTTTAAACCAGAAAAGCAACCATTATCTCCTCATTATGTTATGGAACAATATTTAAGAGCCCTCATTTTTGGGATTAGTAAATCCATACTAAGGAAAACATTAAAAGATATCGGTATGAAAAAAATACCTATGAATTCCAATCTTGATGAATTGTTCCATCATGTTCTGAAATATATTGAAGAGGCCTCTCTCCCACTTGGAACAGTCATAGGTATTTTTATTTCCAATATGGTCTTACCATCTAAATAAAAAGAAGGGTTTACGCCCTTCTTTTATTGTTGCCATCATAGCACATAGGTATATTCTTGTGTCTGCCCATTGAATAACAAATTTCGCAGATGAAAACCATCTATATTGTTTGTATCACTTGGATGGCCAAATTGTTTGTACCGTTCCTGAAGCGGAATATTTAAAGCATTCAGAGCCTCTTCACCCACGACCATCGCATCTTTAATCATATTCCGCGCTTCATCTTGATTATAATTATACTGAATCTGATGTGTATTGGGATCTGGATATTTGTTTTTATATGCTACCTGCATTCTTCGAAGTGAGTTATTAGATATTTCCAAATCCGGTATATATTCTTTTTTTCTATTTACTAAGGTTCTATGGTTCATATATCTTTCATCCAAACCTCCATTCATTTCAGCAATGGCATCCAATGAGTATTCCGTTAGTTGTTCTGCACTGGCACAAGCATCATTATAGTCACCTCTGACATATTCGTCACGCATGCTTCTTGCGCTGGAACAGATGCGGCCATAATAAGCCATGGCTTTTTTCTGCTGCTCTTGCGATTGTTGTTGTTCTATCACATATGCGTGATTATTCATTATATACATATTTTCGTACATAGCAGCCTCCATATCTCATATATTTTCCGCATGTTATACATCAACTATAACTCACAACATCTTTACTGTCAATATTATAGCTTTTGTCGCTGTTATATACTCTCTTTTATCCATTTATATATTTCGTAGGGTGTTCCTTCTCTCTTTTCTTTATCGTTACTTGCAGCTAATAATGTTGAATCAGCCCTGTGCATCTCCGTTATTTTGAAAGAATCCACCATAATCACTCCGTTTTCAAAAGAAAACGCAATGTTCTCATAAAAAAATATATATGCAATTCCAGTCAATCCATCTGCAATTTCATCCTCATACTTCACAAATTTCAGGAATTTTGAAAAAGCATCTATAAGGGAAGAAGATGCGTCTTCGTACAATTTCTTTGATTCAGAATCAATCAAATCATATACTCCTTTTTTAAAATTTCAATCTCATCTCCATACCGCTTGTTAATTTCATATACACACAGCCAGTATACCCGCTTTGCTTCTGCATTCTGCGCCCGGTCCCTGCCACTGAACATAAATAAATCCAATAGTTCCTCTTGTGACAAACGCTGTATATCATCTGGGCTTTCATTGTATGGGAACATATCCCATTGAGTTAGTTTAGTAATCTTGTCATTTTCAATCCTTACATGGTATATAACATTTTGATATTTAATTTTACATACTCTTATATACTGGTTATCCTGAGCGTATTCCTTATTCGTTACAATTGTTCCATGCTCTAGTAAATCTTTATGATTTATTTCTTTAGCCATTTATTTTCTCCCAATACTGTCATTATAATCCAATTTTACCAAACACACGTTCTGTTGTCAACAAAATAAAAAGAGAACATCATGTTCTCTTTTCGTTTATTGAACTACCACAACTTTATTGATAAATCGGATAATTATTAAATAGTTTATGTTCTTCTGAAGTTATTTTATTATAGTAGAATTTTGCTTTTTCTTCCAACAGAATGTTGATTCCACATAGAGGACCGGCATCATCTATTTCTATATAGTGCTGCAATGGCTCATTTAAGTAATCTGATATTTTAACGTTTTTGCATGTAATCATCCATTTACACAGATAGAACTGCTCCTTCTTCATCACATCATAGATAAAATCAGCATCATTTCTTAACTCTTTAATATTGGATGATGGTATAATTTCCAATATACCTTTTGTTAAATTAATTTTTAGGTTCTTACCCAAAAACAACATATTCTCTTTTTCTGAACTTACTTTAATTGTAAATTGATTATAATATACAGTATTATTGACCGTAACATTCTGGCAGACTATTTTTTTAATATATATCCTTCCTTTATCAGTCCACTCAAGCGGCAGTTTAAAAGGATTTCCTTCCATGGTCGCATAAAAACATATATCTCCTGAAGCATATCTCATTAAGAAGTCATATTCTGATTCACAGCCCACAATGGTTGCACTCAAAGTTTTTACTTTGTCCAGATTCTTTAATGGTATTGTATTCTGTACTATCTGTCCAACACCAAATCCCTGTGTCTTGCTCTCGTTACTAAATTGTTTCATTATACAATATAAATCTTTTGGATTTTTATTTAACTTTGTAAAAACTATATTTATTTCTTTCTGCTTTTGCTTCGCTCGCTCTAAGTAACTTTTTATCTTTGTTGGGAATAGCGATGAGTAAAATACTTCTCGTTGTCTGTTATCACTGGTCATAAATATCTGAAAATATATAACACCTCTATCATTGAAATATATAGTTAAATCCTCTATGCTTACATGGTAAGATATTCTCATTTTATTGATATATGATTTATTATCATCTATATGACCCTTTATTTGTACTGGTATTTTATCATCTAAATTTCTTTTATTAGTACCCGCATTGTTATTCTTGAAAATCCATATGTAACCATCCCAGGCCATCTCCTTGTCCATAGAATTAAAACTGCAATCCATTGTGGGATGTTCAACAATTATATTCTCTAATGCATTTAAGGCCCGGTTCTCGATTTTTGAGGTTGAAAGCATATTTCCTCCTAAATAATTTGTTATATATATTGTATCATTAGCCATTGGCTAATTCAATACAATCGTTATATACCTCTATTGTTTCATATATTCATCATGCATGCTAAAAGAAATTCAGGCCACACATCTTAAGGCTGTAGTTATTTAACAAAAAAAGTACCAGAAGGTATTATCTAGTACTTTTCCGAATGTGAGGATCTATTGTGCATCAATCATAACAGTTCACTTACTTTATGATTATTCTTGGTTTTCCAATTCTTGGTGTTTCTCATCTAAATTCTCATCTACACTCTTCTTTAACGGTTTTAACATATATATGATAATTTTATTTTCGTTCTTTTTCATTTTTAAATCCAAGATGAAATTTTCATTATAATATGCTAAAATTTCTTTTGCATCATCCAATGTCCCTGAAACTTCTTCAACAAACTCTTTTTCTTTTCCTGTATTATCATATACGACTGTTCTTATTTTTTTCTTCTCATTTAAAAGCAACACCATCTGTTCTAATTTATTTTCCAACATATCATATCTTGTAATCTTAGAACCAGCCGTTTTCAGATGTGTATCGCTCCCTTTTATTTGATCTGTAACATTAATCATGATTGCCTCCTAAATATATTCTTACTAGATTGACATTCTCACACCTAAAGGAATGGGATTCTTACTCGTGGCAGCATTACGACTGCAGCTCCGTACATTTCTGCCGGACACGGTAAGTTACAGACGTGCCATCGCCTCGTCCCATGGCAGTGCTTATAGCACCATGGGCTTTCGCTCTGTTACGAAACACAACGCCAAGCGAATTAGTCTTATAGACCTTATGTATAGCAGATATTATAGGCTCCTACGATATCCCTGTGCTTATGAAACCCGCAGCTGCATTGATAGTTCCTATCCAGGGCCATATTCAGCTTTCCACAGGATGGGCAGCGCTTACTGGTATCTTTTGGGTTTACATACACTACCTGTATTCCTAGTAGTCTTGCCTTATACTCAATATACTCAGCTAACCGGTAGAAGCTCCAGGTATGCAGGTTACGTTCGTTTTTACGGCTTGTTCTTGCCGTGGAACGGATGTTTGTAAGCCGCTCCAATTTGATTACTTTGACATTGTTCTCAACTGCAAAATCTACGATCTTGCGACTGACCTTATGGTCGATATCACGGAAGACGCGTGTTTCCTTGTGCTCTATCCGCTTGACAACACTCATCTTCTTTTTGGATTGGAGCTTTTTCCTCTGGTAGCGGTAGAAACGCTTTAAGTACTTATTCTTCCGGCCATTCCCGAAGAATCTGGTTTTTCCTGTATCAGTGACCGTCACTGCAGGCACCTTCAGCCCTAAGTCCACTCCCATAGCAGCTCCTGTCTCCGGTTCTGGAATATTCGTTTCATAGGTTATTTGTGCGTACAGCTCGTTTCGTTTTTCTACAATCCGTAAGGTGCCGAGCTTACTTTTAAATAGCTCCTCCTGCCGTTTTGTGAGCATCATCTCCACGCTCTGCATCGTAGATTTTCCTGATTCCATAAGAGGGAATCTGAGTGTACTTCCCTGAATCTTAAAGTTCTGGTTGTTCCAGAAGCAGACTGGCTTTTTTAGCACCGGAGCATTCCTTGTATGTATCTTTTCCGGGTGTTTCCGGTTATGCAGGACTGCTTTATGACAGTTCTTTCTGTATTTAGCCAGCACTGACCTCGCATCTCTGGCCACCTGTGCGCGCACGGCGGAAGGAAGATTCGCTTTGATGTCCTTTGAGGAGTATTTTTTGATGTTGGTCCCAGTAAAAGCTACCTGCATTATGTCGTTTACGGCTTTGATATACAGCTTCATCGCTTCCCTAAGAAGCTTATTTTGATCCTCCGTCAGCCTTAATTTAACTGTTTCCGTAAGATAGATATGATCATCTCCTTTCTTCTTAGATACTCTTATTATGTAATAAAAAGCGCCTTATATCCCACGCCTAAAGACATGGGTTTTACGGCACACTATATAATCTTATAATTACAATACTTTTAATAGCTAATTTTTGATAAATCGATTATATATTGAGGGAAGCAAATAATTGTTATTTAAATAAAGGAGCTTTTATGGGACTATTTAATTGGGAAGATTTCTTTGACACTGATAAGATAGCTGTGTCTTGTAAGACGGAAGAAGAAGCCAGTGATTTCATCAAAGAAGCATGTAAAAATCAAAAATTCAAGGATCGTTGGTATCATTATGGAAATACAGTGGATGATACCGATTGGTATTGCTTCCAAGATGAAACTTGTTATATTAACTGTGCATGTTTTACTTCTTTGTTCACTGCACGCAGTCAGGGCTATGACATTGTTAACTGGTCAGACTTCATGACAAATATAAAAAATCCTTATAACCTAAAAGAAAAGTATCTTAAATCTGGCTATATTGTAAAGCTACAGGACAATCGAACATCCCTAATTCTACTTCATGAAAACGTGATATATTTACTTGATTCCGATAACAGTAGCTATGTAAAGTTCAATGTCGAGGACTATGATATTAATCTTATTAATTGTGCAAATCCTGATTATACTATTACAGAAATCTACAGCCAAATAAAAGATACTGAAAGCGTATAAACTGCAATACCTATTTGGTCAAGATAACAAAAAAGGGTCGGATGACCCTTTTATTTATCAACAAGTATCTTATTGATCTCATCAACAGTAATGTCCGTTATATCTGCTATCTGATTAGCAGACATTCCTTTTTTATACATTTTTAAAATCATATCATAAGTAGCCTGTTTCATACCTTGCTGCATACCTTGTTTCATACCTTGCTGTATACCTTTATTGTATCCAAACTCCATCGTACGTTCGCTAAAACTAATCATAGATTTTGCCTCCTTCTCAAGGGAAGTTCCTGCATACCCTAACTCATGTAATTTGTTAATTTTTTCATCTCCTGATTTATTGCCAAACAGGGCATATAACAAATCATACATCTTGTTGTTAGGTGCGTCTTCTTCCTTTCCTAATCTTATTATGACAGACTCCATTAGATTATAATCAATCTCTGGAATTGTCACTTCTCCTAATACATCTTCTTTTACAACTTTAAACCTGCTGATTGTGTTTGACACATATTGTGGTGGATCAAAACAAATCCAAATAGAGTATACTTTGTATAAGTCATTGTAATTCATCGTCTCTGCTTTACCATCAAATTCGGCTGACAGCATCCTTGCACAGTAAAACATGGCTCGTTTACTAATTGGATAATTTGGATTATAATCTTTTTGTGCTTCCATATCAATCTTCAGGTTGATTTGAATGGTCTTGCTTTTTTTCTTATGTTTGTACTTTTGGTCTTGCACTTCCACGGGAGCGGTAGCCTCAAATATTACGTCATATTTGATGATACCTTCATTGACTGTGGAATCCTCTTCTGATGATCCCATGATTTTGGAATGATTTGTTAAGTTCCTTGAAACAGCGACATTCTCATTAATACTGTCCGGCTCAATATACTTAAATGCAATGTCATGTTCAGATGCGTTTTTGTATTCCGGAACAACTGCTTTTAAGATATTTGCAAGGAAATAGCGATCCTTCATCACCTGCTTGCTGGATGCGTCCTGCTTGACTGCATCCGAAGTTCTGACAACATCTGTCGTGCTGCTACTTAAGTTTTGTGTTTCATCCATAATGTACCTCCTGAAAACAAAATAACAGGAAGCATATATACTCCCTGTTTTCTATAACAGAGAGCATTTTATCTTTTGCTCTAAATATCTGTTATACTATATATTATGCAATTCTTAATTATATTATAATACAACTGCCGATTTGATTCAATTATATTTCTCTTAAATTTACTAAACGTAAAAAGAATATTTTCAACCGACTATTGTAAATAAAAAACAGGACCTAAGCCCTGCTTTTTATCCACCCTTGCCGAGAATACTCCCGCCTCTACAGACGGTGAGATGAATCGGCATAACTATTATATATAAACTAGTCCACGATTCTGAGACTGTATACGAACTTTCGATATCGGAAAGTTCTTTGTTCCACAACCCTCTGCACGTAAGTATGTACCTCTACTAAGCTGACCGGACATCACAAACCGTTTTCCTTTACTTAAGAATACCGCTCCTGGAAGTGTACGTTTTGGATCGTTATAGCATCTGGTGCTCTTTATAACGGTCATCTGCGATTGCAGCCGTCTTGTTTCTTTTTGTCCATATTGACGCTTTGTCTTGATATACCACTCATGGAGACTAGGCTCCTTTTGATCCATCCTCTTCCTGCGGTTCTTAGCTACGATCTTTCCATCAAGGCAGTAAGTCCGTTCTTTTTGTGAGTGGATTAATTGGCGATTGTGCCTGCGGTACTGTTTAATCCGGAAGCTGTAGCTTGGAATATCTATGACTGATTGTGATTTTAAGGTACTGCATGCGATACAATAGGCATCCGCATTATGATCCTTTATGACGTCATTTCTATCACGGTAAGCTTTTGTATCCATTCCAGTTGTTATAAATACCTGACCTGGAAATCTTGCATCTAATTCTGTAAATAAGGATGGAATGATCTGGTTTAACACCGATAGGGCATGATACTTCTTATTCTGCCCATCCTTAATTTTTAGGAGTTTCTCAGCTGCATTCCCATCGGTATGTACTTTTGTATGACAATTCTCACAGAGACCAGCCATATTGGTAAGGGTATTGCCTCCTCCTCTGCTTCGTGACACAATATGATGGTCGTGCTCGATGTTATGTCTTCCACATAATAAGCAGGAACCATTTTGGATGTCTTCCAATGCTTCCCGGATGTTTTTGTATCCGCAGAGTGGACCTTTCTGATACTGCCATTTCTGGATTGACGGATTATCCATCGCCATGAATGCAAACCTATTTAATTCTACCGCTATCCTGGAAACAGGAAGGATCTTTTTAACCAGTTCTATCAGATTTAAATGTGTCCGCAAAAGCTGCGTTGCGGTTGGTGTCAGCCATCCTTCCTTCCGTTTCCTATTATGAAACTTTGCTTCCGTATTGATAATGTCTTTTAACATAATTGGCTTGTCGCAGCCAGGAAGCATACGTCCATTTAAAAATATCGTTGTAGTACCCAGTTTCTTAGCCAGTCGTTTCCTTGCTAACCGTTCGCCTCTCCTGGAGGTTCTACGGTGAGCGGCGCGCTCTGCCATCAGTTTTGGAATCTGCTTGTTCCTGGTCTCACATTTAGCAGAGTACAGACATCTTCCTAAGTCATCTACAGCAGCTACTCCTATGTTTGTCCGTCCCGGGTCATTTCCTAATGTGACTGATTGTGTTATTTTTGTTTTTGGTTCATACTGCAGGCGAATCATAAACGGGTTCGTGCTCACCGCTACGGCTTTGCCTGATTTTAACATCCGACGCACCTTGCCATACCGCGCGGTTGGCATTAAAGGTATTCCGGATGAGTCTAATACATAAACGTAATACATAAATCGTTCCTTCTTAATTTTAATATAATTCGTGGAACTTTCGTTCCACGTTGAATTCCATAGCATAGGCACATCTACTCCCAGAGTCCTGGACTTGGAGTTATCCCGGAGTGGTTCGGATTTAATCCTGATGTGTCACTGCTCTGCTCAATAACTAGTTTTCACTAATGCTATGAAATCCTTTCGGATATACAAGCAAATCCGACTATGTCGGAGTTTGAAACTCCACAAGTGGAGTTTGCTCCTACTTCAAAATCCGTTAGGATTTAAGTAGTGAGTTATTGACCAAGTTATCCTTGTAAATGATTGCTTCTACTTTGTGAATTCATATCTCTGATGTATTTATTCATCCTGATTGATGAGATTGTCAGTGTAAATTGTTGCCTTTACCTGGGAATTCATCGATCCATTGATATAGTAGGTTACTGCATCCGAATAAACTTCGATTGCAATTGGTTTTGTTCTGGAATAACCAGTTGGTGGTTTCAATTCTGCTAATACATATACGCCTGCTCCAATCGGTTGTGGTGTTACAAAGTATCCAGTATTCTGATCATGGTAAGATTTTAAATCTGTTTCCTCTTCCACCATGTTCATATCATTTGTTGTCGTATAAACCGTCATATCTCCTGTCTTTGCTCCTGTTTCGTCATATAGGATAATCTGTTCTGATTCAAGACATACTGGAGTTCCTGCAGGTACCGTTCCTGAAAATTGATTTGTTTCTTCTCCGAATATTTTTGTATATGGTTTTATATTATCTGCACCCATTGCCTTAAGGAATTCATAAGTCCCTGTTATCGTAGTGTCCTTCAGGTAGTATTTTACATTTCCTATTTTTGTTGTCTCTGGCGCACCATTTGCAATTGCCTCATCCACCTCTTCCTGTGTGGTGTACCGGCTGGCCGCGTAAAGGCCAAATACAGCTCCATCATGTAATATGTTTTCGCCTGTTTCGGAATCAAGTTTTTCTATCCTTAATTTCAATGTATAGAAGGTATTCCTAAATCCCATATCCGCAAGTCCTTCAAAAGCCTCTGCATGATAGCTGTCTAAATCTACTGGTGTTATAACGGACCATGGAACTAACATGGATGCATATTTTCCTTCATACGCTGTCTGGATTCCAGTCATTGTGTTAATGTTATCATCAAAATAGAATCCGGATGGGTTATTATCATCCCTATCTGCTCCATTAGGATACTGTACATTATCTGCTGTTCCAGAATGTTCTGATATGGAGCCATAATTGTATCTTTCTTCTATCGCATCAGCAGCATACTTCGTTCCATTTGCGGCTGTGACAGATGCGTTCTTGTCATCTGCAAAATAGTGGCTGTTATCATTTGCACCTTCTGCTGAAGTAACATTCTTTCCATTTACTTTATGGATTGGATTATAATAATCCTTTAGTGGATCTGATGTCTCCTGTGTCACAGAGAAACCATCATAATCATATGTCCCACCATTATATGTAATTGCAGAAGTTAATTTATCTATATCAAGTCCATATTTATAGATTTCGTAATCTCCATCGTTGTTATGTGCCCTTATTACATAGGATCTCAAGTCATCTGTGTGGTTTTCTGCCCATTCCTCATTAAACCTGATATAATAATCCTTTGCCAATTCTTCTGGCGTCAATTCAGCTTTGTAGAAGTATGTTTCATCATAATTATCGAATGTATCATTTGATGAATTACCTTCATAGACAGCTGGCAGTGTTACCTCTTTTGGGTTATCTGTCTTGTAGTTCTTATTCGTAAAGTCGTTGATGGTTCCGTCAATCCGTGTTGGCTGCTGTTCTACCAATACATATGTTCCATATGGCAGATAGGAAGAAATTGCATAATAATAGGATTTTTCTGCATCTGTTTCTGATACGTTTAGTGTAGTGTAATCATTATCAGCACCACCATTTGCTTCTGTATCCCACTCAACGGCATAAATCGTGTCTAAGTCATTGTCATAGAATGGCTTTAAATAATTGACCGCTTTAATCAGGGCATTATGAAGTGCAGTATCGTAAACTTCCTCTGCATAAGTTGGAGTTGTAATAGCTTCATCCTCGTCCTGTCCATTATTCTGTACTAACTTGGCTACTTCATCCTGTAAATAATAATCAATTGCGAACTGCCTTACTGCATCGGATGCTTCTGCGTTTTCGTGTGCGAATGTTGATGTATTCTTAGCATTCTCTGTATTCTCATTATTTGCTGTTCCATTATAGTAATCACGTTCTTCTCCATTTTCTTTGTAGATATCTTCACGTATCCATTGGAATGGCTTAAAGGATGTATCTCTGTCTCCGCCTGCTGTATTGTCTTTATCAACACCATCCGTATTTTCTATGGTATGGTCTGGATCCGCATCATCCTTCTGGTATTTTTCATATAATGTCTCAAACCAGTTCTGTCCAGGATAATTCTTGTCAGATGAATGCATATCATCATCCCACTTATCTGTATTTGCGGCATTTATAGCATCAAAGAACTTCTTGTAATTGTAAGTCTGGATTTCCCTTGTCTGGCCAGCACCATCTTCTACTTTGCTTGTTGTCATTTCAAGAAGTCTTGTATAGCCAGTATTCTGTCCCTCGTTGATTCTATCCGTTTTCTTTACATTGAAGTTATTTCCGTCATAGCTGTAAAGTGAAGCATTCGCTCTGATTGCCTCTCCATTTGTACCATCCTGTGATGTTGTAAATCCAACAAATTGTCCAACATTCTTTGTTTCACCTGTTTGTGGGTCATTGTATGTGGCCCATGTATTGTTCGAATTATCACCTGTCGTAGTGGAACCTGTGTTATGTTCTACCTTTGTATAAATCTTTTGGACATTGGAGGATTGTAAGGAATCATCTTTCACTAATTGTTTTTCAGGGAAGTCAATTGTTCTGTCTCCACTTCCATCCTGCGCTGTCCTGGTCCAGTTGAATGTATCATAATTGCCATCACCATTGGTATCGACATAATTTGGTGTCAGGACATTACCATTCCTGTCAAGCCATACAATGTTTCCATCATTATCACGATAAAGCCGTTCAAGGTTTGATTTGAGATAGGCTTTGAATCTGAAGTTATCTACTTTTTCAGTTGTTTCAGCATCAGAGGTTCCTCCGATCAGGCTGGTCAACCAATCTGTCACTTTTGTATACCATCTGTTATATCCATCTGCTGATAAGTTTTCCTTATGGACTGCTGAATAGGTATCATGTGCATAGGAACCATCTGGATTCGTCTGGATATCCTTAATTACTTTAATCTGCTGTCTGATTGGCCGTTCCATTACCTTAATTGGGTTTAATCTTGTTCCTTTTCCTGGTAATGTATTTCCATCCTGGAATGTATATTCATCATTTGGATATGTTAAGACCGCGTCTTCAATATAACTGTTTTCTCCAGCTAATTTCTTGTTTTCGTAATCAAGATATGCAAATGCCTTTGCTCTCTTCACGTATAATTCATAAGCACCTGATGAAATCCTATCTCCAGCAACATAACTAGCGTTGGATGGTAAGTACTCAATTTCTTCCTGTGTCAGGATATGGTCAGCTTCTGGGACGACTGCCTTGAATTCCAAAGTCTTATTCTCAGTTGCATCTGTATAATTCTGCCCAAACATATCGGTATCTGGCATGTCAATGTGGATGATATATTTTCCATCTTCATATCTTGATGGTACTTCATGCCAATCCTTTTGGATTTCCGTGAATTCCTTGTCGACATACACTGGTACGGATTCTGTATCCTGTACTGGATTTCCGTTTTTATCATGGATGGTATCTCCAATCTCGTAGGACTCATATATGGTCTGCATTTTTGCAGATAAATTACCGGAATCATCGATTATCACATCAGGAACTAAGGTTGCGCTGACTCTGATTACTCCTGCTAAAGAAGTTCTCTTGGCTATATTCATGTATGCTCCGAAAGCATCACCATTTCCATCAGATGTATATGGTACGTAAACAACATAAGGCTGTAAATCAGTTCCACTTGCGTCAAAGTTCAAGCCTCTGTAGATAATGGTATCTGTTTCAAAATCAGTTCCAGCAACAGCAAATCCGTCTGGATTGAGCGGACATGCGGCATAAATATAGATTGTATAAGCATCCGTACTTTCTTCAATCCTGTCAATACCACCAAATGCCCAATATGGGTGGTCCATATAGTACTGAACTAAATTGTAAATCATATCTCCAACCGTTAATGGATTTCCAGAACTATTTGTCTTGTTTAATTCAATGCTGACAATCTGTGGTCCATATACCGTCTTAGATGCATTTGAGCCTGGTGTTACTCCAGATACTCCAAATTCGTCATATTCTCCCTCTCTTACGCCTCGTGAATAGATTGGGTATTCAACCTCTGAGTACATTGTCTTTGTTGTACCATTTTCTTTGTAGGTTGTTTTAGGAGTTGTCATTCCAGCTGTCCTTAACGCTTTTTCTAGCTTTGCTTTTACAAATCGAATGTAGTAAGTAGAATCCTGACCCATGGTAAATTCAGTTTTCATTGTTTCAAAATCCGGATAAATGATATTACCCGTTCCATCATCTTGTCCCTGGCCTTTTAGGGTTTCATCTATCTTGGACTGATTGAAGTTCTTGATTGAAGCAATTGGTAAATCTGAAATAAAATAGTTCGCTTCTTTTTCATAAGTTAAGTAATCATCACTTCCATCACCCTTAAGGATTGGAATTCCGGTTGTATCAGCTTTCTTATAGATTGGATTTCCATTTTCATCTACTTTTCCGACATTTTCATAATGGTCTAATACTGGATAAGTGCCAGTTTTTGTAGTGGCATCACTTCTATATATTTTCGTTCCCTCTGGTAAGTTTGTTAAGACAACATCGTAACCACCGTTTTCATTTGTACCCTTTGAAGTGACTTCATAGAACAATTCGTTTTCAAGACCAACACTTTCCTGGCCCTGGATATATAAGTTCCTGCTGACTGCGACAGAACCCTTTCCTTCATTTGTTGTTACATCAAGGGATGCTCCATTGTTTGTCAGTTCTGAATTCTTACCATTTACGGATAGTTCATATCCTTCACTACGTGATAATTCCTTGATATAGTATTCACCCATGAATAAAGGTCTTCCAATCCATGAATTCATATTATTTCCTTCATTATCATCATACAGTCTTTGTGAGTCTGCTCCTTTATACTGCCCGTCTTCTGTATAATCATCGCAGGTCCATGTAGTTCCTGTACCATCATTAAATGTCACATTTGGCTGAACAGACGTACTCTTTGCACCTTCCCTAAAAAGGTTATCTGGTGCGTTTGTGGCCCAGTCTGTTGTTTCAATCTTTCCAGTTTCATAGTTAAAGATACTTCCTGGTGCTTCTGTGATGGCCATAAATGATCCATTACCATTTTGGTCAGTCGTTGCTACTGCAACAAGGTTATCCTTTTTAAACACGATATCTGTTTTGCCATCCGGATGGACGATATTTTCGGATGCAAACAGTCCATATACCGCACCTTCTAATGTTCCATCTCCATTTGTATCGGCATACGAATCATAATCATCATTCTTTTCTTCTGTCAAATTAAAATCCTGTTTGTTGAAGTGAATCTCACCTTCTGTTCTGTGGTCATATACCCTCCAGGCATCACCTTCACCGTCCTGGTCATTGCAGTGGCTATAGTTATCATCTGGACCTGGCTCGATTGCTACACCACCAGTGAATTCATCCGTAAACGCTCTATCATAAACGGATAAATACATCTCTGAGTAACTTCCAGCGACATCAGCACTTGCAAACAGGCTGATACTTGGTTCATCAGCTAACTGTATGTAAGCCTCTTCGTATGCGTCTTTTACATCGGTTGATAATTCTGTTATTTCATCCGACTCCTCTTCTTGTACTGATTCGTCTTCATCAGTGAAGAACGACACAGAATAATCTTCATATTCATCGGTTGTTTCTTCATCATTGTCATCTTCTGTATTAGCAACGGTTTCCTCTTCCTGTTCAACACTATCGATTGATTCATTCCCATTAATATCTGCTGTTTTTTCCTCATTTATATCAGAAGCCGATTCATTGTTTGCTGCACTTGTAGGTTCAGTTTCATCGTTCGAATTTGCTTTTACTGGCTTTGCATCGGATGGTGTTGCCAGATTCTCTTTTTCCTCTTCTTTTGTTTCTTTTACTTCCTCCTTCTTGGATTCATCATCTGATTTTGGGCTAAAGAACTGCAGCGTATCCATGACATAGGAAGTCAGTACGTTTTTCGTGTTTGCAAAGAATCCATGGTCCTCTTCCACTTCAATGTTTGATGCAGTTGCAATACTACCTTTATATAAGCTGAATACGGACCTTGGTTTTTCCTCATTCATTGAAAAATCAGAGAATTCTTCTTCATCGTCTCCCTCATCGGTATTTCCATCATCAAAATCATCTAAGCCCACATTGTCATTAATTGTGATATCCTTGCTATATTCATTTGCAAACTTTGATTCTGCGCCTGCTTCTGATGAATTGGTTGTAATTACTTCAATTGGTACATCATCTTTATGAATATCATGTCTGATGTATCCTTCTCTTGCCCTATCCTCTATCCATGTATAACTGTATTCTAAGTTTATGAACTTCTCATATGTATCTTCACAATCCTGTTTACAGGTGGATTTTTCATAAGCAGTGTTAAGGTCAGCACTTGTTGTATTTCCACCATCTGGTGTGCTGCCTTCTTCTCCACCAGAAGTTGATACCTCTTCAATTACATCAACATTGACATCATCCATGATCCAATGGAAATGTACGCCATCACGCTCTTGTGACATAGCTTCACAATCATCCCGGTATGCCATCCATTGTAATGCAATCTCCATATTTGCTTCTTTCGCAGCTTCAATTTCGTCTTCATTTGTGATTTCACCTGTTTCTTCATCTTCTTCTGGTTCTGGAACAGATGTAAATGTGGGAGCTGGGTGCCCATCACAGAATGTCTTTTCATAATGATAATTTTTCTTTAAATCTTCTTCCACATGACCGTTACCATCTGTCGTATAGGATCCTACTTTCCTAAAGTCATCCCAAACAACCGGACTGCTTGTATATTTACTCTGCCAAGTGTCATCTCCACCTTTATACAACTCAACCGCTCCATCTCTCTCTAAATTCACTTCATCTTTGTCATCAAATCGTTCATATAATTCGAAGATAGAGTTTTCAAGAGGTTTTCCTGTCTCATAATCTTTCTTTTCAAGTTGCACGTTATAGTTAGATACCATTTCTTCTGTGTGACGGTAAATATTAAAATCAAGAGCTACATCTGGACTTTTTGGTACTTCTACCGGGTCTCCTAGACGAAGACAAGGATATACATATGTTCTTATTTGCCTGTTAAATGCTACAAATCTTTGATGCTGAGGCTTATCTACTTTTCCCGGAGTATGTGTTCCTCCACATGTATCACAGGTATATAGTTTTAAAAATGAAGCAGCAAATTCGACAGGTGAATCATATCCCATTGCTATAGCATCCGCAACTGAGTTTTGTGGTATTTCGAAATACATTAATAGTGGTTGAGGCTTGTTTCCACCAGTAAAAGTCAAATCATAAGCCCAATACCCTTCCTGAGCAATCCATTTACATTCCCAACCATTAGCACCATTATTCATAGACCTCCATGATTGAATACTTTCATCCCATACCATTAAATTACCGCAGTTATTAAAAAAGTCTTCTTTCATTTCAATTCTATAGTGTCCAGTTTCACCTTTAACTTTATATGATTCGTTTGTTTCCATATCCAAGGCTGCAACTTGTACTTGTTCCTTCGTTGGTTTTTCTCCAGGTTTTACTGCAATCTCATGCCCTGGCAATCCTGTTGGCCATATATTTCTCCCACTTTCCGTTGTATCCGCTGTTGAATATGATTGCAAGAATATATTGCTTAATCGCGGTAATGCTTGTGGATATTGGTCCCATGTTGTTGTTGTAAAAAGTGTGTCTGGATTAGATAACATAGCTAAAAATGGATCCCGGTCAATAATTTGTTGGCCAGTTGATCCATGAAGAACCATCCCAAGTTCTAATTCTGACATTGGCTTTAATGTATGATAGCCAAGATCTGGAGCATATTTGTGCCAAACAGAATCCTGATATCCTTGATCAGCATAATCCGCCCAGTAGCGTGCATTACTTAAATCTTCACCTGTCCCATCAAAACTTTTTCCTTCTGAAATCCAAGTTGCAATTCCCGCCCAGAATAATTTTAATATTTGTTCATCAGAACCTATTAATTGATGCAATACTTGAACATTATGAGCTAAAGCTTGTTTGTATTCATCCGTTCCATAGGTATAAGTGTTCATGTCTAACAATTTATTTGTATAAACATCATTCTTTGACCAATAACCTGACGTACTAACATTATGGTTATCAATACAAATTCCATAGCCTGACGAAAAAGCTTTTGCTTCTTGTTTTCCAATATGCGGAATGATAGCCATCGTCAGCAATGTAAGCGATAACAGACCCGCACATATCTGTTTAAATTTAAGTTTTTTTAACATTGTTATATCGTAACCTCCTAAATGAAATTTTAATCGTCTAAATTAATAATGTCAGATGTAACAGAAATGCAAAATAAAAACTCATCAGAATTACAATCTAATGAGTTTTTATTTGTACCTGTATTGGATTATCTTGCATAATAAAAATAAAAAGGTGGTAGATATGATTAAAAAATATGTAATGACCCATGCAGATAAATTCAAAAATAGTATTCCAATATATCATTTAATCTCCATATTGGGTTTTATATCTTTTAATGCATTTAGAGATGAAATAAACTTGGGTTCTGTTCTTTTATTACTAATAGGAGAAATCATTGTTTTAAAATTAATGACTATATTGTCATCAAACTAATTTGCCTCATGAGATTTATCATATGCAAATACTATTATTGAAAACCATGTCAGTAAATTACTCACATTTTCATCTGATATAAATGGAATGTCGCATTTATATCTAACTAATAGACTTATCACAAATGAAATTAAAGTAAAGATAACTGTATAGGCCCATAACCATGTTTTATAATCAGATTTTTTTATTTTTAATTTTAGAGCTTCTATTAACTTTTTTGAACAGTAATCGGAATAACAAATTGCTAAAAAGAATGAAAATAGTCCCATAAAAAGTGCTAATGGGTGACTAGGATTTATGACACCTACAAACATAAGAACAATATACGCAAAACACATTAAAGGAAAAATGATTTTCTCAATCAATTGAGTAAAATTATATTTTTTCATCACAAATTTGCCAGTATCATCAATTATAAATTCTTTACTTTTGGTTAGCTTTTTAATTTCATTGCAATCAATATTATTCTCTTTTATTGTAACTATAAATGTTCGTTCCATCTTGACTTCTCCAATCCTATTTTTATTACTTATATCACAGAACCAGAGAATAGTCCATATGACCATTATATAAAGCCCTCCGTAGAGAGCTTAAATTTTTGACTTTTCATCTATATTGGATTATCTTGCATAATAAAAATAGAAGGTGAAGAGTATGATTCATAAAATTATTTTTTGGATAATGGTTATATTAACCGTATTTTGGATTTATGAATTTATAATGAATATTGTATTTTGGATAGGAGAGGAAGAAGATCGGATATTTCCATGGAAAGGTATTTCTATTATAATTTTTCATATGCTTATTACAATTTTTCTTTATTTACATATAAAGTAGATAGTGTTACAATGGGAAAAACAAAAGGAGAAAAATTTTGATAGACCCTATTGTAGTGTTAATTATTACATTTCAAACATATAAGAAAATAAAAGAAATATCTCAATATTATAATTCATTACCACAAATGGGAAAGTACAAAGTGAATTTTTGCTATCGCTTAGGAAAGATGCATGAAATAACTGCTAGTGCTGGACTTTGTATTTCTAAAAATGTATGGGTTAATAACAAGTGGGCACAGTTACTTATTCAAAATGATAAAGAAGTACAAAATGCTTTTTTGATAACACTGGGTCATGAGTTGGCTCATAAGGAAGGTGATTTCTCAATCATGCATTGGGCATATAAAAACAAGTTAGTTATCAATAAAGAAGACCGTAAGTTTGTAAATTGGGTTACAGAGGTTCATCATGATTTTGCAGCAGCAAAGAAAATGGCGGATTCTAGTAAAGAAAAGTTGTTAGCGTCTATGGATTATAAGATTAAATTGAAACCAGGCAATGAGGGATGTCAAACGCATCCATCATGGAAACAGAGAAAATCGTATGCAGAGATGGGAGCATTCAATAGAGAGCTTATCGATACTATTGCATTAAATACAGACTGTGCTAATATTACTTTGATTGAGGAAGTTTCTTGTTTTTATAAAGATATAATTTTAATAGACACCCATACAAAGAGAAGAGGATAATATGGACCGCACATTCTTAATAGTGTTGCTTTTCTTAGCAGCCTATTGAATCATGGTTATTGGTTTTTTATTGACAATATATGAAGTATTAAGTCCATTTACCCAGTGTAGTGGCCTTTTTTGTAAAGGTATTTTTCTGGCCTAATAAGCATCGCATACAAAATAAAACTCATCAAATTTTTTAATCTAATGAGTTTTTATTTGTACCTGTATTGGATTATCTTGCATAATAAAAATAAAAGGAAATTTGTGTATATGAGTAGGATAATTAAATTCTTAAAAAAATATAATATAATTATTGCTTCATTAATTATAATGTTGGCTCTATTTTTTATGGCCATTGGGTATCCAACAAAAAATGTTCTCTGTTTATGTATCTGCTTTGTACATATTTTTATTGGCTGTTATTTACTTTCTTTATAATTGGTTTTTACTAAAGTATAAAACTTGGGAATAAATATACACAATAGTAAGACTCCACTAATTGCATTGCTGAATGAATTTCTAAACCAATTTGAACCGAAATACCTGGAAATAATTGTTCCAAATATCGTTATTGCTAAAAGAATAGAAACCCTCATAAACAAAGGATTTCCTAAGTGTACGTCCCACGCAGGTGGGAGTGTTTCTTTAGTTATAGCATTCCAGTTACAGAAGACTTTTAGTAAGTCCCACGCATGTGGGAGTGTTTCTGTTTATTATCGGCTATTCTATGGTTATATATGTAAATGATTTGTTTAAATTACTTATTTCCTTTTTATTTATGCTATTTTGTTTCTTTGTAGGCATTATTATAAACGTAATTGCAAGTAAATTTAATCTTTAGTATAGAAGACGTTTTGCACTTTCCTTAAGTCCAAACAATTAGATATGAGGATTCATTTCATAATAACTTGATAAAAATAATATTTCTGAAAGGAGACAAAAAATGAAAAATCCATATGAACGGCCGATGGACCCACGGCCCAATATTTTCGGACTAAATAATCCGAGATTTTTCCTAAAAAAAGAATATACGATGAAACAATACCGTTCAGCATCGCCTAGAGAACGCCGCAACATGCTAGACTGGTCCAACGAAAAATGGAACGAATGGTGTAATCTATGGGAGCAGATAGCTGCTATTTTAAAACAATCTAACGGAGATATGTCAGCTATCCCTAATGAACTATCTGTTAAGTTTCATGGTCTGGAAAACATAGATATTTATTCTATCTCGGATCTACTTAACAAATAGCCTAAATATAATAATTTTTGAATCCAACGGTAGTTTCTTTTATAATTCTCATTTATCAAAAACCCTTCTAGTTTATCGCTTGTAAAAACATAGGCTTTGATGTCGATATTTCTGTTTTGGTATGCATTAAAAAGCCTATGTTTTCCATCAATAATATAATAAGTTCCCACATTATCAAGTTCCATTATTATGATTGGTTCTGATGAATACTGAAAATCCTCTATATCATGCTCTCCTTTCACATTATCTAAAAGCAATATAAATTCATCCTCGCCCATATATCCAATAATATCATTCATTAATACAGCCTTCGCTTCTAACTTGTTGTCTTTAATAAAATTCAGAATAGCATCAACGTCCCATTCTAAAACCACATCCAGAGCATTCATAATAACAATATGTTCTCTATCAATTTGTGTGTCAAAAATCATGTTACTTTGAAACATAAAGTTCAATTCACTATATTCGTCTCTTATTTCATAAAGTAATTTAAAATAATAATCCTTTTTATCTTTTTTGTTTATTATTTCAACCAAATATTCGAATATATCTTCCATACCCACCTCCGCTATTTGCATTTATAATAGCAAAGATAACTTTATTTGTCGATTAGTTTATTTTTTTCTTTTACCTTATTCAGTTGTAGATATTTTTTGTACTTATTTATAAAAGCATAATAAAAAGCCCTCTTTCGAGAGCTTTTTATTTTTATACTTTTCAATTTCTATGATATGTATTATAATAATCCTGTTCAAGATGATTCCACTTTGTGGATTAGAGGAACTGAAAACATTAGATTTTGGCAAGCAACTCTCTGGACTAAGGGTTTGCACGTCTTTGGAAGATTCATTCTTATGGGCTTTCCACAGGCGTGTAAACGTCAAAGAAAGGAGAACCGGGTCAATGAGTTGGATAGAATACATATCAGCTCTTATTGGTATTCCTGCAGGAACTATTACGATTGTAAATTTCTGTAAGGATTACATAAGAAGTAAAAAAGACTCAAAAAAAGACCCATCAGCTAGCTTGCCGGCATCTGATGGGTCTGATGGCAACTGCTCTAAATAGTTGTCGTCGTCCTTAGAGACAGCAGAACCATCGCTGTCTCTTTTTCAATTACATTATAACACTTAGCTTGAACGGCGTCAAGAATCGTGTTCTATATATAGTATGATAGAAAATTAATAGTAAGAACAAAATTATAATAAAAAGCCCTCCGAAGAGAGCTTTTTATCTAGACCTTTAATTATTACTGATTATTGTAAAAATCATTTAGTCTATTGTAGAAATCATTCCGCTGGTCATAATCATAATATCCGGAATGAAAAGCTTCATCTGAAATAGTATTAACTAAATCAATACCGTTATTACTTCCGACATATCTATTTCCATCAGCATAGATATAATACCATGAATGATCTCCATTTCCTTTAACATCACATTTAAGTCCGAGTGCTGTAGATAAAGCTTTGGCAGTCATAGCAAAATCTGTACATTGTCCTTTTTTATTAATTAAAACTGCATATGTTGACTCTGTGCCAGTCCCAACCTCATATTCAGCAGCGGTAATTATTTTTCTAACCTCTTGTGCTCTTTGATATTCAGACATATTTCTAAAATCCATAGAATTAAGCCAATTGCAATACCAATTATATAATGTTTGTTCAATACTTTGGTCAATTCCCAAATCATTTCGATACATATCCATCTGATTTGTTAGCATTGCCTGCACATTCCAGTTCGAAATTAAATTTGTAGTTCCCATAGTTCCTGTTTCATAATTTGTTCTTACGAGTCTTAAGTTCCATTCATCAACCATCCCAGCAAGTGGATGTGCCGGATCATAATTCGCATTGTTTCCTGCTGTAGTTCTCTGTGTCTGCACAACACCATTCACAACCCAAGCACCAGAGGCATCTACTGTATAACCATCCGGTGTGGTTGTATTGCTGAGCATGTAACCATATCCATCAAAGTAATAGCACTTTCCATCAATCCACTGCCAGCCATTACTATACCAAGTGCTATTGTCTGCATTTGTACCATACCACCAGCCAGTACTGTTCTGTTGCCAGCCTGCTGCAAAAGATGTCATACTTGTTCCCATTACCATTGTTGCTGCTAATGCGGTTGCTAAAAATCTTTTAATAGTCTTATTCATATTAATCTCCTTTTTCCCACATAGATAATTGTCTATGATTATTATAATCTGATAAAGGAGATTTGACAACTACTGGAAATCTAAAATCTTATTTTGTTATGTGACATAGCCACTTTTATATTTAAATATAATCAGATGAAAATTCCTTTTAGGAATTTCACTTTGTTGCTTATTATGATTATTCATTTCCATAGAATCAAAATCTCCTTTTATTTTAGTTATTTTAAGATATGGAGATTATATAGTCTCCTATTATCTTAAGTCTATAATAATATGTAATATGGATATGTTGGATAATTTTAAATAATCTGAGGATTATAAAATTATAAGAAATTTCATTTACCTATATACTTTTTGTTGGAAATCATTTATAATGGTTTTGTTCGATATAAATCCCTCGAATGGGACAAGTGGAGGACAGAAAAGTCAGACTTGTTTTGCAACTCCATATGGAGTTCAAACAGCATCTGTTTCCTGGAATAGAAAAGCTCATATGCGTCTTTGAGAGAATCTCTTTACGATGGTTTTCTCACAGGCGCATATGTGCCGAGTATTCGAAAGGAAAAAGATTGAGCAATGATGAATATACTAGAAATTATGCTACTTGTGCTAAAATTCATCGCTGTACTGAGTTCCATTGGTTTTACATATGTAAGATACAGGGACTATAAAGAGCGTCAAAAGAAACGTTCAGAAAATCAGTACAAGAAAAAAGGCTCATCAGATGCTGGAACATCTGACAAGCCGGATAACAGCTGTTCAAAAAACAGCTAATCTAGGTTTAGAGACAGCAACTTCATCGCTGTCTCTTTTTCAATTACATCTTAACATAATGGATGTGTGAAGTCAAGACAGCAAATCTGCTTACCTAATTATAGTATGTGCGAAATGTGAAAACCAAACAATTTATTTTTTTTGATTTCCATATTTAGCTATTTAAGATACATATGGAGCATACATAGTCTCCTGTTATCTTAATCTATAATAGTATGTAATTTGGATATGTTGGATAATATAAAAAACAAGTATTCAATCATTTCTTTCACAAGTCTGGATATATTTTCTTCATTAATTTCTATTTTCATTCTATATCTCCTCAAAGTTATTGTATTAGAAAATAATAGTTCCACCGGAATTTTTCATATCATCGTCTTTTAACATATCCTGGCACCTTTCCGTTTCAGCCATATACTCTTTCATTAACTCATGTAGTTTCAGGGTTCTTTCTGTATCTTCTATCTGTTTGATTGCAATTTGCATCAATTCTTCAATCGTGACGAATTTGATTTCCGGACCAAATACATCATATTCTTCCATCGGTTCTGTTTTAAACCAAACAGATGGATTAGGATTACACTTTTTCGTGGTTTCGCAGCTTTGCATGTCAAAGTAATGGATTCCTCCAGTTGCTTCGTCCACATAAAGAACATCATGACTATTTGTTCCTACAATATGTTCGTAGTTTTTTGTTTGTACAGTAATGATTGGTATTAACATATTATTCTCCATTCTAAGAATTTACCATCCACATGTAATTATCTGTTTTCACGCTTTGTCCAATCCAGCTTCTGTCCACAATCAGCACAATAGTTCGCTCTCGCATAATCAATCCCTACGATTCCACTACATGATGGACAAATAAAAATATCGTATGTAGGGCAGGATGAGTTTCCTCCACACAAAGGCTTCCTTGGAATATCTCTTTTTTGTACTCTTATTTTTGATTTTCTCCTCATAGTATGAACTCCTTCCATATTGTCATGAATTTTTTAATAGGTACCTCATTCTTTATTTTTCGATGATAATATAACCAGCTGACTCAATTTCATCATAATTCCATTCCTGCTTGTTTTAATCATGTTCTGTATATCTTCACAGCTTCGTTTTCCAACCTTTTCAATAGAAATACTTAATTTAAGCTGTCAAAATACGCTTTTGCAACCTGTAATAATTTATCTTTTACTTCTTGTGGTGCATGGCTACTTACTGTAAACTTTACGCTTTCATTTGAGCCGTTATCATAAAGAATCATTCCTTCATAATATTGATAATTTAAAGCACAAATTAAGATATAACTATCCCGACTTTCTACGTCATCACATTCCTTTTCAATAAGCGCATTGTTTCCTTTTTTCTCAATTATATTCAAGACTAATTCCTCTCTTTTCGCTCTTCTTTATCGTTACTTATGATATTAAGTTTCTTTAGTACCATGCTGCGAAACCGGCTGGCCACACATGCGACCTTATCGCTGTCATGATGCAAATCCGATATATCATACCCATTTGCAATTTCCAAGTAAGTTTCTTTTAATACTTCTTTCAGTTTTTCTTCTTCAATCATTTATAATCCTCCAATCAGATTCTGATATCGTCGACAGTGCATACATAAATTCTAATACTAACAATATTACCATTCTTACGCACAAATTCCGTGTTTGTATAGCTCAATCCAGTCTCCTTTTTCTTCTTTTCTACTGCTTCCTTATCTCGGCCATTCTTTAAATCTAATTCAGTGAAGGTCCCAACTAGTATCCCTCTTCCTTTAATATAGTTTTTCATTATACCTCCACATTCTCATTTAAAATATCCAAAAAGGTATCTTGTGATACACACAGAAGTTCTGCAGCTAAAAGACAAACGCCTTCCCATTTCTCTGATTCTGGATTGATTGTTTTTCTGAGTTCCTTTAAAGTACAAATAATATCTTCTGAACAGATTTGGTCATTCATAATTTTCTCCCTTTTTCGTGCTGTTTTATTTTTTATTTAAACGACTCCGGTAATGGTTGCCAAGCTAATACATTATACCGATTATCACTTTTATCATGCCATTCTCCATTCCCGACATAAGTTAATGTTGTGCTTTCTAATGCTCCTACAATCGTAACATTATATTCTGTGAACTACTCATGACTAAAGTCATGAGCTTCCACCTGATTTAGTCAGCTAGACTTCTTTTCTGCAGATACAGCCAAAACTTAGATCTATTCCACAAAAGAATATCACCACATTAAGGCTAACTGCAGAGAAAGCACACTGTACTAAGACACCTTTAGAAAGTCGGAGACTTTTCTTAACGTATCTAATGTACAGGTAGTTCTACGCTCTGCCTCTGGAACTTTTGTCCATAGGAGAGACTGTCTCTTTACAGAGACAGGTTTAAGGAGCTCCCTTGTAAAATAACGGGCACCGATATTATAACTGGCTGATAAATCACAGTTGTACCGTTTTCCTGTCTGGAAGGTACATACACTATGATTATTCAGATCTCGAACTACTTCTCCAGAGCCATCAAATGACAGCCTGCTCGTATACTTTGCACACACTCTGGATATCCGTACTCCGATACGATGTGCTTTGTGTTCTACCAAATCCTGAATACCATTTTTCCTCCACATATGAAGCTTCTGTTTCTTAGACCCAGACTTCTTACCTTTCATATTCAGATATTCAAATATAATCACATCAGCATGATATTCTGTGGCAAATTTGACTTTGTCAAATTCGAACTCCATCGAAGATGGATTTGCAAATGAAACGATTGCAGCTGCTATCTTTTTAGACAACTCTTCATTAAGTCTCTTCGCATAAGCCCAAAAACTACCACTGTTCTTTGGCCCGTGCTGTCTTTGAAATTTCTTGATGCGGTTTAACACATGATACAGATGGTCTTTTTCACTGGGAAAGTTAATAAACCTTCTGGCCAGGACAGTTCCGTCTGATTTCATGATTGAACAAACCGCATCATGATTAATTCCTAAATCTACAGAACAGATTGTTTGATCTGTTACTTGGATTGATGACAGTTCTACCGATTCCTCGTAAGCGAACCGGAGGAACCATTTCTTATGATGCTTCTCCAGTTTAGGTGCTGATGGTTTTTTATGACTCCAGTACTTTTTTAAGTAAGCTACATCTGTCTTTTTAAGATTCACTGTAATCCAAATCCAGTTATTGTTATGTAATACTTTTAACTTACAGGTTGTATCAGATTCCGTTTCCAGATACATATTGTCCCTGAAGAATACGGGTGTTACATACCGATTAACCTGCAGGACTGGTGGATTGCCCTTCTTACCAGCAGCTTCCCAGTTCTTTAGGTTTGATTGATAACTGGATACTGCTCCCAGAGCTGCGTTAATTACATCTCTTCTTAAATAAGACGGCATCTTATAGAACTGAGTATCAAAATCGTATTTTGCCACGTTTCGTTTTGTAGAATGGACCAGATGTTCTGCCGTATTAAAACGTTCCTTTTGTTTTGCTATAGAGGATAAATAGTCCCATTCCTTATGATAGATGTCAATCAAAAAGGTCAGAGCGCTACGGTAAATTCTAACTGTGTCCTGGAATATCCTGTTAAAGTTTTTAATTTCGACTGAATAGCTAGATGTTATTTTCATGCGCTCCTCCTTTCTGATGATAGTTGTAGATATTATGGTTTGTTTTTATTTGATTGACAACTAAAATATATAAAAGCGGCTAACTCATGTCTAAAGATACGAGAATGCGCTGCTAAATTCATTCAATTAATAAATCTCTTAACTGTTCGTGTTCTCTTTTACAAAGCATACACTCATTCCACAGGTCCTCACTTAAAATATCATTTAAGTGTTCGATTGCTTCGTTTAAGTTCATTTTTATTCCTCCTGCTTTGATTTTATAAAGACAGTATGTTATACAAAACCAAAGCATAAGAAGACTATGACTTTAAAACAATGATAATCCAATTATTTATTGATTTGACAAATAAAAAAGACCATTCTTATGTGGTCTTCTTGATTTTATGTTTCTTATTTTTGCAGCCAACAAAGTGACTGGGATTTTAATCAAAATGTGTTTTTTAGTTTCACTATATTATTTCCACAGCACATTATAAATGAATCCTCATCACTTGCTGACATCATCTGTACCTCGCTAATGTTTAGCAGGTCTTTAAGTTCAGTTATTTCTTCCTGATTTGGGTTAAATATTGCTATTACATTGCTATTACTCAGCAACAGGTTTATTTTTATTAAATCTAATGTATCTGTTTTTTTTAGAGAATTTAATATATCTGAAGTCTTGACACATAATGTTGGAATTCCATATAGCATTCTTGCACGTTTATAAAAGCCTGACAGATGGTCCATACCACTACAAGTCTCATATAACAATTCTATAGAGTCAAGGTATATCCAGGTATACTTGTGAACATGGCTATTAATTATCATTTTGTTATATATCTTCTCAAACAGTATAATATGCGCCAATGTTTTATTTTTCCCTGACAATTTACTTATATTATAAATTGTTAATCTATTGTTTTTATAATTCGATTGTTCCTCTGTAGAAAGAACTGGATATAAATTCAGTCCGCAATCTAATATGTTAGCAAGGTGTTCTATTTCCTCATTTTTTGTCTTTCTTAATGTTTCTAGCAAACTATTCAATGTTGGAATTCTTTTTTCTGCTTTTTTATTTGAGAAATCATTTACTTTTTCCATTATTATTGATTCATTAAGATATGGCCATAATAATGAGTGCTGCATGGTTGTTAAGTTTCCATCATTTAAAATATCAAAGATACTACATATAAATTCCTTTTTTCCTGAGGTAAAATCAATCCGGCAATCATAGCCTTCATAATTAACTAGCTGATTACTGAAGATTTTATCTTCCTGGCCTATGTTTATATAATTCCCACTATATTTTTTTGCAAAGTCCAAATAACATCCTTTTGTGTCAATGACAATGATGTCATCTTCTGTAGATAACAAAGCTTGCTGTATTTCATTAATACAATATGATGCCGTCTTAATCTTTGAATCACTTAAAACTATAGCATTTGGAGAACAAAGTCTTTTTCTGTCTATCCGAAATAAATTGACTTTTTTGTCTAGGCCATAAATGAATCCATTAGCTAATGATTTTGTATCAGATATTTTGCAACTATTATTCATTTTTACTTCCTTTCCTTTTTACTCAGTCACTAATATTATGTTAGAAAACTTATATAGAAATGATGATAAAAGAATTGACTTTCTATAGTTATAGTTAACCTAATTTATTTATCTACATATTATATTTGATTAAAGACATTTGGAGTATAGTTCTTTGTCATCCTTTCATACCAAAGGATACACCACTTGGTGATATAACAATTATTAGTTCACCAGGTATGTGGTGAACTCAGTTGGTACTAGGAGGTACACATATGATTAAGAGAGATATTTTCGTTGCAACTATTATGGCTTTCCCTGCAGAATTTGCAAAGTTTGCTCATGCTTATGGTTCTTATTGTGGAGAACTTAAGAAAGCACACAAAAGAATTCCGGATAGTGTAATTCGGAGTGGAAAAACGATTGAAGAAGCTGATTACAATCCGGCTGTCAGGCGTATGACAAACTGGGCTGCTGATGAACTCTTTAATTTAAACAAACTCTGCAAAGCCACAAGGACCATTGGATTTATTGACAGAAAGATTGAAAACAACGAAAAGGAAGATCTTATTAATGAGGCATTTGAGATTGTTACAAGTCTCCAGGTAAAAAATGCCTAAATAAAAGGACTGCTTCGGCAGTCCTTTTACTTATTCTTTAAAGTTGTTTGCTTTATTTTCGGCAATTACAGCCTCTTTATGAATTTCAACAGAGTCGTGTAATTCTTTCATACCCTGAATGACTTCCATTACATCCGCTTCTGTTATAGGTTTCCCGTTTTTCTGTTTCATATCGAATTTTTTTACGATTGATTCATACTTTTGATCTTCTATCTCTGATTCTTTGTAAAGTTTTTCTGCTTTATTTCTAAAGAAATCTTCTGGTTTTACAATTTTATTCATATTTTCACCTCTATTATTTGTTTCTGTTTTATATATATTATAGGTGTAAACAATCTGATTGTAAACCAAATGCAAGTAATTGTAGAACATAAGTATTCTTACAATGCTGAAAAGGATTAATTCATTCTTTGAAATTCGTCTTAGCACTATCTAGAAACACTTTCACCTGTCTAGGAGGGATATGGTATAGCAAGTTATACCATTTTTCTAAAAGAGGGAAGGAACATATGATAACCTATGAAGTCCTTCCCACACACGTGGGAGTAATTATAGATTCATTTTATATGGGTCATCCAATACTATATGTCTTTATGATAATTTTTCCAACAAAAAAGAGGCCTGATATAGCCTCTTTTAGATTTACAAAAACTTAGCAATCTCCGGAATTTTCCTTATCCAAAATTCCTTGAAAGCGTTTTCTGCCAATGGACTCATCCCATATTTCTTTTTGTACAAGTTACAAATAGCATTCCACTTTTGATTGGTCTCTCTGATGATCGCACAAAAAGATTCATTTCTTCTTGCGTTTCTTTGCTTTTGAATCACGCTGACTTCATCACAAAGTGCAATTAGCAGCTCGATTGTATATTTTAAGTCTGCTCCATCATTTAATACTAGCTCATCATATTTTTCGAAGTATTCTTTTGCTTTCATGTATAATCTCCTTTTAATCTTTCCACACATCTTTATTTACAATGATTCCGGTGACTACACCTGATACAATGTAAATAATAGACAGAATTCTTTTATCGATTGTTCCATTGAAAAAAAAATCATTAATTACAGTCATTCCAACCGAAACAATCATACCTGCAATAAATATTAATGCAAGTTTTACAATAATCTTTACAATTTTCTTTTGCATACTAAATCCTCCATATATTCTTGATGAACATAGTATGCATTTTATTTTTGTGGCAAAACAAAAACTGTTAAGTCATACCATAATATTAACAAACATAATTTTAATCAAAGTGAGGTATGAATAGTGAGAAAAGGATTAGGGTGGATTGTTTTTATAGGAGGCATCATTTTAGCATTCTATATTGGTGCATGGGTCTATACTGTGTCAAATCTACACCTGTGTATCGGAGTAATACTAGGCTGTAGTGAAACCTTTGATATAGAGGCGGTATTCGGTGCGAAAATAGGAATTACAATTATAAAATTTATATCTGCTTCTTATGTAGGGTGCAGTATATTTTATGTAATTGGACGTATTGCCGCTTCTATTTATGGTTAATGAATATTCTTATACATCTGTAAACCTAATTTTAACAAAAAAGAGAGCTTATGCTCTCTTTTAATCTGTTTTTATGCAAATTTAATTTCATCTACTTCCTTAAACAATCTATTTAACTTCTCGTATATTTCCTCTGGATAATTATATATGTTTTTTAGTAATTGTTTTTCCTCTTTATTTCTATAGAGATATAGATTAGCAAACTGTGTATCCTTAAATTTTATCAGATACTGGATTACTTTATCAATCATCTTTGCAGATTGTTCTGAATTGCTATATACTCCATCAGGGAAGATAAATCGTTTCAAGTAGGCGTCACCTACTCCGTCTACCTTCAGGAAATAGTAATTACTATAATCCAACCTAAATGTCATCTTATTGTCTTCCAAAAAATCACAGAATTCATCCATTGTGTGAAAGGTTTGCCCATTGTAATTGCTACTGAATTCATTAATAGTTTCTCTGAATTTCTTTGCCCTTAGGGCCATACATTTATAATATATAAGCTTTCCATCAGACTTATGCATAAATTCATCATCATCACGATACTCAAAAGACAATGACAGCTTACACCCGTTTTTCAGTGTAGTCATGAACTTAGCTTCTTTTATCGTTGATTCTTTAATCTCATTTATAACAACTTCCCACCCAAGCTGTTTGGCAGCTTTCAATATATTATTAAATTTTTCTTTATCCGTCATAAATATCTCTCCTACTTATTTGCTTACTAATTTTTCTTTAGGATGCTATAATAGTTCATTTTTAGGATCATTCACTATTATATTCTCTTGTTCTAATTTTTCTTGTATATTATTTTGAATGAAAAAGCTCATTCCAGTACCAAACAATCGATTTAGTTTGCATCCTGATTGAATGGTATATTTTTTTAAGAAGTCTTCTTCCTTTTTTATATTGCTCTCGATATCTTCAAAACTATATTCTTTTAATGATGTATAAGGTTCGTCCCTGGAGACAATAATTCGCTTAAGTCCTTCCCGGTTATGACAGACATAAATATAATTATTTTTATATAACCATTTAAGGAATGATTTTAACCGCTCATTCTCCTGTTCTTTCAGGACTTCCTGGTATACTTCATCGATAATCCAGTCATCATTCAGTACATTTACTACTTCTCCAACCGGAATAGGCTCTTTTGTATAGGTTCGTTTTGCTTCTACGCCGATTGCGTTTTTACACATCTCTTCATACTCAATCCTTCTTTGGTAACCATCCTCAATATTTTCAAAATCTAAAATATTGATTCCGGAAATATTTGTATAATATCCTATTAACTGGCCTCTACGGATGGCGGCATACACAGTAAATGTTTCTTCACACTCCTGACATACCTGTTCAAACTCATAAAAATAATTACGGTTTCCTTTATCTATATAATCTCCAACTTTAAAATCCTGCATCAAACATTCATAGTTTTTTGTCTGTTCATATAATTTTACCTCACTTCCACAATTCGGACATTGAGTTGTTCCTAAAAATGTATCAAACATTCCCATATTATAATATTTTCCTTTCTTTAATCATATTTTCATCCAACATATATGCTCCTGTTTTCATAGTTATAAATAGTATGGATTGTTTTTCATATATTTAAATAGTAAGAATCACAACACATATGCCATATCAAAAAAGAGCAACTGCTCTTCTAAACTTTAAGATTCTTTAAAATATTCATACAGCAGCTTATTTGGTATTACTTTTATCTTCTTCCAATTACCATATCTCCTATCGAAAATTTCATAAGCTTGACTATAGTACGCATCCTTCCAAGGTTTTTGATTGTGGATAATGGAAAGAAGGGCTGTTGCTGAATAGTCCTGTAATTCATTTAACAATTCTGATATTATTTTTCGATCATCGCTAAGGATAAACTGGCTGTATTCCCTATCTTTATCTATCAGATTATACGGGATTGAACCTCCACCATAAATCCTATATTTCCGATATACGTCATAAATAACCGGTCCAAAATCCCATGCCTCAATATTATCTACAAATAATGGCCTCCCAGTTATAACAAGATGATTGGCCTGTAAAAAATACAAAACTTTCTGGAGTTTTAGGTTACTGATATTTATATCTCTCTCAAATGAGTAATATCCCAATACATAATCCGCAATTTCTAATGCATTATACATAATATCTCCTTAACCTATGATTTCAGTAGAAGAAGTAATACGTATCTTCTTTCCAATTAACTTTTTCCATGAACCTATATTTGTATGAGCTGATATTTGATAAACCTCTCCATCACATACTTCTCTTCCTGTTTGTAAGTTTTTCAGCCTGCAACATGAATAATCATCATATTCTGGTGGTAATACTTCATACTCAACGATATTTGGTTTATCATAAATATCTGGTGTCTCATCCTCTATATGTTTTTTCATATGTTCTCTGTATAATCTTTCACCATGCTCGCCAGAAAATTTGGCTCCACATTTTTCACAATAATATCCCATATATGTTTCTCCTTCTTTTATTTTATAAAATTAGTATGCAGAAAAAATAACAACAAAGCAGTGTGTCTTATTGATTACTATACATTTCACTAAAAAAGAGCAAATTGCTCTTTTCATCTATTATGAAGCTTTGGTAGTTTTTTCTATATACCGCATCTTTTTAAACTTATTTTCCCTTTTGCTTTTATCTTTACTTCGCTCATCATCTTACTCCTATTAACTTTATTACTGTAGTTAATATGGAGTGATAAAAACAATAAATCAAAAAAGAGGCTGCTGTATTTTAGCAACCTCTTCTTAAAAGCGATTCAATCTAGTCCTTTACTTCCGAAAATGATTTTATTAAATCAATAGGAAGTTCCGTTATCGCAGCTATTTCCTCTATACTTAATTTCCCAATTTTCAACATACGAACTGCATTTTTTACGTTTGCTTCATAAGTAGCTTTATAAGCAGCTTCATTTCTCATTTCTTCCATCGCCTTACACATAATCGAAATTCCCTCCTCATCTCTTTTAAAATATTTTACTCGTTCGGCCAATATTGGATATTTCATATCATTAGGATCATTACACGAAAAATCATGCATCAATATTCCTAGAGGTGTATCATCTATATAGCTAGCATTTACATATATTATATGCATTCCATCGTTGAAATATTTTCCTGTTTCTGAAATCATCCGATCAATGTGGTAAATCGGAAGATTATCTCCTATCACGTCGTTTTCAGTGATAAAAACAACATAGGTTTCTGGTAATAAAGAGAAATCATCTCCTGCTATCAGTGTATTGGCATCGATTATACTACTATTATATCTGACACGTCTTGCTCCGGCACCTTTATCCGATCTTTGAATTTCTATGTTGTAAACTTTGCCAGATGCATCCAGAGCATAAATATCCAATCTACGGATCGTCCTAGAAAATTCTTAATTGCATATTGAGTATTGACTTGCTTAATTCTATCACAATTTACATCTGCTTGCAAGTTCGCCAAAGTCGTTGTTTTTGATTCAGTAAAGATGAATTTACAATATACATAAGAGTTAATAATATCAATATTCACTATCTGTTATCAATGAGTAATCCAATGTTTCGATTTTATCATTTTTCACCAGGAAGGCTATACAATTTAATATGCCTTCATATCATGGTCCTTCTTGATGCCATTTTCATCCCGGTAGGCTTTTGTATCCATTTCTGTTGTCGCGAATACCTGGTCGGGAAATTTTACACTTAGTTCCACTAACAGCGGTGGAACGATTTGGTTCAGCACAGGTAACGCGTGTGACTTCTTATTCTGACGTTTGCTCCTAATTAAACAGGCTATTATTATGATATGTTATATTTAATCTTCTTAAAATACTTTTTAAATCCTTTTCGGCTGTTTTTAAATTAGCTTCTGATTTATCCTTAAGTTCAACATCCACACATGTGTTATAAAGTGTTGAATAGCTTTGTTTTATTGCTGGATTCAAACTGATTTCAATAGATTTTTGTTCTATATCTATCGTTTCAAATAAACTTATAAAGTTTTCCAATAATTCAGGAGATACAAAATTCAAATTATATCTTATTCCGCCAATATTAGCCGTATTTTCAATGCAACTTACTTGCTCAATAAAAATATTCGCTTCCTTTAAATGAAAATTAATCTTATTTATATCAAATTCCGTCTCTCCTGACATCACCAAATAAATTTCTTTTTTCACATCACTTATATATTTGTATTTTTTAAGAAAATCTTTAATTATTTTATTATACTCTGCTCTGTAATCATTAAGTTCATCATTTTTATATGGTAGTACTAATTTCTTTTCCATATTATTTATTGGCATTTTTGAATATATAATTATTAATTTCGCTTCTAAATCTTTTATATGATACAACAATTCAGAATAGATTAGCTTTATATAATCTTGTTCTTCTAAAGATATCTCTCTATAGTTTATATCATGAATCTTATATATTAAATTACCATTTTGCATATCTGACTTTTTCATTATATTTATTTTGCTTTCTTATTTAAAATTTTAGGATTAAGTTAATTATAATATTATTATTGGAAAAACTTCTTTTTGTGTATGCACAATGCCCATTTCCTGCATACCTATATCAAAGCCTTGTTTTCTCATCTCCTTACTAATAGGTAACAACTGATCCAAGATGTCTCCAAATCCAAACTCTTCTATTATAATTTTTAACTGTATATGGACTTTATCTGCGTCTTTTAAGTAAGGGATAAACTCTCCTAACCATGTTACTTCGTATTTAGAAATGTCATTTAAATCTGTTATCATATAAGTCCCAACGAACGTCCTCTCTCCAGGTATCTTATAACTATCCAGTAATGTTATTAGAGCTTTAGCTCTATTCTTGTCATATTCTCTATCGCATTTTTGAATTAATATCTTCCTATCATTACGATATTCCCACCATGAAGGAACTCCTGATGGAATTGTAAATGAATCTGTTGGAAAGCAGCCATCATATGAATATGCTTTTGATACTTGTTTATATATATAATTATTGATGCTCTGAGTTGACTTCAGTTCTTTATTTTCATATTCACTTTTCGGAAGTAAATTATATAAACTAATAAATCTCCCGTCCTGCTTGCCAAAATATATAATCTCCTGTTTTTCTGGCGTGAGTATATAGTGGTCAAAGCCAGAGGCCATATATGATAATAATGCAGCTGTATGCTGATACCCATTCATCCTTCCAAACAGATGTCTCGGTAACTGATGAATTGACAATACAAAGTCATCTATATTATTTCTATAGTCAGGGATTGATCGTTTCATTAACCACTCCGTCAATAAATAAGACTGCATCATTTTATCATATATCACATCAAGAAATGGCTTTAAACCTATTGGGAGCATATTCTTATTTAGCACCCAAAAATCAAGGACCTGTAATCCTTCTGGATATAATAATAAATCAATCTTAAGAACCTCTATATTTTTATACTTTAATAAGAATTTCATCTCTCACAGTCCTCAATGTTATGCACTGGCCATATCTTCTGCATGTTTGGTAACATACCATAACTATAATCTAATTCTTCACATGCTATTTCGTAACATGATTCATTTATCTCAAACTGTTCATAGGTCTCCTGCACAATTTGCCTAACCATATCTTTTTCTGGAATATTACAGGACTTAATATCAGCCATATTAAGTTGGTTTTTCCTATTTGCTGAAAAAGGTTTCATGTCATTCATATCTATACTATCGTTTTCTCTATTCCATCCAAGACATGAGCCCGAATCAAATATTGGTGCAAACTTAATAACCTGCAGAGAATCCGCTTCTCGAATAATTCCAAAGTTTTTTTCATGTCTATCTGTGTTGTGAAGAATATGATCAAAAATAATCATCCTGTCTACTTCTTTCTTCATTCCCATGTTCTTAAAAATATTGTATAAGCTCACTCCTCCTGTATTTTTATTATCTTTTAGTAATTGAAGTGCATTAACAAATTCATGATTTGTGTCCTTTATGAAACAGTCACATGCACAGGCGATTTCATTTCTACTCTCTATTTTAATAGGAACATACAAAACATGCTCTATATTCATTAATTCGGCAACCTTTGATGCAACAACTTCGTTTACACTGAGCAAATTATTTCCATTTGAATTTGTTCCTAAATCACCAAATTTTATTAATGTAGGTATGCCATCCAAACTCACCCAAACTTTCTTAAGTGCACCGTCTGTTGTTAAATCTGGTAAATTATAATTGATTACCTTCATGTTTTTATTCCACATTAAATCAGCTAAATCCGAAGAAAAGCCGTTTGTATGATAGTTTACATCGTTCCATGAAAACTGGTTCATTTCATCAGCTAACCAATAACAGTCAGTCAAGCTTACTGCCAGACTCTTTATCTTAGCTTCTGAAATAGTACAGCCTAATGCCCTCTCAATCTGCTCAATATTTTGCCTCTCTCTTGGTATACTTCGCATTTCATTCCAACTTGATAACAGACGGCTGCTTAAAGCAGGGTATTCCGTTTTTGTTCCGACAGGCATATGTTTTGTATTGATTATTTTACCAACAGAATGAATCATATTTCCAATCATGTTTATTTCTGCAACTGGGATATCTTTATGCATTAATAATTTTTTCAAAATCTTCCTCCTAGTATTTTAATATAATACTATTATGATATAAGTTTTTTATATAATCGAAAAACGTGTAAACAAAAAAGAGCAAAATAAGTTTGCTCTTTTTGTTTTATCTATATTTATCTACTCATGTTATGACCATACCATCCAATTTCCCAACATGTCTAATGATGCTACGCTTGAAAGATTAAAATGTTTTGAATATGGATCCATGTCCATTGGTAATTCGTCTATCCGGATATACTGTCCATTCGGCCAAAAAATAATTTGAGTATCTATTTCATCTAATCTATTTAGGCTTATATCCATTTTTCCTCGGAAATAGGTACTATTCTCTTTTAGTTCTTCTACTGTAATCAATTTCCCTTTATTTAGGTATTCAACATTTTTTAATTCCTGATACCACTGGCTATTGCTATTTATATAAGGACTCATATCTAGAGCAACAGTTTTTGTGTTGAAAATAATCTCAATTTTATAATTGTCTTTTATTTCAATTTCTTTTGCGACTCTGACATCTTCCTTTTCAAATGTGTTCTTCTTTATTTCTTGATTATCTTCAATATATAAGGTTTGATAACGATAGTAATTCGGTGGAAGATCCATCAAATCGAAGGCAGGCCCATCATAATATTCATCATTACCTTTACAAAGGAATATGTCTGGTACCTGAAAATATGCATCTACGGACAATTCATTTGGCATCAAATTCGATATGACTTTTCCATGTGAATCATAATAGTTGATGGGCCATCTTTGAAAGCTTTCAACCATAAATACATTTTTTTCATCTGTATAATAATCTTCCCAATATTCATTATCTCCCGTTTTAAAATGGAACATATTTAATGGCAGATATGTCTTACCTCCGTCAAACGAATATAGTTGAGGAAATAAGTGAATCAATGAAATATTCAGTGTTTCTAAGATGTTGTCCACATCCATTGGTTGAATCATTTTCTTTCCACATTCATATTCATATAGACGGTCTGGGTTAATTTCCGTTTTATACGACATTTCAAAGAATGATAGTTTTAACATATGCCTGAGCACAAACAAGCTATTTATGATATCATTATTTTTTCCATACCATACAATTTTACCATCTACCGTTTCCGGTCGATATTTACTGCAATAAGTATCTTCATCATCTTTCATTCTCTGAAATAAGAGTTCCTCATCTATAGAATAGGCTATAATAAATCTTTTCATTATTGAAATAGGAACATTTCTTTCACGAGACAAATATCTGTTTAAGGCCCTGCGACTACAACCAAGTTTATTGGAAAGCTGACGTTTTGATACTGCCTTTAAACGCTTTTGTAATATTTCTACAAATAAACCCTTTGTAAAGTCATCAAAGAAATTATCCAACGTATTCTCTCTATGATTAATTTCCATTTTATATGTCCCTTCATTAGTTTCTCAATATTAACCCTATTTTATCTAACATGGTATCTATAGTCAATTGTGCCGGGAATTAATTTTTCAGGTGATTAACAATAGATTTTTGGTCGAAAGGAAAAAGAGCAAATAAATTTGCTCTTAGGTCCATTCCCTTTCAACTAACAATTATTTTCTAATAAGACTGCACGATAATATAGGCATTCACAAGCCGAGTCTTCATTTTCGTCATTGATTGGTTCATCATTAATTGCTTCCCATATGAGATTTACAATTTCGTCTTGTGTCTTGTTTTTTCTTAAGTCTTCGATTGAATCATACTCTTCATCCAAATAATAAAACCAATAATCTCCAATCCAGGCAACTAACTGATCATCGTCTGTTGGCTTATCTAAAATGATAGTTCCATTTTCTATCCCATTTTTTATTAGTTCCTTGCTTATTCTTTCTTTTAATTTTGTACTCATTCTCCCTGCCTTTCTGTAGCTTCACGTTCTTCTTTCCATTTTCGACTATCCAGGATGAATTGCCGATATTCTTCGTAATTCTTAAAAGTAAGGTACTTTCCATGAAACACATCAAAACATGCTTCTCCGTTTGCCATTTCATACTCATTGGCAGATACGATAATATAAATTTCTTTATCGTCATTATATTCCAATATCGTTTTAAAAAGAGCCTCTTTTAGATCCACAATATTATCGACACTCAAACCGGAATCAACCGCATCAAGCAAAATCCATCTCTCGTTTGATGTATTTTTTTGTTCCTTGGGTTCTTTATCTAAAGCTGCAGCAAAGGCGTCTGCCAACGCTTTTGTTCTTGTTTTATATTTTCCTGTACGAACAAAATCACCTATCTTCCTAGCTAATTTCATTGTGTTTAAAACAATATTTTCTCCTTCTGAAGAGCTCATACTAGCAGCCATAAATTCAAAATCACCCGTGGTACAGCTTTCAGAACGGGAATTTCTTCCGCCTTCCGTTAAATTATCAAAACGCATGACCGGGATATGATTCTTTTTTAGATTTTCCTGGATATTTTTCATAAACGTAGTCTTACCGATTCCGTTGCATCCAACTAATACTGTCACTCCTGGATTTAATGTGATTGTTTTTTTCTTAAATAAACCAACTCCTGTGTTGTATGGATCTTTCCACAAAGTTATCTTTCTACTCATAATAGTCCTCCATTACTCATTATTTTTATATAATATGTTATTTTATTATAGGTTTAAAAAAAGAGGCTTAATGCCTCTTTTTTATCACGTATACAGAGCAGCTATTAATTCCTCCTTTGTAAGTGATTCAGCATAGCTACAGGGTGTTTTTGTTGCCCAAATTTCATCTTTGTTCCACTTAAGACACCGACCCTTTTCTACCATTCCAACCAAAGGCTCATATTCCTCTAAAAAGCCTTCAAAAAACGGACACTCACCACAGTTTTTTACCTTACAGATATCACAGTTTCCCATATCTTCCCTCCTAAATTAGATTTGCTCCAATTGTCTTTACTCATTTAAAGAATGTGAAAATTATTTTGATAATAAAAAAGAATCATAATAGATTTAAAAAAAGGAATATTTAAGCTCATTTTTTAATCAGAATCATTAATCTATAAGTTTCTAAAATAATATGAATATTTCATCTTTATCCTAGTCGCATTTTTCACCAGCTTTCCTTATGTGCTTTATTCAATTTCTCTTTAAGAGTTTTCAACCCATCTCGCAGAATCAGGCGTCTTTTTTCAGTGTCTCCCGGTTTCATAGCTTTCTCATCATTTTTCCAGTAAACCCAATCCTCAAAATAGTCTTCTATGTCATAGTACAGTTCGCGTGCTAATCTCTTTATCATATTCCTTGATGAGTCAGGGCACAAGGCTGATAACGAGGGTGTTATTTCCTGCAGTACCGGCACAGATTCGGAAGTGTTGTTATGTATGAAGTACAGGGTGTCGTTGAATTCAATCAGGCCAAAAGAGTAACCTTCTGCATCAAACTGCACTCCGAAATTCAGGCAATTATTCTCCGATAAATACTGAATAAATGCATTTAATAAATCCATTGGCACATCTGTCATATAGGATGCTGTTCCAAGCTCCATTACTCCGATTTTAATTTTACACCATCCAGCATGTGGTTTAATTAACATGATAGTCTCCTTTCCTTATTTATTGGTACGTCTATATAATATTTCATAATTATATTTCATTATTTTTCCCTCCAATGTTGTCTTTTGTCATTAGTATTATGTGGACCTTTTCATTATTAGAAAAGTAATTCTGTATCTGACTTCTTTATTGTACGCAAAAGGAGCCTTATGCAGGCTCCTAGTTTACTTTATTAACTCTTCTACATAAAACTGATTAACAGTCATAAATTTGGGATATTCTTTTAAATCCTCTTTGGTGCAGTCTTTTAAAATCATATCATAAATTGGCTTTGGTGCTAAAATCGCCTTTTCTTCTTTTAACATGATAAATACACAATTTCCGTTTTCTACCTCACAAAATAATAACTCAGAATTTAAGTTGTTTATTTCAGAAACCACCCTTTTCATTATTTCTATTGCAATATCGTTTAGTCCAGCATCGAAGATACGAATCTTTTCTATAAGTTGGTTTATATCATCAACTTTCCTCAGCGAATAACCTGATTTTGTTATCTCTTTCAACATATCTTGCGGATAATCTTGCAACATACTAATCATATATTTCTTGTTCATATCATGATATAAGAAATCATACACACAATCCGTTTCTTCATTGCAATGTGGGCAAATCGTTTTATAAAAGGTATTTGATAGTATTTCTTCCTTTTTCTCTGGATTTATCTGTGCATTGATACTATCCCAAATCTTGATATTATATGGCTTCTTACAAGCTGGACAAACAACCTCTGTTGTATGGTATTTAGACATTTTTCACCCTCCAAACATTTGTTCGATATGTCCATTCTACCATATTTTTAGAGGATGTCAATACGGACAAAAACATTATCCTTATCGAATAAACAAAAAGTCATGCTGCTGCATGACTTTTTATATGTCTTACTTACTGATTATCCCTAACAGATTTCCAACAATCATTTATGGCATCGTAATATTCTATTTTCATATTCTTTTTTTCTTCTGGCTCCAAAGCAGCTGTTATATAATCAATCATACTATATCGAATTAAATTTGTCCTTATAGAAATGTTGTTCTTGATATCTATCTTCGATTGGATCACATAACTTAAGCCATTTTTGTCCTCGACGTTATAATCAGCTTCGGCAAATGACATATCTGTCAGGTTTTTATCAGTAATTCGATTCATCTCTTCATCAAAGAAGCGAATCTGCAAATAAGAGCTTTTTTCTGGTACTGTAATATGAGCCTTATGTAAAAGCCTAATCCCTTCTGTATACAAAACGGATGTTGCTAAACAGGTAATCTCCATCATATATTCTTCGATTGTTGTTGGTTTATCCCGTTCACTCTCTAATACCATTTTGCATCTGTTCATATTAGGCACACTGAATAAAACCTCAATGAAATTTGAATAAGTACATACAATTTTGGCATATTTGTCTACTCTCTTTTTTATATCCATTTTCTTCCTCCGAATTCCTTTGATTTATATAATATGGACTATGAATCTATGTCATAAGCTTGTATTTTTACTGTGTTTTTCTACTAATATTATTTTTACTTGGTCAGGTTTACAAATCACATACTATATATTATAATTAATGAAGGAGATAAATGAAATGACAATATTAAAAATTGATGATTATAAAGAAAAGAGAATTGATGAACTAAATTCCCGGTTAGATGAAATATCTGAGCTTGTACGCCTAGATACTTCTGTAAATTTAATCGGTAGACATGATACTTTTGCTATGAAACTAAAAGAACAGCAAGTAGAGTTGAAAAAGCAGTATTTCGATGAGCTGATGGCAATCGAATGTGAACTCGCAAAGCTTCAGGGAAGAAGAAATCTTTTTGAAGAAGATGAAGAATAAAAAAGGATGATTCCACAGAGTGGTTCATCCTTTTTATGTAGATTACAGTACGGCTTTGTTAAGCTTCGTTGCATTAACTGTCTGATATAACTCGCGCCAAACACGACGTGCATTTGCCGGAGTCATATCTTCTTTTTTGAAGCTAATCAGCCATAATCCAGTACGCTTTTGAACTTCATCAGCGATGCTGAATAACTCATTAAAACTTTTTTTAGCCTGGAGATCTGCAAAGCTGGATTTACTTCTTTCCATTACAATCTGTTCAGGTGAACGCCTCATTGCCCTCGATCCTGATAACCTGACTTCATTTTCTTTAAGAAAGGTCAGATTCAGACACATTTCCTCCACGCTTACTCTCTCCATCTTTGTCATCTGCGCTACTGCTGCTACATTTACCTTAAACATTATGATTCTCTTCTCTGCTCATTATAAGCAACCAATTATAATTGGAGAATATATCTCTCCATTCGTCTATTAACAAAATTATTATGTGAAAATAAACTAGAGGATAATTAAAAAACAGGACCTATATTGGCCCTGATTTAATATATACATACGTTATTTCTTTTTTACATATTATAATACTCGTCTCCCATATATACATTTAAATCCATCATAACCTGTTTCCATTCGTCTGTATATGGTTCTACTAAGCCACCACAAACCCTCTCACCATTTAAAAATGTCATTCTTCCTACATTTCCATCCATTCCTTCTGTAGCCCAGCTGATTTCTATTTTTCTATTTGCGATTTCAGATAATCGTTTTATGATATTAATCGGTATCTTACAGTCTGTCTCGAATAAAACTATATTAGAACCAACGATTTGGGTTCCACTCGCATTCCTAAAGACATTCCAATTGTTTTCTCTCCAATTAATGACGTCGTCTTTGCCTTCAATATGTTTGGGTTCCGGAATGATTTTATTAAAATCAATGTTTTTATCAGTAAAAATGTCAAGACCTTTGAAACCGCCTTCAATTGCTATCTTATTATAAACACAATTTGACATATCCATCTCCTTCTTTATTTTTATATATAGTATGGAGAAAGATTATTTTTTACAAATATTCTAATGAAGATGATTGTATAGTAGTTTCACCAAATTGGTGAAACATGCAAAAACATTGAAAGAAAAGCCCTCCTAAGAGGACTTTTATAACTTATATTCTCACATAGCACACAGAAATTCACCACGATACTTTTCACCATTGTACATTCCATAGTAATTTGCAAGAGGAATCTTATCAAAAATATGTGCATGAGCTACGGCTAATGCTATTTTCTGATTTGGAGCATAAATCAAAAAGACAATCGGGTCATCAGTCAAAACATCTGTGGGCCTATTGACTTCATTTATAAGAGGAAGCCCTGTGCTTCGATTGTATTCATAAAATTTCATATAAATCTTGCCTCCGCATCATATCATTGATTTATTTTTCCAAGAAAAATCCTTTGTGACAAAAACCTGTTACATCAGACAAATAGTCAGATATTCTATCCTCATCTTCAGTTTCCAACTCTGGTGGAATGATGATTTCTTCTGGTAATGTTTCCAAGTCTCTTTCATCATCCACATCCCATTCAATATTTACTGCTCTCATATTCTTCTCCTTTACTTTGAATTAAAAACCGACCTATTACTGATTGAACCTGAAATCATATCCATCAACGTTTAATTCAATGTACATTTTTGTTTCTAACCCTGAATCATCATGTACATATACATCACAATCGTATGTAAAATCTCCCACTTCCTCTTTTAGTCTGCGAATGCCATTCATTATCTTTTCATATTTATTTAATGCTACTTTCTGAGCATTTTCAAAATGGTTTGTCGCTTCTTCTTTTGTTAAAAAGCAATTTTTGTCTGATCCATAAAGCATTTTTTCCTTAAGAATGAAGTGCCCATTATCATAAGGTTCGTATCTATAATATTTTTTCTTCTCCATATATTTTCCTCTCTAAACGTTAAATTTCTATCTCGCTTGCATATTCTTCCTTATTCATCTGACAGGGATGAGTTATGTCTTAACTCACTTTCCGCTCTGTACATTTCTGTGATTGCTTTTGCCTTCTCAGTTTCTGCTTTGACTTTTTCTATGCTCAATGTATAAATTTTGATTACAGTAAGGCATATAAGCCCTACAGTAATACAAATTGTACTGTCTATCATTTTTTACCTCCAAAGTTATATAATTATCATGCATGAGAAGATTATGGTGTTATAATAATAAGCGGGTCAAGTACTATATTTTCCTTTCGTAACATACTTGAAAAGAGGCCGTCTTTGTGTTATACTTAGTACGTTGAGGACTGTTAGTATAATCAGCCACACAAGATTATTCTTTCAGCATGTGCCAGATATTCCTATGTATCTGGCTTTTTTGTGTAAAAAAGCAAAGACTGCTTAGATACTATCTTGCCTTTTAATAACGCCTAAACTCGATTACACAGTTCAGCTCATAAATCCCATACCACTATGAAAGGCATCATGAGCAATATTGTGAAATTCGATTTGGTTCTTACCTTTTTCATCCTGTTTTTCTGGTGGAACCACAATTTTTACTTTTAGATAAGCTTCGTAAGAAGCAAAATTATGTTCCGTGTAACAATCAACAATTTCAGCACAATCAGGAATACTGTCAATCGCCTTGCATAACATATTTTTTACATCTGCTTTGGTATATTTCATTTAATATCTCTCTCCTAAATAATTAATTTACATCTACTTTATATCCTATAATCTTTCTGGAAATCTCAAAATACGGTATTTCCTTGCATATTTTATGATTTCTTCTCCCAGCATTTGGCATAGAACTTCTCTAATCTTGTCGTCCAAATCATTAATCATAACATCCTTTATTTGATAACCAAGGAAATCTTCAATGTTTGATATAGTATCATTTGGTATTTTTTCTATTAACTTCTTTTCAATCACTTCATAAATTATACCCATATTTTCCGTCCCTCTTTTCATTAATTCTTTTGAAAATCATTTTGCCCTGTTTTTAATGGACAAAATTTTTCAATATTTTCCTCCATGCTTATTTTGTCACAGAAGCCACTTAAATAATCAAGCCAAAATTTACAGTGGTTAAAGCCTGGTCGAAAATGACAACATGTTACTACACACTCATATTTCCGTTTGTTCATACTACCCTTCCCTTCCTTGAATTTTATTTTGCAGAATAGACTATGCCACTATCCATCAGTACTGAGATATCAACTTACGATATAGGCACCAGTACATCTATATCCCACAAATTCACATTGATATAATGTTCCAAAGTAATAGATCTGTTTTGTGGAATTGTTCGCATCTGCTTTAAACATCTCTTTAATCTCGCTCCATGTACATCCATCAATCTGCAAATCCAAAAATTCATCGCCTATTTTCTGCCTTTTTTCATTTTTAATTAATTCCAATGTTTTTCCTCCATCTTTAAGCTTTTATTCTCTATAATAGTATGAAGAATAAAGATTTGTCTTAAAGTAATGGTTTTATCATTCTGCAAATATATTTTGAATAATTCCTGTTTCAGAATCAAAAATAGAACAACCATATATGCAATAACACATCGTATCCTGCTTTTTGAATTGAATATTCTTATGATGGTGACCAAATAAATTATATTTTGGTCTCTGTTTTGCTATATATTCCGATATAGCAAGGAATCCCTCATGGCATTGGTCTATGACTGGATCCACATAATGATAACCTGATTCATGTGAAATAAGGATGTCTGCAGCTGGAATTGATAAATATAACGCTTCGTTTTGTGTCATCATTACTCCATCCTGTTTATATCCAACACATCCTTGAAACCCTGTTAATATATCATTTTTACATTGAATATTTTGAAGATGAATATCATTAATTGGTTTCATTTTAAGTCCAACACTGTTATATATTTCAATTTGTTTATTGACCGACTGAATTAAATCTTTATCATCATGATTTCCAAGCACTGCATAGGCTCTTTTATCCGGAAAGTATTGTCTTATTTTCAAGAAACTACTTGCCTTTATATCTCCCAAGAATAAAATAACATCAAAATCCTCCGTTATTAAATCTAAATAATTTGGAGTAAAACTATGTAAATCTGCAAATAATAAATATTTCATTTAAGCTCCTTTTTATTAGTCTTCAGGTTAAAACAGAAAAAGCAGCATTCTGCTGCTTTAAAATTATCATTATAGCTCGAATTCCTCTGGGCAGTTCCTTAGTTTCCACTTTTTAAGCTCTCTTTTAACTCCGTTCAATGTGAAGCAATATTTGGTCACCTTATGCCATCCGGTTTTTTCTGAAATATCATATCCCAGAAGAGTAAGTCTCATTGTTCCATAGACTTCTGCATAATATCCATCATCATCTTTCCTTATTCTTGCTCTCATAATAAAACCTCTATATTAGTATGAATAATTAAATACTTAAATGTAACTTAATCTGTCCATTTGCATACAAAACTACGTTGGGCTTTAATCTTGATCTCCATTGGTATAATGGCTGAAAAATACAATGTCCCAATCAAGCTTAAATGCTATCTCATAGCCACCGTTATGAGGAACATAGCATATTGGACAACTTACATATCCTCGCTTATTATCGACCCAAACAATCACAAAGTTCTTTCTGAAATTTTGTGTTCCAATAAGGACTTGAATTGTTCCATGGCTTCTTGTTTTATAAGCCTCTCGTTCTTTACTATCCAGATTACATATCATATTGAATCCTCCAATTTTCTTTGATAACTATAGTATGCGACTTATTCTATTAAAACAAAAAGTTGAAATAATATTCATCCTTCATTCTATTATTTTATAGGCCACTAGTCATATACGAATTCTCATTAATTAGTAAGGTTGATATTCTTTTTCTATGCAATCTGGTTTTGCCAGTACTTTTCCAGCAAGATTTATATTTCCTCTTTAATCTAAATAATTCATTAAGAAAAAAAGAGCCTTTGATGGCTCCTTTCCTTCTAAAAACAAATGTTTTGATAATTATTCATTCTTGTTCATGAACAAGAAGCCATCTACAAATGCCTCTTCATTCCCATTACGACAAAGGTCTCTCCATCTTTGAATAAAATCAATGGAGTCAACACATCCTATGTCATTTATATTCTCAAACAATTCTACTGCCTTCCATCCTTCCTCATTTTTAATAATCATGTCATATAAGGAGACAGCTATGATATCATTACGGACCCTCTCCCTCTTTCCATCTTCCGTTGGGTCAACCTCCAGTTCCTTTATGTGTTCCTGGATATATCGGCCTATCTTTATATGTTCTGGCAGGCAACTTTTCTTAATATGGGATTGTAGGTATCCCTGAACTGCAGAAACATAAGATTGACATTGCATTTTAAAATACTGCTTTGAAAGTTCCAACATATATAATGATGCTGCCGCACAAAAACATTCGCTTATCCATTTATATCTTATTTCTTCTGGATAGCATTTCATGATAAGATGACTCATTTCATGAGCAAATTGATATATGATTTGGCACCAATACGAGTTGGCCGCCTCAAGATAGATAACATAGTCCTCCTGCTGGTTGGGATTTAGTCTTTTAGGCGCAGTTAATGCATACTCTTGATTCCAATGAACAACGGCTATGTTTTTCTTCAGTTCAGGTGACTTAAATATCCTCACATATTCGTCAAACACAAATTGCATCACCTTTTTTGAATTTAAATCATAATGCTCCGAGACAAACAATGGCATATTATTTCTCCTTAGATATTACTTATTTTTTTCTTCCAGACCCTTTTCATATAATTCCGATAATTTATCAACCAACTGTCTCGGTACTTTTATTGTCATAGGCTCCTCTGACAGACGATATGTAGCTTTAATATCCGGTTTGACTATTTTCATTTTGCTTGTATCAGCTTGACCTAATATTAAGTTTTTAATATATATACGGTCCTCTATATCTAAAGACTTCAAATCTATTACATCCTTTTTCTTCTTGTTTTCTTCCTCCATATTTTTATTCCTCCTCTAGAACGAATTTTTCCATTTCCACAATACCCAAAACGGGTCATCTCTTCCCAATCTATTTTTTTCGGTACAAATGTTCGCACTGCTTAAAAGTTCTTTTACAGTACCAGTGCCCAAGAACGCAGTCATTATCCTTGGGTCAATAATCTCTGACGGCATAAAATATGGTATTGCAGTTAGGCATAATGATACAACTGTTAATATACCCTTAGTTTTGAACTCTGCTTGTTTTTTCTCCATTGCAATTTGAAGGTTTATGGTGGCATCCTTATAATCATTTAAATATTTCTTAATAAAAGAATCCGTGTCCTCTGTTATATCGCTTATATGAGATAAACAACGATTATATAACTCAAATTCCGTTCTGTATTTGGTAACAATATCCAAATAGTCACTAACATGTACATTTTGCAGCCAGGGCATAGAAACATATAACTTGTTTAATAATCCATTGTTCTTATAAGTACCGAAACCACAATCATCCAATTCAGCAATCTTATTTTTATTGCTATTTGGTAAATTAAGCTGCTCAATCATACAATTTTCATAGTCTGCCATCCCTTCTTCAATATCTGTGCGTAAATAAAAAGGAGAAATATGTACAATTCCTTCCAATAGCAAATCCTTACACCAAAAAAGCTTTTTAAAAAATTCAATATCAATAAATGCAAATTCTTTTTTGTCAAGATAAAAAAAGTCACCGGATGATAGTATCGTCCTATCTGGGAAAATACATGAGTATTTTATAATATCTTGACACACTGGCGTTTCAACCTTATCAATAAGAAAAAGCTGGCCATCGATATCTCCTATATGCTTTTCCGTATTATAGTATAGAAAATTAACAGATTCTGCGATATCTCCAATCCACGGGTATCTCTGCGCCGACAGCAGGCTACCTTTATCAAGAATTAAAGAGGTCAAATCATGATTTTTTTCTATATCCATCTCTTTTAATATATTTAAAATATGCTTTATGACATCAATCTCTTTTGACATATTATACTTCCTTTATATTTGCTTCCATTCAATGAAATAGAGAGCAATTCCTACTTTCTATTCTATCACAATGCACCTATTTTTGCATTAGTAAGCAATCCAAAATACATATACCTATAATTGCAAAGAGGCTATTCGTTTATTTCCACTCAAATTTTATCATAAGAATATCAAGAATACTCCTGGTTCTATAACCAGTAAGATGAATTGATAAATTAACCGATTTGGTTGTCAAATTGTAAAATTAAATCATAATATATATAAACATAGGAAGGAGGCCATATGGAGAAGTCAAACTCGATAGATCGAGGTTCAAATTCCATCAAAGATGGATTTGCATATAAATATCGTATCTACCCAAATAAAGTACAGCGTCAGATATTAGCACAGACATTCGGCTGTGTCAGGTACATATACAATTATTACTTAGATATGCGTATTAAAACCTATGAGGAAGATAAAACTACACTAGGCTACACAAAATGTAGTGCTGACTTAACAAAGCTTAAGAAACAGCCTGGATATGAGTGGCTGAATGCTGTAGACTCCACGGCTCTTCAAAGCTCCTTAAAGAATCTGGATACTGCTTTCAAAAACTTTTTTGAACAGCCTAAATCTGGATTTCCTAAGTTTAAATCGAAGAAAACACATCAATATACCTACACAACAAAATACACGAATGGAAATATTGCTCTATTTGACAAGTACATTAAATTACCCAAACTAGGTGCAGTAAAGACAAAAGTATCCAGACCAGCTACTGGCCGGATCCTGTCAGCAACTGTAAGTCAGTCACCATCTGGCAAATACTTTGTTTCTGTCTGTTGTACAGAAGCAGAAGTGATGTCCATACCCAAAACAAGCAAATCGGTTGGCTGTGATCTAGGGATAAAAGACTTTTTGATTTTTTCAGACGAAACTGAATCTATTAAAAATCCGAAATATCTGCAGCAGGACTTAAAGAAACTGGCCAGACTACAACGATCTCTGTCAAGAAAAACAATTGGCAGCAGCCGTTATCACAAGGCCAGGATTAAAGTAGCCAGGCAGCAGGAGAAGATATCGAATAAGCGAAAGGATTTCCTACATAAGCTTAGTACTCAGATGATTAGAGATTATGATATCATCTGCATCGAGGACTTAAATGTCTCCGGTATGATGAAAAATCATAAATTATCCAGAAACATAGCGGATGTATCCTGGTCTGAGTTTGTAAGACAACTTACATATAAAGCCGAATGGTATGGAAAGCAAATTGTAAAGGTGGGCCGTTTCTTTTCGTCCAGCCAGATCTGCAGTAGTTGTGGATACAAAAATCCGAAACTTAAGGATTTAAGTATTAGAAACTGGACTTGCCCTGAATGTGGAACCAGACATAACAGAGACAAGAATAGCGCAATAAATATCTTAGCCGAAGGATCGAGATTAGTAACCATTTAATAAAAGAAGGGTTGGGACGACCCGGATTGCCTATAGAGAGCCTGTAAGACTTTGTGACTAATTCAGCTGCAAAGCAGACCCGATGAAATAGGAATCTCTCACTTCTATAAGTGGGAGTAGTTCAATAAACAGCCCTTCCGTTACTTGTGATGAAAGTAATTCTTTAAATAATCTGATTTTTCTTTCCAACTATACTTGCTATAGTATTGAAGATGGAAAAATAAAAATTGATCTATGGTTCAGATTGTGGGAATGGGTTGATAAATGATATGAATACTTTAACTATATATGGGCAGCCATTATAAGCAAAAAAGGAGCTTACTTGCTCCCTTTTTTGTAGTAACACATTAATGAGTTTTTATCATATTGTTTTACCTCAAAACCAAGGTCTTTTAATTTATCTACTTCTGTCGTGTTAAAAATGTGAGAATATACTTCATCTTCTCCTTTTACTAAATAGTGATAAATTAGCCCATCATCTGCATATACCGCTTCAGAATCACCATTTTCATACTCTTTCAATCGTACTTCCGGGTTTCTATAAAATGTGTTTGCAATGAGTTCACCATCTTCTTCTAAACTATCCTGTAGTAATTTAATTTCATCCATAGAAAGATAGTTAATCGAATTTTTTAAAATGATGAGTTTGAATTTATATGTCTTATTCTTCAGGTCTTCATATGTAATCTTTCGGCTTCCTTCAATCGAATCGATATTTGGATCGATAAAATATCCGGCTTCTGTCTCTGTATTGCATCCAACTTCTAGAATAGACTCTTTCTTGTTTCTTTTTACAAGCTCCTCTATTTCCATGTTGGGCCTTTGATAATAAGCCTGGAACAATTCGGAATAATGTGTCCAGTCAATTTCTTTAAAGTTATATCCCTTTACATAACCATGCCCAAGCTCATAAACAGATTTATCTCCTTTTAAACCATCATACATTTGATATTCTTCCAATGTCCCTGGAAAGACATATTTATCCAGCTTATTGTCTAATCCAAATATTTCTTCATGCCTGTGAATAACATAATCATAATCTTTTATGTATTTTGCTAGCAGTGGAGCGTTTAGTGTTGCTTTTTCGGATGCATAGATAACAGGTACGTCATTATCATCTGTTTTTACTTCTTTAACATATACAGCTCCATACTTATGTCCTCTGCTTGTGGTGACAAAATCTCCTATATCTGAAATCTTAATGGCAATTGTACCATATCCTTCAATTGTTTCTTCGAATTTTTCAATCATTCGTTTTGCCAAGTCTATTTTATTCCTGTCTTCTTCTGGTTCCTTTACGATTTCTGTTTTAAAATAGCTCTGGTTAATTGCCCGTTTAATTAGTTCGACATGCTCATCAAAATCAACTGTTAATGTAGTATTATCCTGGAAAAGAGCTATCTTTCTTGTTTTAGCCTCCTTCGGTGTATTTGCAAAAATAATGTTGGCTTTACTATCATCTCTTGTATGTTTCGCAATTTCGATTAACTCCTTATCTGAAGATGCATCAAACAGCTTATACCCAATCAGGCAACACCTTTTATTCTTCTGTTTGATTACATCAATTGCACGAGGAGCAATCTCAAATTCGATATTAAACCTCTCTCCTACTTTATAGTTGTGGCTAGGGAATTTTCCATCATATGGTTCTGATGGAGTAAGATTGGCAACTGCTGCGGCCATTATGAATGCATCATAATTTCCAGCATTTTTTTCAAACCATTTATAATATTCAAACACATCACTAACTTCAATTACAGTACAATCTTTTAGGTTTTCCGGAAGCTCTGTAAATTTCCACTTCACTATTGTCATTTCAAATCCAGTCTCTTTTAAAATTCTTGCTGTTTTAAATGCAAGGCCACCTTTGAAGCGGTTTGTAAGGAATTTAACACTGTCTAGTCTTGCGGGAATAGGTCCACATGAAATTACTACTTTTTTATTCATATCATTCTCCTTTTTACTTAGATGCAGATAATATGTGAGGTTTTGTAATTGAATAAGAAGATTGCCTATGTTATTTACTAATTTATCTTGTTGATACGCTCTTCTTTTCAGGTTTCTAAATAACTATCTTGTATTAAAATATTGCATATTATTGCTATAAAAGATAAGCGGAGGAATGGTACATGAAAATAATTCGTTATTCAACAGAAGGCTTTAAAGCGCAGAAACAGACCTATCATACACGAAAATTTGAATATTGGGAAAACTGTTCGTTAGAAGAATATCCTGAGCATTTAAGATATGTTCTTTCAGAATCCAAAAGAAAAAAGGTTGCTTTTTACAGAGAACATTTTGAGGATTTACAAGAAGGCTTATGGTTTTTTATTGATGGACATAAAAACCGACAATCCTTAAATCATTAAAAAAGACTGGTTCCTTGTTGGGAGGCTGAAATTGAAGATAATACAATGGTATATGATTGTAATTTGGAAAGAATTGTTCCACTGTCAGATTCCACTGTTCTATTTGGCGGCTGTTATATTCCCAAACGTTTAATTGGAAAGATCCACAATATACATCGCAGAAAAATGGAGGAGAAGAAATGAAGAAGGAAAAGAATGAAGGTATTTTAATAGATCGGTTAAAAAATAAAGTGTCGATGGAATTTGTAGAATGGACACTGGAACGCTTTTATCCATGTTTAAACAGGATTACTCCGGAATTACTTCAGGCAAATGATGAATTTGTATACAATCTTCTTCGAGATTTCGTTGCAAGATCATATACAACAAAATTAATTCAAACAATGACTATAAAAAATTGGTATGCTGGAATCATTACGCTCTCTGAAGAGGATACTTTCTTCCAGTTATCAGGATGTAAAAGCGAATCACTGAAAGAAATTGATCAGAAAATACCAAATATAATCGTTGGACGAAATTTCCCATATGAAACACTTAATATGCTGTTGCTTGATAAAGTTAATGCTCTTGAAGTATTAACTCGCGATGAAAATTTTTCATTTCACTCAAGGCTACTGGAAAAAGATTTTGATTATAACATCTTTAATATAATTGAATCACTTCTACTGAAAAAGGACTTAACCGATTAAGGTATGAGAATCAGGAAAAGGAAAATCATTAATTTTAAAAATAGAAAAGGATGGATTATTATGACAAGCTTTATTCATATTTTTTTGATTATTATTGTCTTAAAGATTTATAGCTATGTTTATATGAACTGTGGAAATATTGTTCAACAAATTATTTTAGATGTTGTTACAGTATTCATTTTAGCTTATTTATTTAAAAAGGGTAATAAATGATTATTTTCCTTTATATCAATTGAATAAATAGGTAAGAAAATATTATTATGTTAAAAATAAAAACAGACTATTGAAAAGTCTGTTTTTTATTTCTATTTGAATTTTTTATTTTCCATATGTTCCATAAAGCCTCTCATTATCGCAGTGTTTAATAGGGTTCTGGCGAAGCCTCACCCTGCGCCCATTTTCGCAATATACCAAGCTTTTATTCTTTATAATCTCCTGACTTAATTAGTTCTTATTTTTCCGTTAAATTTTTATCATAATTTTGAATATAATCGGATTTTAATATTTGGTTGTAATCTCTTTCAAATGAAATTTTATCGTGTTTTGATTTCCTAATAATTATTATCTGGTTACCTCTTTTATATGATGATGATTTTAATCCTATTTTTTTTCCTCCTATACAATTACAATGCTTTACATCAAATAAATAATTAAACTCTACATTTAGCCAGCGACAACATATGTTAAATTTTTCTTCTATATCTTTTGGAACTATTCCATTGGTTACAATGTTTTTATTTATATACTTTATATAATTGAATATATCTTTAGGAATATAATATATCATAATTTTCTTGTTGTTTTTCAAATGATAATATTGATCATATCGATGTAATATGTTCTCATATTTAAAAATAGTATTTTCCAAAAACTGTATGGATTTATATTCATCATATACTTTTTTCTCGGCATTTTTTCTTATTAAAAAATCTCCACTTTTTGTATGGAAACAAATTCCTTGAAGGTTTGGATGCTTTAACCACGGTGTTTCTATAAACATTTTTATCAACTCCTTTATTTTAGTATGGTCATCTGTTTTATTTACTTTATAAATCCATCTATCAGCTTCAGTTCCTCTTCATAATTCATCTCATAATCTTTTATATATGGATGTTTTAAAATTGTATTGTATGACTCATAGATTGATACCTTATCTTTTTTTGATGGTATTATAATTATTAGTGGTTTTGAAATGTTAACTATATGTCTCAAGTCGAAATTGCTTGAGCAAATAAAATTGCATCCAACTATTCTACTTAAATAATTCAAATCAATCTCAATATAAATGCTACACTTTTTAAATTTCTCTTTTAAATTCTCTGGAACAAAACATTTTGAACTTATTTTCCCTTTTTTATATTTCATGTATTTATATATATCACTAGGAATGTAATACACATAGATTTTTCTTTTTGATATATCTTTCATGTTATCAAATCGATGTAGTTTCACTAAATATTTCATTTGAGATTCTGTGTTGAGCTTTTCTTTTATAAACTTATCATAGTCTTCTCTTGAAACTGTTTTTTTAATTAGTAAATTTCCTAAACTAGTATAGCAAATCTTATGGTTTAATTCTGGATATTTATCTATGGTAAAATCTATTAGCATATACACACCTCCTTGTTCTAATATAAATAGCATGAAAGATTCAATAAAAAAAGACGAATATTTCGTCTTTTAATTATTCTGATACTTAATGATTAATTTTGCTATATCATTATCTGTTCCTATAAAATCGAAAGCAATTGCTTCTGCAAAAGTCTCTGCAAAATTCGATGATGCGGTATATCCCATTTTCTCACTCAAGAATCCAGCATAATTATGTTTTTTTATATCTGGAAAATTTTCTTCAATAACTTTTAATACGATTCTATCCGAATAATTACTAGTATTAAAAAAGGCAAGAATTTCTTCATATGATACTTGAGAACTTAATACATATCCCTTTTCTAATATTGTTCTGTAAATATCTATCACATGGCCGAATTCATGTGCAATAATAAACTTAATAGAATCAGCAGGTGTCAATAAGGTCTTTGTTGTTTTGATTTTATTTATGAAGGTATTTTCTTCTAACAAGTATTTTTTATTTAATGATATTCTAACACCAGCTTTCGTATTATATGTTCCATCTTCGTTTTTACAAAAATCTGTATTTCCTATAGAAAAAGTGTTTTGTAAATCAATGAACTTTAAAAAACCTGTTGGCAATTCCGGATATAAATTATACAATCTGCAAGTGTAATTGTAAATTTCAGTCCATATCGTATCCGGTATTTCGGCAATATCTTGTATTCTAATTCCTAATTCTCCAAATTTTCTTACAATCTCTAAGTATTCATCACTCAAAGATTTATTCTCCGCATCTGATTTTATAAGTATATTTTTTAATATTTTAAACATGTTGATCTCCTCCACAGAAGACAACATATTTCTATGCTCTCATCTGTGATTTTATTTTACCAGATGAGAGCTAATAAGTAAATTAGGCTCCATATTTCTGTATTAAAATAATTATGGAGAGATTTTAATTACTATAATTAATACACTTTCAAACATAATAGATCTCTCATCTTCCGTTTTTCTTTATTTATATACCAGGATTCGGGAAAAGTCTATTGATAGCAGAAAAAGCCCTCCGAAGAGAGCTTAATCATTTAAAACAATACTATAAATTCTCTCATACTAAAAATAAAAAGGTGATTATATGAATGAAACTGATAATCTTTTTACGCAAACAAAGTCAGTCAAAATAGAGAATGCTTATAACAAATTACTTTTGTACGGACAAGAAGTTGCCGATTTCTTGCTATGTGTAACTGGAACTCACCCTCACAATGATGAACACTGGGTCGAAAACGCCAGAAGAACTGTTATTCATTTAAGAGATATGAGAAGCCAAGCGCTTATCCTTGGAACTTTGTTATTTCAGTATTGTGATTCAGAATATGTTTTTTCTGATGGTACAATTTTCAAGCATTCTTATCTTTATGCTGAGTATCTGGATATATCCAGAAATGCCGTTAGCTGGCTTAACGCTGCTAACTCTTATTTGAGAGAATGGGTCACCTCATAGCAAAATGAAGCATCTTGTTTTTTGTCAATATGGTTTTTGATAAATTCTTTTATAAACAATCTTCGCTCTAATCTATCTGTTGGCAATAAAACTTCTGACGAATAGTCCTCTTTATCAAATAGATGGAATTGCAAACTACAGTCAAAAGAATGATCAACATATTTGGTAAAATCCTGATAGAATGGAATAGAATCAGCCCAATTATTATTGTAAGCATCGAAATAAGATAATTTGCCAGTTATTTTTGTTATCATAATTTCCTGCTCTATTATATACCTCAGTAATTCATTAAAAACACATGTTCCAAAATGTTTATTCGAGTTATATCTTCGATTGGCATGTGGCGTTCTTTCAATACCAATTATATGTAATGTAGCCTCATTTATTGAGTAATCTATGTAGGCAACCTCATTTTCATCTTCATCAATCATAGATATACTCAGTGTTCCCGTTTTTTTATACTTATAAAAAAACATTATCTATTCTCCAATTCCGTTTTTTTATATAATAATATAAACATCAATGCAAGTCTATATTTTTCTTCTGCTTTAATTTATCCCAACAAAAAAGCCCTCCGAAGAGAGCTTTTATTATTTTAGCCTTTTCATTTTTATTGGGATGTATTATAATAGATTCGTTCATTATGATTCCACTTTGTGGATTAGAGGAACTGAAAACATCAGATTTTGGCAAGCAGCACTCTGGACAGCGGGTTTGCACGTCTTTGGAAGGTTCATTCATATGGGCTTTCCACAGGCGTGTAAACGTCAAAGAAAGGAGAACTGGGTCAATGAGTTGGATAGAAATTATATCTATGCTCGTAGGGATTCCTGCTTCAGTGATTACTATTCTCACTGCAGGTAAAAACTACATAAAGAGCAAAAAGAACTCAAAAAAAGACCCATCAGCCGCCGCCAAACGATCTGATGGGCATTGCGATGACATCGAATAGTCATCAATCTGTTTGAGGTAGCAGAACATCGCTGCCTCTTTTTCAATTGCATTATAACACTTGCCTTAAACTTCGTCAAGAGTCGTGTTCTATATATAGTATGTAAGAAAATTAATAATAAGAACAAAATTATAATAAAAAGCTCTCCGAAGAGAGCTTAATACTGATAATTGGTTAATCAAAATATACAGGATCTGGAGTTGGGCTATCTAAGTTCAACATATTGTTTTGTCCAAAATATCCAATACCGTCTACCTGAATATAGTATACGGCATGGTCACCAGTACCATACACAGCTGATTTTAATCCCAAAGCTTTTGCTAATGTTCTTGCAGTCATAGCATATTCTGCACAAACACCTTTCTTATCAATCAGCACTGCATAAATTCCATTTCTAAATCGAACAGATTCACCCATTCCTGTTTGGTTAATTCCCTGGGCTAATACTTTCTGAATTTCTTTAGCCTTCTCCATCTCAGTCATAGTTTCGAAATTCATACCATTTAACCAGTTGCAGAACCAGCTATAAAGTGCTTGGGTATTTCTTACGTTTGCATCATAATCTTCCTGGGAAACATACATCTGTGTTCCTGTAGTTGGATTTGTTGAATATCCTACTGGAGGAATATAATACTGATCCATCTGGCCTGTTAGCAAAGCTTGCACATTATCATTTACAATCACGGCATAGCCAATATAATTCTTAGGTAGTCTTAAGTCCCACTCATCAATCTTACCTGCAAGAGGATGAGCTGGATCATAGTTCCCACTGTGTGTCGCATTGCCTGCGGAACCAGTTGCCTGTGTCTGTACAACACCATTCACAACCCAAGCACCAGTTGCATTTACCTGGTAGCCATCCGGAGTTGTTGTGTTGCTGAGCATATAGCCATTACCATCGAAGTAATAGCATTCTGCTACACCATCATTGTTGCCATCAATCCATTTCCATGTGTTAGCCGGATAGGATCCGTTGTCTTCCTGATACCACCAACCAGTATTATCCTGCTTCCATACAGCTGCAGATACTGGAACTGTAAGTGATAACATTGTCATTACTGCTAATGCCAGTGCTAAAAATCTTTTTGTTGTCTTCATAAAATCAATCTCCTTTTTTAATGGTTATCCTACTATTATTATAACCACTTTATGGAAATTGACAAGTAAATAAAACTCCTTCCTACAAAGATTTTTCACCATATTCCCTTGGTGCCAAAATCGCCTTACCCTGTTTCAAATGCCTTCAGAAATAAGGCAGTAAATGTTTTCGTCATCCTTGACATAAATCCCTAGCTCCTTCTATTTACATTTTACTTTCTTGTGTTAAGCGTTTATATTACTAGTCAATCCAAAGTCGTGCGTAGGATTTTGTTTGGGAGACAGATTATCTATCTCCACGCGACTGTAACAATTATATAATGGTGAAAATGTATTTTATATAACTTAGAATTTTACATTCACACTATTGTTTTTATAATGTAAACAATAAAAAAGACCAACCTAAGTTGGCCTGATATTTTTCTAATCTTGCAAATATTTATATGATAAGCCTTATTACATGTTCTGAGTTGTTTTTCTACATTACTAAAGGCATTTTTATTCTTCTTCATCTTCAATATAATCATCAGCAATAACGGAAATAGAAAACGTAGATTTATCTGCTTTAAATTCTTCTATTAAACTTTCTATAAATTTCATTATTCCAGAAGGATTGATTCGGGTTTCAATGTATATGTTATCTTTTAACGTTTCAGGTTTAATTATATTATCTGTGCTCCTGCTTATGTAAGGACGTTTAAATTTTGGTGTGTAAGAATAATCTCTATCAGCCAAAGTATCTAGTATCCCAGGATTCTGTTTATCTAATATTTTTACCATATCCAGTAACATCAATGTGAATTTATTTTGTCTGTATAATTCTCCATTAAAACTAAAGCTTATTAATTTCTTACCAGTGACTTCATTATAGTCGTCTTCCATTGTGATTTTTTTAATATACTCAAATTCTATACTTGGATCATCAATTTTATCAATGTGATATCTTTTCATGATGATGCCTGCTAGCCTTTTACTTCTGTTTTTAATCTCTGGTATATCCCATTTTGTTTTATCAACTATGTCTTTGTTTAAGATAACTGCTTTTGAATTTTCTTGTATCAGCTCTACTTTTTCAGAAAAGCTTTTATTAGATAACTCAGAATTATAACCGGTTACTGATAAATTTCCTAATACATGTAAATATTTTTCATGATCTTCTGTTTTTATATATCTCCATTCGGAGCTTAGAGTCTGAGGCATAATATGTTCGATTGTTAAGGAATCCGTATTCAGTATTTCTTTGCTTCCACCATTTTCAATATCCATTAATAAATATTTGCATAGTGTTTTACTCGGATATATTTGTGATGTTTCTAATACCCTTTTAAACTCACTATCAGATGGGATTACATCATGTGACGATATACTCCACAAAAATTTGTTAATAGACTCATAATATCTTGATTTGTTTGAGGTCACCTTAAAGATTCTGCCATAAAGTGTTATAAAAAATCCACGTAATGAATTAGAAGGTACTCCACAAGTCACTCTCCGTAAAATGTATGATAAGATCAAGTTAAGTGTCCTTTGTAATGTGTCTATTGTAATAACTTTCTGCTCATAGTCATTAAAAACATGCAGTAAAAAGGGATAACATGTAGACTGATTTAACTGTCTTATCTTTTTGAGTATTTGATTGATTTCTTCTGGATATTTAGGAGTATCATATACAAAAGCTTGGAATATGTCTGCGTAATATTTTAATTCCTTAAGTATGGATTCCTGTGTGAAGTGCTCGTTTTTGTACATTTTCAAAAATTCATCATACAAATACTTTAGATTAACATTTGTATTGGTCTTATAAATCAAGTATTGAGTAAAAAACAAATTCAGGTTCGAATAGTCATTACCTCTTTTTAACATTTTTTCAATACATGTCCAATAATCTTCATATAGAAAATCCTGATTTTTGGCATTCATAAGAAGATAATTCCTAATCAAGTCAGCATGTGTTAATTCTAATCCTGTTGAATTGATACTTTCAAAAATCACCTGCGGGTCATCTTCGCCTTCAATCAATACGATATTTACAATTTCCAGCTTTTCTAGTGCAGCTAGGATGTCTCCTGGTGATACTCCATTCTTCATCCACTTTTCAATTTTGTTTTTACACGTTTGATAATTCGTCCATATGCGACTATTCTGATCTATATCATCATACTTATTCTTTAATAGGGCTACAAATTGATCATTATCTGATTTGATTGGTTTTAATTTAACTTTGAACTCCTCAATTTCACAGTATTTGTTGTGTATGTAGGAATCGTTAATTTCTGATTTACAGATGTTATCAACACCCTCTGCGGCATCAGCCAGTGCCTTTAATAATATCATCATTGTTGTAAGTCGCTGCTGGCCATCTATTATTGTATATTCCTGTAAGGAAAATCCATGTTCTTTAGACGCCATAAAAACAATCGTGCCCAAAAAATGTTTCTTTCCTGTTTCCAAGATTCTTTTTGTATCATCTAATAATCTATTGCAATTTTTCTCTGACCAATCATAATTTCTTTGATAGACTGGAATTTTAAATAAAACCTTATTTGTTCCTATAAATTCTCTAAGTAACCATAATTTTCCCGCATTCATCTATTCTTCTCCACTATATTTTATATTTTATTTTTCTAAAATTTAATATGTGGGATTTTATCAAAAATTGTTTTTATATATTATTTTTCTTCAATCAATTACTGAAGACAAAAAAAGAGCCAGATTCTTCTGACTCTTTTCTTATCATTTCCTGAACTTCCTTCAATGGAATTTCAGTCAGCGGTTCTCCTCCAAAATATAATTGAATAAATAAATCTGCAACAAAAATAGGGTTGTTAAATATGGACTTATTTATAATATCTTTATACTATGAATATTCCTCCTATGTAAAAGGAGGCATCGTTTCTGCAGCCCTCCTTTCTTGAATAAGAAGAAGGCTGCATGCTCCATATTTCTTTATTCACTTGCAATATGGATTCAATTTAATTCTCATTATTTTCTTCCATACTATTTTTATAAGTGACATATGGAGGGAAAATCATGAAGCTTTTATTAGTTATTCTTTGTATTATAACATTATTCTTTTACTTTTTTAGTGATGTTACTTATAATGGATTGACTGCCCATGGAATTACTCGAATTATCTTGGCAATGATAGCAGGAGCTATTTTAACTATACTTTTCGGACTTCCATTACTTGGAATCTTATTTGTGCTTGGATTTTAAAAACTGCTTGATGCAGTTTTTTATCTTTCATGGCCCTTGTCTTAAAAGAAAAAGGAGTTAAACTCCTTTTTTTAATTCTTCATAAAGTCTTTTATAGTTTTCGTATTCTTTATATGCTTCATCAAGAGCTTCATCATTATCATATTCTGGATCTAATAATTTATTTGCAAGAACACCTGCTTCAATAGCCAGCGTTTTTCCTTTTTTTGTACCTGTTCTTAATAGTTTCCCAGCTACTCCGGCCAAACATTCCTTTAACACCTCTGCCCGAAAGGTTCTTTCATAACTTGTGCTCATTCTATTATATCCTTTTTTATTTCTTATTTATAGTTTGAATTATTTAATACGTATTAAACTTTATGCCAGCCACATTCTGTATCATATTTTAATTCAACCTTGCCAATAGTTATTTTATCTATCCTTTCTTTTTTGAATCTATTTGATTGTCCAAGTTTATCCATACCAATAGTTTTAATTGTATCTATATTAACAATATCTTTTGACACCAGCACAATGATATCATCATTATCACAAAACAGGAATTCAGAAATCAACAGATTCACCTGATATACTGTTCCATTTCTCAATTTGAGAAGAATGTCACGCTCCAAATTGATATTATCATTTGACTTGCTATACTGGCTATTTGATACGAATGAGTAGATTGTCTTCTTGTTCGTTTCATCACTGGAAAGACTTATGATTTTATATATGACAAAAAAAATCAGCAGCAGAGAAATTATAATGAAGCCAAATGCTAAGCCTAAATTGAACGATGATATACAAACTGAAATCACATATATTAAGAACATGGTAATATGAATACGAAACAACGGAATTTCTGTTTTTATCAACTGCTTTGTATTTGGGAAAAACAACTCAATGATTCCTGATTTATATGTTTCATCATAAAAGACTAGAAGAAAAAACATCTCTAGCACTATAAACGTTAATCGTAAGCTTATTGGTAAAACAATACCTATATGTTCCACAATATCATATAGAAAATTCTGTAATATGATTACTATACAATTTAAGAAATAGATTCTGTACAGGAATTCATTTTGTCTTAATTGTACCGTTTTATATTTATTAACGTTAATCTTCTCTCCTGGCTTATGTCCTATACTTTTTTCTTTAAATCGATTACTTCCAAATATCAGGAATTTTATGTACGACTCATTCTCTTTATATAGCAGCAAAAGCTCGTTTATTATATCCATACTCAATTTCTCCCATGTCATTATTATTTAGTCATTATAACATATATCTACACAAAAGAAAAACCAGCAGTGCTGGTTTATTGACGAAATAAATGAATTTCTACATCTCTTCCTCCTTACATTTCCTGCAGCATTCACAATAATCATCTGGTCTTAAATTTCCTTTAAAATAATTCACCTTGTCCTCCCGGTCAGAAAATATATGATTTCCGTTTATGAAGTTAGCCCTAATGGAACAATAGAAGCAGTCATTACATTTTTCATAATAATGGAGGCCTTTCATCTGTGCTAACTCAGGAATCTGCCTGATTTGGGATAATGTCAGCTCATCGATATGTTTCTCCAGATAAGATAGCTGTTCCTTTGTTAAATCATCTCCGTCAAATACTATGAAATCGTCCTTCATACAATGGATTCCTGTATGTATATCCCGGCTTTCAACCACGATAACACACTTATGCCTTTTAATTGCTTCCTGTTCAGACTTACAATCAGTAAAGATACCTTTTATCATATCAATATGATATGGAGCATTCTTTGTGACAAAAGTCCCATCTGCTAATAATATACCATCCATTTTTTATTCTCCTCTTTTTTATTTATACTAGGATGTGATTTTCTTAAAGTGCTTAATTCCTAAAAAATCTATGCATAAGCACAGCTTTTAAATATTTTAATAGTCTTCTGGAAGGCTCCAGTCTTCACATAACCGGGCAGCTACTTTCACCTGGCTTACTGTGATTTCAGATTCAACAAAGGTAGATTTAATCTCACCAGTTTCATCCGTTGTCAAGATCCAGGTTGCTGAAGTAGGTGCTGAACTATATAATCCATTTGGATCCGCAGTAGCAGGACTTCATTCCTAAAGTCAAATATTTGATTTTCACAAGACGGTTCAGTATATGAAAAAAAAGGACAGTTTTCTGTCCTTTCATGCATCACTCTTTTTTTTCTCCCTGAATAAGGCCTCCTCAAATATGCTTGTAAATTTATATTCCAGCATCTCATCAGTCAAATGTAAGGCATCATATCCAAAATTCTCAATCAAGTTCCACATAAAATTATAGTCATCCTGTAACCACAATTCAAGATGGTGGTTACTGATTTTATAAATCACACAATCATTTTCCTCAGAGACTCTTATAATACCCATGAATGAGTGTTTCGTAATCCATTCCCTCATAAAAAGGCATATTGACATTTCCTTTGATAAATAGCAGAACTCATTATATGGGTCTGATTCCACATCTTCTAGGTCCGATAATGAGTACAGTTTGATTAATCTCAAATCATTTCTTAAGATTATATCAATCTCTTTAAATACTTTTTCTTTGAGTCTGTTGATTAATTCAATCCTTATTTCCTGATCAGACAACTTTTCCATAGGCTATTCTCTCCTGCATTTTGTATTTTATGATAATATGTAATCTAAAAGCATTACATAATCCATGAAAAAAGGAGCTGAACATGTCAGATCCCTATTTTCTATAATTTTTCATTATTTAACAACTTCCTCTTGAATTCCTCAAAATTATATTCGGTTATATTTTTTGTATTATAATTCTGTCTTGAGGTAACAACAATTGATTTTACTTCTATTGATGAATCAGGAATACTCAGACCAAACACCGTATTTACTATCGCACTTTTATTATTCTTCAGCGTAGTCTCCCGTTTAAGTAATGATTCATATTTTTCTTTATCCAAAGCATCCTTTGTCATTCCAGCATAATCCATCTTAACTTTATAATACTTTAGTTCGCAATTTATGATTGTATTTGTATTCTTATTAAAAGCAAGAACGTCGATATCATTAAATACAAGTTTTGAACCATTTACTGTAATGTCTTTTATATCAACAGCTGGATAACCATTGGAGTCCTTAGCAATTAAATAACCATATGTTTCAAACAGTTCTGCCACGACATAGGAAAAGTATGTTGACATCGCTTGCTGCTGCTTAATCAAATCCGTACTATGAAGTTCCAGTTTTGCTTTTTGATAAGAATACGTTACTTCATCCATGAAATGACCGGTTATTGTAATTCTCTTGAAGATACCAAGACTTTCAACAATAGTACGTATAGCAAACGATAAAACTTCATTATTTTCCGTTATACATCTTAATTCGACTTCGCGATTACTGTGCTTTCCATCATTTATGCAATGATTGATTGACAGATATTCTAATACTTTTATTAAATGGTCTTCGCTTATAGTATTCCTGAAAAAGTCAATAAAATCATCCCTTTTTATTTTTATATGAAACCGGTTTTCTTTGTCACTGGAGTATGATATATTTAACATTATATAAGGAATCTTGTCTAATAAATAATCAACATCATCATAATTAAATCCAACAATATCTTCAATAACAGGATTTGCCTGTTTATATATTTCGTCTGGTGTCAAATGAATATCCGTTAAGTATTGTCTTAGTTTTGGATCACTAATTTCCATGTCTTCTACTTTTATACTATTTAAATAAAGATCGTATCCTTGAAAAAACTTATCAACCACTTCATTCTTTATCGGCTCAAATATATCATCTATTGAAACAGACAAGGTATTTCTTTTTGAATATGCAATCTTAGTTTTTACATTATCATAGAATATGATACAATCTATAAGATATTTTAACCTGGCTATATTTATATATGAGCGATTATTAAATAGTATCTCATTACCTAATACAATTTTTGAAATATAGATTCCTATGTCATTTATTGTTGCAAACTGATCCAGCAAAGCAACTGGATACAATCTTGCACTAAAACTCTCCCTCATAAATTCCGCTAAAAATAACAATTCATCCCTATTAAAACATTTTATTCTATCCAGGATATGCTGCCATAAATCATTTTTAATAGATTCCAGGCACAGGTTATCAGCAGACAGAGAGAGAGCCTTGGTTACGCTATGTTGATTTTTCTTAATTTCATCACTAGCACCTTTTCCAATCACATAATTCATTATATTGTTAACTATCTCTTTTGTTTTTTGGTCCATGACACATTCTTATTCTCCTTTTTTATTCCTTTGCATTTTTGCATACTCTGACACTGTTTTTACATCTATGCTCTCTTTTTCGCTATCATATACAAGGAATAAATTTGTGTATTCTGTTTCTGTGTTTTCCTGCATTTTGTAAATGGCAGTGCTTGTGTCACGCACCATATCCATATATGCTTTGAATTGTATGTCATTCAATCCGGATGGAATATCAGCAAATATATCAGCATTTCTTACTTTGAATCGAAAAGCAGCTCCACTGTCTTGTTTCTTTCTTCTGCTTAACCTGGATGAAATTTTAGATATCAAAATAAATAAAGCTGTCTTTAAAGAGTCATACATGGCAGAAGTCATCATACTGCTGACCAATAAGCTTATGATTTCAGGATTTAAAAAAATTGGGATTGCATCAAAAGCAGAATTCATAATCCCTCGATATTCCAAGAAAACAATTCCTATTCCTTGCTCATTTAGTATCTTTTTTATCGTATGTCTTTCCAATGGATTGATAGGTGCATTTTCAACGTAGATATTAAACTTATATTTTTCATCTTCCATCATATTAAATTCCTCCCATTTCCATAAGTTTACCATATAAACCTACTTTTTTCACTTATATAGTGATATTAACAAAGAATTGCTACTGTATTTATCTGCCAGCAAATAGAAAAGAGCCTTAAGGCTCTAATTAGATCATATTCACAACACCATATTACATCCGGTTCATCTCGTCCAGCAATGCCTCATATAAGTCTTCTGGTGTTTTTAATGTAATGGGCTTTCCATCAATACTGATGGAATCTTCGCACCACTCCTTGCCATATTTCAGATCGTAAATATAGTATTCAATAAAACTAAATTCTTTTCCATCCTCCCTAAAGATTTTCTTCAGTACTTCAATCAGCTGGCCATGTAAGGATGGAGGCCAATAAATTGATTCCGGACAGTTTTCTCTTAATACATCCGAGATTGCCTCAATCTTCCTGTCAACATCCTGGATTTTATTGATACAGGCAACAAAATCTTTCTTGTTCAATGGTGGAATGATGTTATAATGTTCCTTCATATTTGTCTCCTTCTTTTATCATTTTAAATATTATGCTCTTGAGATATTCCGGATAAGGCAAAATAAAAGTTGTTTATCATTATTTTGCTCAGATTAATACATATTATATTTATAGTAGATAAAAAGGAGAAATATTTATGATTAAAATGAAGAACGAAACAATGGAATATTTAAAAATCATTAATGAGAACACTGGTGATGGAGATGATTTTCTAAGTAAGTTTTCAGATAAGGATCAAGTAACTATTTTAATGAATGTAAAACGACTAATCGCCTATGCTAAATCAAAAGAAAACGTTGATATGTCACAGGCTTGTTACAAATGCAAATATAGGCACGATTTTCCCGGAGATACCCATAGTTGTTGCAGTAATCGCCTTGCTGTCGCAATTGGTGATGAACATGGGATTTCTCACGGCTGGTTCTTTCATCCATTCAATTTTGATCCTGTATGGTTGAGATACTGTGATGGTTTTGAAGAAATGGAGAATACAAATGAAGAGGAGAAATGATTATGTTACAAACTCTTCCAGTAGTTCTTTATTATTGCTTATAAAAAATCTTTTGTAACTATGTTTCAAAAGCTTGTATAAGGCAATGATAATTTCATTTTGATGTTGAATGACCATTAAAAAGCGAACGTACCAATGCTTAAATAGCAAAAAGGGCTATGTATCATACATAGCCCTTGTATTATATAGTCATTATTTAACTTCAGTTAACTGGTTCTGTTGGCTGTACAACCCTTCCCATAAAAAGGATATCATCGGTATCTATATCTGATATTACAAAAACAAACGTGTCATTTGCCATTACCTTCTTAACTTTTTGCTCCTCAATCCGTGCACTCATCGTTTTCATACCTATTCCAGTAGCGGCCGCCGCCTCTGTTCCTGTCTCATTGGTTTTTATATAGGTAGCATGGACAACATCACTTATACAGACCGGACCAAGTTTCCTGAAACCATCAGAAGAGCTAAACGCTTCAACCATTCCCATTCTCTGCAGACTTTGGACTAAAGAACACTTATTTTTAAATTCAAAATTTGGCACATAGAATTCTGCTTTATCATATCCGTTTAATCTATTATTCTTAAAATCCATGACTAGTTTCAATTCATTATCTGTCAATGACTCAAAATATTGGTCGACATGATTATCTTTTGTGTTTTCGGATTTACAGAATATTGTCATAGCATAATTACTTCTGCTATCCTCATCATTTATGTAATTAAGCCTTAATACATCAATATTACCATCATCTACTTCCTTAATGCAGGAAAGCAAATAATCCTTACTCTTGAACGCTTTATATTGTTTTCCATCGTTCCATGAAATGGTTCCTTTATCAAAGTTCCAAGCCTGGTTAAAGTAAAGGGCATTTACAAGTATAAGGGATGTATCTTCATTAATAAAATCTTCTGATATGAAATTTTCTATTTTTTCGTTCGTTGTATCGCTGACAAATGTATTGATATCTTCTGCTGCCGCTTTCGGATCATCCACCTGCAGGTCCTTGATTTCATCCTTATCAAGTCCTAAGACGTCAATATCCAATGCATTCCGTATCTTATCATCATTTGAGACATAGGCACGGTTTGCAATTTTTACGGAATCTGTATCCGATGCTTTGATAAACGCATCATATTCACGTATTGCAGCAACCGATTCTTCATTTAACCCTAGGACTGTTTCAAATTCATCCTTTACTTTTCCTTCTGTTCCTTCATACAATAAAGAAAATGCATCCTTAATACTGTAGGGACTGAACATCCAGTTTTCATTTTTATTTACAAAGTTCTTGTACATCCCGATATCTATATTCATAGTATCTCCTGTCCCATCTGTTGGTTCTGTCGTTATGTTTGCTTCTGTTGGTTGTGTTGATTCCGTTGGTAAAACAATGGGACTATCTGTTGGTTGTGTTGTTACATTATCAGTAGTAGCCGTGCAAGCGGTCAATGACATGGAACATGCCATTAAACCAATCAATAATTTATTTGTTTTCATAAAATTTAGGCGTGGATACTCATTAATGAATTAATGAGAACAACGCCTGCCTCCTTTCTTTTTAATTACTATTAGTATGAAAGAACATCATTCCGGCGAAAGTCTTTCCCTTGCTTCTTTCTCTGTTAAACGAATCCTTCCATATAAGTGTATGATACTGTTAATGAAATCAGTTCTAAATTCTCCTCTTACTTTATATATATCAACCTTTTGCCATTCATCTTCTGATAGGATTTCAATTGTGTCACCATCCTTAAGCTCAAAATCGTTTAAGCATAATTTCTGATTCTGTAAATTAACAACTCCCATCTTCAAAATTGGTTTGTTTATATATTCTATACTTTCCATGATATAATCTATTTCGCTCATGATTTCTTGATAATGCATATAAAGGAAACGTTCATTCCTGTTGCTATCATCATACATAATACTTCCTACTTTTGTCAATTCGTTTTCCATCGTGCTCCTAAATCCGGTTAATTCTTGAAATGCTTCCTGTAAATTCATAGGTCCTCCTTTATGTATCTCAATATATAGAGATAGTTATACTAAGATAATAATCTTATAATTAAAAAAAATCAAGTAAGTGAGGTACCCGATTGATAAAATTCGATAAGTTGTTTATTATTTTAAAGGAAAGAGGTATTGGGCAGAATCGATTTTGTAGGGAAAATGATATCAGTACAAATCAATTAGCTCGACTTCGTAACAATGAAAATATCGAAACCTTCACGCTTAACCGAATTATGAATATTCTTGATTTAAATAGTCTTGATGAGATATGCACGTTTGAAAAGGATGATATGTAGATACCGAAAAGAATGTACCTAATCATGATAAACACTTCCTATGAGATTTTTATCAATAAATGAACAAGAATACATGGTCTACAGTGCTCGTGGATATAACGTAAGGCATAGAGTGTCATATTCATGCAGTTATAGGTGAAGTGAGAATCCATGACTTCTATAAGTCGTGATAGTTCAATTGTATACAACTATTTAATCGATAAAAAGAGAAGGCGCTGGATGCCTTCTCTTTTCTACTAGTTCGTGATGATGAAATAGTTCATTGTTGAGCCAATATTAGTGTTTGTCAGATCTACTTTGTGTTTTATCAATTCGTTAGCTAACCGAGTCATGAAATCCTCATCTATATCTAAATCAAAGGTATAACGAACAGCCAAAGGCCCAGAGCCATTAAAATGAGCTGTTACCTTTTCAATTAATTCGTTCTCACTATTCGCGATCAGATTTTCCTTGACATACCAGTCTTTTGACGAATCATTGTTTATCACATCATTTAACTTGGAATCCAGTTCAAATCCATTATCTTTAGTATAAAACATATTTTCTGCCGTATCACTTGATGTCTGATATAACATATACGGTATGCCAGATGATTTTCCATTGTTGGTTGTGTCAATCCAATACCAGGCATTATCATACTCAATGGCATTCCAGGCATGTGGCAATGTTGTCATATAGCCTGTAATCATGATGGAGTTTACATCTGCTTTTTTGCATAGTAAGTTTGTAGCATAGGCATACGATTGACATACACCTTTCTTCTTGCACAATATTCCATATGTGTTGAACGAATCCTCAAAACCAACTACACTCTGGAATCCGCTTGCCTCTGCTGCTTCTAATGCATCATGATCGTATTCCGTACTATTTTCCAGGTAGTCATAAATTGCCTTTACTTTATCATCTTCGTTCATCGATGGCTTTATGATTTCATTGATAATCCGATCAGATTCTTTATCCACTTTCTCCTGCCGTTTTTCTATTTCTTCCTTCGATAGATTGTATGTGATATAAACATCCATAGAATACGGATCATAATTAGCCTCTGAAAAGCCAAATACATATGGATTTTGGTAATATACTTTCATCAGGACATCCTGTAATGTACCTATATCCTGAAGAGACGGGAATGCTTTAGTTGAGAATTTCTCATTCCGATTAATTAATTGTTCTGCAATGTATTCTTCTTCCGCTGTTTCTGCAAAGGAGGGATAACCACTGGCTGTATATTGTTCCGAATTTCCCTCCGCTACCTGGTTCTGGGTAGAGTTGATTTGTTCCTCAATCAAGTTTGAAGCTGTTATCTCGTCATTCTTATTTGGATGTTCTGTTTCCTGACTTGGTTTTATTGTTTCAGTTGTCTCCTCTGTCTCGGCCACTGTTGTTTCAACTGGATTTGTTTCTGTTGATACCGGTTCTGTTTCTATCGGATTTGCATCATCATAAACTGGGTCCATATCAAGTCCAAAGCTTTCTACATAATCAATGGAGAATGGGTCTCTTTGATATTGGCCACTAAGGAGCATCCGCTCAGCTTCCATGTCGGCTCTCGTCTGTAAAGCTTCCTGGTTATAGGTTACCATACTTTCCCTATGATATTTTGCTGATTTTGTCAGGTCTACATACCGATTCTTATAATTGTCATCATTGATTGTCGGTAATTCTGGTTCTGGCACTGCATCCATATTTAATGAAATACTATATAATCCATAGTTTGGTGTCGCTGTTGATATAATTTCGTCTGGATATTCTTTATTGCTGCTATGATAATTTATGGTCCCTTTTAGCTTTGTTCCGACTATTTCATATTCATAGGTTGCACAATCATTTCCACCCTCCAGATTTTGATATGTATTGTCTGTCTTCTTAAAATTAATCGGCATATCTGTATAGTTTCCATCCACCATCTGGACTTTAACTGTTTCTGGCAAATCAATTACGTAAGAGTCATCTCGTTTAAATCCATTATAAGCATCAAATGACTTTGGTAATTGATGGTTATATTGCCATCCAGATATTTCCTGGCTAAAGAAACTTTCCTTTCCATTTTTCACTGCAGTTATGTAATAGTTATTTAAGCTGAATGAATTTTGATTAAATACATTTCCCGCTGCATCCGTCAGCAGATTGGAAGTTCCATTTTGTCCAAAATTAGTGAAGGTTGTTTGGTCCGCAGGGATTTCATCTAACAGATGAAGATGCTCACCCACATAGGCGTTTTCCCTGCGAAGCAGGTTTCTTGACCTATCCTGGTCGGAACTACTTACATAGGCTTCATAGATACGATAGGAGTCGGCATCTTCAACAGGATTTATCTTGATGGAAAACATCCCATCCGTACTTATTTCCGGATAGGCAGTCGGCGTCTGCACATCTCCTTTTAGTGTAAATGGGATGATGATCGGCTGTTCCAGTTCCTTCACGTCTTGGCTTTCCATATCATATCGGATGCAGAGATAATAAATTGGTGCATACCCATAAGTATCATCGCTTTGATAGTCCAAACGGTCTGTGGTATTTAATACTGGGTCATCCGGATAAATTAAAACATCCTCACCATATGGTGTTGAAAAACCGGCTGGTGTCAGATTCATCATGCTGTCTATATTACATGATTTATCTGTATGTACAGTTACGGCTTTGATTGGATCTACTTTGCTTTTGAATTTAAATGTGAATTTCATATCCCTAGGTACATTATAGATAGGTTTGATTTCATTGGAATCTTCCACTCCATATTTTTTCTTTAAATCTGCTATTGTACTATATTTTTGGTTCTTATTTTTTTGTGATAAGATTATCTGTTTTGGACTTTCTTTAGTTTCTGTTATAACATCAGCTTTTTGACATCCAGATAACAAAAGTGCTGCTACCAAGGTTAATGCTATTTTTGATTTTATTTTAATCATTTTTGGCCTCCATTAATTATTAAACATAACCCATCATGATAGAGAAATGAACTTTTAGTCTGATGTTCATATCCTCTTAATAGTTATATCCCTACAAGAAGTATGCCTGATTACAATCCTCTTCAGGCAGATATTCTCATTTTAAATTTCTGCCTGAATTTCCAGATATATACTTTTCTTTTTTTAATAAATGTATTATAATAATATCGTCACAATGATACACGAAAGTGGATTTGCGTGACTGAGAATTGTCAGATCTGCCTCTGTGTATTAGCTTTTTTAAGCAGGCATTTCCTTCTGGTAGAAACGGCATATGCGTCTTTTAGACGATCGTAAATTTATTACGGTTGCCTCACAGGCGCATATGCGCTGAGTATACTTTTGGAGGACAAACAATGAATGCTTTAGGAGTTGTCTTCTGGATCTTAAAGATAATTGGAGCGATAGCCTCAATAGGCCTTACATACGTCCAATATCGGGATTACAAGAAGAAGCGGAAAGAAAAAGGCTCACCAGATGCGGGAACATCTGACAAGCCTGATGGTGACTGTTAAACAGTCAATTCAAAGGGTGGAGGCAGCAGAACATCGCTGTCTCTTTTTCAAATTCATTGTAACATTGAGTGTGATTGAAGTCAAGTTTTCTTGTATTATTAATAGTATGCTGGATTTCTTACCCATATTCTAATACTATTCTGTTTTACATTTAGTATGCATCCAACCATTTTTTTCTGGAATTTCTTGAATTTAATTGTTTAAATGTTTCACCTAATTTATTTTCAGCTTCTGCATATGCTTCTTTATTATATATACCCTCTATTTTGCAATGTGGGCATTTAAAGCTGCCATTATAATCATTACATTCCACTTGGATTAACTGTTTGCTACTATCCCAACAATGAGCACAGTAAAATATGGACTCATTATCCTTAAGCGTTATGTATAAGCTATCATGGCGAATCACTTTATTCTGAAGGCTTAGCTGCTCTTTTAGTTTATTATTCTCTTCTTTTATTTTCGCTATTTTCTCCTGCATATCCAATGCGGTTGCACCTAAATTCAACAACCTCAAATATAAATCAACATTATCTGCCTGCTGTACTATTTTAGCTATGTCTTTTATTTGTTCATAAAGTCCCATCTTTAATTCCTCCCTAATTCTCTGATTGCTATATATACATATTTATGATAGTATAGCCGAATATGCTTCTATTTTACCATTATTTGTATTATAATAGTAGTCAAATGCTGTTTTATATTTTAAATACTTCCTATGAAAAGGAGAATAGGCATGAAGACTTACGAAAATCTCAAACGAAGTTATGGAAAATACCTCAATATGGATTTTTATGTTTACGAACCTGATTTGGAAAAAATCAAAGGGAAAAATAAGCACGAAATCGTTTATGAACCAATCATAAATGCAAACAAAGATTGCGGTTTTGTTGAATCTGTAAATGGACATTATTATGTATCTGATTCAGATATTGATAAATTAGTTATTCCAGATGATATATATAGTAATCTGATAATGAAAGCATTAGCCTATAATCTTAGCCATTATGGAGTGCAACATTTTGATGAAATTTACGCGACTGCAGCTGAAGACGATCGGAAGGGCACGGTTCGACAGTTAAGGGACTCTGCAGGTAAGTTGCTTCTACAATACTGTGATAATAGAAATATATTAATTAATTTTACCGAAGATGATTATAAAAGCATAGGGAACTATATTGGTAGATTCTGTACTTTTTCTAATATGTATGTTGATAAAACAGTCTTTACAATGGAAAGACTTATTTTAAATGCAAAGTCCATGTTGAATGGTAAATTGCGGACCTGGGAACCGTTCATCACTAAAACTCAGCACAAAAACAGTGGTGGACCTATCTGCATAGTCAATGACATATTTATCATTAAAAATAATATGGACTGTGTTGCTTTAAAGAAAAATGAACAGCATTATTATATATCGCTAAGGTCTCTTAATGAACTCATTATTCCAAAGAAAGATTATTATAAGATGTGCCTTCGCATGATTGTCAGTAATATCGATCTTATTGGCCTAAAGAAGCTTCCCGATGCAAAAACAGATATTTTGAACTATGTCAGTACAAATCATTTCAATACATTGGAACTTCTTAGTTCACATTGGTTAATAGATTCTTGTCGGCAGGATGGTATGTTCTCAGGTCAAAAAGAAGAATATCTCAACCTGCTGACGAAAATACTGGCAGAAAATGGTGAATTCCCAAAAAAATGTGCTAAGCTGATTTCACTTCCATCTATTACGAAAAAAATACAGGAAAACGGACCATCACACACCGCGAGATCCAGTAATAAGATAAATGAGTTCACAAATCAATTTTCTAAGGAAACGGAAGTAAAATCGTTTCAGGATTTGGCTAATCAGTGCCGGGATATTATCCGATGGAAAGATCCTATTGTTTATGCACCTTTATTGGCTGAAGCCAGAAAATTTTTCCGAAAGACGGATGCCTATACCATTAAGGATGAGCGTATCATTAAAGCAAATCGTACACTCGATAAGGTTTTTCAAAACGGAAATAAATATCAGATAAAAAAAGATGATATTAAATGGCTTATTATTCCCGATTCTATTTATGATGATCTGCTTTTAGAGTTGTTGATTGAAAACATTGACCGCTTTGGCAGTAAGCTTTATGAGCGTGATAGGGACTGGATATTTGAAAGTGTGTGTTATTTAACTGCCTCTTTGGATGATTTTGTTGAATGGCTTTTGAACACCCTTCGTAATCAAGGACTTATTGATGATATTCCAACGTCCTTATATCAAAAACTATATGAAGGTTTAAAAAAGGGTTACTTTGCTACCCAATGTATGGATTTCTGTTATAGTAAAAATGCAAAAGATATCAAAGAAGAGCGTGAAGAAGAAAGACGATTACTCGAAGAAGAAAAGGATAGGGAAGATTGGTGGTAAGACTAAGTTATCTTCTAATAAGTGGTACACAGATTTATTTTTAATTTATAATATATGTTAAAAAAGCTCTCATTATGAGAGCTTTTATTCTGTATAATACACGAATTCCTTTCTTAGCTTTTTCAGTATCCTTTTTCTTTCCTTACAGATATACTGCCTTGTTACATTTAATGTTTTCCCATACTCTTCCATATTCATTGCTTCTTCTTTAAGACCGTAGACTGATTCAATAAGAGCCATCTCCTTCTGGTTTAAACAATTTATAGCTTTTTGTAAATAATACATTTTCTCTTTATCCAATAAATTATATTCAGGATAGTGACTTCTATCATAATCCCTTGGATTTTGTCCACCATCCTGCTGCGTGGTTAATAAGTTACTTAACGCTTTATATTGATTAAATTCTTCGTCTGTCAGATTCATTAGTAGCTTGATTTCTTTTTTACTATAATATAAAGTTTCATTATAGGTTTTAAATTTTATGGCTTTTTGATATTTTGACTGTGGCATTATAATCATCCGGTTTTTCCGCTTAAACTCCTTTATCCTGGCATCAATCCAAAAAACGCTGAATGTAGTTTCGGTACTTCCCTTATCTTCCTTATAATGATCCAACCCTTCTATAAAACCCATGACTCCTGTTTGGAATAAATCCTCATAATAATTCCGGTTTTTAAATGCTTCCGGTTCCAAAGCACTGATTCGGCTATGGACAATACCTAAATTATTCTCGACAAATTTATTACGTTCTTCGACCGTCATATAGATTCCTCCACTTATCTTTCATAACTAAAATATGGGTTATAAAAACAATGGATAATTATCCAGTCCAGCCGCATGATGTATTTGTTTCAAGCTATTTTTTTGTTACATACTATTTATATCATTGAAAATTTGGAGGATATGATTATGACAAGACAGGAAGCAGAACAATTAAAATCATTAGATGAGCTTATGCTTATGATTACTAAATTCAGTTTTTTTATAGCATTCGTGGGTTTAGCCATTTTGACACCCGTATCTTTTCTTAAGAACCCGATATCATCTAATCCGGTGTGGCTTAATATCATCATTTGTATTATCCAGGCTTTTACTATATACATGATTGTATTCATACCTGCGACAATATATCTTTTGGTTAAGGCAGATAAAGTACATTATAGTTTTGAAGGGACTTTAAATCCTCTTAATATGGTTTCAGTGCATGATACATGCTCTGGATCAATCGTATATACATATAAAGAAAAAGATATAGTAAAGGAATCAACCGCATCTAAAATATCTCTTGATAAAGATTCCTACTATATTGAACCAGAACATCTAATTGTATATCGGGTGTTTGGCAACTATTATAAGACTACTTACCCGGTTTTACATTTACCAAAAAAATAAAGCAGGAATAACCTGCTTTTTTAATTGAATGGTAGCATATTTTCTTTTTTTATTCTACTTTTTATTTTTTCTGGAATTTCCAGATGATTTCTCTCAAGAATGTTAATCAGACATTCTATTTCCTGCCTTAACTCTTTATTTTCCTGAACAACAGCATTATACATAAACCAATCCATCTCATCTATTGCATGCAGTTTCTTTTTCACACAACCACCTCCTTGTATTATTATAAGAAATATTCCAGAATTTGTCTATCCCACAAAAAAGAGCTTTACAGCTCTTTCTTATTGAAGTAATCCTTTTTCTTTTTTCATTTCATTCTGTAATTTTAGTACCAAATCCAAAGTATCCTTTGTTTCCTTGAATGCGTGTATGAATGACGTCCTTAAAAAATATAATTCTACAAGAAACGCAAGAATCTGTTCCTCTTCTTTTGTCCAGTTTTCATCCTCTACCCTCTGTTTTTTCTTTTCTTCAATCAGTTCAATTAAGGCAGGTGTCTCGATTGAGGCTTTTAATTCATCATTTGTTTCTTTATAAAGATTTGTTTCTGATGGGATATATGGCTTATCATTTTCCATCCATGCTATAATTTTTACAATTACTTTGCTATCATCCGTTGACCAATACCACTCTCCGTCCATTCTATATGCAAAAGCATCACACCTTGGTAAATTATCATGGTATCCGAGGTACGTAACCTGTACATTCTTTTTGTCTTTTGGATATATTTTCTCCTTAATTGGAATCCAGTTATTCATAAGTTTCCTCCATTGAAATGTTCTCTTTTTATGTTTGCTGCTATAATTATTATGGAGGAATATACAAAATATAAAAAAGCAGGATTACCTGCTTTTATTAGATGGTCTACTGCCCAAAAAATTTCTTGGATAGAAAATTAAAGATTTTATATGAGGTAATCATGATAGCCAGGATAATAAGACACTTGACTCCTAACGGTAATGAACAACAGATTTTAAATGACATTAACTCGATACTCATGATTATGGTCATTACCATCATAAAAACCATTACAACGATTTTTACGGCTTTGTCAAATAAGGCATCTACTGTGCTCATTACCTGTTCCATACCTTCCATCACTAAGAATAACCTGTTTTCAAATTCTCTCATTTCTATCTTCCTCCTTCTTTTCATAAAAAAAAGACAGAGAAATAACTTTCTCCATCCTTCTTCTATATAAAATAGTATGGTTTTTTCTTTGAGGAAATAAAATATTTAAGAACATCAATTGAACGAAAAAAGCACAGCGAACTGTGCTTTATTTACTATACAGCATAATGGATATCCCGATCGAGACATCTCTTGATTTCAAGATAATCAGCCTTAAGCTCTTTTACCTTGTCCATTACATCTTTCTCGTAATAGTCGGAATAAATTAGCTTCATCTTATCTGCATAAACAACCTGTGCCCTCTTTTCCATATCAAAGACGCAGTCGCAAGGATTGAAATCAACTTCAATAACAGGGCGGCCTTCAGAGTCATATACATCCACTTCCTCTGTGTCGTCTTTGCTAAATAAATCAAGATACTCATTCCGCGCATCCATAGTTGTTCCATCTTTAAAATGAAGGATTACATTATAACGTTCCGAATTCATGTTGATGATATTTAAATCCTTAATTGCATTTTCAAAAGGCTCTCCTAAATTAAGTTCGTAAGCGATTGCACGCAGACAGTCATAATTGAGGTTGACCTTATGAGAAAACAGGATTACTTTATTGATTTCCTTATAATATTCACTTCTTAATTTATCCTTGAGATATTCTCTGATCTCATCTGCAGATGGATATTCAAAACGGAAGTGATAATGGAAACGTCCTGGTCTGTTAACGAGGTAATCATTCAAGCTTCTTAACTCATTACACGTAATAACAAACAGCTTTTTACCCTGTGAAATTCCATCAAACAATGTCAATAATCCTGCCTGAGGATCTGCTTCATTTTCAGAGGTGCGGATATTACCAAATGTTTTATCAAATTCATCAAATAATACCAGCACTTCCTGATCAATCTTTTCAATATAGGATGCAATTCCAGGATAGAAGCTGTCAACAACAATAACAGGTAATCCTTTTTTAACGGCTTCCTCACTGAGCATTTTGGCAAACAGCGATTTTCCAATTCCTTTATTTCCACTTAGGATAACACCCAGATTACGCTCAAACCTGTCAAATGACCTAAGTACTTTTTTTACTTTATCTGTATGGATACCATAAATCTTCTCTTCCCGGACTCTGATATCTGAATATTTTTCCATATAAAAACCAGTCATTTTGTTAAAACGAATGATATAAGTCTGTGCAGGAAATTTGTCTTTTATCTCAATCGAATCATCGCGAATCTCATAAATAGTTCCATTTGTAATTACTTTCATATTACAATTCTCCTTTATAATCTATATATTGTAAAATGTGAATGATATTACACATTATCTTTATTGATTAAAAGGAAGTAGGCATAAATTTCATTATGTATATGATATCAAGCAAAAGAGACTGTATTTCCAATTTTTTTGATATAATCCTCTTCCTTTCATAATACCTATTTAGTATGTCTGACTAATTCCAAAAATAAAATAAAACTTTTTTAATTATCGTCATTCGTTATAAGGCATTATAATTACACTATAAGAAGAATGGAGTGATCGTAATGAATTGCTACGATATGTTTGATGTTATTTTAGAGAAGATCTGTCTTGTTTCCTTAGCTATTGAGATGATATTGGAAATCATTTTTATTGGCAGCTTATTTTTAGGTGTTACATTTTATGCTTTGTCTATTTTAGGAAAGACAGTTCTATTCCTTGATGTAGTTGCACATTGTGCAGCCTTACTTATCCTTATATGGTATGGTGCACCAGTGGTCCGAGAAGATTTAATCGATAGGTTTTCACTATAAAAGCAGGCTCAATCCTGCTTTTTTTATACCTTTCTTAAAAGTGCGTCTTCATTTAAATCATCTCATCTTCTGAATTTTATATACATAATAACTTATATTTGATTACAAGAGAAAAACAATAGGAGGATTTACGCATATGAAACTGTATCACGTTTCGATGGACTGGACCCAGACACCAAAGCTATTTATTCCACGCATTCCAGAATCAAGAGCCTATGATGAAGATAATGTAACCGAACGTATCTGCTTATCAACGACTATTGCTGGTGCCTTAAGTGCAATAGCAAACAAACCTACAGAAACTTGTACTTGGAAGAAAATCACCGTGTATGAATTGGAAACAGATGATTATATTGATTCAATGGATCTTTATATGTCAGGCAAGGTAAATGATGCTATCCTAACACATGAATGTTGGTATTTAAAACCGGTAGTCTTAAAAGGGACACACATGTTGTTACGGGATTTTAGTTATAGCTATGAATTTATCCCTAATGAAAAAAGGAAGGATGAATATATAAGTTATGCAATCTATTACTTAAAAGAGCAAGGAGTTGATTTATCTAAAAAAATAATGGACGACTTAAATTGCTGTACGCTTGCTGAAGCAATGCTCGAAATCCTTCCCGAAATCTTTGATGAACATCACCTGGATTTAGATTCCATTTCTTGCGATTTATTATGTAGTACACGTGTCATGTATGATTTGGAGTTAAAAGCTGCATAAACAAAAAGAACCTTAGCCGATTGGTTAAGAGTTCTTTTTTATCTTATATTATTTTAGGAAATTATTTATCCGGTTCTTTAAAATCATGCTGATAAGTCCCTTATGTCGATGGACCACTTCATCCAATATTGTATTTTCCAGGTCCCTTGTCTCCATATTGTAATCATCAGCCAGTTTAAGAAGAATTGATGGTTTTGGCAGCACGCCGGTTGATTGCCATAGTTCTATGTCATTGCAGCACTGATATAATACCTTATCATCTAACTTCTTAACCTCGTCTTTTAATTGCATATCGTTACTCATCTCCCATCTCTTTCTTTAATTCAGCCAGTTTTTTATCCAGATAGCATTCTAACTTGTGCAGTGTATAACCTACAGTGACACCATCTAAAAGCAGACTGATTGCATCTGTTTTTGTTACTGTCCCGCGTTTATGGATATTATGGAACACAAATGGAATATGTAGAAACGTGCAGGCCAATGATGTCACATTACAGACTTTTGAAACCACATCATTCGGATTATTGTTCTTCATATAGTTTCTCCTTTTTTATTTTATTGAAATAATATGTTTTAAAAAAATATCAAACAAAAAAACAGAACCCGAAAGTTCTGTTTTTCTGTTGATTAGAACGTGCGAAGCACATATTCAGAGTTCCTTGTTTTAAAGTATAACGTATCGCCCATCTGTTTTACATAATCTACCTTTGATGTGCGTTGAACTCCCATAGATTCATTCTGAATGAAAAGATGAGAGTCTACATAGTAAGCTATTGCTTCTTCGCCAATATGCCCACTAAGTTTTGTAGGAGCATTGACAAGTACGGCCCTGCAACGATCTCCTAACAGGATGTTTTTTTCTGAATTCTTGTTACCCTTAAACAAACTTCTAAAAATATTCAACATAACAATTCCTTCCATATTATCTTAAGATAGAAACAGTATGGAATAAAATGCTTTGAAATAAAAATAGAATTTATCTAATCGAAAGTAAATACATATTATTGTTATATTAAGATAATTGGAGGGTTATGTTATGGTAAAAAAGAATAACAAAGTTTCTGGTATTACAGTATTTTATTTATTGGTAGCATGTGGTTTTGCCTTTTGCTTTATATTAGCAATCTGTCATTCCATTAATAAGGCAACTAATGAGCAGCAGATTGTTGCTACCGTTACTGACAAAATAGTTACATATTCTCCATTTAGACACCGCAGTAGGTATCTAATTGTCGCTCAGGATGAATCTGACGAAACATATGTAATTGAAATTCCAAATAAGTTATTAAAACTGGGCGATGATGCTATCGAGATTTGTTCCCAGATAAAAAATGACACAAAATACCAATTCACGGTTAAAGGTTCAAGGGTTCGTGCATTATCTTGGTACCCTAATCTTTATGGACTGGAAGAAATCAATGAGTAATAATTAGAGAGCTATGCTCTCTATTTTTATGCTGTGTGTTGATATACTTTTGTTTTCTTTTGATTTATCTCTTAAGTCTCACTTGTTGTTTCTATTTCATATTGTTCTGTAAAAAACATCTACATATTTAATATATAAAAGACATTAATAGGAGGAACAAAATAAATATGGAGATAAAATTACTTTCTTTTTCATAAGCATTAGACAGAATGGTGTCAGGCAAATTACCATATATGATTCGGATGAAATGGCTTGAAGCAGATTATTTAAACAATGTAGTTTTGCTATATAAAACAAACTATATTGTTTTATGCAAATCCTGTGGAATTGGCTCTCCTGAAGAATTATGGTTTTTCCAGAACAATGAGAAATCTGATCAGTCAGGACGCTATGCGAATATCCCTTCTCGTGATGTTTTAGCTAGTGATTGGCTTGATTTGGAAGGTTGGAATTTTGCAAAAGATAAAGAAACTTACAAAAAAATTTATCAAGAATCTGCATAATAGATTAATCTTAAAAATACTGATATTTAAGGGAGAAATTACTCCCTTTTTTATAGAAGAACACAAAAAAAGAGCCTAAGCTCTTTTTATCTTGCATTGATTGCATGTATGAATACTAAATAGCAACCCATATCTCCTATACGCTTCCTATTTAATTTATCATCTTCTTCATATCCAAGTTTATCCCGCCACAAAGCAGCCTTTCCCTGCATCTTTAGATATTTTGCTAATTGATTAAATTTCACAATCAGAGAATTATGTTTAAACGTCCTTCCCTGGTCTGCATCTGCTTTTTCTTCCGTTGACATGGTAGTCCACTTTGCCCGAACCAACGAATATTCAATTGCTTTCCGAAGTAACTCTTCATACAATTCGATAGCATCTGTATCATTCCCTATCTCCTCATTCATTTCTTCATGAATGGACATTGCTTCTTCAATCGGCAATGCAAGGTCAGACTTAAGATAATCTTTATATGAGTATGTCATAGCAATTCCTCCTTCCTAATTAGTGTATCTCTATTATTGTTAATTAATTCCAACAATCCGGCTGCAGTATTACATCTTTGAGCAAAATCATTTATATCCTCAGTGCTTGACAGATAGACACCCTCTATGGATATGATTGCTTTTTCATCATTGATTGCCTTGACTACAATTTCCTGATACTTATCTGTAGCAACAATTTCTATTGGACCGTCTAAATCTATCGTGACAGTCATCTCAAATGGACCATATGAAAATTTCCTGATGATTGCTATGTCATGAATCCTTTTTTCCTTTATGAATTTGAGTTCCATTTATTCTCCTTTTATCTATTATAAACATAATATGTACTATTATTTTTATAAACAAACCTCATCCAAATCCTCATCCTCACATTCAGGATTTTCTATATCATCCTTTGCTAGTTTGATTAAATCATCAACTGATATTCTCCCATTAAAAGTATCTCTTGATTGGATCATATCATATAACTCGTGATCTCTGGATTCGTCGGAAATCTCGTTCAATTCATTATATCGTTCCTTTGATTTTGAATCAAGGAAAACTTCTTTACAAAATCCATATACCAAATCCGCTGCAAATTCGCGGTCATCGATACTATCTGAATTTAATTTTTCTTTATCTCCTGGCAGCTCGAAAATTGGATCTTTATTATAAATTTCACAGAGTTTATTGATTTGGTTGATTGAATCTGCTACTGATATATGGGCTGCTCTTCTATTAGCATCTAAATTCATCCTATATTCTCCCAGTTCTGCTCCTTCCAATCTAAATTTAGCCATTTCCATTCTAATTTCCATAGTGATAACAGAGTTAAAATACTTTGGAAAATTTTCAATACGGTTTGTCAGGAAATAAAGGTCTTCTTCCACAAGTTCTTTATCTTCTTGATTTTCTTTTATCGTTTTTGCTAAATCAATTACATCATTAAGTATTTTTGACATATAAAAAGTCTCCTTTATTAAACTGTATGTTATTAAGGTACCGAAAATAATATGTCTTTTTTTAAAATGTATTGATATGTATTCAAACTATTATCACGATAGAAAATAAAGCATTCTATATTTAATAAGATATATGGAGATTTGTTAATAGAGGAGGTATTTATTATGACTTACTTTTTTGTTTTTATCAGTGGAATATTGTTTTGGCAACTTGTAACTTTTATAACAGCTATCATTACGCATGAGGACCATGATGTTATTCTTAGTCTTTCACTGGGCCTGCCACTTATTGTATGGAATTGTTTGGCTGATAAGTTTTATTCCATCCGGTTAATGTATATCAAAAAAAAGTATGTTATCTGTACTGTGTATTCCGACACTGATATGTGCAGTGGCATTGCAATCCCAAAAAAAGATATTGATAGGTACTATCTTGAAGGAGAAAATCAAAATTTTATTAAGGTTCACAATTCAGAAATAAGGTCCATCCCATGTCAATTTATCAATAGACTAAAACCTGATGGGTTCCTGACATCGGAGTGGGTAGACAAAAACCTTAAAAAATAAATGAAGGGAAGGTAATATAATGAAATTTGCCGTTTTGGATGATTATGTTTTATCTTTTTATCAGTGGATTAATGTTGAGTATGGAATTGTAAAAAGACAGTTTAAAGAATTGTGTGATTCTGATAAAGACCGTTTAAAAAGGGAATATAAAGAATATAAAAAAGAGGAGTAATCCTCTTTTTTTAATCATAGTTAATCAGCTTATATCCAATCTCGTTTCCTGTGTCCAAATCTCGTTTATTTTTGTATAAATGGATTATTAAACTTTTAGGAGTTCCATTCATATGGTTATGAAATTTTTCCACATCACAAAATAGATCATTCGTCTCTGCTGTATCATCACAAATAATCACAAAAAGTTCAGTTGCATCAGAATCACCATAAGAGTGAATAAAACTCTGGTATATCCTGAATTTTTGTCCAATATCCGGTTCTATACTATACTCTAATGGATATTTACATATACTAATCAACGCTACGCAAAATAAGATAAGAATAACAGCCCACTTTTTCATGGTTATATTATACCGATTATAATCGGATTATTCAAGAGTGTCTTATACAAGTAGAATTTATTTGTGAGGTGAACTATGTATAACTATAATCCACTATGGCAGACCATGAAACGCAAGAATTTTTCAACTTATAAGCTTTTAAATGCTGGTATAAGCCGAAAAACCTTATATAACCTACAGCATAGTTGCAATGTAACGGTTGTAACTCTGGAGAGACTCTGTTCAATCCTTGATTGCAGTGTTGAAGATGTTGTAGAAATAATACCTGAAAAAGAATAAAAACCAGGGAAATCCTGGTTAGTGTGTCTTCTGTATGATTTTCATCATCTCTCTTAGCCCATTTGCTGCTACATATTCTTCTTTTGTTAGTTCTTTACGGGAATATTCATCATAATGAGGTGTTCCATGGTAACATTCGTTTCTTTTGATAACAATATAATATTTACCATCTTTTTCTTCTAAGACAGCATATTCGTCTGCTACATCTACAAAAAGCGCCTGTACTCCTATTACCTTTGAGAGACCAAGTACTAATTCTTTTGCTTCCACATCAACTTTTACGACTTCTTTTCTTATTCCTCTTACTTCCATATTTTTTCTCCTTATCATTATACCGTCATTGACTTTACGAAATCATCCTTAGACAGAGCTGCATTGGAATAATTGTCAAGATATTCCATATAACTTTTTCTACCACTTACAATATCATCAAATGCCTTTTTTGCATCATCTTCCAAATCAAATGAAAGACAAGCTCTAAAAGTTTTTCCTCTCTCCGGATATGGTGGAAAGTGTGGATTTTCATCATTATATAAAGAGTGTTTCGCCTTTGGATAAAATCCTATTGTTGACTTTTTTGGATAACTGCTATAGTTCATACTCCAATCTTCTATCTGGATTCTCATTCCATCTGGTGCATTCCCTTTTTCTATAATTTCCATTTCATTCTCCTTCTCAACTTAAATAAAGATAATCCTTAAGTAAAAACATAAGTGTATACAGATCATAATTGTTTCCAATGCAGAAACTGAATCTTTTTTTGTTTTTCTTTGAATAGGGAGGATAAACTCTGCTAGGAGGAAACCCTTCAAAGAATCCTTCACAATCTGTTATCAGTCCCTTGAAATCACAGTTGATATCATAATCCGATTCCACTGATACGCACCAATCATAGAAATTATTCCTAAATACCATTTTGATACCAACTGATTTTAATGTCAGTTCCATTACAGGAAGCAGGACTGATTTTGATCTATGTGTCCCGATAACGACTGGCTGTAAAGCTTCATATCGTTTGCTGTCAAATTCTCCATTGATATCAGCGTTTTCAAGTCCGTAAAATAATCCACATGAAATATTATCCCGAATAAAACATATCTGTTTACTAAGTCCATCTTTAAAAAATAGCTTTTCATCTGGATGATTAACACGATACCAGGCAGTTACATCAACTGGCAAGTGATTTTTATAATAATTTCTTGCTAATGACATTACAAATGCATCATCCATCTTTTCAAATTCACTCCGATTAAACTTCGGATAATACTTTCCCAAATCTTCTAATATAGAATAGTTTTCCATACTGTTTCTCCTTTTTCCAATCTTGTTGAAACTAGTATGTCTATATAATAAAAGCCATAAATTGAATTAATTCTTCAATAGACATTTCAATTTTTGTATTTGCAAATTATTATCCATACTAACTTATATTAAATGAAGAAAGGAAAACAAATATGGGCAGTGTACAAGGTTACAACGATATATGTAATAAATGTGGGCACTCTAGCGAATCTTATGATTATTACTACCGTACTGGTGAAGGCTGGCGTTATTGTGCAGCATGTGGAAGTTATCATTCCGGATTAATGCGTAAAACTGATTCTTCTTATATTCAAAACAATACGATATGTCCATTAGATGGGTCTTATGTAATAGGAATAGAAGACTTATTTGCAGGTGAAATGCTCTGGACACATCCAATCACCAGCGAAATGGATGATGACACATTAAAACGTTTTCTACGGATGGATGAATGTTTATATAGGCAATTTAATATTCCGTTATCCAACAAAAACTATAGCAGTGTATTTCATTATGAAAATGGAAAATATGAACAGGTTCTGTTTGTAGGAGACGCAATTGAGCTGGAAATGGTCAATGGCACTACTACTAATCTCATCCTTAAACAGGCCGTTTGGGATGTTACTCATGAAGGCGGATATGGTGTTATCCATATGGTCTATATGAATACAGAAAAACCTACAATTGTGGTCAACTTCGATAAGGGAATCAGTGAAGAAGAGGCTCTTAACTTATGGAAAGCATATGAAACTGAACCTATCGATTTTAATAAGTCCTATCTTACTGTATGGGATGATAATCAAAACAAGCTACGGTTCTTAAAAGGAACGCCTGACAGTATCACATTTTAGTTATTAAAAAAGAGAGGTTACCTCTCTTTTATTGTTCTGTCTTATATTCATTTATGGTCTTTGTCACGATACTTGGGATATCCACCTTATCATCCGAAAATTCGAGAACAGGTATCTCTATTTTGTCATCGCCTCGATTGATGACTGCACTTTTAAAATTGTAGTCACTATCAAGTTCTACTATTGCTGAATAGACATTATGGCTATATGGACCATTAAAGCTGACTGTATATCCGTCTTTGGATGTTTTCACTTTTACATCAACATTTTTGTCTCCATCCAATGACAGTTCTATCGCATAGTCTAAGTCAGCAGGGATTTTCGACGCCCATACATAATCGGTTGGCATCGAATGTGTACGCTCAACGTATTCTGTTCCATCTTTATTCACATCATATAACATGATGTATCCATCCTGCATGTAGTATATTTGTGAATTATCAGAATCCGTATAGGAACACTTGCAATATGAATTCCCATAGTCACCTGGTTCATTCATGAATTCATATCGATCATTTCCTTTAATAATTGTCGTTGTCAAGGTCTTCTTATCAGCTATGTATTCATAATTATTTTCTTTTGATGCTTCTGATAATTTTTCAATACTCTTTGAACCTGAGCCGCAACCTGTTAATCCTAAAATAACGATTGAAAGTGTTGATATAAGTAATAATTTGATTTTCTTTTTCATATTTCCTCCTAAAGTTTTTATATAAATCAGTATGTAATACTTAGTACAGATTGTTATACCTTTTCATCTTAATTAAATTGGACAGCAATATAATTTACTAAATTATCCTTAAAACTAATATATAAAAAGCTATATTCAGTTTCATTGTAGATGACCGTGGACACATTTCCATTTTCGTCCTTATCTTCCTGGCTTGGCTTTCCTAATGTACTTACAACATCGTCATATGAATCTAATAGATGAATTCCTGCTATCGTCAGTTCGTTTGATGGTTCCATTCCTTCTGGTGCTGCATAATTAGGAGATATTGTTATTTGAAATACTTGTTTATCTTCCGTAAAACTAACATATGATATTTCTGTTTCATTTTTACTTTTTATTTCAAAGCTAGAAAAATCATTATCACCAATGCTGCCATTCATATTTGATTTGTTTGAAATGATTTTTTTAAATGAGTCAAACGCCTTTTCATCTTTCAGATTATGAATCGTGTTTTTTCCATCAGAAAAATACAGATTATTTAAAGATATGGTCCCATCTTCCTGCACAAGTGATACTGGTTCTATCATTTGGTTGCTTTTATTAGCACATCCTGCTAACATCGCTACACAAAACAATATAGCTACTATTTTTCGTTTCATTGTTAACCCTTCCTTTACTTTTTTATAAATATATTATGTCATGATAGCGTTTATTTTTTTGTTTTAAAAAATTGGTCATTCTTGCGATTTCCATATCATGAATCGGTTTGTATGCTTCTGATGAATGTATTAATTTCTGTTTTTCTTCCCTTAACCATCCTCTATTTCTTTTTTTAACAATAAAACACCAATATTCATAAAAGTACACATAATACTATTAAATATTTTAAGGAGTTAACATTATGGATAAAAGAAAAATTATAGCAATGACATTTCCAATGCAGGATATAAGTCTGGGTCTGGAACCATCTGTCCTGACGGTTGTACCAGATGGCGATAATGTGGAATATTTGCTTGATTATCATACAGACAAATACAATGACGAAGATGTGCAATATTACTTATGCTCGGTATATATTACTGGCATGATGGATTTTATAGATTGGTCTAAAAAACATACCAAAAGCAAAATTATAGCTGGAGGTTATGAACCCACGATTAACCCAGATGATTTCTTAGACTATGCAGGAAGAATCATCGTCGGTCCCTGTGATTCTTTTTGGGAAACGATTGCTCAGGAAGGACAAATCATAAAAGGCATTACCCAAAACAAACGGATTCCAAGATATGATTTATACAATGTGCAGCTAAACCAACAGATCATTCCTGACAAAAGGAAAAATGATATTGTAACATCTATCAATACATCACAGGGCTGCCCGTTTAAGTGCGACTTCTGCTGCTCTCCACTCATGTGTGACCATATCATGATGAAACCGCTTGAGCTTGTAAAGGAGGAGGCTCGTTATCTAAAAAAACTGAATCCAAAATGGATATTTATCCGGGATGAAAATTTCCCTCTGCAAAATGACTGGAAGGAGAAACTCTCTGTCATCCGTACAATCGGTGCAAAAATTTACTTGTTTGCCTCTGCAAATCTACTGACAGAAGAAAATGTTAAATTCATGAAGGAAAATAATGTTTATATGATTTGTCTTGGCCTTGAAGATATCACGGTAGAGTATGGGAAAAACAAGAGATTAGATGAGGTCTGTGAACTTCTTCATAAATATGGGATTTATGTCTATCTATCATTTATTGTAAATCCAGTCAAAATCAATACAGACGAAAAAGCAGAAAGCTTTTATCAACGTTTGCTGGAGCGTTTTTATAAACTACGGCCTGAAATGGTATGTGGAAACTTCCTGATGCCGTTTCGTGGTACAAAATTATGGGAAGAATATAAAGATCTTGTTACAAAAGAAGATTTTCAATATTATAACAGTAAAAGTGCGTTTTTAGAAAAAGACATGAAACGTAGAAAAAAAGACGAGTTTGACATGTTCTATTATCAATGGGTTTATTATACATCGGATATCTATAATGAACATGTTCGTAAATTTGACATATATGATACATTACATTTGCGTTTTCTTGAGTTAAAAGAGGAATTTACAATGAAAGGATATGATGTATAAATACTGGGTTCCTGAAGTTGTTTTTGAATCCTATTTAAAATTAAAAACTCAATTGTCGTCCTAACAATTGAGTTTTATTTGTTTACTCATTTCGCTAAATGGGTGTTCCTTTATGAATTCAGTCAATCTTGGGTGACAGGTGCAGATGGTACGACTTTCATCCACATGCGGTAGTACCCGCATTTGTGCATCTTTTCCAAACAACAGCCATGTTGGGTGATTCTGTTCTTCTATATATGAAATCAATTGATCCATATAGTTTTTCCAAAGGTTGTTATGAGAATTCACAACATATTTTCGGACAGTCAAAGACGCATTTAAAAAAAGTACTCCCTGCGCTTCCATATTATCAAACCACTCTTTGGGCTGGCTTATTTTAAAAGTTCCATCTTCTATTTCTTTTCTTATTGTACTTAGACTTTCTTCCTTTCCTGTACACTCAAAATGTACTGATTTTAAAATATTCCTTAAGGATGATTGTTTGAATTTCTGGTTCCAGTCAACGACATTATCTACTTCGAAACTCCGGCCGGTAGCAATCGGATAATATATACCATCTTTTTCATAGTCTGTAGGATATGGTTCCATTCCTACAATGACAAACTTAATGGTTTCTGGGTCCAGTTCTAAAAATCTAAAAACCCTATCCTCTGCCGGAAAATATTCTTCACTTTTTAGTACTTTATTTATTCTCTTCATTTCAGCAGCTATTAATTCATTATCTAGAAATGGCTTCCATTTGTTATGTGTCATATTGAGTAACCTCCTTATACATAGTATAATGTCTGATTGGCAAAAATAAAAGCGGACATCCGCTTTTATTCAATAAGTTCATAATCATAGATGTTTGGATACCATGACAGAATATGTACCCGGTTCCCGCAAACGGTAAAACGATAGGTGTGCCCTGGTAAAATATTTGGATACATATCAGAAGAGTCGAATCTGAATTTAAAGATGCTGTCCGTGATTTCAAGTACGGTTGTCTCATTATTATTTTCTGTATCCTTGCAGTAAATCAGGTAACGGCTTTTCTTCATAGAATTCTTGATTCCAGTATCTATTACCGTCACGACAATCTCACGTTCATTTATTACCTTATTGACTGCTGGTGCAAGTATAGCAAGCAGAATTAATAAAATAATACCAATGGAAATCATAAAGTAGATTACTTCATAATTTGAAATGTAAGATTTTGTTCGTTTCATAGTATTTCCTCCACATATCTTTATTTACTATAATTATGTATTTTAATAAAAATAGATAATTATCACTTTTCTATTTTGAATCATCTTCTGATTTGTTCTTCCTTTTCCCTTTTCCTTTTTGCCCAATATGTCGTATGAGCCGTTGTCCAATTATAATAAGGAGTCCAAATACTATGATTGTTGGTATTGATGAAACCACTAAGACCACCATGTCTATTATGAAATGACTGATGAAGTCAAAATTATGTTTCAGTCCATTTGATATTCTTGTAAGAAAGCCATCCCGTGCCTGTGTGGTATAGGTCTTAACTTCTGTTATGGATAGGTCAATTGTTGCATAATTCACCTGATTTTCATATACCTTAAGCTGGCTTGCATATGATTCTACTTGGTAGCGAATTTCAGACAAACGTGCTTCTATCTGCAATATATCCTCTATATCGTCTGCTTTGTCCATTAAGATAGATAGTCTGTCCTGTTCTTGTCTGAGTGATTCTAAATGTTCCTCAACATCTACATATTGTAATGTTATATCCGTAATCTCTTCATTTTTATAACTGATATTTCCTATTGTTTCTGCCTCATTTAAAAATTCATCTAATTTACTCTCCGGAATCCGTATTACCATATCGGCATCACGTGCTGCATCGTTGTCTGTAACAGAATTTCCGGTCAGACTTAATGATTCAATATAACCATCAGCTGTAATGACCTGATTTTTAATTGAATTGATATCTGATTCAAAATCTGTGGATTCCATTTCAAGGCTGACCTGCTTTATAAGTTTCTGGATTGTATTGGCTTGATTTACATTTGTCACTGTGTTTTGCAATGCGCCAGCTTCTGATTGTACCTCTGCATAGTTTACTGTCGAAGAAACTGTGTCATATGATTTTAATGAATCTGATTTTGTTTGGAATGCATCATACTCATTTGGACTACTACTGGAGCATGCCATCAGCATGCAACTCAAAAAAACTGGTATTATGAATCGTATTGTTTTGTATTTCATAAGATATCTCCCTTTTATAATATTGTTGATATGTGCGGCATATAACCACCCTGTTGCTTATAATAGTAATATGTGTTTTCCATACAAAAAAGAGGCCTCAAGCCTCTTTTACACTTCTGCAGCCTCTAGCCAGATTCTTTTTTCGAATCCTCCTCTTGTCTGTTTCTTTTTCACCCTTCTTTCTTCGATTTCAGCTGATGATATATTGGAATTCTTTTTGATTGCCGCCAGCACTTCCTCTAAGTCCGCAAGTTCTTCGATTATTCCTTCGCGGTTACCTTCTTGGATTTCAGTAGCGGCCTCTGCCACCTCTTCTACTAATTTTAATGACAAGGCTTTGGTATAGTCAGAATCATTAAGCCTTTGTATCTGTAAGTTCGTACATCCATCTGCTTCCATGATATCAGGAATCTTATCCCTTACCAATTTCATATAGTTTTTTTTCATATTTACTCCTCTGCTGCATTAAACCATTCTTTTTCTAATGTTACTTCTAGTTTTTGAATCAAAATATCCCTTTGATGTTTTGTAAAATCATATTCCTGATAGATTGAGCCGCCAAGATCCAAGTGCAGTCGATATCGTTTGTTTGTTTTTCCTTTCCAGTTTCTAACCAGTTGTTCACATATTGGCTTTGTCAGGTTGTTAAAACTTTGGCCATCGCCCTTTCTTCCAGCAATCACTGATAGACAGTCTATCTTTTCTGTCATGGAGCCATCATCATTACATATTGAGATTGTTTCTTCATATACATCCACATAACCAATCCAGTAATTATACCATCTTTGTTTATAATAGCTCATATTGTCCTTTATCAGTATGTTAAGTACTTCCATCTTATCATGTATGGAACTTTCAATGAATTTCTTTACGTTGAAATCAACCGGATATCCTTTGTATTTAATTCTCATATGATTGTACCCTTTCTGCGAGTATTGATTCTTTGATGGTTTCTACTGTGATATTATTCATTAAGCAATAGCTTGAATACTTTTCATCATCTTCTTTCTTTGTGAAGAGTATACCATTCTCGCCTATCATATGAATGGAATACTCGCTCTTGATCATATCAATATCCGTCATGTTAGTCAGTGCGGCATAGTAAATTGTAAAAGGAGTTCTTTCTACATATGTTTTGATCATAGTTGCCGTACATAGAAGGCACAATATAAATAAACATAATAAAATTAGGTTCATACATATTCCAGTTACAAATCCCGTATCCAAAAATACCCGAATCATTAAATAAATTAAGCCAAGATCCTCCACAGCATATAGAATCCCGTACATCAAGTGCCATAAATTGGTACTTTCCACTTCCTTACGCAAAAAATCATTTTTCATTGCAATCCTCCTCGTATTCTTATTTACGATTAATATGTACTTTAAAGCTGGCAAATAAAAAGAGCCATTCTGGCCCTTAACAGTTTTATATTGTGTTGATGTCATATCTGGAGCATATCTCCCGCAATTTATCCGGATTATAGTCAGACCTCATGTCTTCCAAAGAAAATGGGATTGGAATATCTGTTTTGATGGTAGCCAACTGCTTTGACAATAGGGCTGCTTTTTTTCCAACAATATCCTCATCAGATTCAGGCTTCCTGGTTAATGCTTTTAAGGGTGAACGTTTAATTCCAAGCGTATTTTTCCAATAACTAGTAAGTTCCTTGAGCTCCTTTTCGTTACATGCTTCGATTACCTCATATAAACGTTCCACTGTCTTATATTCATTTAGTAAAGGTACCGCTGCGCTTGAGACGCCTTTGACTCCCGGAATATTATCTGAAGTATCACCAACGATTGCTTTTAAGTCCGGGATTTGCTTTGGACAAACGCCTTCCAGTTCTTTTACATACTCTTTTGTATATTCGAATATGCGATAAGGAAGATTCAAGGCCTTTACATCTACTCCATCCCTATCATAAATTGACTCTTTCAATTCTTCATACTTATCTTTCTTTAGCATCATCCAAACCGTCACATTATCATCTACAAGTTGCAGATAATCATGGTCCTTAGACATCAGCTTGATTGACACTTCATTTTTGAACTTGTTTGCAATACTTCCTGCCCAGTCATCTGCTTCATATGTATGGTCATATATAACGGCAAATCCTAGTTCTTCCAGAATATGTTCCATTGTTGAAAATTGTTCAATCAACGGATGTGGTGAAACCGCTCTTTGCCCTTTATAGTCCTCGTAAAGTTCCCTTCTGAATGTGTTGCGGGTCTGGTCAAAACAAACGCAAATGTATTCTGGTTTTTGATTCTTAATCAGGCGGATGATTGTCCCTAACATGCTATATACTGCATTCGTATATGTGCCATCCGCTGCATGAAGGATTTTATCGTAATTTTTGGCTCTCTCTTCTTCAGTTTTGGCTTCTTTAATTTCCTTTGGAAGATTTGCGTAATAACAGGTTACAAGCATGGAGGACCCATCTATAATGATTAACTTTTTCATAAAAATCTCCTTATTCCGTTTTCATATAGTATGGGATTTGCGCTATGGTAACAATTTGTGTCCTACATGAATGGAAAAAATAACACACAGATAGGCAACAAAAAAGACACATCCTCACGTTTGTGCCTTTTTCCTATCATTACTATTCATTTGTTGCGGCTACTTCTGCCTGTTCTGCATTCGTATTTCTGTAACGCTCGATTGCCTCTTTAATTTCCTCTGGGCTAAGACCGCTTTCATCCACCATATTAAGTACCAATTCATTTTCACAGAAACGGAGTTCCTTTTCCAAGACTGTCCTCTTTTCCTCTAACTCAGATTTTGTCTCTTCCAGGCTCTGAAGGTTCTTTATTACCTCATCTAATTCTTCTCTTAATTTTTCTGATTTTGGTCTTCTTACTCCTCTAGGCATGTCTAATCACTCCTTATTTGAATTTTCTATTTACAATTAAATTATATTCCAGAGTTTATTATTTTATTCAAAAAATAATGAAAAAAAGCAATTCTTTTTATCGAATTGCTATGTTTTATCAGCCAAGTGCAAAATTACATGGGCCGGCTTTATTGATATTCTTCTGGTCCAAAAAGAATCCTTTTCTGTCAGTATCAAATTTGTACCATTCGATATCCTCCGCATCTAAACATAATGGATGGATTTTGGGATACAACTTTTCAATTGCCGCATAGTCATATAGGCATTCATGCATATCACATCTGTTTTCATTAAGCGCAGCTCTGGCGTCTTCCAGGTCATAATAAAAACCAAAAGTCCGATAACCACCAAAATCGGGAAAACCAAGTTTGTCTTTGTTTGAACCATCCTTAACGCAGCATGTGATGAAATAGGCAGGATAAATGCCTTTATCCTGATAGATTAAATCCTCTTCCGTTATCGTAATCATAAATACCTCCTTATTTCGCTTTTTAATAATATGTATGGATTGAATGAAAAATAAGTTTGGTCAATCATAATAGATTAGAATACATCATAATAAGGAGCTGCCATGAACTATCTAAGAAAAAAATGCACACAGGGAGGTACAACCCTACTATTATCCAACGACCAAGAAAAATTAAAACAATATGTCCTGACAGAACTGAAGCAGATGGAATCACTGTCTATTCCTTGCTGTATTATTTCCTATAATGAGATATGTGATAATAAGGGAGATAATATCGAACGGACGTCTGATTTAAATCCATTCATAAACGTCAATATTAAAGACTGTATCAAGGATAACCATAAAGGATATCTCTGGATGCTGGTTTCATGTCTTTTAACCATTGAATACAGCCGCCAGATGACGGATGATGAAAACAGGAAAATCAAAGAAGTCTGTGATAAGCTTGACTTTACAAAAGATGAACTTCCTATGTCTGAACTTTTTGATGTTCTTCAGCCCTCCTTATCCTTACCCGATCAGCTACAGAAGATTTACCATAAGCTTGATTCGACGGTTGAAACAATTAAAAACAGGAAAGATTTTTATTGTGAGTCATCTGACCCAACTCTTCTATTCTATAATTTTGTTTATACTATGTTGTCGTTAAAGGATGTCTACTCTGGGACAAGGGTTTGGATATATACTGACCTATTACAGTACATCCAACCATATGATAACGTAATTGAGTTTCTGCAGATTTTACTATCTGAAATGGACCATGACATGTTTACCATTAATTTCATGATTACAAAAGATATAATCATACCGCTTTTCTGGTCAGATATTCGATTCATAAAAAGACTTGATGGACCTGATTCTTTTTTAAGATACAAGGATTATTACAACATCAGCCTGCTACAATGGAAATATAGTAAGGTCATTACTGTATAAATTTAATTTATTACCGAAAAAGGAGCCTTCATGGCTCCTTTTTACTCACCGAATACCTTTTCATAAACTTCAATCATCTGCTTATACTTTTTGTAGATTTCAGCATCCGATTTTATGATGTTCATATTATTGACACTGATTTCATTTTTATATGGATTAATATAGATTACCAGTTTTCCGATCTCAAATAGTTTATATACGTTATTTTCCTCATCAAAAATAACGGTTCCTTCTTTTATGCCAAGCTTCTTCATTGCGCAGATGAAGAGAAAAAGTTTATATTCTGGCTTATCTTCCATTTTCTTTATTTCATCCCTCAATGCGTCAAGAAACAGCCCTGTCAATTTTAACCTGTCCAGACGGTCTACCTCTATCCGTGTCCTTCCAGGTGTCATTATATAGGGATTTGATACTTCAAGTTTCAACATATTGATATCTATCTTTGTTACTGTTCCGCTCTCATTGATGTCAATTCTTTTTATTTCATCACTTGGAGATGATTTCCTTAAGAACGCTGTAAACCCAATCTCGTGGTTATGCAGTTTAATCGCCCTGTTTATTTTATTGATGACTCCAGTTACCGGGTTCTCAAGACGTTCCATCCGTATTTCCCGGATTGCTTCATCTGGATTCCGTAGAATGACTGGCCCTGTTGCCTTTCCGGTATAGACGTTCATGATTTCGATTGCTTTTGGCGCAATCACGCCTGTTTCCTTGCAAACCTTCATGACATCCATCTTGTATGTCTGCAAAATTTTATCCCTCTTTTCTTTATATTCTGTATAAGGTATGACTTCTAGTGGGATATCCCGATATGCATACTGTGATCCATCAATCAATACCAGTCTTCGCATCGGGTTATCTACGAATTCGCCAACCAGACGGCTTTCTGTTACGTCTGCAAGTACATCAAGAGGGCTTAATCCAAATGATTCATAAGTCTCCTTCTTCCATGGCTTGATATAAGCATCTTCAACGGACTTCCAATTTGCCTTGTTTTCCCTCATGCCACTGATATATTCAGTTGCGCTGGTTTTAAGTCCAGGGTGTGTTGTTTTCAATATCTTATATATGATTTTGGGATTTAGTTTCGTTAGTTTATATTCCTGTTCTCCGCGAAGTTCAATCTCTGGGTCTAATTTCTCCATATGTACGGAATCTGAATTCAAATCCAGATGATATGCCCTTTCAATATCATTTAAGGTGAATTTTATATCATATTCACTACCGTTCTTATTTCCAAACTTAATGATGGCTGAATTAAAAAAGGTCAGGCACCCTTCAATTGCATTCCTGATTTTTAAAACAGATTCCTTTTGTCTATTTACATCATACTGTAATTCTGTTGTTTCAATCAATGTGTCCAATGCATCATATTTAAACGGATCAATTGGTCCATTTGATAAGATTAAGTGCCCATTTAAAAATAAATAGGTCCTGTACCCTTCTGACAACTTATATTTTTTGCGGTTTTCCGAATCAAACTTAAATGACACTGCTTTCTGGGCGTCATCCTCATTAAATAGTACCTTACATTCTGGGAATGTTTCTTTTACATGCTGAATTGTATTTTGTAGAGCATAGCTGCCAAAATATCTTTTATTCATTTTATACCTCCTGCAATTAATTGCGTAAAGAATCCTTTTAAAAAAGGCTCCTATTTTTTTGTTTCTGATACGATGGACAATGTCCTCATAAACGGCATGATTTCCTCTTTTTGTAAATAATATGAAATTGCAATCACTGTATTTGTATCATTCATAAATACAAGTCCTTTATACTGTCCATCATCATTGGTTAATATAAATTTATTTTCATCAATAACTTCATCTTCAATCCTATTTTCTTCCGGCAAAGATTTTAAATAATTTTCTGCACTTAATTCTGTTGTAAAACTTCCTTTACAAATAAGCTTATCCTTTTTATATATTTTAAATGGTACTTCTTCCATTTGCGTATAGCCGGATGCCACTGATATTGTAATTATATCTCCTGTCTCGATTTTGTAGGAACATGAATCACCTTTTTGTGATGGCTGTTCTGTACATGCGACAAGAAATATGGATAGTATCAGGATATAGCTCAATCTAAATATTTTTCCCATGATTCCTCCTTTCCAAGTTATTATGTTAGTTTCATCTTATTTATTGTTTTTTGAAAAAAGAAAAGAGTCCTAAGACTCTTTTGACTTTGTTTATTAGTTTTAATGTTGATGCCATTCATCTTTTATACGATGGAACCATCTCCACTCTGGATAGTAGAGTCCACATACCGCTTCTAACCCAACTGAATCAGGTACTTCTACAATCTGATTTCTATTGCAAATTTGAAATGGTCTTTCTGCATCGATTTGGTCAAAGATTTTTACGACTTCCTCATTGAATGTTTTATATTCGCATTCCGGTTTCTCATAATAGAATATCCGACTACCATAACCACTTCCTGATTTTAAGATACATTTTTTCTTATCCATTCCTTATCTGCTCCACTTCCAAATTTATGTAATTTTTATGTTTCTTCCTGCATATCATATTCACAACATAAATTCTCCCGTAATACAATCATTTTTGTTTTATCTGGTATAAGGTTTAAAACTTTACAGATAGTAACAAATTCTTCTTTCGACCAGTCTTTTGGATTAATGATGATTGGTTCTTTTTCATTTTTTGATTTCCACATACTAATTTTTCCACCCTTTTTTTATGATTTTCTTCATGTCCCTTAGATACCACTTTTTCTTTTTAGTCAGTGGTAAAGGATAACTTCTTACTAATTTACATGGATAATAGCCATATTTATCCTTATCTGTTCCATATCGGTTCTTTGGGTCTGGTTTCTTTTGACATCCAACCCAAACTTCAAAGACATTCCTGTCCAGATTTATGATGTAGGCATATTCACAAGATATACTATCTTTAATAAAATCACTACTATCCATCATATATGCTTTATCTGCTTGCATTAAACATTCAAGATTGCCTTGTGTATTCCGTAATAAACAGTACCAGTCATCATCGGTTTGTAGGCTAACAGTATCATCAAACCATCCATTTCTTTTACAAACCTTTTTTTGTTCTTCCGTAGGGTTCTCATTTTCAACTAAATCAATTTTATTAAATAGCTCGGTCAAGGCATCTTTACTATGGCTCATGCAGAATTTAAGCATATTTTTGCCAAGGTATTCTGGATAGCTGTCAAAATGATTATAAGTAACTTTATCTACTCCATCTTTCCTGATTCCATATAATCCTCTTGTTCCCATTTGTTTCTCCTTTTCATCTTATTTTACTTCTAGTATGTATTGACTTTTATATTACATAAAACCAAATCACTTGACACTCCCACACCTAAAGGAATGGGATTCTTACTCGTGGCAGCATTACAACTGCTATTCCGTACATTTCTGCCGGACACGGTAAGTTACAGACGTGCCATCGCCTCGTCCCATAGCAGTGCTTATAGCACCATGGGCTTTCGCTCTGTTACAAAATACAACACCAAGCGAATTAGTCCTATAGACCTTATGCACAGCAGATATTATAGGCTCCTACGATATCTCTGTGCTTATGAAACCCACAGCTGCATTTATACTTCCTGTCACTGGCTTTATTCAGCTTCCCACAGGATGGACAGCGCTTACTCGTATTCTTCGGGTTTACATACAGTACCTGTATCCCTAGTAATCTTGCCTTATACACAATATAGCAAGCTAACCGGTAGAAGCTCCAGGTATGCAGGTTACGTTCGTTTTTACGGCTTGTTCTTGCCGTGGAACGGATGTTTGTAAGCCGCTCCAATTTGATTACTTTGACATTGTTCTCAACTGCAAAATCTACGATCTTGCGACTGACCTTATGGTCGATATCACGGAAGACGCGTGTTTCCTTGTGCTCTATCCGCTTGACAACACTCATCTTCTTTTCAGATTGGAGCTTTTTCCTCTGGTAGCGATAGAAACGTTTTAAGTACTTATTCTTCCGACCATTCCCGAAGAATCTGGTTTTCCCTGTATCGGTAACTGCTACTGCAGGTACCTTCAGTCCTAAGTCCACTCCCATAGAAGAACCCGTCTCTGTCTCTGGAATATCCGCTTCATAGGTTATTTGTGCATACAGCTTGTTTTGTTTTTCTACGATGCGCAGGGTACCGAGCTTATTTTTAAATAGTTCATCCTGCCGCTTCGTGTGTATCATCTCCACATGCTGCACAGTGGATTTCCCTGATTCTATAAGCGGGAACCTGAGTATGTTTCCTTGAATCTTAAAGTTCTGGTTATTCCAGTAGCAGACCGGTCTTTTCAATACCGGAGCATTCCTTTTATGTATCGTTTCCGGGTGCTTCCGGTTATGTAGGACTGCTTTATGACAATCCTTCCTGTATTTAGTCAGCACTGACCTCGCATCCTGTGCTACCTGTGCTCGGACGGCGGAAGGAAGCTCTGCTTTGATATCTTTTGAGGAATATTTCTTGATACTGGTTCCAGTAAAAGCTTCCTGAACAGTGTCATTTACAGCTTTGATATACAGATTCATTGCTTCCCTAATGAGCTTATTTTGATCCTTTGTCAGCCTTAATTTGACTGTTTCCGTAAGATAGATATGATCATCTCCTCTCTTCTTAGATACTGTTATTATGTAATAAAAAAAGTTATACTTGTTTAAAAGCCAAAATAAGGAGAAACCTATGAATATAGTAAATACAATGCCACATATTGCATATCCATCTTATAAAGACATGCATTCTGATTTCTTTATGATACCAGATGCTTTAGATACCAAAGATTATTTCAATGGAATTAATCGCATCATGAAAGATCTTCCCGTTTATAAAGAAAATGTAGCTAACAACGAGGCCTCCATACTTCATATTAAGTATACTCTCGAACACAAATTAGCAATTATGGCCTTATCTTATGAATTTCTTGGATATATCAGTAAAAGAATCATTTTGCATGATACTGAAAAGCTTGTTCTATATACCATGATGGATCCAAAGAATGCACATAACCTGCATCGAGGCTACTCCATTCATCATAGTGAAAACTTCCTACATGGAGGGCCTAAAGCTGCCACCATGAATCGCACGGAAGCCATATTTGATTATGAGTGTGCTCGTTATACAAAACCAGACAAGCCACTAAATGCATATGATACAATTATGAAATATTATCCTTTTGATTATAAGGATCAAGAGAATATCTTAAGGGAATTTGGCATCTGTGGTTCCGAAAATAAAGATTGCGACTTTAAAAATTGGGACCGTGTATCAGGCCTTTATATACCCGTTTTTGAAGAGCTTACCATTTTAGCAATAAAGTCCATCAAATCATCCCTTTCAAACAATCCAATTGATGTAGTCATGAAAAAATATAATGATTATCTTTTATCCTGTGAAATATAAAAGCGCTATGACAGCGCTTTTTTGTATAAGAAAAAGAAGCCTGATGGCTTCTCTTTGAGCACCGCTGGTTGGATTCGAACCAACGAAATCCAGGAGTCAAAGTCCTGTGCCTTACCACTTGGCGACAGCGGTATATGTAAACTGCATTTATGTAAATGCAGATTGCGTATTTCACTCTATCTTAAATTATTACTGATTCCACATTTTTAAAGGAGGTGCCGTGTAAAGTGGCGCTTTACACGGCTTGTTATGGTAAACGGATAATAACGCAGGCGCATGTGACTGACGAGGCTCGAACTCGTGACAACCGGATTAAAAGTCCGGTGCTCTACCAACTGAGCTACAATCACAAATAAGCACAGTTGGAATATGTTAGCTCCATCTGTCTTTTGATATAGATAATATGGTGATTAAAAAATTAAGATAACTTGCAATATAACAGTTTACAAAAAAATACGGATAAAAATCCGCATTTTAATCATACCAGTAATCTATTTTTTGTTGCACAATATTTAATGCTGTTTTTAACAAATCTCTTTCCTTTTTCAAATTCCCACACTGCTCGCCTTGGAATGTTGGCGTGAACATGGTATTTACAGAATATGAATTTGAACAGAACCTGACATAATCAGTATATTCCCTTTTTATTGACCGCCCTAAAAGTAGTTTCTCATATATCGGGAAAAAATATTTCCAGTCCCTAAAAAGGTATAGGCCAATTAAACTTTTCTTCCAGTGTTCATCTAGAATGGAAATATGTTCAGCCATTTTTTCATATAACTTTATTGTATCCTGGTATTGTATCAACATATCTTCATACCGAAAATCCTCATTATCCATGTTTTCCATCTGACTAATATTACATTTGATTCCAGTCAGTTCTTCATATGCTTGTATGAATTCTTTACAGTTATAAACTTCAATCGTTGCTTTATCCTTTTTAATCTGAGTCTTATAATCAAGATGGACCGTAATTTTATCTTTTTCATACATATCTTCATCAGTATAGCTAAAACCAAGTTGCTGCAAGAAGTATCTTGATATTCTGATGTCTTCTGGTTTCATTTTTAGCGATTCTTCCTTTTTTGTCAGAAAATCATATATATCACCATGTACAAACATCGCTGATAGCTTTTCCATTATGACAATATTGGGATTCTCTACTCCTAGATACTGACCGGTTAATGTCTTATGTATCTCTAACAGATTTTTCTTTAATCTGCTTTGGATGCTTAAACGTTTCGTATTCCCATCTTTTTCGATTATATCATATACATTTTCAGTTACTTTTTGCACGAAGTATGAACCATCCGGGCTTTCATATTCAGCACAGTTTTCTTTGAAACCCATCCCTATCAGGAAATCTTCAAAATCAACCGTATCATTCATCAGTTCCTTCTTAGTAAAAAATACGTCATAAAAAGTATCATACTGGTCGTAAACATCTTTTCCACGGTTCTCGGTTACAAGTTCAATGAACTCTTCAATTGTTATTCCCAAAAAAGTTTCAATTGCTTTTGTGTTTTCATTATGAACAATATTTTCTAGTGATCCATAATCATTGTAAGTCCCTTCAATTGGAAAGCAGAACGGAATAAAGTGCTCATCCGGGTGTAGATATTGACTAGCCGGTCCAATTGTAACCGTACCATCATCCCGCCTTTTGTTCAAATAATAATTGTATTCGTTTATATTTGGTAGAAGTGGAAACAAAAAGGTCCGATCACCTTCATGAATCGTAATGTGTGATACCGCACAGCTTACATTAAAACATCCCATAATCTAATATCCTTTCTTTTCTCTTCATATGATTTAACAATTATAGTATGCATGTTATATTATACGGTTAATTTTAGTCTACATTACCGGCCTGCAAACCATTACAATACCTTTATAATAAGTTGGTCTATGCACCACCTTCTTTTTACTGGTGGATGCTTCAACCTGTGTCCCTTGTCCAGCATAAAGTGCCATATGGCCTATGTTCTTATATCTACCGTTTTTTGAATTTGAATAAAATATGATATCACCTGGTTCCATTTCATCAATACTAACTTGTTGGTCTGAATATCTTTTTGCAATTTCGGCTGCTGTATATAGTCCATCATTGCTGATATCCACGCCAGCTTCCAAATATGAATAGTAAACCAATGAAGAACAATCGAATGCGCTTCCCGAATCCCTACGGCTTTGTGAATATGGATAATCCAGTTTAGATAGTGCAAAATGGATAGCTGTATTGATACATTCATCGTCTGATAATTCCTCTTCCATCATTTCCTGGACAGATGGCATATTTTCAATTTCCAACAACTCTTCTTCTGTCAAATCATTTACTTCTATATAGTCACTGGAATATTCCTCTTCCTGTACCGGATTTGCATATACATTAGCAGGCATGCTTAATAGTAAAATCAGTGGCATTATGTACTTTAAATTTTTCTTCAAACGTATATCTCCCTTCAAATATTAATTTTTTGTGTCTTTTTTATTATGATGGATATATCAAAAAATCACAAAAATGTAACATTAAAAAAAGAGACTTTACGTCTCTTCCATATACCATGTACAGTCTTCATACATGTTGTTTAGTTTCTGGGTAATAAGACATACCTCTTCGCTTAGCTCCCTCTCCTTTTTCTTACTGTCTGTTAATCGCATCTTTTTATATATTGAGTTCTTCTGTTCAACAAGCTTTTTATACTGTTCTGTCACATTCTCTTCTTTTATAATTTCAATTTCAATTGGTTGACCACAGTGAGGACAGTACTCAATCGGATAATATCGATAATCCGTAATATATCCATCTTCCCATTGTTCCGGATATGTATCTTTTTCCTGAATCATCATCGATAGTCTCTTTCCATATTCATCTGCCTCCTCTTGCAATTCACAATCTTTACAATCAAAATCATCTGGGACGTTACAATGATGACAATATGCATTTTCAATATACTCATTAAAAAGTTTAATCATTGGATTTCTCTTTAGTTTCTGGCAGCAATATTCCATCTTTTTAATTTTATAGATTTCAGTATCATCCACTATTTGTTTTATTACTTCTATTTTCATTTACGTCTCCTCACTTTCTCTGTAATATAGTTATTATGTCTTATTTTAATTAAGGATACAACAGAAGCAATTCATACGACAAAAATAGAAAGAGCCCAAGTGAGCTCTTTCTATCACAACTGTCGAGAGGACTCACACTTCTAAGTAATACGAAAGTGGGTGGTGAATCGACCAGAATTTTAAGTAGTTTTCGTGTATTTAGTTTACGTTTCACTTCGTTTAGATCATAATAGTTAGGAAAAGTAAGGAGG
>OBYY01000007.1_pt1 | contig 122476 bp, 106 predicted proteins | sample 1476821 | NCBI WGS metagenome assembly OBYY01 (sample SAMEA2580218, study PRJEB22360) | human gut metagenome | biome: human gut; feature: human-associated habitat; material: faeces | place: Denmark | collected 2008/2010
GTTCGACCAGGGGGGGGGGGGGGGGGGGGGGGGGGGGGGAGTTGTCATGGCGGTGAACGTCTTGACCTCCCCTCAGTCGCCTATCGGCGACAGCTCCCCTCAGAGAGGGGAGCCAGCTGTATGTTCTGCTACCTGCACCTAAACGACTTATTCGGCGACTTCGATGCCTTCGGACTTGGCGAGTTCGGCGAGGCGCTCCTCGATCTCTTCGTAGGCCGGGATGATGCTGCCGAGACCACGGCGGAACAGGTCCTTGTCAAGGTGCTCGACCTTGCCGGAGTAGTCCTTCTGGTCCCACAGACGGCAGGAATCCGGGGTGATCTCGTCGGCCAACAGCAGCGTGCCGTCGGTGGCGCGGCCCATTTCGATCTTGAAGTCGACCAGCTTGACGTCGATCTTGGCGAAGATCTCGATCAGGGCCTCGTTGATCTTGCGGGCCAGCGGGGCGATCTCGGCGAGATCAACGCGAGTGCATACGTCGAGGGCCACCAGGTCATCGTCGTTGACGAACGGATCGTGCAGATCATCGTTCTTCAGGAAGTACTCAAGCACCGGCTCCTTGAGCGGCAGTCCTTCCTCCACGCCCAGACGGGAGCAGAAGTGGCCGGCGGCCACGTTGCGCAGCACGATCTCCAACGGGAACATGTTCACCTTGCGCACCAGCTGGCCGGTGTCGTTCACTCGCTTGATGAGGTGGCTGTCGATACCGCGCTTCTTGAGCAGGTCGAAGATGATGGTGGTGATGAGGTTGTTCAGGCGGCCCTTGCCGGTGAAGTCTTCCTTCTTTTCACCATCGCCAGCGGTGGCGGTGTTCTTGTATTCGACCCACAGAACCTCTGGATCGTCGGTTGCGTACAGTTGCTTGGCCTTGCCCTCGTAGAGCTTTTCCAGCTTCTCCATGACTCACCTTTCAGGAGTGGAATTTCTGGGTGAACTAACGGTAAAAGGGTACCAATCGAGGGCTACAACAACACTCAGCATGACGCTACGATGCGGCCAGCGCATCATACGTCGCTGCATCGAACGGCCATACGCTGTTGGGATGGCGGAGGCGGACGGTATTGGTCCGACAATCGACTCATTGCCGGTCGCATAGTCGTTCGGCGTAACAGTATCTACGCAAGCGCGCGGACACTCAGATGTTCGTCAATAGACAAAACGTGAGTGTACGGCCGCGCACGCACGATAATGGGAGTGACGAAATGGTGCAAGGAGGTTCGTCATGATTGATCATATTGGTTTGTTTGTTTCCGACGCCGCACAGTACGCGGATTTCTACGAGAAGCTGCTGGCTCCGCTGGGTTACGTCAAGAAAGTGGCGTACCCGACCGCCGTGTGCTTTGCCAATGACGAGGATGGCGACAGCGTTTGGCTGGAGTCTCCGAAGGACGGCAACCCGGGGGTGCCGTCTCATGTGGCGTTCCGCGCCAAGGATGAGGCCGCCGTCAAGGCGTTCCATGAGGCCGGTCTCGCCTCTGGCGGTACCGACAACGGCGCTCCGGGCCCGCGCCCGAACTATGGCCCCACGTATTACGCCGCGTTCATCCACGACCCGGACGGCAATAATATTGAGGCCATGCTGAGCTGATCAGGCCGTGGACTACTCCACGGTAATCGTCAACGCATCGGCAACACGGCCGGCCTTGGCACGGGCGTCGGCTTCGGACTCGCCGACGGCCAGTGCCACGGCCATACGACGGTGGCCATGCACTTCGGGCTTGGCAAAAATGCGCAGGTCCGTGCCAGGTTCGGCCAGAGCAGCGGCCATATCGGTGAACTCGGCCTCACCGTCGCCGGCCACCACAATCGCATGGCTTGCCGCCACCGAGCCGGCCGGAATCGTGAGCGCCACATGCTCGGAGGTGATCGGCAGACCCAGGATCACGCGCGCATGGAGGGCGAACTCGCTTAGACGCTGGGAGGTCATCGTCACCATGCCGGTATCGTGCGGGCGCGGGGAGACCTCGTTGAACAGGATCGAGCCGTCGGTCAGCACGAACAATTCCACGCCGAACACGCCCCAACCGGTCTCGCCGGTCGCCTGAGCCTTGGCCACCAGACCTTCGACGGCGGCCCGCGCGATGTCGCAGGCCCGCTCGGCCTCGCCGTCGGGCTCGGCGGCCGGCTGCCAGGATTCGCGGTAATCGCCGGATTCCTGACGTTGGCCGATCGGCGCGCACGTCACAATGCCGGCGGACGAAGAAACAGTCAGTACCGTCAGCTCACGCTCCAGCGGGGCAAGCGCCTCAACGATCACGCGCGACACATCGCCCTCATCGGCGGCGCGGCGGCCCTCCTGCGCTTCGGTCCAAGCGGCATCGATGGCGTCGGCGGAACGCACCACCGACTGGCCGTGACCAGACGAGCTCATCACCGGCTTGACCACGCACGGATAGCCGACTTCCGAAGCTCCGGCGCGCAGCTCTTCCAGCGAGCCGGCAAAACGATACGGTGTAGTCGGCAAGCCCAATTCTTCGTGGGCCAGTACGCGCAGGCGCTCGCGGTCCATGCAAATCGCGGCGATTTCGGCGCTCGGCACCACCTGGGCGCCCGCGGCCGCAGCACCGGCCAGCACATCGGTGGCGATGGCCTCTACCTCGGGCACGATGATGTCCGGCTTGATTTCATCGAACAATGCCTGCAATTCGGCGGCATTCGCCATATCCAACGCGCGGTATTCATGCGCCACCTGCTGGGCCGGAGCGCCGGCATAGGAGTCAGCAGCACACACCCATGCGCCCAGTCGCATGAGTTCAAGTGTGACCTCCTTGCCCAGCTCGCCAGCGCCCAAAAACAGCACGCGGGTGGGGTGCTTGCCCAGCGGTGTGCCCAGCGGGCGGTTGGCTGTGCGAGTTGCGGGGGGAACGGCGGAAGTCTCGGCGGGAATTGCGGGAGAGGAGGCGGAAGTCACGGCAGTATTCACGGCGTTTTCAGTCATACCCACATTCTGCCATGACGCGATGATTTCGGTGTGTCGCGTGAGCGGAGTGCCTCGCGCGGCCAAAATTACGGGCGGAATATCCGGCTTCATGGGGCGGTAATGAGTCCATGGGGCGGTTTGTTGGTTTTGTGAAACCGCGGAATTAAGCCGTTTTGCCTTACCGCCCCATGGGAATTTCACCGCCCCATGGGCAGGTTACCGCCCCATGAAGATTCAGATGCCTGTAACCCGCCATAAATACTGCGTATAGACACGCCATTGCGTGTGTAACAGAGCCGTCGTACCTTAGCAATCACCGGCCGATGAAGTATGGGGCGGTCGGGCCAACATTTTTGGATGTGACATATAGCGAATAGCGGCGTGTCGGTTCCGGCGTTTCAGGCTACAAGCCGGCACGCTGGCAATAGTCGAAGGGGGAGGGCGACATGCCGACGTCGAACGCGGCTCTGATTTCTCGACGGGCGGCTAGTCTGCCCGGCAATCCTTTTGCTGAGGCGGACGCACGCGCTGCAGCAGCCGTCGCCGCCGGCAAGGATATCATCGACTTGAGCAAAGGGAATCCCGATGGCTGGCCGCCATCCTTTGTACAGGACGCGCTTTCTCACGCTTCCCACAATCCTTCCCTGTTCCGGTACCCGCCATTTGATGGGCTTCCGGAATATCTGAATGCGATTGCCGGCTGGTATTCGCGCCAGCACAACGTCACCGTGGACCCCGCCACCCAGCTGCTGGCGACTTCCGGCTCGTCCGTCGGCATCACCACCGTCATCCAGGCGCTGGTCGATCCGGGAGATACGGTGGTGGCGGTCGACCCGTATTACCCGCAGTACGAGGGCTCAACAGTAGTGGCCGGTGGCCAGTTCGAGACGATTCCCGCTGACCCGAGCCGCGGATTCCTGCCCGACTTGGATGCGGTGGACCCAGCGCTATGGACTCGCGCCAAACTGCTGATTCTGAACTATCCCAACAATCCGACCGGCACGGCCGCAACACCCGAACTGTATGAGACGGCCATGCGCCTGGCCAAGCAATACGGATTCATCGTACTTAACGATTTCGCCTATGCGGGGCTCGAATTCGGCTACGTGCGCTCGCTGAGCCTGCTGGAGACTCCGGGCGCGCTGGACGTGGCGCTGGAACTTGGCTCGCTGTCCAAGATGTATATGGTGGCCGGCTGGCGCGGTGGATTCGTGGCGGGCAACGCCGAAGTCCTCTCTGCCGTCAAAGCCGTACACCGGCAGACTGCGGTGTTGGCTTCCAGCGTTATTCAGCAGGCCGGTGCGGTGGCGCTGGAATCCGATCAGAGCACGGTGAAGCTGCTGGCTGTGCAATATCAGCATCGTTTTGAAGTGGTGCGTGACGGGTTTACCCAGGCTGGTCTGCCGGTGGCCGAGGCCCAAGGCGGCCTGTTCGCGTGGGCGCGCGTGCCGGTGCGGTGGCATGGCGATTCCGCCGCATTCGTGGATTGGCTGCTCAACACGGCCGGCGTGGCGCTGATGCCGGGGGTCTGCTTCGGTCAGGCGGGCGAAGGCTGGGTGCGCATCAGTCTGCTCAAGCACACCGCCGAGTTGTTCCAGGCCGTGGCCCGCGCCGATTGTGCGCTGCGAAGCGCGTGATTCAATATTGGGCAAAATGCGGCAGCCCATACCATTTCACACGCGTTCAGGCAGCGCGGCCGACGCCATTGCCGCGCGGTGGTTTAGGATGAGGCAATGCGCGAAAACGGGATTGAAGAGAGCATTGATCGTCCGCTGACTATCGCTCTTGTGGTCGATACGGTGGGCAATCAGGGCAACGGCACCTCCAATTCGGCCTTGCAATGGGCTGCGGAATTGGAGCGGCAAGGCCATCATGTGAGGCTTGTCGGTATAGGGGCGCCCGAATATCCGGCGCGCGTGAATAAGGTGCCGCTCGTCTCGTGGGTGGCCGCCAAGCAGCTCATGCAATTCGCCGAACCCAGCGACACGTTGTTCCGCACCGCCTTCCAAGGCGTGGATGTGGTGCATATCTATATGCCGTTCAAATTCGGCCGTCGTGCCGCTAAAGTCGCCCACCAAATGGGCATTCCCGTGACTGCCGGATTCCACCTGCAGCCGGAGAACGTGCTGTATTCGGCCGGCCCGCTACGTCGCATTCCCGGTATTTCCAGCTTCCTGTACTGGCTGTTCAAGCACTGGCTGTACAAGCACATTGACCACATCCATGTGCCCACCGAAATGACCGCGAGCCTGTTGCGCGCGCACGGGTATAAAGCCAAGTTGCACGTGATTTCCAATGGTTATTCACCGGTGTATTCGCCGAAGAAGCCGGCCGATCCGGATGCCTCGGCTCCCGTGCCGTTCCGTGTCGTCGCTTCCGGCCGACTGGCCAGCGAGAAAGATCAGATTACGCTGATCAAGGCGGTGTCGATGTCCCGCCACGCCGGCGATATTCAGCTGGTGATCGCCGGTACTGGGCCGCTCAAGCAGTATCTCAAGTTCCGCGCCGGGCGTTTGCTGGCGCGCAAGGCCGATATCGGATTCCACAAGCACGCCGATATGCCCGATTTGTTGCGTTCGGGCGATTTGTTCGTGCATTGTTCGATTGCCGACATCGAATCGGTGAGCGTGATCGAGGCGATGGCGTGCGGATTGGTGCCGGTGATCGCCGCGTCCGAATTGTCGGCGGCCGGCCAGTTCGCGCTGATCGACGAGTCGTTGTTCCCCGTGCGGGACGCGGCCCTGCTGGCCCGACGCATCGATTGGTGGATCGCACATCAGGCCGAGCGCGCCGAATGGGGCGAGAAATACGCCGAATACACCAAGGCGCATTATTCCGTGGAAGCCTCGGTCCACAAGTTCGTGGATATGGAACGCAAGGCGATAGGGGAGTAGGAGCCTTCTCGTTTGCGGAGAGGTCTTTCCCTCAGTCCGCCTGCGGCGGCCAGCTCCCTCATCGGCGGGAGCTACGAAAAAACCTCCCTCTGGTGAGGGAGGTGGCATCGCGAAGCGATGACGGAGAGAGAGATTAGCGAAGGGTTTTACAACACCTCAATAAGCTGATCGACCTCTTCATGTGTGGTGGCCCAGCTGGTGCAGATGCGCATCACGGTATGCGTGTCGTCGGCCTTCTCGGTAAAGCCGAGCTTGACCTCGCGCTCCAGACGGTCGATGGTCGGCTGATCCATCGTCACGAAAATCTGGTTGGTGGGCGCTTCGAAAGTGAGCCTGTAGCCCTTGGCGCGCAGGGCCTCGCGAATACGATCGGCCGCCTCATTGGCGCTGCGGGCAATCTTGAAATACAGGTTGTCGGTGAATAAGGCGTCAAACTGCGCGCCCAGCACGAAGCCCTTGGCCAGCAAGGCGCCGTGCTGCTTGATGCGGGTCAGGAAGTGCTTCGGCGTGTTGTGCTTGGTAAACACCACGGCCTCGCCGAACAGCGCACCCACCTTGGTACCGCCGATGTAGAACACGTCGGCGATGGTCGCCAGATCCGTGAGCGTCATGTCGCAGCCGGTGGCGGTCAGCGCGTAGCCGAGTCGCGCGCCATCCACGAACAGCGGCATATCGTACTTATGCGCCACATCGGCGATAGCCTGCAGTTCGGCTTTGGAGTAGATGGTGCCATATTCGGTGCTTTGCGAGACGTACACGGATCCAGGGAACACCATGTGCTCGTAGTTGCCGTCCGCATAGAAGGTCTTGCAGAACTCGTCCAGTTCGGTTGGATCCATTTTGCCGTTGTACTGGGGAATCGTAAGCACCTTGTGGCCCGAGAACTCGATGGCGCCGGCCTCGTGCACGTTCGGATGGCCGGAGGCGACCGCGACCACGCCTGCATACGCCGGGGTGATGGTGTCGATGACGACCTGGTTGGTCTGCGTGCCGCCGACGAGGAACCACACATCCGCGTCCGGCTGGCCGCAGGCCTCGCGGATCTTGGCCTTGGCCTGATCGCTCAGTTCGTCGGACCCGTAGCCCGGATACAGATGGTTGTTGGCTTCAGCCACGGCTTCAAGCACTGCGGGATGGGCGGCGCGGGAGTAATCGTTCTCAAAAGACAGCATGACGGACCTTTTGTCCTTATGTTCGGTGAATTGGATATGCCCGAGTGTACAACGCGGTGGTTCCCGGCAGGAGCGGGGAATTCGGGGAAAAACAAAACCCTTCCGCGAACGGAAGGGTTTTACTGGGGTGGCCAACGCGGCTCGAACGCGCGACCTTCTGAACCACAATCAGATGCTCTACCAACTGAGCTATGGCCACCATAGTGTCGTATTCAGCAAGCTGAATTCGCACAACAGGTGAATACTATACACAACTTTTCGGATGTGTGCTCATCGGTGTGTCGCGATGGAATCAAGTGGTTGGTTTCATTCTTGGGGCCAGGCTGTGGGCTGTCTCAAATGGTGGGATGTGGACGAGTGGGTCTTGTGTGGCGATTGATGAAAAGTCAGGGCACACAACGGCGTGATGGTGCGACCGGGGATTGCAGAGATGATTACGTGAGCGTTCACAATGTGAGCATTATGTTTCATATCAACCGCGACCCGCCTAGTTTCATGCGATGTTACCATCACCGAACAAGGGAAGAGAAACACCATGGAAAAGGTTAAAGCCTTTGCAGATTGGCTGACCAAGTGGTTTACGGTTATCGTCATCGTCTGGGCCGTCTTCAACTACTTCGTGCCGGCCGCCAGCCTGTGGGGCAAGGCGTACACCGGCTACATGCTGGGCATCGTGCTGTTCGGCATGGGTCTGACCCTGACGCTGGACGATTTCAAGCGCATCCTCACCCAGCCGATGATGGTCATCGTCGGCACGGTGGCCCACTTCGTCATCATGCCGCTCGTCGCCGTGGCCCTGTGCGCGGTCTTCCACCTGTCCGGCCCGCTGGCCGTGGGCGTGATTCTCGTCGGCTGCTGCCCGTCCGGCACCTCCTCCAACGTGATGAGCTACCTGTCCCGTGGCGACGTGGCCCTCGACGTTTCCATCGGCATCCTCTCCACGCTGTGCGCCCCGTTCATGATTCCGCTGCTGATGCAGCTGCTGGCCTCCCAGTATGTGAGCGTGCCGGTCGAATCCCTGTTCCTCAATGCCGTCAAGGTGGTGCTTTTCCCGATCGCCCTCGGCGTGATCTGCCACATGGTCTTCGGCAAGAAGATCGAGAAGGTCACCGTGGCCCTGCCGATCGTGTCTCAGGTGGCCATCCTGCTGATCATCGGCGTGGTCGTCGCCGCCAATGGCCCGAAGCTGTTCGTGGCCAGCTCCCTGATGGCCATCCCGGTGGTCATCCTGCACAACCTGTGCGGCTACTCGCTGGGCTTCGGCTTCTCGAAGCTGATGTACAGGATCTACCCGAAGGGCTTCCGCTACGCGCAGCAGAAGGCCATCACGTTCGAGGTCGGCATGCAGGACTCCGCCCTGGGCGCCACGCTGGCCCTGACCTCCTTCGCGTCCAACCCGCTCGCCGCCGTGCCGTCCACGTTCTTCTCCGTGTGGCACAACATCTCCGGCTCCATCCTGTCCAGCTGGTGGCGCAACCATGACGACCGGCACGAGATTCATTGGGATTCCGACAACGGCGAGAAGGGCTCCGCGGCGAACGTCGTCGACGCGGCCCGTCCGTCCGATGCCGCCAAGACCGACCCGTACGTCGCCTGAGAAGGCCGTCGCCCGGCGCGGCGAAGTCGGCGGGCCGGGCGTTCGCGGCGTGTCCGCCGGTAGGGTGGTCTCGTGTTTATGTTCAATGTTTTTTCGGCAAAAGTGCATCAAGTTAGGGCTATGAAATATCTCGTCTGCAGATGTTCACAAAACCTAGTACGAACGGCAGAACTATCCAGAAAATCACTGAAACAACAATCTGAGAATAAGTTTGAGGGGTTAGACCGGCTACAAAAATTGAAGACGAGTGTCCCAGCGAAATCCATCTAGCATATTCTGATATGGAATTTATCTGCGATAGCATCACTGTGACCGGAGGAATGATGAAATACAATGAGATTGAAATTACGGTAGATCGCGAGAATAAAGCCATAGCGAGCCCCAGACCCATATTCACCAACAACGGTAGCGCAAGAGTTAGAAAGCCCGATAGTGAAGCTTCCCAATCTAGACTAAAATGATGAATACTCGATGTAGTAACTGAAACAATCAATGTTAATAGTAATGAAGCGGCAAAACTAGCTGAGAAAATCAAGACCGCTACCACAGTTTTAGCAATCACAATTCGAGACCGCTTGGGAACCTGCGTAAAAGTTACTAGCGCACTACCCTTATCCCACTCCTCACAAACCAAAAGAATGATTAGTAGTGGGCTTATAGTGATTAAGGGACTCGCCACCTGTTTGAAAGGTATGTACCAAGACTCCCCAGCTTCCAGCAATACAGCCGACCAAATGCTCATTCCAACGGTCAACAGCAAGGTGACCAAGGTTATAGCTATGCTCGCACGAGTACCAAAAGCTTTCCTCAGTTCAGATTTTATAATGCCTGACATCTTTGAATCTGAAACAGGTTTGACATGTTCATTAAGGTTATTAGCCATTGTTAACCACACTTCCCCGAGAGACACTCGCGGTTTGTTCCAAATAGAACTCTTCCAAGCTTTTACCAGCCCCTTTTAGATCACTAATTGACACCGACCCAATTATCTGCCCCTTACCGACTAACACAACACTGTCAGCAATTTTCTCCATCTCACCTAACAAGTGTGAACTTAGGAAAACAGTCCCCCCAGCTTGGGTAAAGTCTCTAAGGAAGCTTCGCATCCAATGAATTCCCTCTGGATCCAAACCATTCACCGGCTCATCCAGAATGAGAAGCTCTGGCTCGGGCAATATGGCGAGAGCCAACGCTAGACGCTGTCTCATTCCCAAAGAGTAGGTACCGATCCGCCGCCTGCTCTCGGCGCTTGTCAGTCCACAAGACTCCAAAGCAAACTCAATCTTGGAAGACGCTATGCCGAGAACATCTGCCGCTGCGAGCAATATACTACGCCCGGTTCTACCTGGATGTTGCTTTGATGCATCCAAAACTGAGCCAATTCGACGCGCAGGATTCTGGAGTTTGGAGTAGTCGGTTCCAAACACACTGGCCGACCCTTTCGAGGGTTTTGTTAGCCCCAGTATGCAACGCATCGTGGTAGATTTGCCTGCGCCGTTAGGGCCAACAAATCCAGTAACTGAGCCTTGAGGGACCTCGAAAGACATATCGCGAATTGCGCATACTTTCCCATAGTACTTAGACAACGAGTCCACTTTAATAACCCATGGTCGCTCATCCATCACTTTTCTCCATCCTTATTGCTCCGCCGTACAAACAAATAAAGTACGAACCCGAAATACACGGCGCATCCACGGCAGGGCGTTGACGAACGTGTGGTTGCCGACCGCCACGTTGCCGCGCCGACGCGGCAACGGATGCGCGACCCTCATGAACCGGTCAAGCGTGACGTCATACCCCGGCATACACATACGACAATTATCACGCAAAACCTAAATAGCGTAAACACACCCTAGATGGTTAGCGGACCAGTCCCGATCTTTGCTGTTGTCTCGGCTCTAGTCCCAGTGCAGCGGATGGAGGATGCCATGCCGGTATGAATCATCCTGCGCCAGGAAATCAAGGATTCTGTGCGAGTATTCCCGGTCGCCGTTGATACGGTCAACGAGATACATGAGCACAATCAGCGAGTTGCCAACTGATTTGTCTTCGTATGCAAATTCCGGGAACGCCGCCCTCATATCCTTGAGCACCGCCGGGGTGATCACCATCTCGCGGTTCCACAGGCGAGAGTGATGTGAGCACAGGTTGCGCAGGTAAACCATCGCGTGCACGATTTCCGAGGCACGGCGGCGGTTCTTGCACAATCCCAGCGAGAGCACTGTCTTGGCCACGGCATCCATGTCCAGATGCAACTGGAGCATCTTGGACAAGGTATCGAACGGTAGCACCTCCACCACGGCCCACACCGGTGGCTGCTCGTGCTGGTGGCGGTAGTGGCGGATGCATACCTCGTGGGAGCGGGACATCCAGCCCTTGATGTTCGAGATCAGGGCGTCTCGCTTCAACATGCCGTTCGGATACGCGATGTCACGATAGGAATCCGGCTCGTCATAGTTGTAGGCGTTGCCGTTCAGCGCCAGGTTGTAGGCGAGGCGCGCACGGAGTGTCAGTTCCAGACGCGAGGTGCCCTCAAGGATAAGGCGGCGGAACTGGTCGTCCAGCATAAAGGGAGTAAGGAAATCGGATACCTTCGCACCTGGTCGGAAATCATTGTCACCGTTCGCCGGATCCTTCTGGAACGGGCGGAAATACGCGGACAGGCGATAGTAGTTATTGTCCAACAGGATGCCTGGCATGCCGGGCACATCGATGGTCAGGCCGCGCTGCTTGAGCAGTTCGATCATCTCGGACACCGACTTGGCCTGCTTACGCACCTCTCCGCCTCCCATGGATAAAACAAGAGCCCCCGGATTTGAGCACTGTTAGGAGGCTTGGAGGCTACTGTTGACATAAACAATATCTCAACCGGCGCACAGAAGCAAGTGGCCCGTTGTCTAATTGAAAGTGCAACACCCGTTGGATTGGAGATTGTCCGGATAACCAGTCCGAAGGGATGTTGCACCTATGGGAGAAGCATGTTCGCACCTGTCGGAAGAGGAACGCCAGGTCATCCGGATCGAGGTCGGCAACGGCACGAGCGTCAGGAAGATGGCCCGTTTGCCGGGGCGCAGCCCGTCCAGCATCAGCAGGGAGATCAGGCGCAACATGTGGTTCCCCGTCCAACGAGAGCGAGTCCTGACGGCCGTACCGGCCGAAGCGTCCGAAGCGTCCGAAGACGGGCCCGTGGACGGGCCGCTGCTACATCGCCGGCCCCGCGCGGCGCAAGGCCGACCGCAGGCGCGCCAAACCGCGCAGGCGCCACCGCCCGTCATGCGACCGCCTGTGGTCGCGGGTGGCGGCGCGGGCGTGGCGGCGGGAGGACGTCGCGTTTCCCGATTCCCGGACGGGTTCCCATCTCCGAGCGTCCGCCGCCGGCCGGCGCGCGTCGCCGTCACGTGCGACGACGGCGCCGGGTTCGCCCGCCGCACGCGCCTGCGCGACGGGCCGGGCATGGACACGTGCTTCGCCGACCCGTACTCCAGCCGGCGGCGGGGAGGCGACGAGAACAGGAACGGCATGATCCGCCGGTATCCGCCCGAACGCGGCGAGATTCGGATGGGCATGGCCGGGGAACTGCGGGAATTGCAGGATCAACAGCGGTGTTGCACCTCTAAATAGACAACGGGGCTCGCGTTTCGCCAGGGTGGTTTTGGTAGAATCGATGGTGAGGAAAGCGGCAAAGTAGTACGGCAAAGAGGCCGGGCCGCCGGAGGTACCCATTGCATATGGAAGAGCACGATGAGGGTGCTGAACATGGATGATATGCAGGTGGTATGCGGTGAGAAGAGACATGATGCAACCTCCTGGGCGGTGCCCCCGTGCGACAGGCTTCGCGCGGGGGCGTTCGTCGTTCGGGAGGAGGGGTGCGCCATCCCTCGGCGCGTCGTTGTCCGGCGGAATCGTAATATAAATATTCGTGTGTGCCAACAGCGCGCCTTATGTGACAGGCGAGCGAGTTGGGATATCCTTCAAACCGTTGATCGCGCGCAGCAATGCGTCGACGGGAGGGGCGGAGGCCATCGGGCCGGTGGACTGGGCTATCTTTTCCGATTCGTCGGGTGCCGCCAACAGGCGGATACCAAGCGAGTGTGCTGAAAAGTGTGGGTGCAGTGCGGCGGTCACACAAAAGCAAGAGAAACCACTGAATCGGAGAATTCAAGTTGCCTACTATTGAACAGCTCGTCCGTAAGGGACGTCAGGCAAAGCCGAAGAAGTCCAAGACTTTGGCCCTGAAGGGCAGCCCGCTGCGTCGCGGCGTGTGCACCCGTGTTTACACCACCACCCCGAAGAAGCCGAACTCGGCTCTGCGTAAGGTTGCTCGTGTGCGCCTGTCCTCGGGCATCGAAGTCACCGCCTACATTCCGGGCGAAGGCCACAATCTGCAGGAGCACTCCATCGTGCTCGTGCGCGGCGGCCGTGTGAAGGATCTCCCGGGTGTGCGTTACCACATCGTGCGTGGCGCGCTCGATACCCAGGGTGTCAAGGACCGTAAGCAGGGTCGTTCCCTGTATGGAGCAAAGAAGGCGAAGTAAGAGATATGTCACGTAAGGGACCTTCCAAGAAGCACGTCGTGCTGCCCGATCCGATCTACGGTTCCACCGTGGTGGCGCAGCTCATCAACAAGATTCTGCTTGACGGCAAGAAGTCGATCGCCGAAGACATCGTCTACTCCGCGCTCGATATGGTCAAGGAGAAGTCCGACCAGGAGCCGGTGGCTGTGCTCAAGCGCGCCCTGGACAACATCCGTCCGTCCCTCGAGGTTCGCTCCCGCCGTGTCGGTGGCGCCACCTACCAGGTGCCGGTCGAGGTCAAGCCGAACCGCGCCAACACCCTGTCGCTGCGCTGGCTGACCGATTTCTCCCGCGCCCGTCGTGAGAAGACCATGGCTGAGCGTCTCGCCAACGAGATCCTGGACGCCTCCAACGGCCTCGGTGCTTCTGTCAAGCGCCGCGAGGATACTCATAAGATGGCAGAGGCCAACAAGGCCTTCGCTCATTACCGCTGGTAATCACTCGCCCTGAGTAAAACTAAGGAAAAAGATGGCTGAAGAGATTTCGGACCTCCACGACGTCCGCAATATCGGCATCATGGCCCACATTGATGCCGGCAAGACCACCACTACCGAGCGTATTCTGTTCTACACCGGTAAGAACTACAAGATCGGCGAGACCCACGACGGCGCCTCCACCATGGACTTCATGGCGCAGGAGCAGGAACGTGGTATCACCATCCAGTCCGCTGCTACCACCTGCTTCTGGAGCCGTCAGTCCCACGACACCAAGGACAAGTTCCAGATCAACATCATCGATACCCCTGGCCACGTGGACTTCACGGCCGAGGTGGAGCGCTCCCTGCGTGTGCTCGATGGTGCCGTTGCCGTGTTCGACGGCAAGGAAGGCGTGGAGCCTCAGTCCGAGACCGTGTGGCGTCAGGCTGACAAGTACGGCGTTCCGCGTATCTGCTTCATCAACAAGATGGACAAGCTGGGCGCGAACTTCTACTACTCCGTCGACACCATCAAGGAGAAGCTGGGCGCTACTCCGATCGTGATGCAGTTGCCGATCGGTTCCGAGAACGACTTCACTGGCGTTGTCGACCTGGTTGAGATGCAGGCTTACGTGTGGAACGGCACCGAGGAGCTCGGCGCCAAGTACGACACCACTGAGATCCCGGACGACCTCAAGGACAAGGCTCAGGAGTACCACGAGAAGCTCGTGGAAGCCGCTGCCGAAGCCGACGACGACCTCATGAACAAGTTCTTCGAGGACGGCGACCTGTCCAAGGAAGACATCCGCGCCGGCGTGCGTAAGCTCACCATCGCCAAGGAAGCCTTCCCGATCTTCTGCGGTTCCGCCTTCAAGGACAAGGGCGTTCAGCCGATGCTGGACGGCGTTGTCGATTACCTGCCGTCTCCTGAAGACGTGCCGGCCATCAAGGGCTACAAGCCTGGCGATGAGTCCGTCGAGATCGACCGTCACCCGGTCAAGTCCGATCCGTTCGCGGCTCTGGTCTTCAAGATCTCCACCCACCCGTTCTACGGCAAGCTCGTGTTCGTGCGCGTCTACTCCGGCTCCGTTGTGCCGGGCGACTCCGTGCTCGACTCCACCCGCGAGAAGAAGGAACGTATCGGCAAGATCTTCCAGATGCACGCCGATAAGGAAAACCCGATGGACCGCGCTGACGCCGGTAACATCTACACCTTCGTGGGCCTGAAGAACGTGACCACCGGTGACACCCTGTGCGCCATCGACGATCCGATCACCCTCGACTCCATGACCTTCCCGGATCCTGTGATCCAGGTGGCCGTCGAACCGAAGACCAAGGCCGACCAGGAGAAGATGGGCATCGCCCTGTCCAAGCTGGCCGAAGAGGATCCGACCTTCCAGGTCACGACCGACGAAGAGTCCGGCCAGACCCTGATCGCCGGCATGGGCGAGCTCCAGCTCGACATCATCGTCGACCGTATGCGCCGCGAGTTCAAGGTTGAGTGCAACCAGGGCAAGCCGCAGGTCGCCTACCGCGAGACCATCCGCAAGGCCGTCATGGACCAGGGCTACACCCACAAGAAGCAGACCGGTGGTTCCGGCCAGTTCGCAAAGGTCCTGATGAACTTCGAGCCGCTCGACACCACCGAGGGCAAGACCTTCGAGTTCGAGAATAAGGTCACCGGCGGCCACATCTCCGCCGAATTCATCGGCCCCATCGAGGCCGGTGTCAAGGAGGCCATGGAGTCCGGTGTTCTCGCCGGCTTCCCAGTCGTGGGCGTCAAGGCCACCGTCACTGACGGCCAGATGCACCCGGTCGATTCCTCCGAAATGGCCTTCAAGCTCGCAGGTTCCATGTGCTTCAAGGAAGCTGCCCCGAAGGCCAAGCCGGTCATTCTCGAACCGATCATGAAGGTCGAAGTCCGTACGCCGGAAGAGTACATGGGCGAAGTCATCGGCGATCTGAACCAGCGCCGTGGCAACATCCAGTCCATGACCGACGGTGTCGGCGTCAAGGTCATCGACGCCAAGGTCCCGCTGTCCGAGATGTTCGGCTACATCGGCGACCTGCGTTCCAAGACCCAGGGCCGCGCCATGTTCACCATGGAGATGGACTCCTACGACGAGGTGCCGAAGAGCGTCTCCGAGGAGATCATCAAGGCCCAGCGCGGCGAGTGACACGCGCCACTGCATGAAGTAGCCAGTGTCTCCAGTCAGCGGTAGTATCGTATACCGCTGACTGGGTTCTGGCTCTTCAAAGTGGCACATAACCCAGAAACCCAGTAGAATAAGCGAGTCCCTGTGCGAAAGGGCGCAGGAAACTCACGAGACGTCCAGGAGGACAAAAGTAATGGCAAAGGAAAAGTACGAGCGTACTAAGCCGCACGTTAACATCGGTACCATCGGCCACGTCGACCACGGTAAGACTACCCTGACTGCCGCCATCTCCAAGGTGCTGCACGAGGAGTTCCCGGATGTCAACCCGGAGTACGACTTCAACCAGATCGATTCCGCTCCGGAAGAGGCCGCCCGCGGTATCACCATCAACATCGCCCACATCGAGTACCAGACCGAGAAGCGTCACTACGCTCACGTCGACTGCCCGGGCCACGCCGACTTCGTGAAGAACATGATCACCGGTGCTGCCCAGATGGATGGCGCCATCCTCGTTGTGGCCGCCACCGACGGCCCGATGGCCCAGACCCGCGAGCACGTGCTGCTCGCCCGTCAGGTCGGCGTCCCGAAGATCCTCGTCGCCCTCAACAAGTGCGACATGGTCGACGATGAAGAGCTCATCGAGCTCGTCGAAGAAGAGGTCCGTGACCTCCTCGACGAGAACGGCTTCGATCGCGACTGCCCGGTCATCCACACCTCCGCCTACGGCGCCCTGCACGACGACGCTCCGGACCACGAGAAGTGGGTCCAGTCCGTCAAGGACCTCATGGCCGCCGTCGATGACTACATCCCGACCCCGGTTCACGACCTGGACAAGCCGTTCCTGATGCCGATCGAGGACGTCTTCACCATCTCCGGCCGTGGTACCGTCGTCACCGGTCGTGTCGAGCGTGGCCAGCTGGCCGTCAACACCCCGGTCGAGATCGTCGGCATCCGTCCGACCCAGACCACCACCGTCACCTCCATCGAGACCTTCCACAAGACCATGGACGCCTGCGAGGCTGGCGATAACACCGGTCTGCTGCTGCGTGGCCTCGGCCGTGAGGATGTCGAGCGCGGTCAGGTCGTGGCCAAGCCAGGCTCCGTCACCCCGCACACCAAGTTCGAGGGCGAAGTCTACGTGCTGACCAAGGACGAGGGCGGCCGTCACTCGCCGTTCTTCTCCAACTACCGTCCGCAGTTCTACTTCCGCACCACCGACGTCACCGGCGTCATCGAGCTGCCGGAAGGCGTCGAGATGGTTCAGCCCGGCGACCACGCCACCTTCACCGTTGAGCTGATTCAGCCCATCGCCATGGAGGAAGGCCTGACCTTCGCTGTGCGTGAAGGTGGCCACACCGTTGGCTCCGGTCGTGTGACCAAGATCCTCGCCTGATTTTCATCAGACAAGAATCTTCGCTTGAACTAGCGTTATAGGAAATCCCCTTCGAGGAAACTCGGAGGGGATTTCCTATAACCGCAGCAGGTATGGATATGTACCACGACTTCCGGCCTGGATGCGCTAGTATTGCTTTCCAATAGATAAACGGACTGCTGCACTGCGAGGGTTGTTGCCCGGTATGACACTGATGGCAGGCCGGGCGGATGCTGTATCAGACTGCCATTGGTATTGATGGATTATGGCGTGATACGCGCGAGCAGATTGCCCGCGTGCAGGAGGATCGCGAGCCATTGGCGGTCTCGTTCTCGCATACGACCGCCGCAATATTGCTTCCCAAGGCATTGCCGGTCATGGCCCGGAACATGGATGGGTTCGATTTTGCCGTGCAGGTGATGAACTCGGACGCCATTCTTGGCCAGGCAAGCATGAAAGCCGTGCATTTGGGCGTGGTGGAAAAGCCGATCGTCAATGATTCGGTGGATCGTGTCACCCTGTGCGAGGATCGGCTGGTCTTGGCGGGAGAACCAGACGGCGTATGGATGGTGCGCGAGCACGGTTCCGGTGTGCGGTATTACACGGATTTGTATTTCAAGACCATGCAGGGTTTGCCGCCTCGCACCATGGAGGTGTCCAGCAATGCCGCGATTGCGGCGGCGTTGTCTTCCGGCTTTGGGCAGTCGCTGATTTCGGAAGCCGCAGTGCCTTCTGGAGTGCCGGCGCGAAAGCTCGGAGACGAATTCGTGCGCCGTTTCTATGCCTTGGTGCCGAGATCCGGCCTGACGCACGATCAGCGAGAGCTGGTGGAAGCGATTATCGCTGTGTTGCGCGGATAGTCAGTGCCTTGTCTCCCGTCAGAGGGGAGCCAGAATGTGGTATCGACAAAATCGATGATATGTATTGGTAGCAATGATTTGACCGATGTAAACACTTGAGATTCAATAGACACCATGAGAGAGTTCTGTACAAAATGGTGGAAGCGCATTGCCGCCGTTGACATGTTGTTCATTGGCGTTCTGACTCTGCTGGCTTCGCTGTTCGCCTCCTGGCTCAAGCAGTTCCCCGGATTCAGCCTGTTCGGCGCGCTTATCATCGCGCTGCTCATCGGTATGATCATCCAGTTCCCGATCCGCAGTGCCTACGTCGGTTCCAATGATGGCCGCAAGGCAGGCGTCAAGGACGCCGCTGGCCTGATCTCCAACAAGTTGCTGCGCCTCGGCATCATCCTGCTCGGTTTCAAGCTCAACCTCGCCGTGCTGTTCACGCAGGGCATCAAGTGTCTGCCGATCGCCGCTGTGGTCGTCACGCTGACCATCATCGTGTGCTATGCCATCGCCCGCAAGCTCGGTGTCGACCCGATGCTCGCCATCCTGACCGCCGGTGGCACCGGCATCTGCGGTGCGGCCGCCGTCATGGGTCTGGCCGGTTCCATCAAGGTGTCTGAGGACAAGCAGGACGAGAAGGACAACGACGTGACCATGGCCGTGGCCATCGTAGCCATTATGGGTACTGTGTTCGCGTTGCTGGAGATCGCGCTCGGCCCGCTGACCGGCATGACCAAGGACCAGCTGGGCATCACCGCCGGTGCTTCCCTGCACGAAATCGCCCATGCGGTCGCCGCCGGCGACGCTTTCGGCGCGGTGGACATCGCCACCATCATGAAGCTCTCCCGCGTGCTCATGCTCGTGTTCGCCGCCATCATTATCGCTATCTGGTGGGAGAAGAAACACTCTGAGGTGGAGAACACCGGCAAGAAGACCGTGGCCTTCCCGTGGTTCATGCTCGGCTTTATCGGCGCTTCGATCATCGGCACTTTCGTGCCGTTCATCGCATTCATCACCCCGCAGCTCGTGGACTTCGCGTACATCGTGCTCGGCATGGCCATGGCCGCGCTCGGCATCAACGTGAACTTCAAGGCCATCGCTTCCAAGGGTAAGAAGCCGATGCTCGCCAGCTTCCTGACCTCGATCTTGCTCATGTGCTTCGCGGCAGGCGTCGCGGTGCTGTTCTTCTGATCTGATAAGTGCTCTGAAATACGAATAAGCGGCATATGAATGAGTCATATGCCTCCTATTCGTTGTCGTGATATGTCGGTGCAATCAGTCGGCGCGATGGTATCCGCGTTGACTGAGGATGTTGTCGTGATGATTGCCATGAGTGTTCTGCCTAGTCGTTGAGGACATCGCACGTTGCATGCCGATGATGGCGAAGGCGATTACCACCATGATTACGAACGCCACAGCGAACCAGCCCCATAGCAGCACGAACAGCGCCACGGAACGGGTGAAGTTGCTGGACGATTTGAATGTCACGTTGCGGTTCATCACGAAGTTGTAGGTCGCCGAACACACCACGGCGATGCCGTTGGCGATCTGTGAGGGTACGCCGATCAAGTGCAGAATGGCGAACGTCGCATACTCCACAATGGTCTGCGTGGCGGAAACACCCACATACTTGCCCAACACGGCGAGTCCATTTCGCTTCGGGGTTGCCGTGCCCACGGTATTTTCCGCAGTATTCGTTGTGGTCGAGGTATTTGTGGCGCCCACACCTTGATTCGGCTTCACATCCGCTCCATTGTTCGCCATGCCCATATACCTCCCGGATGTACCTGTGACGTTCGACCTCGCAATGATGCCGCTGACCGCGTCAGGAATCGGCGTGGCGGTCAGACGAGAAAACCGCAGGCCGCAGCAACGACCGGCACGCTCAGCGACAGCACCAGATAGGCCGCTGCGGTGGGGTAGCGGTGTTTGCGGAAGAGCGTCACCATTTCGTTGATCGCGGTCGAGAACGTGGAGAAGCCGCCGAGGAAACCGGTGGCCAGCACTAGCCGCCATGGTTCATCAAGTGTCCCGCCGAGGGCCAGCGCCGCGACCAAACCGGCTAGGAATCCGGCGATGAGATTGATGGTGAACGTGGAAAGTGGGAATGCGCGCCGCCAGTACGTTTTGATGGTCACGTCAAGCAGATAGCGGCAGGAGGCGCCTACGCCGCCGCACAGGCAGACCAAGATTGGTAGGAATACGGTCATCACGCCTTACCTCCCTTGCTGGTCGTAGCGGCATTCGTATCAGCGGACGCTTCGGCGGATGCGTTCGAGGAGCCGGCCAGATGCGTTCCTGCCCACACGCCGGCAGACGCACAAACCAGACCCAGCGCGAACGTCACCAGTAGATAGGCAATGCCGGCCGCCACCTGACCGTCGCGAATCGCGGTGAAGCCTTCCAATGCCAACGTCGACATCGTAGACAAACCGCCGCATACGCCCATGCCGAGCCCACGGCTGGTGAGCTCCTTGGCACGCGTGTCGAACCGGGAAGAGCCGGCCAAATAGGCGGTCAGACCCGCATAGCAGAAGCAGGCCAGCATGTTGGCCACAAACGTGCCGGTATGGAAGCTGCCGGCTGCGGGAATCTGCGCGAACGCATAGCGAATCGCGGTGCCGATGGCACCGCCGCAGACGACGACCAACACAATATCAAGATGGATATCGGGGAGTTTGTGCGCCGGAGGAGTGGCCGTGCGCGTGCCCGGCCGGGCATCTGCGGATGGGGATTGCGAACCCATAGTAGCCTTTCCTGAAACCGCTGAATCCTGCTGAAGACACAACGATTTCATGCAATGTCAAATCGTGTGTAGGAACTATCAGCAGTGTGCGGTTCGAAACAAGTTCAGGCGGGTCCCATCGCCGAATCTCCAGATTACTCATGGCGACGAATCGAACAGTGAGCGTATCTCGGATATTGGCCTATCGCAGTGAATTGCTCGGTTGTTGCCATACCTCATGGGTATGGCGAAACATGGTTTATGGCTATTGGTTAATGCAAGGCGATTATTGTTTAATAGAACACGAGGATAACGAGCCTTAAGCGCTCGATGCCGGAAAACAAGGAGTTATGAACGTATGTCTGAAACCATGAAAGCTGCGATTTTCGTGGAGCCTGGCAAGATGGCCGTGGAAGAAGTGCCGAAGGCGACGCTTGAACAGGATGATGACATCGTGATCCGTGTGGTGCGCACGTGCGTGTGTGGCTCTGATTTGTGGTTCTTCCGTGGGCTGAGCGGACAGGCCGCGCACAGCCAGGTGGGTCACGAGTCCATCGGTGTGGTCGAAGAGGTTGGCGCGGCGGTCGAATCCGTTAAGCCAGGTGATTTCGTGGTCGTGCCATTCCCGTACAGCTGCGGCAAGTGCCCGGTATGCAAGGCCGGCTTCGAATCCGTGTGCCCGCACGGCGGCTACTTCTCCGCTTGTCAGGCCGAATACCTGCGTGTGCCCGAGGCGGACGGCACCGTGGTCAAGGTGCCCGGTTCACCGGAAGATTATTCCGATGAGCAGCTCGCATCGCTGCTGACCATTTCCGATGTGATGTCCACCGGTTATCACGCGGCGGCTTCTGCCGAGGTCAAGCCCGGTGACACCGCCGTGGTCATGGGCGATGGTGCAGTCGGCCTGTGCGGTGTGATTGCCGCTAAGATGCGCGGTGCGAAACGCATCATCGCCATGAGCCGCCACGAAGACCGAGCGGAGCTTGCCCGCGAATTTGGCGCGACCGACATCGTGCCGGAGCGTGACCAGGCCGCCATCGACAAGGTGCTGGAGATGACCGATGGCTACGGCGCCGACGCTGTGCTCGAATGCGTGGGCTCCAAGCAGTCGTTCGACACGGCGATTGGACTGATTCGCCGCGGTGGCGTGATTGGTCGTGTGGGCCTGCCGCACGACGTGGAGATCAGCGCCGAAGGCACGTTCTACGGCAACATCGGCATCAAGGGCGGCCCGGCTCCCGTGCGCCACTATGACCTCGATGACGGTCTGCTGGATGCGGTGCTCAAGGGCGAAATCAACCCCGGTCGCGTGTTCACCGCCGAGTACGACCTCGACCATATCCAGGACGCCTACGAGGCGATGGACCAGCGCAAGGTTATCAAGGCGCTGATCCGGTTCTAGGGTTAGGTACGCAGCGAACGGTTCTCACCAAGAACCGTGTGAGCCATTCGCACAAAATCGCACAATCAAACAGGGCGCCGGTGTGATGGGGGGGTGTTCCTATGTTTTTGTCAACTCTGTAGGGCTGGCGTTTTGGTTTCCGGTTGGTTGTCGTGGGCGTGCTTCGCCCTGCCGGTGGCGTCCGGCGTCCTTTCCCGTGTGGCCCGGTTCAGGCGGCGAGGGCTGGTTCCTGGTAGAGGGCGCCGTTCTTGAGCATGCTGTAGATCACGTCGCAGCGTCGGCGGGCGAGGCAGATGATGGCGGCGTTGTGGTGTTTGCCTTGTTCGCGTTTGCGCTTGTAGTAGGCGATCGAGGGAGGATGTTTGGTGCCGGCGACGAACGAGGACTGCCATAGTGCGTTCTTGAGTCGTTTGTTGCCGCCCCTTGCCGGTCTCTCGCCCTTGATGCTGGTGCCGGACTGGCCGGTGACCGGTGCGATGCCGGCGTAGGCGGCCAGGTGGGCCGCGCTTGTGAAGTTGGCGATGTCGCCGCCGATGCCGAGCAGGATGCTGCTTGCGGTCCTGACGCCTATCCCGGGCATCGACGCCGGGACCGTGAGAAGAGGGTGGTCCTCCAGGAGCTTCTCGACCTGGCGCCCGACCTCGCGCCGCCGGTCCTTGATGGCCTTGATGTCGCGGGCGATGGAGGGGGATGATGGTCTCGGCCATGCCGGTGCCGGGCAGGTAGGCGACCGCGATCCCCATGTCCCGCGCCACCGTCAGAGACAGGGAGCCGATGGTGTTGGGCTGGTCCACGACCAGCACAACACGCGGCCGCGCCTGGAGAGGTGTTCCAGCATCGAGCGGATGGCCTTCTCGTCCTGTCTCACCGGCTTGTCGTACAGGGTGTCGCCGTCCCGGTCGAGGGCGTGCGCGTGGTGCGCGCTCTTGCCCACGTCCAGGCCGACCCACACGTCGATGTCGTCCGGGGTCATCATCGTTCCTCCCGTCATGAAGGTTTTCCCGGTCGCCGTGGACTCGGAGGAGTCCGGACGTCCGGCGCCGCACCCACATTACGACGGCCCGGCGCCCAACCTGTCGGCCCGCGAGTTCGACGGGTACAAGCCGCGCACCCACCTGGCCTCCGACCCGGCCTATGTGATGGTCGGCAATTCGTGGGCGTACGTCTGCCTGCCCGGCGACCTCGCCAACCGCGAGATCGCCGGGCATTCGGTCGGCGTCAGACACGACCCCGAACTTGTGCTGGCCGCATTCGCCACGCTGCGCTTCCCGTTGGGCGACATCGAGGTGCTCCACACCGACCGGGGCGGCGAGTTCACCGGAGAACGCATCGAACGAATGCTCGACGTGTTCGGCATCACGCGTTCGCTTTCCAGGCCGGGCACGCCCTACGACAACGCGGTGGTCGAATCCACCGACCGGCTGATCAAGAAGGAGCTCATATACGCCAACACGTACACGAGCGTGGAACAACTGCGCTCGGACGTCAACCGGTACGTGTGGTGGTACAACCACCAGCGGCTCCACTCGACCCTCGGATACATGAGTCCCATGGAGTTCACCAGACAAGGGAAAACCCTCCAGGAACAGTCCAACACGCCGTTGCCAATCCACGCTACCTGTTCGGCAAGGGACGGCGCAATGAACACACCGACCAGCATCTCGTGTGCGCGAGCGGCGACATGTTTCCCTCGTTTGACATGGATGGCAAGCCGGCGGCGTCGTATGCGGAGATAGGCCGCAGGTTCGACCGACGCTACCGCGTCAGGGGACGCAAGGGCGATTCGTTCCCGCCCGACATGCGAGGCAAGAACCATCCCGAACGAGAGCATGGCAGGAAGCGCGTGTGGCACTGCTCGCTCGCCATCAAGGCCGGCCAGGGCATACTGACCGATCAGGAATGGGAGTCGGTCATCCGCGATTATCTGACGCGCATGAACATCATCGACGGTGGCGACGATCAGGGCGTCACATGGCTCGCGGTCCGTCACGGACTGTCCGCCAACGGCAATGACCACGTGCGCCAAGGCGTCGCGCAGCGAGGACGAGTTCATACGCCGCGTGCGCAGGGAAGGCTTCTCCATCGACCCCAGGCTGCGCAAGGGAACCGCCAAAGACTCGTTCACCGACCCCGGCCAGGTGGTCGGCTACCGGATCACGTGGCATAGCACGGATGGGTGGATGGAACGGTTCAACGCCTTCGAGCTCGGCGACGACATGCGATTGAAACGACTGCGCGACGACTGGGCGGACGATGCCAGAAGCCGCAGCCTCGCCGTCCAGGAATGGCGCGCCGCGATGGAGAACCGCCCGCCCTTCCTCGATGACGGACGAGAAAGACACCCGGAGAATCTGTCCACGCACGACATGGAACGTCTCGTATCCGAAGCGTTCGCCATCGCCGCCAACCTCAACAGCGCGGCGGACGACGACGAATACCGGGCAGCGATGAGCGAGGGCCTGCACACGTTCGACATGCTGCGCGAACGCTACGGGCTTACGCAGGACGGCCTGTGGATAACGGCCACGGACATGAACGAAAGCCAGAGGACGTTGATTCATTGTCCATAATGGGCGAGCTGTCTCCTCAGACGATTGAGCCGTGAAGCAGTCAGTCCAGTGGACTGTTTGTAGGCGAAGGTGAGACGGCAGTCGCGTAATGGGAATGTTGGACGTCGAGCCGTCCGTCGTTACAGGACGCTGGCACGCGGAGCGGCCTAGAGGGGGTGGCTCGTAGCGTGTCTCTTGCTCGTGCGCCCACTGTCGGGAACTGTTGCGATGAATGCGCGGAAGATAATCGGTGGTTGCTGGATCACCTCTCGGCTTGTGCAGCGGTCGCCGATTTCCATCTCTATTTACGCTGACAGCGGAGAGAAGGGCGTGAAATAAAGCCAATGCGTTGACGTGACTGTGGTGCCGTAGTAGTGTTTTTGAACATCGTTCAATTAATGTGCGGGACAGGGAGCTTGGATGCTTAAGTACGACAAACGCAAAGAGCAGATGATTGGCATAGCTTCACGCATGCTTTTGGAGAAAGGGTATGAAGGCCTGTCCATCCGGAGCATCATTCAGGAGGCTGACGCGTCGGGCCCCGGCCTGTTCTATTACTATTTCGCGTCAAAGCAGGATATCTACGAAGCGGCCATGCAGCACATCGTCAAGCAGCAGTTAGACCAGCGATGGAGCATCGTACGCGACGAAACACTCGATCCCGAACGGAAGATTGACCGTCTCATCGAATCAGTGGAATGCGACTTCAACAGGTATCGCAATCTTCTGGACCATGGTGATAACAAGCAGATTCTAGATACCATCAGCATGACCATGATGACGGAAGAGATTCCTATGGCGGAACACATCATTAACGAATTGCTGGAAAGGAAAGGCGTCGCGTCGCGTGAGGCCGCGGTGGATGTGCATGAGCTGTCATGCTTCATCGTATACGGGCTCAACGGCATACTGCGTGAGGAATTTGCGAATCCCGACACCATACCGGATACGCCGACCTTCCAGTCCATCAAGCGACTGCTAGTCGGGATCCTAAAGCTTATGCAAGGAGAAACACCATGTCGTTCATTGACGTCATCAATCTGACTAAACAATACAACAGCAATGACGTGCAGACTATGGCCTTGGATCATGTCAGCTTCTCCCTCGACGAGGGTGATTTCTGTGTGGTCCTTGGGCAGAGCGGCGCGGGAAAGTCCACGCTGCTCAACATGTTGGGCGGCATGGACTCACCCACATCAGGTTCCATCACAGTCGATGGCACTGATATATCCGACATGAGGGAACGCGCCTTGACACAGTATCGCCGCAACTCCATCGGCTTTGTGTTCCAATTCTATAACATCATCCCCAACCTCACCATTCTGGAAAATGTGGAAATGGTCGCACGCTTCGGCGGAAAGAATTTCGATCCGCAAGCCGTCCTCTCCGACGTTGGTCTCGGCGAGAAAATCCATGCCTTCCCACAAGAATTGTCCGGCGGCCAGCTCCAACGTGTGGCCATTGCGCGAGCCCTGTGCAAGAACCCGCAGCTGCTGCTGTGCGACGAACCTACAGGCGCGTTGGATTCCAAAACCGGACAGTCGGTCCTAAAACTTCTGATGCGGATGTCTCGCCAATACCGCAAAACCGTGATTGTGGTAACGCATAATTCATCGATTGCGCGAATCGCCGATGTGGTCGTCACCATCAAAGACGGCAAAACCGAATCCGTGCAGCGAAACAACAATCCGGAATCCATTACCCAAATCCAGTGGTAGGCGTCTTCTATGCTCAAGAAAATACTGAGGGATTGCAGAACCAACGCAATGTCCCTAAGCGCCATAGCAGTGCTCGTGTTCCTTACCCTATTCGTTTTCTCAGGACTGTTGTCTGCGGCCCACGGCATGAGCTACGAATTCGAACGATGGTCTATGCAAACCAACTTGGCCGATGCGTGGGTGAGCGTGCGATCCGCAGGTGCGACGCTCACCGATGAAGTCAACAATGCCAAGCACGTGTCGCATGCCGACGGATCGCTGATCGTCACCGCCTCGATGAAACGTAGCGGAGCGAACAAGCTGCTCACCGTCAACCTCAAAGACTCCAACGAAGTGTCCCGCCCACTCGTCAATGACGGCGAACAATTCGACACTAAGAAAAAGAACTCCATCTGGATTGACAAGAACTTCGCCGACGCCAATCACATCAGCACCGGGGATACAGTCACCATCAATGTAAACAAGTCCCCGATCGCATTGACTGTACGGGGCCTCATCGCCAGTCCGGAGTACATCGGCTACACCAGCCCAATGAACGACACGGTGGCGAATCACGACCGCTACGGGTACGCATACACTAATCGTGCATCGCTGCCCGTGACTTTGGACCGCATCAACAGCATAGCGGTCAAAGCCGAACCTGGCTGCGATACCGGCTGCATCGCCCGTTCCGTTCGAGACACGCTAGGCAACGCAGCCGTCAGCGTGCAAGGCCGCGACGCCAAAACCGAGATTTCGAAGTTCCAAGCCAAAACCGCGAGCATGTATCGCATGTCGTACATGTTCTCCACGTTGATGATTGTATTGGTGACGCTGACCACCATCACCACTATCAGCCGACTGGTCAACAGCCAGCGCAGCTCATTGGGACTGATGAGAGCGCTGGGCATATCTCGCAGCGCCCTGATCTTCGGATATCAGATATATGCGATTATCGCAACGCTTCCCAGCGCCCTCCTCGGCCTGTTCCTCGGACCTGCGCTTCTGGGACGGCTGTTTCTGGACAAACAACGGTTCCTGTTCAATCTTCCCCATTGGCAGGTCCGCATCGACAACGCCAGCTGGCTCATGATGCTAGGCATCATCATCGTCAGCAGCATCGCCTCCATCATTCCAGCATTCCGCATCACCCGTCTGACGCCCGCCATGATCCTAGACACGAACACCATGCGCGGCGTCGGCACCATGCGATCAACACCGCGCAACCCGCGCCGCGACAGCCAACAACACTGGCAATGGCACTGGATCATGCGGGATAAATCACGTTCCATGGTCAAAGAAGGCATCTCCGTCGTGGCGATTATCGGCGCGACCGTTCTGGTGATGGCAAGCTTCGGTGTGCGTCTCTCGCTCACCGCCACCAACGATATGACATATGGCGACGTATTCCGCTACGGTCGGCAAATCCAGCTTGCCAACGGATATACCGACACAGATTACGACACAATCATGAGCGGCTTGCCGGATAACGCGCAAAGCCTCGAACAACTGCCCATCACTGTTACAACGGCGCATCACGAACAGTCATCCGTCATGTCCATCGCCACACCCGGCATATTCCTCACGGCACGTGACGACAAGCGCGAATCTATGCCAATCACTACGCAAACCGATGGTGCGTACATTTCTGAAGGACTGTCGAAAGCTCTCGGAGTCACCAGTGGCGACACTATTAGCGTCGACTCGGCCAGCATGTCAGAACCGGTCATCATGACCGTTATCGACATCGTGCGCGTCAGCAGCCCGCAAGGCATATACCTCAGTTCAGCATATTGGAAGAACCTCGGCGAAACGTTCCACCCCACCAGCATCATGGTCAATGGCCGCGTGCCCAGTTCCGTTGAAAACCATCCGGCGGTGCAGCGGGTGGACTCCCTCGCATGGGACAAGGCGCAGGCCAACAAAGTGCTGGACACCTTCCAAAGCATCCTGACATTGCTGATGGTTTTCGCGGTACTGCTGGAATGGTTCATCCTGTACAGCATCGGCACACTGAACTACACCGAACGATACCGGGAATACGCAACCATGCGAGTGCTCGGCTTCCACATCAAGGAAATCCGGTCCATCATGCTCAAAGACAGCTTCGTCACTTGGATTCTGGGCACAACCCTCGGCATCCCCCTGGGCATAGGCTTCCTGAACGCATATGTGTCCGTCGCCGATTCCAAGGACGCGCAATTTTTCGCATATCTTCCCACACCATACATCGCGTTGTCGGCCCTGTTCGTGTTATGCAACATGCTGATTATCGAACTCGTCATCGCGAAACGAATCGCCAACATCGATCTCTCGTCCGCGCTGAAAAGCGTCGAATAGTAAGAAAAGAGGAATCTATGACTATAGGAATCAGCTCTGCAGGAATCTCCGTGCCAATCCGAAGATTGCCGGTGATCGACACCGTATCACAGTGGAATAACACATCGGCTGATCTAATCGTCAAACAATTCGGAACGGAATGCCGAACTTCTTTCGCAAGGTCATCAAGGCGCTGATCCGGTTCTAGGGTCAGGTACGCAGCGAACGGTTCTCACCAAGAACCGTGTGAGCCATTCGCACAAAATCGCACAATCAAACAGGCCGCTGGTGTGATGGGGGGGGGATTGGGGGTGAGCCGGTTCGGCTTGCGTCCTTATATCGTTGTTTTCGTGTAGAATCGGCTACCTCTATACTTCTGTTTTCGTGTAAAATAGCATATGTCCATACTGTTGTTTTCGTGTAATGAGGTGATTGCTCATGTTGAAGCGCAAGATGCTGGATAAGCTGATCGCATGGAAACAAAAAGCGGGTGGGCGTGAGTCGCTTCTCGTCGAAGGCGCTCGCCGCGTGGGCAAAAGTACCATTGTCGAGGAATTCGGCCGCACTCAGTACAAGTCATATATTCTCATCGATTTCGCGCGTTTGCCGCGTGACGTTCGCGACATCTTCGAAAACCAGCGTGATGACTTTGACACATTTTTCATGCTGTTGTCTGCGTATTACCGCACAAGACTGTATGAGCGTGAATCGTTGATTATTTTCGACGAGGTACAGCGGTATCCGGCGGCGAGGGAGCTCGTCAAATATCTGGTTGCGGATGGCCGATATGACTATGTGGAAACTGGTTCGCTGATCTCCATCAAGAGGAATGTGGCGAATATCGTCATTCCCTCCGAGGAACGGAAAATGGATATGGGGCCGCTCGATTTTGAGGAGTTCTGCTGGGCTATGGGGGAGGAGCTGCTTGCTGAAACGATTCGTAAATCGTTCGAGCGTCTGGTCCCGTTGCCCGATGCTCTGCATAAACGGGGGATGAGGCTGTGGCGCGAATATCTGCTGGTGGGCGGTATGCCGCAGGCGGTTGCCGATTATGTCGAGCAGCGCGATTTTGGCGAGGTGGATTTGATCAAGCGTGGCATCCTGCAGCTGTACAGTGATGATATCGGCAAGTTCGCCAATGGCGATGCCGGCCGTGTGCGGGGCATTTTCGCTCAGATTCCAGGGCAGCTGTCCAAGCATGAGAAACGATTCACTCTGGCATCGGTCGACAAGAATGCTCGATCTCGTGAATACGATTCGGCGTTCTTCTGGTTGGAAGACGCCCGCTTGGTGAATCTGTGCCGTAATTCGACTGACCCTTTGGTGGGGCTGGGATTGTACGAAGATAACGATTCATTCAAATGCTATATGGCGGATACCGGTTTGCTGGTGTCGCAGGCGTTTGCCGATCGAGAGACAACGCCGGATGATGTGTACCGGGATATTCTGTTCGATAAGCTTTCGCTCAACGAAGGAATGCTGGTGGAGAATGCGGTCGCTCAGCAATTCCGGGCGAATGGACGCAAACTGTATTTCTTCTCGCGCTCGGATAGAACGGATGCCTCGAAAACCATGGAGATAGACTTCCTCATCGTTCGGGAATACGATAATGCCGCGATGAAGCCTCGCATCAGCCCTATCGAAGTGAAATCCACGAAACGATACGGTGTATCTTCTCTCGAAAAATTTCGTAAAACATATGCCCAACGATTAGGCAAGGAATACGTTCTGCATCCCCGCCAGCTTGAAGTGGATGGAGAACGCATCAAGTTGCCGCTGTATATGGCCCACTGTCTGTGATTTGTGCTGATTGATGCATGTTTGGGCTGCAAGGTTCAGGCAGTCGAAGAGTGTCCGTTCCGCATAGGACATCCGTGAATATGGCTGGGCTCACACTGGCTCGACTGCAGGGAAAGGAGTTGGCATGGGATATTCCAGCGGTCAGGTGTCGCGAAAGACTGGGCTGTCCGAACATACGTTGCGCTACTATGACGGCCAAGGTCTTTTGCCCGGTATCGCTTGAACTGATTCCGGACGGAGATGCTTCGATGACGGCGATCTTGAATTGCTTGATCTCATTGAATGTCTGAAATCCACGGGCATGAGTCTCGCAGAGATCAAGGATTTTGTTGATATGACTAAGCAAGGTGATGCCACGCTCGAATCACGACTTGCTGTTTTTCGCAATCAGCGACATGTGGTGAAACGTCAAATCGCCGAATTGCGACGCCGGTACATCAAACTTGACGTGGCCATTACATCCGGTGCCTCTTGCACCTCGTCGATGAAAATCAATATCCCTTATGGGAGTAGCATTTTCTGCCTTGTATGTGCAGAATGCCGCATTTCAAAATGGGGTTTTGGCGCAAAATACCGCATCTCAAAGTAGGGTTTGGTGCAAGATGTCGTGCAAATGGTGAATCGGGCGTGTTTGTAGGGGCGGCTGGATGACTGTGCGGCTGGACTGTTGTCGGCCGCATGCTTATGCGGCCACAAGTCGTGCGGGCTGTTCGCAAACTATGCGCGGTCGGCCGGCATTCGCCTGCGCTTGAGGTGTTCGATAAGCAGCTCACACTTTTTGACATCCTCGGCGGTCGAGGCCGGTAGGTCGTCGGAGGAGGTGTCGATGATGCGCTGCAGGTAGCCGTGTAGGGTTTGTAGCTCGGTTTCATTGAGACAGTCCAGCATGGAGGAGGTCTGGTCGGGCGCTTTGCCCAGCAGATCGGCGGCCTTTCGGCCCTGGTTGGTGAGGCTGACCATCATGACGCGGCTGTCCCGCCTGGATGGACGGCGACTGATGTGGCCGCTGGCCTCCAGTTTCTTCAACAGTTCGGCCATGGCCTGGCGGCTCATGCCGAACATCGCGGCCAAGTCCTTCTGGCTGGTCTGGTCGGATTCCCTGAGCGTGGCCAAGACGCGGCCTTGGCCACGGCGTGGGTCGAAAGCATGTTCGCCGCGCGGCGATTTGGCGCCGGGGGAGACGAGCCGTCTGTGTATCGCGCGATACGCCATGATGCGGCCAATGCTGATGAAACTGCTGAGAACATCGTTCTTGATATCGCCGTCGGCGGTGTTGTGGCTTGTGCCGTTCTCCGCCGATTGACTCGTGGCCATTACGTCGTCGACCGCGTCGTTTCCGGTTACGGCGGCGTTGTTGCTGGTGCTGCTCATGTTCGGAATCCTTACGTCAGTGCTGCATGTTGTCGCCGGTGGATTCGCCGCGATAGCGCATCATCATCGAGCGCTGCATCTCCTGCGCGTTCGGCGGGGTCCAGGTCAGCGCGTTCGCGCCGGCCACGATGGTTTCGGCCATGGACTCGTCGGTCGAACCGCCGCTGGCGAGCAGCGGGATGGAGGGGTGACGCTGCCTGATCTGCTGGACCACGTCAGGCGTCCTGCGGCCGGCCGCCACGTTGATGATGGAGGCGCCGGCCTCGATTTTCTCGTCCAATTCGTCATCGCAGGTCAGGACCGTGGCGATGACCGGGGTGTTCGTGATGCGCGCCACGTCGTACACCGTGGAGGGCGGCGCTGGCGCGTTGAGCACCACGCCCGCCGCGCCCTGCATTTCGGCCATCATGGCGAGTTGGATGACGCGCGGGCCGGTGGTGGTGCCACCGCCCACGCCGACGAACAGCGGGGCCTGGGCCACGGTGAGTAGGGCCTGGGTGATGACTGGTTCGCCGGTGAACGGATATACGGCGAGAATGGCGTCGGCATTGGTGTTGCGGATGATGGCCGCGTCCGTGGTGAACGCGAACGAGTGGAGTTGGCGGCCTTGGACGGTGATGCCGGAAGTGCAGCTGATGATGTCGGGAACACGGGCCGCGGAGGAGCTGATGCGGTTTTCGATGGGGCTCGGTCCGTCTACTTGACGGGATTCCGGGTCGTATTCGGTGAGGTCGTTGCTCATGTCATGTGTGATGTTCATGCCGGTCTCCTTTAATAAGGAAGCGAGCGAAGCGTCGCTGGTCGTGTGTCTTTTTCATCCTCTTCAGTAATTATGTCAAGTACCTGACAGATATGAGTATACGACTCCATCAAAGATTGTCAAGTACCTTACGTATTGCTGTTGTGTCGCATTTTTCGACAATGCCAACATGCGTATGTTGTTTGATGCGGATCTGAGTGTGGAACGGCTGATTCCCGCACTGTCGATCGAGTCCGGAACTAGGATCGCTCCCGAGGATACGCTCGTCATTTTCGATGAGGTACAGGAGGTGCCGAGGGCGATGACTTCGCTGAAGATGTTCAATGAAGCTGCCCCGGAGTATGACGTCTTGGCCACTGGATCGGCGCTTGGCATCGCCATGCATCCTGGGTTTTCATTCCCGGTTGGCAAGGTCAGTAGACTCAAGCTGTATCCTATGTCTTTTGTTGAATTCCTGTATGCGTGCAAACAGTATGCCTTGGCCGAAATGCTTGAGTCCAAGGATTTTCCGCTAATTAACGTAATGCATGACAGGGTCATGACTTGGCTGCGGTATTTCATGTATACAGGAGGCATGCCGGAGATCGTTGAAGCGTTCGCCGGTACTCTGCCGAATCCTGACTTCACGGCGGTTCGTAAATTGCAGAATAGTCTGGTCTCCGATTATCGTGACGATTTCTCCAAACATGTTGATATGCGTGATAGTCCCGCCGTCACCACGCTTCGTCTCAATCAGGTATGGGATTCAATTCCTTCCCAGTTGGCGAAAGAGAACAAGAAGTTCGTATACGGCGTGGTGCGAGCTGGTGGACGTGGCAAGGATTTTGAGAGTGCCATACAGTGGCTTGTCGATGCGTCGTTGGCGTTGCGCGCATCCGCCATCGCGCAAGCGGGAACGATCGCATTTCCGGTCACGAGGATTCCGCTGGTTCCGCCTCCGGGGATCGGCCGGTTGGATGAGGCCGAGCCGGCGAACGATCAGGGCCAAAGGTAAAGAAATTCGGTATTCTTGCAAGGCTTTTTGGGTTATCCCGCGGGCATGGGTAGACTGGCATGCGGTAGGAGAGATACTCGCTGAAAGGTGCATGCCAGCTCATGGGAACGGGTGACCAGCCGGAAAAGACCAACAACTAAACCAGCGATTGCTGTCGGCTGGCCGGTAATAGCCGTAACTGCAGCGGACGTTCCCTGCTGCAGGTGACACGCATCGCCGGAGGGCAGCTGCAAGTCCAGGTACCGGTCCGCGGCCACCCCAGTCAGCCGCGCTGACAACCCCCGGCGTCATACGCGATGTGCACGTCGTGCACTGCTACGTGCCGTCCGCCGGGCTACCCGTCCAGCGAAAGCGTAACCGGGCAGCCAGCCAGTATCGATACATGTCATAACGTAAGGAAGTAGCCCATGCCATCACACGCACGCACGGTCACCAGGAAAACCCATCGCGTTCGCAACGCGCTGCTCGTCGTGCTGCTGTTGCTGGTCGTGTGCGCCGCGGCGGCCGGCTTCAGCGGATTCAAACTGTACAAGTCGGCGATGAGCGCCAAAACGCACCTCAACAATGTCGTCAACGCGGCCAAGGTCATCAAGGACGGTTCCACCGACTACATGGTCAAGGCGCTGTCCGACGTGAGCTACATCCAGAAGGAGGCGGCCGCCGCCAAGCAGGATGTCAGCGGCGGTCTGTGGACGCTGGCGGAGAAGATGCCCGTGGTCGGTGGTGACGTGAAGACGGCGCGCACCGCCATCGGTACCATCGATGACTTCGCGCAGACCACGCTGCCCCAACTGGGCAAGGTCGTCACCACACTGACCGGTGCCAGCCTCTCCAGTGGCGATGGGCAGCTCAACATGGAGCCGATCATCGCCGCGGCGCAGCAGCTTGCCACGGTCGACCAGTCCGTGCAATCACAGGCCAGGACGATCCAGGATCTTCCCGACGCCAAACTCGGCGTGGTGAACAACGCGCTGCAGAACGGCAAGACGCAGATGGCCGCCCTGGCGCAGGTGACCGAAAACCTGAGCGGCATGCTCAACATGCTGCCGAACTTCCTCGGTGCGAACGGCGCCCGCAACTACGTGCTGCTGGCCCAGACGAATTCCGAGATCCGCGGAACCGGCGGCCTGATCGGTTCGGCCGGTTCCTTCAGCGCGGACAACGGCAAGATCGCGGTGGGGGAGTTCCACGCGGATGCCGAGTTCCCCTCCAACGCCGCGTTGGATGACGTCAACCAAGACGGTGACGGCACGCTGTACAGCGGACTGTACTTCGGTCAAGTCATCCATAATCTTTCGTCCACGCCGGACTTCCCGCGCGTCGCGTCCATGGCCCAGAAGTTCTGGCAGGCGGCTCCGTTCGGCGGATCGTCCGACGGCGTGATGTCGCTCGACCCCGTCGCGCTGCAGGCGATGATCGGCGCCACCGGCGACGTGACCCTGTCCGACGGGCGCGTGCTCAACGGGTCGAACACCGCCGAATTCCTGCTCAACGGTGCCTACAAGGAACTGACGCCCTCCGCTCAGGACCAGTACTTCAGCGAGACCGCCGCCCAGGCGGTCGCCCACCTGTTCAGCGACATGAACACGCAGAAGCTCATGACCGTCGCCAAGACGATGCTCCGGATGGCCGAGCAGCGGCACCTGTACTTCTGGTCGTTCCACGAGGAGGATCAGGCGGTGCTGCGCAGTGCCGGCGTCACCGGCGAGATCACCAACGACGCGAAGAACCCGGTGACCGGCGTCTACTTCAACGAGATGCAGGCCTCGAAGATGGACTGGTACATCCAGCGCAAGTCGACGGTGAAGAGGACCGGCGACAACACCTACCACGTTACGTATTCGTTCACCAACACCCTGCAGCCGGGCGAGGCCGGATCCCTGCCGGAATACATCACGGCGAACGCCAAGGGAGGCGTGGCGGTGAACCGCGTGGTCATCTACACGCCGGCCGGAGGCGAGGTCAGCAACGTGTCGGCGTCGAACGGCAGTTCCTTCGCACAGGGGCAGGCCAAGGACCATATGACCTACATGGACGACATCTCCCTGGCTCCTCAGGACACGGTGACCATCGAATACGACGTGACCACCGCGGCCGGCTCGGCCGACCTCAAATTGGATCAGACGCCGACCATCGGCGACCCCGCGATCACGTACGAGTATTGATCGGTATTGATCTGTGGGTGTGATCTTGGGATTGTGTGCCCTTATGAAAGCGCGCCGCCGACTCCTCTCGGAACCGGTGACGTGCTTCCGGACGACGATGTCCATTACGATCACGGCAGATCGATAGCCGACAATATCGTCACGCTGGTTCAGCTAGTTCGAATTGCAGGTGGCGGACGGTGCCCAAGATGAAAGATTCTCGTCCGTCGTTCGGCCGCCGTCGTTGGCCGTGATGATACTGGAGACCATGAAGCTCAGTCGGCGGCAGCCAAGGGCGAAGTCGAGAAAGAGGTGACGGCGTGACACTTGAACAGAGGTCAGATAGCGCGGCGGCGGAGCAGTGCCGAGCATGACCAACAATCAACGGCCGCAGGCGATTGAGGTGCGCGGTGCGCGCGTGCATAACCTCAAGAACATCGACATTGACATTCCGCTGGGTGAACTGGTGGGCGTGGCCGGCGTCTCCGGTTCGGGCAAAAGCTCTCTGGCGCTCGGTGTGCTGTATGCGGAAGGTTCGCGGCGCTACTTGGAAGCGCTGTCCACGTACACGCGCCGTCGACTGACCCAGGCCAGCCGCGCCCAGGTGGACGAAGTGCTGCACGTGCCGGCCGCGCTGGCCCTGCACCAGCGGCCCACGGTGCCCGGCATCCGCTCGACGTTCGGCACGATGACCGAATTGCTCAACAGCCTGCGACTCCTGTTCTCCCGCGTCGCCTCGCACGTGTGCTCGCATTGCGGGGCGCGCAACGAGCCCACGCTGAACGTGGCGGCCGGACTGCCCATTACTTGCGTCAGCTGTGGCAAGGAATTCCATGCGCCCGGTGCTGAATCGCTCGCCTTCAACTCGGCCGGCGCCTGCCCGACCTGCTCCGGCACCGGCATCGTGCGCGAAGTAAACCGCGCGGCCCTGGTCCCGGACGAGTCGAAAAGCATCGACGACGGCGCTGTGCTGCCATGGGGCTCGCTCATGTGGGACCTCATGAAACAGGTGTGCGGTGCGATGGGCGTGCGCACCAACGTGCCGTTCAGCGAGCTCACGCCCGAAGAACGCGACATCGTATTCAACGGGCCAGCCGTCAAAAAGCACATCCTCTACAAGCCGAAGAAAGGCGACGATTTCGCCGAACTCGACTTCACCTACTTCAACGCCGTGTACACGGTGGAGAATGCGCTCGCCAAAGCCAAGGACGAGAAGGGCCTGAAGCGTGTGGCCCGGTTCCTCAAGGAGGGGCCGTGCGCCGACTGCAGCGGCACCCGACTGAGCGCCGTCGCCCGGGCTCCGCACGTGCGCGGGCTGAACTTGGCCGAAGCCGGCGCGATGACCTTGGACGCGGCGGCGGATTGGGTGCGCGGAGTGCCGGAATCCCTGCGCCCCGACATGCGGCCGATGGCCACCAACATCTGCGAATCGTTCCTAGACGTGGCCCGACGACTGCTGGATCTGGGTCTCGGCTATCTGGCGCTTGATCGCGCCGGCGCCACACTGTCGACCGGAGAACGCCAACGTGTGCAGCTCGCCCGGGCCGTGCGCAACCGCACCACCGGCGTGCTGTATGTGCTCGACGAGCCATCCATCGGTCTGCATCCCTCGAACGTGGACGGGCTGCTCGGCGTGATGTATGACTTGGTGGCGGACGGCAATTCCGTGGTGGTCGTGGACCATGACGTGCGTGTGCTCAAGGCGTGTGACCATCTCATTGAAATGGGGCTGGTCGCCGGTGCCGAAGGTGGGCATGTGATCGCGCAAGGCACGGTCGGCGAGGTGGCGGCGAATCCCAGTAGTTGCATTGCGCCGTTCCTATCTGATCAGGTGAGCGCGCGTATACGTGAGCGTGTGGCTGAATCACAGGTGTTCAGCCTTGGCCACATCCGCATGACAACCAGCCAGCTGCATACAGTCAAGCCGCTGGACGTTGATATCCCGCGCGGCCGGCTCGTGGCGGTGACCGGCGTCTCCGGCTCAGGCAAGACCACGGTGGTGCTTGAATCGCTGATTCCCGCGCTCAAAGCGCAGGCAGCGGGGGAGCGGTTGCCGGAACACGTGCTCGAGCTTAAAGCCGAGGGCATCAATCGCGCGAATCTCATCGACGCCACGCCGATTGGCGCAAATGTGCGTTCCACCGTGGCCACCTATGCCGATATTCACGACGAATTGCGCCGCGCCTTCGCCCGCACGGACGACGCCAAGGCGGGCAGCTGGAAGGCTGGCGATTTCTCGTACAACACCGGCAGACTGCGTTGCCCCACGTGCGACGGCACCGGTTCGATCTCGCTCGATGTGCAGTTCCTGCCGGACGTGACCATCGAATGCCCGGATTGTGGAGGCTCCCGCTATGCGTCCGAAGCCGACGCGATTCGGCGTGCGGTTAAAGCGGCTAAGGGCAAAGCGGCGAAGATGAAGGTCCCGGATAAGCGCAAAGCTGCCAAGGAAAAATTGAGTGAGGCGACGGATCAGGGTGGCGGCAGCATTTCCCTGAGCCTGCCTCAACTCATGGCAATGAGCGTGGACCAGGCGCTGGCCGTGACCAGCGACCTCAAGAAGGTTCACGCACGTCTGACTACCCTGCACGACTTGGGCCTCGGCTACTTGACGCTCGGCGAACCGACGCCGGCGCTTTCGGGCGGCGAAGCCCAGCGGCTGAAACTCGCCAGCGAAATGGGCAAGGCCCAATCGGACGCGGTATTCGTGTTCGATGAGCCGACCATCGGTCTGCACCCGTTCGACGTGCGCGTGCTGCTGGGCGTGTTCGACCGGCTTGTGGCGAGCGGCGCAACAGTCGTGGTCATCGAACATGACCTTGACGTGATCGCCAATGCGGACTGGATCATCGACATGGGTCCGGGCGGTGGCGAAAGCGGCGGACGCATCGTCGCCACCGGAACGCCGGAACAAATCGCGGCCAATCCGAACAGCATCACCGGGCGGTATCTGCGCTGACTCGTATGGCGGTCACGCACCTTTGCATAGGACCCTGCGCGAGTAGGATAGCCGTCCATGGTGCAGATTCATGGCATTAGACGCGCAAGCGCGGACGCGAAATATCGGCAGATGACCGGGCAGCCGGTCAAGCCGCTGATTCTCAAACTGTGCTTGCCGGCCGTCATCTCCAACTTGGTGACCACCGCCTACAATCTCACGGACACGTTCTTTATTGGTCAGCTCGGCACCGCGCAGTCCGGTGCTATCGGCATCGCGTTCTCCATCATGACCGTGATGCAGGCGCTCGGCTTCTTCTTCGGCAACGGCGCGGGCAACTCGATGAGTCGCGAACTCGGCAAACAGAACAATGATCGCGCCTCCCGACTACTGGCCGTGGGCTTTGCGGGCGCGGTGATCTCCGGTTTAGTGATTGCCGCAATCGGGCTGCTGACCCTGCGGCCACTTGTCGTCATGCTGGGCTCGACCTCGACGATTGCCCCATACGCCGTGCAATATCTGACGCCGTTGCTGGTCGCCGCACCCTGCGTGTGCGGTTCGTTCGCACTCAACGGACTGCTGCGATACCAAGGGCAATCGACGTTCGGCATGATCGGGCTGGTTTCGGGCGCATTGCTGAATTTCCTGCTTGCACCATTGTTCATTTTCGTGGCCGGTCTGGGGATTTTCGGTGCCGGCCTCGCCACCGCCATCTGCCAGACGGTGAGCTTTACGATTCTGACCACGATGAGCCGCAAATTCGGCGTGATGAAACTGTCCCTGCGCAATTGCAAGCCGGATGTGCTGCTCATGCGCGAAGTGGCTGGCGGCGGCCTGCCTTCGCTGATCCGCCAAGGCGCCGGCTCGATTTCCGTGACTTGCGTGAACATCGCCGCCAACCCGTTCGGCGACGCGGCCATCGCCGGCATGGCCATCGTGATGCGCATCATGTTGGGCGCCAATTCGGTGATCGTGGGTCTCGGCCAAGGCTTTCAGCCGGTGTGCGGCTACAACTACGGTGCCGGCCTGTTCGCGCGAGTCAAAGAGGGATATTGGTTCTGCGTGCGGCTCGCCACCTGCGTGCTCGTGGCGTTGGCAGCGCTGCTGTGGATTTTCGCGCCGCAACTGGTCGAGATCTTCCGTTCCGACCCGGCCGTGGTGGCGGTGGGCGTGGCAGCGCTGCATATTCAATGCTGCACGGTGATTCTCAACGGCTTCAACATGATGGGCAATATGATGACCCAGACCATGGGCCGCACCGGCATCGCCTCGTTCCTGGCCTTGTGCAGGCAAGGCCTGTTCCTGGTGCCAATCGTGCTGATTCTGCCGATGATGTTCGGCGTGCTCGGTGTGGAAATGGCCCAATCGGTGTCCGACGTGCTGGCATTCGTGGTCACCATCCCGTTCATGCGGCGAATCCTGCACGAATTGCGGTAGATGTCATCAAGATTTTCGACTTCCAGACCAGGTGGACCGAGCATATCTCGCTGAATCTCTGTAGTTTTTCCTTACCGTTGCGTTCATTAGGTCGATTATGCGTTCATTAGGTCGGTGCCCTGCTTAGCATGAGATAATGAGCATTGGAATGAAGCCATTCTTGAAGGCAGTGTTCATCACAAGTGACCTAATGAACGCATAATCGACCTAATAAATGAATGGCGGATGGCTAATACGGAGCCTGAATGCAGAATATGAAACGTATGAAAGCCAGCCAGGCACACAAGTGGCCTGTGCCGGAGCGCATCGAATCGCTGTACCGCACCATGGCTGACGCACTCGGCCCGACCGGATGGTGGCCGGCGGAGACCACGTTCGAGATTATGGTGGGCGCGGTGCTGACGCAGAATACGGCGTGGAGCAATGTGGATCGTTCGCTTGCGGCGTTGAAAGCGGAGGATGTGCTCGAACCCCATGCGTTGGTGGCCATGGAGCCGGAGCGTTTGCAGGAACTGATTCGACCGTCAGGCTTTTATGTCAACAAATCCAAGACCGTACAGTCGCTGAGTCGGTGGTATGTGGAGCGTTGCGGGGCCGCGCCCGAGGGTGCCGCGGCTATTTCCGATGCCGAATTACGGGCCGAGTTGCTTGGATTATTTGGTATTGGCGGCGAGACGGCCGACGATCTGATGCTGTACGTGTTCTCGCGCCGCACATTCGTGGCCGATACCTACGCGCGGCGGCTGTTCGCCTTCCTCGGATTCGACGTGCCGGGCGGCTATCCGGCATTCCACAAGGCCTATTCGCCCGTGGTGCTGAGCACGAGCCTCAGCGTTGGGGATTTGCAGGAGTTCCATGGGCTTATCGACGAGTTCGGCAAGGCATACCGCGATGACGCGGCAAAAAGTGAGTCGTTCTTGGGTGTAAGCCTCACACAAAATGGTGCTCAATAAGAAAAGTGTGAGGCTCGCACAGCGCCAATCGCACATCCAAATCCTGGGAACGGCGGTCCGATGCCATTCCGTCGAATGTGCGATTGATTGGTATTGTGCGTTTGCCTCACACTTTTCTTATTGAGAATGATTCGCTGCGATATGCCGCTTACTTGACAACCTTAAAACCGCCGGTCCATGGGGTCTGATTGGTGACGCCTTCAGCCGCTGCTGCGGCCTTGTCCGGGTTGCGGTCGATTACCTGCACGGTGGCGCCAGCCTTGACGGTGATGCCTGTGACGCCGGCAATCCGCTCTCCACCGAGCAGATCGACGACCCCTATCGCCGCGGCATCATCGCCGTGCATGACGCCGAGATTGCCGCCGAACTTGACTGGCTGCGCTCGATGCTGGGTGTCGAAAACGAGTCTGTGACAGAATAGTTCGACCGACACAATCGCCAAAACGCCGAACAGGAGCCAATGATGACCGAAGACAAGCCGATCGCCAAGCCGATTATCGATGATGCGACGCGCGAGAAAATGGCGCTTATGTTCTCTGGCGAGGTCTACCTGCCGGATGATGTGGACGGCTTTTTTGATCTGCAGGCCGCCCAGCGTGATCTCCAGCTCGAACTCAACGCCACGCCGCTGACCAACCCGAAGCGCCGTACCGAACTCATGCAGGCGTTCTTCGGCGCGGCGGGGGAGGGTCTGTACCTCGAATGCCCGGTGTATGCGAACTGGGGCTGCAATACTTATTGGGGCGAGCGCTGTTACGCCAACTTCAACCTGACGCTGGTGGACGATGGTGAGATCTTCATCGGATCCCACACCATGATCGGCCCCAACGTCACGCTTGTAGCCACCGGCCATCCCGTGCGTCCGGACCTGCGCTATCAGGGTGCCCAGTATTCGTTGCCAGTCCACATCGGCGAGAACGTCTGGATCGGCGCGAATGTCACCGTGCTGCCCGGGGTCACCATCGGGGACAACGCGGTCATTGGCGCCAACTCGCTGGTCACCAAGGACATCCCCGCCAACACGGTCGCCTATGGCAGCCCGTGCAAGGTAATTCGCGAAATCAACGAACGCGACGACGTCTACTACTGGCGCGACCGCCAATTCAGTGAGCGTTTTAAGCTCAAAGAGCAGTAGCGCGAAAGCTCACTCCCACACGTCGAGCTTGCGATTTTTGTAGAAATACTCGCGGTCCTTGTCGCCGATTTCACGCACGACCTCGCAGGGCGCGCCGTAGGTGACGGAGTTGGCGGGGATGGAATGTGTCACGACCGAACCGGCGCCAATCACGCAATTGTCGCCGATGGTCACTCCCGGCAGAATCGACACGTTCGCGCCGACCCACACGTTGCGCCCGCTGATCACCGGAATGCAATACGTGTAATGGTGCTCGCGCAGCACCGGCAACACGGGGTGGCCGGCGGCTCATTAGCACGGGGAACGGTTGAACGAGAAGTGGATTGGCATGTGGTGGTATCGAACATACTGATGCGTGTGCCGCCGAGCCTGTCCAGATGGCTGCCTATATGAACCAGTGACAGAAAAGCACGGGAACGCGAGCGAGAGGAGTGTGCATGGGGCAGTTCGGTGTCATGATTGGCCAGTTGGTCGGATTCCTGATCATGCTGATGGTCGGATACGGATGTGTAAGGCTCCGGTTCTATGGTCAGACGGCGCTGGACGGCATGTGTTCGCTGCTGCTCAACGTGCTCATCCCTGTGCTCGTGTTCTCGAACGCCGTCGACGGCGCGGACCGCGCGCAGCTCGCCGCCAACTGGGGCGTGATGCTGCTGACCGCCGTGATGTACGCGCTGCTCATCCTGGTGTTCTGGCTGGTCGCCAAACTGTTGCGGCTCAAAGGTTCGCGTAGCCATGTATTTCAGGCGTCGCTTATTTTCGGCAACGCCGGATTCATCGGCATTCCGTTGATTATGGCACTTTGGCCGCAGAACGGCGCGATTTACGTGGCGCTGATGTCGATCATCGACCAGACGCTGCTCTGGACGTACGGCGTATGGCTGTGCGAGCCGGTCGTCGAAGCGACTGACGGCAACGCGATTGGCGCGCGAGGTGCGGTCGCGAACGGTTCGGTGAACGGCGCCGGTTCGGTGGGGGAGGCTGGTTCGGCGAGCAATGCTGGTTCGGCGAGCAATGCCGCAAACGGTGGTTCTCCGGCCGTCGTCCGCCCCTCGCTAGGTACCCGCGTCCTCGGCCTGCTTAAACGATTCGTCAATCCCGCCTTCATTGGCGTGATGCTCGCCCTGATTCTGATTCTGCTTGGCGTCAAGGTACCGGACATCATCCTGAAGCCGCTGCACACCATCGGCAATATGGCCACACCGATGTCGCTAATCTACTTGGGCGGCCTGTTCGCACTGACCAAGTGGTGGGGCGTCCTCAAACGCTACGAACTCTATGCTGGCCTAGTCGCCAAGATGATCGCATTCCCGCTCGCCTTCTACGCGCTACTGACCGCGCTGACCGGCGCATCGCCGCAACTGTCGATCACCCATGACATGGTGCTGATGATCACGGTCATCGCCGGACTGCCGACCATGACCACCATCGCCATGTTCACCGGTCGCAAGAACAACATGCCCGAGTATGCGGTCGGCTTCGTGCTCGTAAGCACGCTGTTCTCGCTGGCCTCCCTGACGATTGTGTCGGCGGTCGTGTTCTGAATTGTCCCCTTCGACGAAAAGAATGCCGGGGGCCTCCGGCGCTTGGAATCTCATTCATAAATAAATGCTGGCTATTCTTTTTACCATGAATCAGGAACCATTTTCTGTTGTTCTGGCCGAAAGATAATCTCAAGGGTTTCGGTCGCCACGAAGACAGCATTATCAACGGTCGCGGCGAGAATCCGGCCGTCATCAAGCGCGACTACGAACTCATGAAATGGGTCAACGCGAACTCCTTCCGTACCTCGCACTACCCGTATAGCGAAGAGAACCTCAGGATGGCTGACCGCGAGGGCTTCCTGGTCATCGATGAATGTGCGGCCGTGGGCTTTATGTCCAGCCTAAAGAACCTCGTGAAACGAATTTCACGAGGTTCTTTCTAGTTACGCTGAATGACTCCCATTAGATTCCCACAAGAGAAGAGCAATGGCGAAATCCCAACGTTGCTAAGCTCTCAAACTCAGATGTGGAAGTAGAGCTCGTACTCGAGCGGGGTCGGGGCCAGGCGAGCCTGGTCGATCTCGTCGCGCTTGAGGCCAATCCAGGTCTCGATCAGGTCGTCGGTGAACACGTCGCCGGCGGTGAGGAAGTCGTGGTCCTCTTCCAGGGCGTCCATAGCCTCGGCCAGGGAGCTTGGCACCTGCTTGATGCCAGCGTGCTCTTCCGGCGGCAGCTCGTAGAGGTCCTTGTCGACCGGCTCCGGAGGCTCGATGTGGTTCAGGATGCCGTCCAGGCCAGCCATCAGCTGAGCGGAGAAGGCCAGGAACGGGTTGCAGGACGGATCCGGAGCGCGGAACTCGATGCGCTTGGCAGCCGGGGAGGTGCCGGCCAGCGGAATACGGATGGCGGCAGAACGGTTACGAGCGGAGTACACCAGGTTGACCGGAGCCTCGAAGCCCGGGACCAGACGGTGGTAGGAGTTCAGGGACGGGTTGGTGAAGGCCAGCACGGAGGAGGAGTGCTTGATCAGACCGCCGATGTACCAGCGAGCCAGATCGGACAGACCAGCGTAGCCCTTCTCGTCGTAGAACAGCGGCTTGCCGTCCTTCCACAGGGACTGGTGGCAGTGCATACCAGTGCCGTTGTCGTCGGCGATCGGCTTCGGCATGAAGGTCGCAGCCTTGCCGGCCAGAGCGGCGGTCTCGTGGACGACGTACTTGTACTTCATCAGGTCATCGCCTGCGTGCTGCAGGGTGTTGAAGCGGTAGTTGATCTCCTGCTGGCCAGCGCCGGCGACCTCGTGGTGGGAACGCTCGAGGATCAGACCGACCTTCTGCAGGTTGGCGACCATATCGTCGCGCAGATCCTGGGTGTGGTCAATCGGCGGAACCGGGAAGTAGCCCTTCTTGACGCGATTCTTGAAACCGATGTTCGGGGTGCCGTCTTCCTCAACGTCAACGCCGGAGTTCCACGGAGCTTCGATGGAGTCGACCTCGTAGAAGGAGCGCTGCATGGAGTTCTCGAAACGCACCTTGTCGAAGATGAAGAACTCGGCCTCAGGAGCGAAGGATGCGGTGTCGGCGATGCCGGTGGACTTCAGGTAGGCCTCGGCCTTGCCGGCGACCTGACGCGGGTCGCGGGAGTATGGCTCGTCGGTCAGCGGGTCGACGATGGAGAAGGCCACGTCAAGGGTCTTGTGCTTGCGGAACGGGTCAACGAAAGAGGTCTCAACGTCCGGGACCAGCTTCATGTCGGACTCGTTGATGGCCTGGAAGCCCTGAACGGAGGAACCATCGAACGGCATGCCGTCGGTGAAAGCGTCCTTCAGGAATTCGCTAGCCGGCACGGTGAAGTGCTGCTGAACGCCGATAAGATCGGTGAAACGGACGGAGACATACTCGATGCCTTCCTTGTTGATAAGGGCCTCGACGTCTTCCTTGGACTTGAGTTCGGTCACGGGACCGCTCCTTTCGTATGAGATATAACGGTATCCATCGTAAAATAGCGCGTTTCGCCGGCTCGAAACTTGGGTTACGAGAATGTTTCGTGACTGTGGCCGACAATCGCGCAGGCGCGTTATTTCAACGAAACATCATTACAGAATGGAAACGGAGACTATCGGGGGAGTAGGTAGAGATGTCCGCAACGTGGACAGTGGGTATTGACAGGTGACGTAGGTGGATGTAAGTGGACGCGATTATGAGACATATGACGAAGCCCCGGAACCGATTGAACGGATTCCGGGGCTTCTGTGCGATTTGGTTGTGCGCTGCCGATCAGCGACCGCGCATCGCGCGGCGGGAGATCTTCTGCGGGTGGTTCGGATCCATGCCCTTGGGGATGGCATAGCCCTTCTTGGCCTGCAGCGTGCGAAGACGATCGTTCAGCGTTTCCATCTCGGCCTTGGTCAGCAGGAAGCGACGGCGCGGATGAATCTTGGCGATCAGTGCGTTCTTGTGGTGCGTGGGCTCATAGCTCTTGGACTTGATCACCGTGCTACGCAGCTTGGCCAGCGGCACCTGCTTGGGGCCGTGGCCCACGGCGATGCGGTACACCGGAATGGAGGAGCCGGCGGTGACGCCCTTGATATCGCGTTCCTGACGATCCATCGCCTTCATGACGTGACCGTATTCGCCTTCGCCGATCAGGTAGATGCCGTTCATCGAAGTGCCGCGCCAGATGGCATCCTTGGTCTTCGGGTCGATCCACGCCGGTTCCTGCGGGAAGTCAAAGCCGGCTTTCTGCATGTTGCTCAGCACGCCGATGGCGGCACCAGGCTTGCCATCAATCTGCTTGTAGCCGACTGCATCCGCGCGGCGGGTGAGCATCATGGTGGCCAGCAGAATGCCGAGCATGATGGCGGTGATCATGGTGAAGATCCAGATCAGCCAGGTCCACTTGACAATCAGACCGATGATGATCGTCACGACTACAGGCAGCAGGAAAGCACCGGCCTCAAGCCACGGCAGGGCCTTGTCTTCCTTAGCCGTGTACTTGTAGATCTGGATGATCTGCTTGATTGTGCTCTGCTTCTTCGGCTTCGCGTCCTTCTCCGCCATCACTTCTTCCTTTGTTGGGACGAAACACACTGGGCAATATCTTATCAGGTGCGCTGGTCCGAACTGGCTTGTGCTGGTTGGTCTCAGCGTGTGTGCAATGGTCGTCCGTCGGCCTTGAGTAGCGCCTCGCCGAACGTTTCACTGAATGTGGGATGCGGGTGAACGAGGCGGGCTGCGTCGGCGAGCGGCACATGGTTGCCGACCAGCTGTTCGGCTTCGGCGATGATGTCGGAGGCCATCGGGGAGACCATGTGCACGCCGAGCACGCGCGGGGTGTCCGGGTTGGCCGCGCCGCAGCCGGAGACGATGGTCAATGAGCCGGCCGTGCCGCTCATCAGCATGCGCGCGTTCGCCAGCATCGGATAGTTGGTCTCCTTGATTTCAATGAGATCCTCCCTCGCCTGCGCCTGTTCGACGGTGAGCCCGACCGACGCCGCTTCGGGGAAGGAGAACACGATCTGCGGCACGGTGGCTTCGTCCACCGGCTTGGGATTGAGTCCGGCGATGGTCTCCGCGATGACGATGCCTTGCTCAAAAGCACGATGCGCCAGCGCGTGACCGGCCGTCACGTCGCCTACCGCCCATACGCCCGGTTTGTCGGTGCGACCGTACGCATCCGTGGCGACATGTCCGTGGTCGTCGATCGTCACGCCCCATGCTGGGTCGGTGATCGGGTCACGCCCGATGGCGACAAGGGCGATTTCGCCCCAGACGTTCTGTTCGCCATCCTGGCCTTCGCGCGTGTAGTGCACGGTGGCGCCAAGGTTCGCGCCGGTGTCCACGTGGGTGACGTTGGCGCGGGTGATGATGTTCACGCCATGACGTTTGAGCTCACGGGTCAGCGTGGTGCCGGTTCTCCGGTCCCAGGCTGAGAGCACGCGGTCCTTGCGAATCAGCAGGGTCACCTTCGAACCGGTGGCGTTCCATATCGAGGCGAATTCAAGGGCGATGGCCCCGGCGCCGATAATCACCGCCGAAGAGGGAAATTCGTTGACTTCCAGCGCCTGTGTGGAGTCGATGAGGGCGCCGGCGAACGGGTTGCCGGGCAATGGGCGTGGCTTGGCACCGGTGGCGATGACGATGTTCGTGGCCGTGAGGTCCATCGTTGGGCCGCTGGGTTCGGGGACATCGGCCTTGTGATAGGTGAGGATGTCGCTTTGGCCGGGGGAGGGGACGAGGCGGACGATGTGGTTGGAAGTTGCTGGAGCGATCTCATCCGCATGGAACGCGGCATTGGCCCGGAACACGGTGATGCCGCGATGGGCGAGCAGTCCGGCCAGTCCTCCCACCATCGTCTTGACCACGCGCAGGCGATAGTCGCGCAGCGTGCCGAAGTCGAGGCCATTCACCGAGGCGTTGACGCCGAGTTCGGCTGCACGGTGCACGGTGTCGATGGTGTGGGTGGCGGTGATGAGCGCCTTGGAGGGGATGCAGCCACGGTTGAGACATGTGCCGCCCACGGTGGCGTCACGCTCGACGAGTGCCACTTTCATGCCGAGTTCGGCCGCGCGCAGAGCTGTGGAATAGCCGCCGGGGCCGGCCCCGATGATGACCAGATCAAACTGTTCGCTCATGATTGCCTCCTTGATACATATAAGTATGGCTCCCATGCTAGGGAGCCATATGCGGCTATCGCCGCCACTTCGCCTAAAAACAGTCCACTGGACTGTTTTCTTTACGGCTCAGCCCCTCAACGATGGGAGCCAGAGTATATATGAAAAATCAGTCCGCCGGCCAGTGACCGCGCTTCGGGTAACGCGGCTTGGGAAGTCTCCAACGACGCATCTGGATGGAACGGCTCCAAGCGTAGGAGAAGGAGCGGGAGCCCTTGGACACGGACTGTTCGCCGTACTTGGCGATCAGCTTGGGCTTGAGCCTGCGCCACATCAGCCACACGTCGATGATCACGGCGATCAGATAGCCGTACATCAGCGCCATCATGGTGACCGACGCCCACTGGTTGCGCATCAACGAGGCGGCGAACATGGAGACGATCAGAATCGCGAAGGCCACCGGGATGAACCATTCGCCAAGGTTGAAACGGGCATCCACATAATCACGGATGTAGATACGCCAAGGCAGGCGTTCCGACTTGGGCATGTGGTTGATGTCGCCCTTCTGCATCGCCTCGTACTCGGCGTTCTCCTTCTCACGCAGACGGGCTTTGGCGGCCTTGGCGCTGGCCTTGCGGTCCACCGGAACCAGCGGACGGATACCGGCGGCCTGAGCCTGCTTCATCTTCGGGGTAGGACGGCCTTTTTTCTCAGAAGGATCGGCGGCCTTCTTCGGGGCCTGCTCAACAGGAACTTGGGCCTCTTCTTTTTTCTTAAACGGATTCCATGTCATGCTTTGAGGTTACGGTGACGTTCAGACACTTGTACACTGGCGCAGTCATTGCAATGACGCCGCTCACGCACATATATAAAGGAGGATCATCATGGCAACGTTCACCGCTGACGAGATTCGTTCGCGCGTCGAAACCGATTGGAACCGCATCGTCAAGGTGCTGGCCGAAAAGGTCGCGCTGCAGTCGATCTCCGCCAAGGGCATCACCGCCGAACATATGAAGCGCTCCGCTGAATTCGTGGCAGACGAACTGCGCCTCGTGGGTGTGGATGCCAAGGTGGTCCAGGCTTCCAATGCCGACGGCACTCCGGGCGCATGGGAGGTCATCGGCTCGCATATCGTTTCTCCGGACGCCCCCACCGTGCTGCTCTACGCCCATCACGATGTGCAGCCTGTTCCGGACCCGGCCGAGTGGAACACCGACCCGTTCGTGGCCACCGAAATCGACGGCCGCCTTTACGGCCGTGGCTCCGCCGATGACGGCGGCGGCATCGCTATCCACTCCGGTGCGCTGAAGGCCTTGGGCGACGACCTCAACGTCAATATCAAAGTGTTCATCGAAGGCGAAGAGGAGATGGGTTCGCCAAGCTTCATTCCCTTCATCGAGGCTCACCGCGACGAATTCGCCGCTGACGTGATTATCGTGGCTGATTCCGGCAACTGGTCGGCGGACATTCCTTCTTTGACCACCTCGCTGCGCGGCAACACCTGTGTGGACGTGACCGTGCAGGGCCTTGAGCATCCGGTGCACTCCGGCCAGTACGGCGGCCCGATTCTCGACTCCAATACGTTGGCCGCCATGCTCATCGCTTCCATGTATGACGAGAACGGCGATCTGGCCGTACCCGGCGTGGCCGCGGAAGAGCCGATCGGCGGTTTGCAGCACGACCTTGACGAAACCACTGTGCGCGAGGATTCCGGCGTGGTGGCCGGTTACGAGTTCGCCGGCACCGGTTCGCTGGCCTCACGCCTGTGGACCAAGCCGTCCGTGACCGTGATCGGCTTCGACGCCCACCCGGTCGAGGGATCCTTCAACGTGATCGCCCCGGAGACCCGCTTCCGTTTGTCGCTGCGCACCGCGCCCACCCAGCGCCCTGAAGAAGCGCAGGAAGCACTGGCTGCATTCTTCGAATCCCACGCGCCGTTCGGTGCCAAGGTCACTGTCGAACGCGGCGAAAACGGCATGGGCTGGGCCATGGACCCGACTGCCGTGGCCACCAAGGACGCGCTGGAAGCCATGACCGAGGCTTTCGGCGTTGAGCCCATCAACAAGGGCGAAGGCGGCTCCATTCCGTTCATCCCCGAACTGCAGCGCATTTTCCCCAACGCTCAGGTGCTGGTCACCGGTCCCGAAGACCCGAAGGCCAACGCCCACAGTCCCAATGAGTCCATCTCCCTGCCCGGCCTCAAGAACAACGTGATCACCGAGGCTTTGCTGCTGGACAAGCTCGGCAAGTAGCCGAACCGTATCGGTAATGGTAGCGAGCCGCCGTCCGGTAGGTCACAGATGTGGCTATTGCCTTTGACGGCGGCTTGCTTTATAGTCGGGGAGTTGACACGGGAGCTGCCGTTAGGCGGCTGAGAGGAGACTCATAGTCTCGACCGATGGAACGTGACCGGATAATGCCGGCGCACGGAAATGTCGCTCTTACCCACCCGTGCCTGAACCAACCTGCGCGTGGCCACGAACATGTGCATCATGTGCGTACATATATCCATGTATGTTCGGCCTGCGTACGAGCAGAAGAAAGGCACATTCATGACTGAAGCTGTGGCCAAAGCCAATTACAAGTGGCGCGTCGTCGATATCGTCGTCGCCGCAATCATCGCCGTCGCATCCGGCGTCATTTTCTGGGGCTGGGACATTGTCTGCTCCGCCCCGCTGGCCCTGTTCGAAGGCGTGACCCCCGGTTTCGAGGGTCTGCTCAACGGATTCTGGCTGTTCGCCGGCCCGCTCGCCGCAATCATCGTGCGCAAGCCCGGTGCCGCACTGTTCGCCGAAACCCTCGCCGCCTTCCTCGAACTTACGCTGGGCAACCAGTGGGGCGTCGGCGGCTCGCTGATCGTCGGCATCATCCAGGGTCTGGGTGCCGAAATTGCCTTCGCCGTCTTCGCCTGGAAGAAGTGGAACATCGGCACCACCATCCTGTCCGGTGCGCTCGCCGGCGTGGGCTGCTGGGCCTACTACTGGGCCACCAATCCGGGCTGGAACGGCCTGCGCGTCACCTGGTACTTGGTCGGCTCCATCATCTCCGGCGCCGTGATCGCCGGCGTGGTGGTCTGGTACTTGTCTCGTGCGCTCGCCGCCACCGGTGCTCTGGAGCGCTTTGAATCCGGCCGTAGCAAGGCGCGCGTCTGATGCAGATTAATCCGGCTGCGGTAGAGGCCAGCGGCTGGGGGTGGCGGCACGTCACGCGTAAGGACTTCGCGTTGCGTGCCGTCGATTTCACCATCCGGCCAGGTGAACGTGTGCTGATGCTCGGCGCTTCGGGCGCGGGCAAAAGCACGATGATGGCCGGTCTCGCAGGCGTACTTGGCGGCGATGAGGAAGGCGAGCAGGAGGGCTCGCTCACCATCGATGGCGTCGATGCGCGCGAGGCGCGAGGCCGCGTGGGACTGGTGCTTCAGGACCCGGACTCGCAGATCATTCTTGAACGACTAGGCGATGACGCGGCCTTCGGCTGCGAAAACCTCAACGTGCCGCGCGAGGAGATTCGGCAGCGAGTGCGCGAATCATTGGATATGGTGGGACTCGGCGGACTCGAACTGGATCGGTCCACCCGCCATCTGTCCGGCGGTCAGCGCCAACGTCTCGCGTTGGCCGGCGTGCTGGCTATGAAGCCCGGTCTGCTGTTGTTGGACGAACCGACCGCCAACCTCGACCCCGAAGGCGTGGTCGAAGTGCATGACGCGGTCAAAAAGGTCGTCGAGGCCACCGGACAGACCATGGTTGTGGTCGAACATCATATCGATGTATGGCTCGATCTGGTCGATCGCGTGATTGTGCTCGGCCGACCCGATGCAGGTTCGCCCACGGGTGCGGTCATTGCCGACGGCAAGCCGGACGAGGTGTTCGCCGAGATGGGCGACGTATTGGCCGCCGGTGGCGCGTGGGTGCCGGGCCGTGCGATTCCCGATTACTCACCGAAGCAGGAGCCTGCGCACGATGCGCCGGTGCTCAGCACTGAGAACTTAAGCTTTGGCCGTGGAACCGCTCTTGGCGTTGGTATCAATCTGGATTTTTATCCCGGCGAAGTAACGGCTCTGATGGGTCCGAACGGCGCGGGCAAATCGACCTTGGCCTTGACCTTGGCCGGGCTACTCGAGCCTATCGCCGGCAAGGTGCTCATCGCCGACAACCTCAAGCCCGCGCATGCCGGGCGTGAGGTTGTCGACTGGAAAAGCAAGGAACTGCTGGGCCGTATCGGCATGGTGTTCCAGGAGCCCGAGCACCAGTTCGCTGCCAATTTCGTGCGTGACGAAGTCGCCATCGGCCCCAAGTCGATGGGGCAAAGCCAAGACGAGGCTTATCAGACCGCCGACCGCATGCTTGAGCAGATGAATCTCACGCGTTTCGCCAAAGCCAACCCGTATACCTTGTCTGGCGGGGAGAAGCGGCGACTGTCCGTGGCTTCCATGCTGGCCGCCGCACCCAAAGTGTTGGTGATGGATGAGCCGACATTCGGACAGGATTTCAGTACGTGGAATGAGATGGTCAAGCTGATTGCCGCCATCCGCGATCAAGGCTCGTGCGTGATCATGGTGACGCACGATGAGGCGCTGGTGGATGCGCTGGGCGCGCGACGTGTGATGTTCGAGGAGGCGAAGGCATGAGTGACGTGGTAATCGTCAGTCCGCAGGAAACGCGCGTGGAGCCGGTCAAAGCCTCATCGCCCTCATGGTTCATCGCGCGCATCAACGCGGTCAGCCGCATCATCGGTGCGCTGTTGCTGTGTATTCCGATGTTCATCAGTCTGGATGTGGTATCCGCGTCCACGGCGCTCGGCATCGAATTCGTGCTGCTGTGGATTGGTGGCGTGGCTCCGTGGACCGTATGCCGTAAGACCTGGCCGGTATGGATCGCCGTCGCCGGCAGTTTTATCTCCGTGTTTCTCTACGGCCGCACCTCGGGCGAGATCCTATGGCAGGGCGGCTGGATTGTGATCAGCGAGGGATCCGTTAATCTGGCCATCGCCACGGCTATCAGGGTGGCGGCCATTGCCGTACCCGGCGTGATTCTGGCCCTGGGCCTTGATCCCACTGATTTGGCGGACGGTTTGGTTGAGATTCTGCACTTCTCACCGCGATTCGTATACGGCGGGTTGGCTGGATTGCGCATGTTTACGCTGCTGCAGGAAGATTGGCGCGCACTCGGCTTGTCCCAGCGTTCGCGCGGCCTTGGCGACGGTAACGCCATCGCCCGTGCCCTCTCCCAGGCGTTCGGACTGCTGGTGCTCTCCATCCGGCGCGCCACCAAACTTGCCACCGCCATGGAAGCGCGCGGCTTCGGCTCCAGCGCCCCACGCTCCCAAGCCCGCATCTCGCGTCTGAAGCCTGTCGACTGGATCTTCTACGTCATCTGTCTGGCCGTCCCGCTGGCCTCCATAGGCGTAGCCGTCGGCACCGGGAATTGGCACTTCGCCTTTCAGGGTGCCTGAAAGGCGGCAGACTGGCACAGTGCCCTTCAGGGTGCCTGAAAGGCTTACGATGCCTCCGCCAGCGGGGAGCGAGCCACGACTGACGTAATGCCCCGGCAGTAGGGTAGTGGCTATGCCCATCAACGCCCAGATTCTTGATAATCCGAAATCCGACCGCGTTCGCCGCATCGCCGATCTGACCCGCGCCAAAGGCCGCGAACGTTCGGGCCGTTTTCTTATCGAAGGCCCGCAATCCGTGCGCGAGGCCGTCACTTGGCGGCCGGACGTGGTGCAGGACCTCTATGTGGAGGTTTCGCAGGCGTTGGAACATCCGCGTATCATCTCCTCCACGTTGGAGAAGATCGTCGAAACCTCGCAGGATGCCACGATTTATGTGCACTACTGCACCGGCGACGTGATGCACCGCATCAGTCCGGACGCCCAGGGCATCGTGGCCGTCGGCAATGCCGAGTCCATGCACGCCGGTGCCGATGACGTCGAACTTGGCAAGAACGGCCGGGGCCCGCAGATCGCCGCCTTCTGGCAGGTGCGCGACCCGGGCAACGCCGGCACCGTGATCCGTGCGGCCGATGCGGCCGGCTGCGACGCCGTAATCTTCGTGGACGACTGCGTGGACGTGCTGAACCCCAAGGTCATCCGCTCCACCGCAGGCTCCCTGTTCCATCTGCCGGTACTCGCCATGAGCACCGACGAATTCTTCACCTGGACAGGCGACCATAATATGGGCGTCTGGGCCGCCGACGTATACGGCACCGAAGAATGCAAGCCGGAAAGCCTGCCCGCAGTACTGGCGGACAAGGCGGCGGTCGAGGCTCCGAAAGCCGTGCTGTTCGGCAATGAGGCGCGTGGCTTGGAACCGGACATCCTCACACGCTGCGGCCGCATCGTCTCCATCCCGCTGTACGGCAAGGCCGAATCGCTGAACCTTGGCACCTCGGCCGCGGTGATGTTGATGTCGCTGTCTATGTCGGGTCATGTTGAAAGAATGTGAAACCGGTAAAAACGCTGTGAAACGCTGAGAAAACATCAGACGAAAGGGTTCTCGTGGCAGAACAAATGGTGTTCGACGCCGACCAGGTGACCGCTGAGGTTGCCAAGGGCATCGAGAAAATCCAGAACGCCTCCAACCTGGAGGAGCTCAAGGCCATCAAGACAACGTACGCAGGTGCCGATTCGGCGATGACCAAGGCCAGCAAGGCCATTGGCTCCCTGCCCGTCGACCAGAAGAAGGAAGCCGGCAAGCTCATGGGCAAGCTGCGCGCCGACTTCGGCCGTGCCTATGGCCCCAAGGAGGTCGAGCTCAAGGAAGCCGCCGAGGAGGCCGCGCTTGCCGCCGAAACCGTGGACATGACGCTGCCGGTGAACCGCAAGCCTCTGGGCGCCCGTCACCCGCTGCCCAAGCTGATGGAGGACGTCGAGGACTTCTTCATCTCCATGGGCTGGCAGATCTCCTCCGGTCCGGAAATCGAAGCCGAATGGTACAACTTCGACTCCCTGAACTTCGGCCCGGACCATCCGGCCCGCCAGATGCAGGACACCTTCTACGTCAAGGGCAATCAAGCCAAGGACGCCGCCGGTTTCGTCGGCTCCAACATGGTGGTGCGTACGCAGACCTCCTCCGATCAGGTCCGTGCCCTCCTGACCCGTGGCGTGCCGCTGTACATCGCGTCCCCCGGCCGTGTGTTCCGCACCGATGAGCTGGACGCCACCCATACTCCGGTGTTCCACCAGTGCGAAGCCCTCGCCGTCGACAAGCACCTTACTATGGCCGACCTGAAGGGCGTGTTGGACAAGCTCGCCGTCGCCATGTTCGGCCCTGAAGCCAAGACGCGCCTGCGCCCGAGCTACTTTCCGTTCACTGAGCCGAGCGCCGAACTCGACCTGTGGTTCCCCGACAAGAAGGGCGGCCCCGGCTGGCTCGAGTGGGGCGGCTGCGGCATGGTGAACCCGAACGTGCTGAAGTCCGCCGGCATCGACCCGGACGTCTACACCGGTTTCGCCTTCGGCGTCGGCATGGAGCGCACGCTCCTGCTGCGCAGCGACATCAACGACATGCACGACCTGGTCGAAGGTGACGTGCGTTTCGCCGAACAGTTTGTGATGGGGGAGTGATTCAGCCATGCCTATGATTGATATCGATTGGCTCAAGGACCATGTCGAGGTTCCTGAAGGCCTGACCTACGAACAGCTCGCCAAGGACCTTGTCAAGGTGGGTCTTGAGGAAGAGGAGATTCACTCCTCTCAGGTGACCGGCCCGATTGTGGTCGGCTACGTGGTCGACGCCACCCCCGAACCGCAGAAGAACGGCAAGACCATCAACTGGTGCCACGTGGACTGCGGCGACGAATGGAACGAGACCGACGAAGACGGCAACAAGGTGCCGCGCGGCATCATCTGCGGCGCGCCCAACATGAAGGCCGGCGAAAAGGTCGTCGTCACCCTGCCCGGTGCCGTGCTGCCCGGCGACTTCAAGATCGAACCGCGCAAGACCTACGGCCACATCTCCAACGGCATGTGCGCCTCCGAACGTGAGCTGGGTCTGGGCGACAACCACAATGGCATCATCCTGCTGCGTCAGTACGGCTTCTCCGAGGCTGAATACGAGGCTCTGAAGCCTGGTCAGGACGCCATGCCCCTGCTGCACCTCGCCCAGCCTCTGCTTGAGATCAACATCACCCCGGACCGTGGCTACACGCTGTCCTACCGTGGCGTGGCCCGCGAATACCACCACTCCACCGGTGCCGTCTACACCGATCCGGCCGTGGCACTCAACGAGAAGGCCCCGGAACCTGCTGACTACCAGCCCGGCACCCCGGTGGACATCGATGTTGAAATCGACGATAACAATCCGATTCACGGCGTGCCCGGTTGCGACCGTTACTACGCGCGTATCGTCAAGGACTTCAATCCCAACGCCCACACGCCCAACTGGATGCGCCGCCGCCTGATTCGCGCCGGCATGCGCTCCATCTCCTTGGCCGTGGACGTGACCAACTACGTGATGCTTGACCTCGGCCAGCCGATGCATGCCTACGACCTCGACAAGCTCGAAGGCCCGATTGTCGTGCGCCGCGCCAACGAGGGTGAGAAACTCACCACCCTGGACGGCAAGGAACATGACCTGAGCGTCGAAGATCTGCTTATCACCGATTCGCCGAACGGCGAACGCGGCTCGCGCATCCTCGGTCTTGCCGGTGTGATGGGCGGCCTGTATGGCGAAGTGACCGCCGACACCAAGAACATTCTTCTGGAGGCCGCGCACTTCGATCAGGTGACCATCGCCCGTTCGGCCCGTCGCCACAAGATTCCGTCCGAGGCCTCCCGCCGCTTCGAACGTGGCGTCGACACCGCGCTGCAGCCCGCCGCCACCCAGATGGCCGCCGAGCTCATGGCCAAGTACGGCAACGGCGAGCCCAGCGAACACCCGAACGACGTGAACAACACGCCGCGCGCCAAGGTCATCCACTTCAAGGCCTCTGAAGTGGCCCGCGTGGCCGGCCTCGACGTGGACATCAACCGCATCTCCGACATCCTGACCGACATTGGCTGCACGGTGGCCGGCGGTGGCAACGGCGAGTTCGCCGTAACCGCGCCGAGCTGGCGTCCGGACTTGAACGAGCCGTGCGACCTGGTCGAGGAAATCGCCCGACTGGTCGGCTACGACCAGATTCCGATCACCGTGCCGCCGGCACCGGTCGAGGGTCTGGTGGGCCTGACCCCGGACCAGCAGCGTCGCCGTCGCGTGGCGGACGAGCTCGCCGAGTTCGGCATGGTCGAATCGCTGAGCTACCCGTTCGTGGGCGACGACGATTACAAGGCCTTCGGCTTCGACCCGGAAGCCACCAAGAAGGTCAGCGTCGAGATCGCCAACCCGCTCTACGGCGACCGTCCGTACCTGCGTCGCGAGATTCTGCCGACCCTGGCCACCACCGTGCAGCGCAACATCCGCCGCGGCATCGAAAACGTGTCCCTGTACGAACTCGGCCACGTCTACCTGTGGGATTCGAACGCGCCCGCCATCCCGGCACTGCCCGGTGGCGTGCGCCCCACCGACGAACAGCTCGCTGCGCTTGACGCCGGTCTGCCCGAACAGCCCGACCATGTGGCCGGCATCCTGACCGGTCTGGCCGAGGACGACGGCTGGATGGGCGGCAAGCGCCCGGTCGACTGGTCCGACGCCGTCGAGGCCGTGCGCCGCATCGCCGGCCGTATCGGTGCCGCGATTGTTCTCGACCAGCCCGCCGCCGACGATGTGCCCGTCCAGTGGCACCCCGGCCGTGCCGCCCGCGTCATGGTGGGCGACGTCTTCACCGGCTTGGTCGGTGAATTGCACCCGCGCGTCAACGAGGCCCTCGGCTTCCCGGCCCATTCCGCGGCCTTCGAGCTGAACCTCACCGCGCTGTTCGCCACGCTGACCGGTAAGCCCGTCCAGGCCAAGCCGATCTCCACGTTCCCGCCGGTCAAGCAGGATTTGGCCTTCACCGTGGACGAGACCGTGACCGCAGGCCAACTTGAGAACGTTATTCGCAAGGCCGCCGGCGCGAACCTCGAATCCATCGAACTGTTCGACGTGTTCACCGGCGAACAGGTGGGTGAGGGCAAGAAGTCCCTGGCCTATGCGGTGGTGTTCCGTTCGCCGAGCAAGACGCTGTCCGCCGAAGACAGCGACGCCATCCGCAAGGCCATCGTGGCTGAGGCCGCCGAAATCGGCGCCCAGCTGCGCGCCTGACCCAACCAATCATCCGAATCGAGGAGCGTCATGAGCCAACCGGAGCAGGACAAGCCGAAATACGGGCAGTACCAGCAGCCTGAATATGGTGCTATGTCTGGCCAATACGGGCCGAATTACAACCCGTATATTTATGGCGCTCCCGAGCCGGATACCAAGAAGGATTCCGCCGCAGCCGCTGGCATCAACGGTGGCGCGGCGCAATCCCAGCAGGCCGGCCAGCCGTACGGTCAGCAGCCGGCGTGGCCCGGCAATCAGCAGGCGGGCGGCTGGCCGTATGCTCAAGGCGGCCAACAGTCCGGTCCGGGCGCATATCCGGGCGGGTACCCGGGCATGCAGGGGCAGCCGTATGGTCAACAGCCGAACGGTCAGCCTCACCAGCCGCATTATTACCACGGCATCGACCTGAACGATCCAAACCAGAACCCACTCTACGGGCACTGGGATTCGTATGCGATCATCTCCTTTATCCTCGCCCTGTTTTTCCCTGTGCCGGTGCTCTCGGCACTGATGGGCGCGGTGGCAATGTGGCGCACGCGCACCTTCCATATGAAAGGCTTCGGTTTGGCCGTGGCCGCCGTGGTGATCAACGTGCTGTACACCATCGCCGTCATCTGGATGGCCTTCAATGGCTATGACGCCATGAGCCTCTACCAGGAAGCCCTCCAGCAACTCACCGGCGGCACCGGCTCCTCCTCCGACTCCATCTCCGCATAAGTGGCGTTCACATACCAACACACCCACTGCATAAATATGCAATAGTCTGCATAATCGCGTATACTCATCCGAAGACACATCAGTGAAAAGAGATGAGTATGGCGAAATATACAGTGGCCGTGGCCGGTGCCACGGGCTATGCCGGCGGTGAAGCGCTGCGCATTCTGGCCGCGCACCCCGACTTCGACATCACCTGCGTGGCAGGCCATTCCTCAGTGGGGGAGTCGATGGCCAAGTACATGCCGCATATTCCCCAACTGGCCAATCTGGTCGTTGAAGATACCACGACCGAAGTGCTGAACGGGCATGACGTTATCATCCTCGCACTGCCGCACGGTGCTTCGGGCAAGCTCGCCTCGCAGCTCGATCCGAATGCCGTGGTTGTGGATTTGGGCGCCGACCATCGTCTCGAAGAGCAGGCCGCTTGGGATGAGTTCTACGGCGGCGATTTCTATGAGCATTGGACCTACGGCATGCCCGAGCTCATCACCGGCAAAGCCGCGGACGGCTCCTACACCCGCCAGCGTGCGGCGCTTCCTGGCGCCAAGCGCATCGCAGGTCCTGGCTGCAACGTCACTGCCACCACGCTGGCCCTCCAACCCGGCATCGCCGAAGGACTGGTTGAATCGCAGGATATCGTGGCCGATCTGGTCGTCGGATACTCGGGTGCCGGCAAGAATCTCAAGCGCACCAACCTGCTTGCCGCCGAGGCCCTGCAATCCGCCCTGCCGTATTCGGTGGGCGGCAAGCACCGCCACATTCCCGAAATTCTGCAGAACTTCGCCCACGCGGCCGGCAAGCGCGCGGCCGAAGCCAGCGAATTCACGCTCGGCTTCACACCGATTCTCGCCCCCATGTCCCGGGGCATCCTCGCCACCGTGTCCGCCCGCATGACGGACAAGGCCAAGGCACTGAGCGATGAGGAGATTCGCGCCGTATGGTCCAAGGCCTATGAAGGCCAGGACTTCATGGTGCTGCTGCCCGAGGGCACACTGCCCGCCACCGGCAACATCATCGGATCCAACGCAGCCCACCTGCAGGTCGTCACCGACCGCAAGGCCGGCCGCATCTACGCTTTTGCCGCCATCGACAACCTCAACCGTGGCACCGCCGGACAAGCGGTCCAATCACTGAACATCGCACTCGGCCTGCCGGAAGACGCGGGCCTGACCAAGATCGGAGTAGCACCGTGAGCGTTACATTTGCACAAGGTTTCTCCGCCGCCGGCGTGGCGGCTGGTATTTCATCCGTCGAAGGCAAGAAGGACTTGGCCCTCGTGGTCAACAACGGCCCGCTCGACGCGGCTGCAGGCGTGTTCACCTCGAACCGTTTCTGTGCCGCCCCGGTGCAGTGGAGCCGTAAGGTCGTCGCCGACGGTCACGTCAAGGCCGTGATTCTGAACTCCGGCGGTGCCAACGCCTGCACCGGCGAGGCCGGTTACGCCCAGTCCGTCACCACCGCGGAAACGGTCGCCGGTCTCATCGGCGCCGAACCGAATGATGTGGCTGTCTGCTCCACCGGTCTCATCGGTGAACTGCTGCCGTTGGACAACGTGCTGGCTGGTGCCAAGAGTGCCCATGAGGCTCTTGCCGCCACCGCCGAAGCCGGCGCCGACGCCTCCCACGCCATCATGACCACCGACACCAAGCCGAAGACGGTCGAACTGACCGGCTCCAACGGCTGGAAGATCGGCGGCATGGTCAAGGGCTCGGGCATGATTGCCCCGCAGCTGGCCACCATGCTGTGCGTCATCACCACCGATGCGGTCGTCTCCGCTGGCCAGATGCAGGCCGCACTCGCCGTGGCCGCCGAACATTCGTTCAACCGCATCGACGTGGACGGCTGCATGTCCACCAACGACACGGTCCTGCTGCTCGCCTCCGGTGCCTCCGGCGTCGAACCGGACAAGGACGAATTCAACAAGCTGGTGCGTGAGGCCTGCGCATCCCTGTCCCGCCAGATCATCGGCGACGGCGAAGGTGCCTCCCACGACATCCGTATCACCGTCACCGGTGCCACCAGTGAAGACGCGGCACTTGCCTGTGGTCGTGCCGTCGCCGCCTCGAACCTGCTCAAGTGTGCCATCTCCGGCAACGATCCGAACTGGGGCCGCATCGTCAGCTCCCTGGGCACTGTGCCGCCTGAAGTCGCGCCTTACGATTCGAACAAGGTGACCGTGGACGTCAACGGCGTGCGCATCTGCGAGAACGGCGGTGCCGGCCGTGACCGTAGCGAGGTCGACATGACCCCGCGCGAAGTCCACATCGACATCGACCTGAACACCGGCTCGAGTGCGCAGGCCACCGTCTGGACCGACGACCTCACCCACGAATACGTCCACATCAACGCCGACTACGAAAGCTGACAAACAGCCCAGTGGGCTGTTTGTAGCAGCCGGCAGCGATAGCGTCGCCGGCGTCGCATATAACGCAAACAGCCCAGTGGGCTGTTTGTAGCAGCTGGCAGCGATAGCGTCGCCGGCGTCGCAGAAAAGAGAAAAATTGTCTACAGAATTGAAGGGACCTGGGTTCCATTTCGACGTGCACACCGATTTGCGCGCCGATCAGAAGGCAGAAGTGCTTATTGAAGCGCTGCCATGGCTGGAGGAGTTCGCCGGCCAGCGTATCGTCGTCAAATACGGCGGCAATGCCATGGTCGATGACCATCTGAAGCAGTGCTTCGCCGAAGACATGGTCTTTCTGCGTCAGGTGGGTCTACACCCTATCGTCGTGCACGGCGGCGGCCCGCAGATTTCCCACATGCTCAAGGCCCTCGGCATCAAATCCGAATTCAAAGGGGGGCTGAGGGTCACCACCCCCGAGGCCATGGATGTGGTGCGCATGGTTCTGACCGGCAAGGTGTCACGCGAACTGGTAGGCCTGATCAACGCGCACGGCCCGCTGGCCGTAGGCATGTCCGGTGAAGACGGCGGCCTGTTCTCGGCCATGCAGCGCAGGCCCGTCATCGACGGCAAGCCCACCGATATCGGCCTGGTCGGCGACGTGGTTTCCGTCGATGCCTCGGCAGTCGAGGATCTGGTGGCCGCCGGTCGTATCCCGGTCGTCTCTTCCGTGGCTCCGAACGAAGAAGATGCCACTGAAGTGCTCAACGTGAACGCTGATTCCGCCGCCGCCGCTTTGGCTGCCGCTGTGGGCGCGCACAAGCTCGTTATCTTGACTGATGTGGATGGTCTGTACGCCGATTGGCCGGATAAGAATTCTCTGATTGGCCGGATCGGTGTGGAAAACCTGCGCGATATGCTGCCGGACCTGGAATCCGGTATGCGACCCAAGATGGAGGCCTGTGTCAGGGCCATCGACGGTGGCGTGCCCCAAGCCCATGTCATCGACGGGCGCAAGCCGCATTCGATTTTGAACGAGATATTCACCTCCGCAGGCATCGGTACCATGGTTATGCCCGATGAAGGACTGGAAATGAGGAGCTCTTATGGCTACTGAGCATGAGGAAAAACTAGGTACGGAAGACAGCAAGTGGCTGGGAGAGTACTCTCAGGTCCACATGAATGTGTTCGGTACGCCGTTGCGCGTCATGGATCACGGCCAAGGTGCCCACATCTGGGATGTTGACGGTAACGAATACCTCGATTTCCTGGCAGGCATCGCCGTCAATTCCCTCGGATACGCCCACCCCAAGTGGGTCAAGGCGGTTGCCGATCAGGCTGCCAAGGTGGCTCATATCAGCAACTATTTCGCGTCCGAGCCGCAAATTGAATTGGCGTCCAAACTGGTCAAGCTGGCTGGTGCACCTGAAGGCTCCAAAGTCTACTTCGGCAACTCCGGTGCTGAAGGCAATGAAGCTGCCCTCAAGCTCGCCAAGCTGTATGGCCGCACCTTGCCTGATGCCCTGCCTTCCCTCGGCGGCAAGCCCGCACGCATTCTCGCAATGACTCACGGCTTCCATGGCCGTACGATGGGTGCGCTGTCCGCCACATGGAAACCCGGTATCCGCAAGCCGTATGATCCGCTGGTGCCGAACATCGAATTCGTGCGCGCCGGCGACAAGGTCGCCCTGCACGACGCTTTTGCACAGACCGGTCTCGGTCGCTATGGCAAGGGTCCGGTGGCTGCTGTGATTCTGGAACTTATCCAAGGCGAAGCCGGCGTGCAGCCGTTGGGCGCCGATTACGTCAAGTTCGTGCGTGAACTGTGCGATATCAACCACGCGTTGCTCATCATCGATGAAGTACAGACCGGTATCGGACGTACCGGCAAGTGGTTCGCATTCCAGCGTGACGATCTGTCCGGCGGCGTGACGCCGGATATGGTGACTTTCGCCAAGGGTGTGGCAGGCGGATTCCCGATGGGCGGCATGATCGCTTTTGGCGAGAAACTTGCGGCTCTGTTCACTCCTGGTTCCCACGGCTCCACCTTTGCCGGCAATCCGCTGGGTGCGGCTGCGGGACTCGCCACTCTTGACGTGATTGAAGACGAGAATCTGGTGACCAACGCCGAAGCTCGCGGCAAACAGCTGCGCGATGGCATTATGGCCACCGGTAATCCGCTGTTCGTTTCCGTACGCGGCCGTGGTTTGCTGGACGCCGTCGAGCTCAAGCATCCCTGCTCCCACGCGGTGATGAACTACTGCCTCGAACACGGGCTCATCGTCAACGCGGTGGCTCCCAATGCGCTGCGTTTCGCACCGCCGCTGATTGTAACCGCTCAAGACGTGGATCAGGCACTTGCCATCCTCAAGGATGTGCCTACGGACCTGCCCGACGACTGATTTCTCGCCGTCACTGCCGACCCACCGATCCAAGGAGATCATCATGACCCCAGAACTTCGCCACATGCTGCGTGACGACGACCTCAACCATGAGGAGCAGAAGCAGGTGCTCGAACTTGCCATCAAGTTCCACCATGACCGCTTCTACAAGCAGCCGTTCGCCGGTCCGCAGGCCGTCGCCGTACTGTTCGACAAGCCATCCACCCGCACCCGTTCCAGCTTCTCCATCGGCGTTGCCGAGCTTGGCGGCTACCCGCTGGTCATCGACAAGTCCGGCTCCCAGCTGGGCCGTGGCGAGCCCGTGGCCGATACCGCTCGTGTGCTCGACCGCATGGCTTACGGCGTGGTGTGGCGCACCTTCGGCCAGGACCGCGTCGAAGAAATGGCCAAGTACTCCCCCCATCCGGTGGTCAACGCCCTGACCGATGACTTCCATCCCTGCCAGATTCTCGCCGACTTCCAGACCATCGCCGAGCACCGAGGCGGCGTCGACAACCTGAAGAACCAGACCATCGCCTACCTCGGTGACGCGGCCAACAACATGGCCAACTCCTACCTGCTCGGCGGTGCCGTGGCTGGCATGGACGTGCGCGTGGCCGGCCCCCACGGCTACCTGCCCCGCCCGGACATCGTGGCCGACGCCAAGCGCGTCGCGGCCGAGACCGGCGGCTCCATCCTGGTCACCACCGATGCCAAGGAAGCGGTGAAGGACGCCGACTGCGTGTTCACCGACACCTGGGTCTCCATGGGCGAGGAGGCCGAATACGCCATCCGTTCCAAGCCGTTCTGGGATTACCAGGTCAACACCGAACTTATGGCATTGGCCAAGCCGGATGCGCTCTTCCAGCACTGCCTGCCCGCCTACCGCGGCAAGGAAGTCACCGCTGAAGTGATCGACGGCCCGCAGTCCGTGGTGTGGGACGAGGCCGAGAACCGTCTGCACGCACAGAAGGCGTTGCTGACTTGGTTGACCGGCAAGGCCCGTGGAGACGAAAGCCTGCTCGCATGAGTGAAACCGGTCCGTCCCTGCAGCGCCCTGCCACCAGGGCGGCGCGGCTGAGTGCCATAGAACAGGCGCTCGCCACGCATATCATCACCTCGCAATCACAGCTGTCCAAAATCCTTATCGACGAAGGCATTGCGGTGACTCAGGCGACCCTGAGCCGCGATCTCGACGAGATGCATGCGGTGAAGACCCGGCTGAAGGACGGCACGGTGGCCTACACGGTGGGTCGCAGCGTCGTTGCTTCAGAAGGTGAGGATGTAGGGGAGCGCGGTGAGGCACAGATGTCCCGCGTGCTGAACGGACTGGTCACCTCGGTGGCTGCCGCCGGAAATCTGGTTGTGGTGCACACGCCTTCCGGTGCCGCACAATACGTGGCCTCGGTGATTGACAAGCAGCCGATCGAAGGCGTGCTGGGCACCATCGCCGGAGACGACACCGTCATGGTGATTTGCACCAATGACGACACCGCCGTCTCCCGCTCCGACTGGCTACTAAGCCTCGCCTCCAAATAACCAACACGCCGTGCATAAATATACAGTCCTCTGTATATACTTGCATCAGTTTGTTTTTCAGACCTTGAACGAAAGGGAACCAATGGCAGATAACAAGCGCATTGTTCTGGCCTACTCCGGCGGTCTTGACACCTCCGTCGCCATCTCGTACCTGAAGGAGCGCACCGGCAAGGACGTCGTGGCCGTGTCCCTCGACGTCGGCCAGGGCGGCGAAAGCCTCGAGACCATCAAGCAGCGCGCCCTTGCCTGCGGAGCCGTCGAATCCTACGTGGTCGACGCCCGTGACGAGTTCGCCAACGAATATTGCATGAAGGCCCTCAAGGCCAACGCCATGTACGAAGGCGTCTACCCGCTGGTCTCCGCCATCTCCCGTCCGCTGATCTCCAAGCACCTCGTGCGCGCCGCCCACCAGTTCGGCGCCGACACCATCTCCCACGGTTGCACCGGCAAGGGCAACGACCAGGTTCGTTTCGAGGTCTCCATCGCCTCCATCGACCCGACGCTGAAGGCCATCAGCCCGATTCGCGACCTGTCCCTGACCCGCGACGTCGAGATCGCGTTCGCCAAGGAGCACAAGCTGCCGATCACCCAGACCGAGAAGTCCCCGTACTCCATCGACCAGAATGTGTGGGGCCGCGCCATTGAGACCGGCTTCCTCGAGGATCCGTGGAACGGCCCGACCAAGGACTGCTACTCCTACACCGACGACCCGGCCTTCCCGCCGGTCGAAGATGAAGTCGTCATCGAGTTCAAGGAAGGCGTGCCGGTCAAGATTGACGGACGTGACGTCACTCCGCTGCAGGCCATTGAAGAGATGAACCGCCGCGCCGGAGCCCAGGGCATCGGCCGCATCGACCTCATCGAGGACCGCCTGGTCGGCATCAAGTCCCGCGAGCTGTACGAGGCCCCGGGGGCCGTGGCCCTGATTACCGCTCATCAGGAGCTTGAGAACTGCTGCCTCGAACGCGAACAGCACCGCATCAAGCGCGACATCGACAAGCGCTGGGGCGAGTTGGTCTACGATGCGCAGTGGTTCTCCCCGGCAACCCAGTCGCTCAACGCGTTCATCGAGGACACCCAGAAGTACGTGTCCGGTGAGATTCGCATGGTCCTGCACGGCGGTCGCGCCGTCGTGACCGGCCGTCGTTCCGACTCCTCGCTGTACGACTACAAGCTCGCCACCTATGATTCCGGCGATACCTTCGACCAGAAGTCCTCCAACGGCTTCATCGACATCTACGGTCTGCCGTCCCGCGTGGCCGCAGCGCGCGACGTCAAGTTCGGCAACGGCATCGAAGTGCCGAAGAACACCGTCGAGTGATTCTTACTCAGTCGCCCCCGCTGCGAGGCTGTCGGCATAGCTGACTGGGAGTGGTCTTTGAAAGGACTGTCCTCAGTCACACTCCATGTGACAGCCCTCGCCAGCGGGGGCAACTGTATGTTTGAACACATTGCTACGCTTAAACACAGCTATTTTCACTTTTCAAGGAGCCTTCATGACTGAGAACAACGAACATCTGGCCCTGTGGGGTGGTCGCTTTACGTCTGGTCCGTCGCCGGAATTGGCCCGACTGTCCAAGTCCACGCAGTTCGACTGGCGCTTGGCCGACGACGACATCGCCGGTTCGCGCGCCCACGCCCGTGCTCTCGGCCGTGCGGGCCTGCTGACCGACGACGAGCTGCAGCGCATGGAGGACGCACTCGATACGCTCCAGCGTCACGTCGATGACGGCTCCTTCGCCCCCATCGAAGACGATGAGGACGAGGCCACCGCCCTCGAACGCGGTCTGATCGACATTGCCGGCGACGAACTCGGCGGCAAGCTCAGGGCCGGCCGTTCCCGCAACGACCAGATCGCCTGCCTGATTCGTATGTGGCTGCGCCGCCACTCCCGCGTAATCGCCGGACTCCTGCTTGACCTCGTCAACGCCTTGATCGAGCAAAGCGAAAAGGCCGGCCGCACCGTGATGCCGGGCCGCACCCACATGCAGCACGCCCAGCCCGTGCTGCTCGCGCACCAGCTCATGGCCCACGCTTGGCCGCTGATCCGCGACGTGCAGCGACTGATCGACTGGGACAAGCGCATCAACGCCTCCCCGTACGGCTCCGGCGCGCTGGCCGGCAACACGCTCGGCCTCGACCCGGAGGCCGTGGCGCGTGAGCTCGGCTTCTCCCGCGTGACCGACAACTCCATCGATGGCACCGCCGCACGTGATCTCGTGGCCGAATTCGCGTTCGTGGCCGCCATGACCGGCGTGGACATCTCCCGCCTGTCCGAGGAGATCATCATCTGGAACACCCAGGAGTTCGCCTTCGTCAAGCTCGACGACGGCTATTCCACCGGCTCCTCCATCATGCCGCAGAAGAAGAACCCGGATATCGCCGAGCTCGCCCGCGGCAAGTCCGGCCGACTCATCGGCGATCTGACCGGTCTGCTGGCCACCCTGAAGGGCCTGCCCACCGCCTACGCTCGCGACCTGCAGGAGGACAAGGAGGCCGTGTTCGACCAGGTCGATACGCTCGAAGTGCTGCTGCCCGCCTTCACCGGCATGGTCAAGACCATGCACTTCGACAGCGAGCGGCTTGAAGAGGAAGCCCCGACCGGCTTCGCGCTGGCCACCGACATCGCCGAATGGCTTGTCAAGAACGGTGTGCCGTTCCGCCATGCGCACGAGCTCTCTGGTGCCTGCGTCAAGCTCGCCGAAGGCCGCGGCCAGGAACTGTGGGATCTGACCGACAATGACTTCATCGAGACCTTCGCCGCGTTCCTGCCGGCCGACAAGGCTCCGGGAGTACGCGAAGTGCTCTCCAGCCACGGTTCGGTCGACTCCCGCAACGGCAAGGGCGGCACCGCTTACGGTCGCGTGCGCGAGCAGATCGCCGACGCCAAGGCCGAGGTCGAAGAACTCAAGCTCTTCCCCGCATCCACGTCGGATGGCTCCGCCTACAAAGCTCCCGGCACGTTCTAGTCCCAATAGAGCTCCCTCGTCAGAGGGAGCTCTATTTTGCTGTTGTCACTGCAACGGCATACACTGAGAAATCGTAACGAACGGGAGCCGTGAGGCTGAGAGGAAGTCGCCAGACTTCGACCGGGGAACTTGACGCGGGTCATGCCGCCGTAAGGAATCGTTGTTGCAGATTTGCCGGGTTCTCCGATACAGCTTTCATTCCGTTTGCATAATTCAGCCGTGAGACGGTCGTGATGGAGCCAATACATCACAGCGGTCGAACGGTCGCATGATTGGGTTCATGAATGGGCGCACCACTTAAGGTACGGTTCGTTTCGTGCACCCTTTTTTACTATCTGAAAGGATATTATGCAGGTCAACGGAGAGCAGGTCACGCTCGAGACGCCGGTCAGCGTCGCCGATTATCTCGAAGCGCACGGATTCCGCGCCGAGCGTGTGGCCATCGAACTCAATGGTGAGATTATCCCGCGCGATAAGCGTGCCGACGCCATGCTCGACGACCAGTGCGTCATGGAAATTGTGCAGTTTGTACAGGGTGGATGAAAGGAAAAGCTATGAGCAATATTAATCCGGTTACTGAAGCATCTGTTGAGGCGACTCCGCTGCCGCCGCAGCCCGCCGTCACCAATCCGGTCGGCACCGCCGCGCCGATTCTGCCAGTGGAAGACAAGCCGCTGACCCTGGGCGGTCACGAGTTCCAGTCGCGATTCATTCTGGGCTCCGGCCGCTACGACCTGAACCTCATCAAGGCCACGGTCGAACATGCAGGCACGCAAATCGTCACCATGGCACTGCGCCGCGCGCAGACCACCGAGAACAGCGTGCTCGACTACATTCCCGAAGGCATCACGTTGCTGCCCAACACCTCCGGTGCGCGCAACGCCGAGGAAGCCGTGCGTATCGCCCGACTGGCACGCGAAGTGTGCCACACCGACTTCGTCAAGGTCGAAATCGAACACGAGACCAAGTACCTCCTGCCGGACAACGCCGAAACCATCCGAGCCACCGAAATGCTGGCCAAGGAAGGCTTCGTGGTCATGCCCTACATGTTCCCGGACCCGATTGCCGCACGCCAGCTGGAGGAGGCCGGTGCCGCCGCCGTTATGCCGCTCGGTTCGCTGATCGGCTCCAACATGGGCCTGCGCATGCGTGACTTCATCGAGATCATCATCGCCAATGCGCATGTGCCGGTCATCATCGATGCCGGCATCGGCCGTCCGAGCCAGGCCTGCGATGCGATGGAGATGGGTGCGGATGCGGTGATGGCGTACACGGCCGTTGCCTCTGCTGGCAATATCCCGCTGATGGCTGAGGCGTTCAAGCACGCCATCGATGCTGGTCGTGCAGCGTATCTGTCCGGTCTGGGCAAGGTGACCGAGGGACAGGCCGTGCCGTCCAGTCCGACTACGGGATATTTGCACTGACACTTTTATTAGCTCCCCTCTCTGAGGGGAGCTGGCCGCGTAGCGGACTGAGGGGAGCTGGAAACATGGAGAAAACATGGCATTGACTGATGAACAGGTGGAGCGGTACGCGCGCCATCTGATTTTGAAGGGGCTGGGCGTCAAAGGGCAGAAGCGGTTGTTGGCCTCCAGCGTGCTCATTATTGGAGCGGGCGGGCTTGGCTCTCCGGCCGCCCTGTATCTGGCGGCGGCCGGCGTCGGCCATATCGGACTGGTGGACGGCGATGTGGTGGATATGAGCAATCTGCAACGCCAAATCATCCATACCACCGCACGTGTCGGAGCGCCCAAAGTGGAATCCGCGGCCACAGCCATCCGCGCGCTCAACCCGGATGTGACGGTTGATACCTACTACGAGCTCGTCGACGCGAGCAACATCGCCGGCCTCATCAAACCGTACGATCTGGTGATCGATGCCACCGACAACTTCGCCGCAAAATTCCTCATCAATGACGCCTGCGTGCTGGCCGGCAAGCCGTACATCCATGCCGGCGTGGTCGGATTCGCCGGTCAGGTGATGACCGTCATTCCCGGCGAAGGCCCCTGCTACCGCTGCATCTTCCGCGACATGCCCGCCGCCGGTGAGATTCCGACCTGCAAGGAAGCCGGCGTGCTGGGCGCGGTGGTCGGTGTGATCGGCAGTCTGGAAGCCACCGAAGCCGTGAAGTTGATTGCCGGCGTGGGGGAGCCGTTGGTGGGGCGCATGCTCACCGTGGATGCGCTGACCATGAATATTCGACGGGTCCCACTGCCAAAGCATGTGCCGGATTGCCCGGTGTGCGGTGAGCAGCCGACCATTACTGCTATTGATCCGGCCAACTATATTCAGCCGGCCTGCGCGATTTAGAGCTATGTGGCTCCCCTCCTTGAGGGGAGCCAAGATCAGAACGAGAGGGGAAGAACATGCCTATTGCCTTGCATAATGCGGTCGTTGACGATGAGAGCAGTGAATCATCGTACCGCCGCATCACGCCGGCGGAATTTGCCAAGCTCGACCCGAATACGGTCACGCTGCTCGATTTGAGGGAACCAGCCGACTTCGCCGCCCACCCGGTCGAAGGTGCCATCAATGCACCACTCGACCCTCTGGCCCATGTGCTCAAAACCGTGCCCACAGATCGAACTGTCGTAGTCTATTGTGCTCAAGGATGGTGGAGCGAGGAAGTAGCTGAAATCCTTGCCGATCGCGGTTACGATGTAGCAAGCCTAGATGGCGGTTTTCAGGGTTATCTCGACTATCTTGAAACCCACCATGATTAACGGTTCCCGTTGTCGTTCTTTTGGATGAGTGTGCACGGACATACGTGTGCCCTACAATCGGTCACGGTATTACTCGATGGATTCTTGAATATCGTCGGGCAATCGTGATTCACAACAAGGGATTGCACTGAACCAACCCGAACGGAGGGTCGAAACCGTGGGACATCTGCTCACTCGGACGCAGATTCAACGCCTGGTCGCCAAGTACGGCTGTGAGGTCATCGAACACCAGCACATGCAGATCGAACGCTGCTGCTACCAGCACGGCAGCGTCACCACGTTCGAACATTCCGTGCGTGTCGCCTGCCTGGCTGTGTGGATGGCCGACCGCGCACACCTGTGGTACCGCGTCGACCTCAAATCCCTGATTCGCGCGGCCCTCCTGCACGATTACTTCCTGTACGACTGGCACGACTGGGATAACGGCGAACACCAGTGGCATGGCTTCACCCATGGCCATGCCGCCCTGGTCAATGCCCTGAAGGACTTCAAGCTCAACGATATCGAACGCAACAGCATCGAGAACCACATGTTCCCGATGACCCCGGTGCCGCCGCGCTATATCGAAGGCTATCTGGTCACCTTGGCGGACAAATGCTCCGCCACCGCCGAGACCTTCTCGTTCGACCGGTTCAACAAGCGCGCGTTGCCCGCCGCGAAGCCTTACGCCGAGATCGAAGCCCGTCGATGATCACCACACTCGAACATTATTTCCTCTGGTTTCTGTTCTACAGTTTCGTCGGCTGGATGTACGAGTCCATTCTCGTCTCCTGCCAACAGCACCGCTTGGTCAACCGAGGGTTCCTCAACGGCCCGCTGTGCCCGATCTACGGCACCGGCGCGATACTCGGCGTCGCCATTCTCGGCAACGTACATAACCCGATCATCATCTTCCTGATTTCGATGGTGGGCGCCACGATACTCGAATACACAACCTCATGGGTCATGGAGCAGCTGTTCCACGCCCGCTGGTGGGATTACTCGAACTTCCGCTTCAACCTCCAAGGCCGCGTCTGCCTGCTGGGCGCGTTGATTTTCGGCCTCGGCGGCGTGGGCGTGGTACTTGGTTCGCAGCCATATGTCGAGCGGGTCACGGATATGATTCCGCTGCCGATGATGCATACGCTGGTCACGGTACTGGCTCTGATCACCATCATCGACTTGGCGGTCACGGTTACGGGCATACTCGAATTCGAGCAGGTGCTCGATTCCGTCGCTCAGGTGGTGCAGGATGTGGCGGCACGCGCCGGTGGCACGTGGCAGCGGGGCTCCAGTGCGGTATCCGACAGGATGCGTGAGCTTTCGCAGGATGCGGTTGAGCGTCTGCGCTGGGCCGTCAATGGCGTCATCAACGCACAGCAGAAGCGTATGCTCAAGTCCTTCCCGAAGTTCCAGGTGCCGGATCGTCAGGACATCATCGACTCTTTGCGCGAACTTATGGGCCCGCGCCGCTAGAATAAGGTGTTTTACTGAATCGCGCGGCTCGGCTGGTGTTCGGCACTGTCGCCATGTTCTGCGAAACTTGACTGTGCCCAATTGGGCAGTCTCATTCACAATTCGATAGGGAGAAGCGACAAGCTATGGCTCACGTCACCGACTTCAAGGAAGCGGGTTTCAACACCCTGCTTGAGGAACTGGAATGGCGCGGGTTGATTTCCCAGTCCACGGACCGGGATCGACTCGCAGAAGCACTGAACGGCGAGCCCATCACCTATTATTGCGGCTTCGACCCCACCGCTGCATCGTTGCATATCGGCAACCTCGTGCAGCTCATCAACATGCGTCACCTGCAGCTTGCGGGCCATCATCCAATCGCCCTGGTCGGCGGCGCCACCGGACTCATCGGCGACCCGCGCCAGTCCGGCGAACGCACGCTCAACCCGAAGGACGTGGTGGCCGGCTGGGCCGATCGTCTGAAGAACCAGATCGGCGGCATTCTGGACACCGAAGGCGCGAACGCCGTACGTTTCGTGTCCAATTACGATTGGACCGCCTCGATGACCGTCATCGACTTCCTGCGTGACGTCGGCAAGAACTTCCGTCTGGGCACCATGCTCGCCAAGGACACGGTCGCCCGCCGCCTGAACTCTGAGGAAGGCATCTCCTTCACCGAGTTCAGCTACCAGGTGCTGCAGGGCAACGACTTCCTCCACCTGTTTGACGAATACCACTGCACGCTGGAACTCGGCGGCTCCGACCAGTGGGGCAACCTCACCTCCGGCCTGGACCTGATCCACAAGGTGCGCGGTGTGGACGTCAACGTGTTCACCAGCCCGATCATCACTGATGCTTCCGGCAAGAAGTTCGGCAAGTCCGAGGGCAACGCCGTCTGGCTCGACGCCACGATGCTCAGCCCATACAAGTTCTACCAGTTCTGGATCAACCGCCCGGACGTGGAGATGGAAAGCCTGCTGAAGGCGTTCACCTTCCTGCCCAAGGCCGAAATCGAACGACTGGTCGAGGAATCCAAGACCAACCCCGGCAAGCGCGAGGCCCAGAAGACCCTCGCCTGGGAGGTCACCAGCTTCGTGCATGGCGAGGCCGCTACCCAGGCTGCCATCGATGCTTCCGGTGCGCTGTTCGGCCGCGGTGGCAACCTCGAAGACATCGACGAGGAAACGCTGGAATCCGTGCTCGACGGCTTCAAGGTGGTCGACGAGAACGGCGAGCACGCCTTCCCCGTCTCCAAGCCGGGCGATCGCGTAATCGACGCCGCCCAGGCTGCCGGACTGTTCAAGTCCGCTTCCGAGGCACGCCGCGCCATCAAGTCCGGTGGCGTGTATCTCAACAACAACCGTATCGAGGATGAGGAGCAGGTGCTGGCCGAAGCCGACTTCCTGGCAGGCCGCTTCGCGCTCATCCGTCGTGGCAAGAAGGCGCTCGGCGCCGTGGAAAACCGTTAATCAACAACGAATTAAGGAAAACAAGTAATGGCAGAAGGTAACGAGCGTTCCGGCAAGTCCTACGGCGGCGGCCATAAGGGGTATGGCGATCGCCGACCGGGCAACCGCGGCGGCAAGGGTTTCAAGCCGCGCGGCAAGGGCGGTTTCAAGCCGCGTCATGACGGGGAGGGCTTCAAGCCGCGTCGCCGTGAGGATGGCGAGGGCTACGCGCCGCGCCGCGACGGCGATGGCGAAGGCGAAGGCGGCTACCGCAAGTCGTACGGCAAGTCCGGCGGCTTCCACAAGGGCGGTTACCGCGGCAATGGTCCGCGCCGCGACGGCGAAGGCTTCAAGCCGCGCCGCGAAGGCGGCTACCGTTCCCACGAAGGCGAGAACGGCGAGAATCCGCGCTACCAGCACCGTGATAACGATCGTCGTGATTTCCGCCGCGATGACCGCCGTGATTTCCACCGCGATGGTGAGCGTCGCAACTTCCGCCGCGACGACGACCGCCGAGATTTCCGTAGGGACGACCGTCGCGATGGGGACCGTCGTGATTTCCGTCGTGACAATGACCGCCGTGACTTCCGTCGCGATGACCGCAGGGATAACGATCGCCGTGATTTCCACCGCGATGGTGAGCGTCGCAACTTCCGTCGCGACGACGATCGCCGTGATGGCGACCGCCGCAACTTCCGCAGGGACGACCGCCGCGATGATCGTCGTGACTTCCGCCGTGACGATCGCCGCGACAACAACCGTCGTGACGGCGAATTCCGCGAGTTTTCGCAGGAAGAGAAGCGCCAGTACCGTGAGGAGAAGCGCTCTGAATACATGAGGCGTCCGCGCCGTAACTCCGACGGCACGATGAGCTTCCCCTCGCAGAACCCGTACACCGACCGTCGTCCCGACGAGCCCAAGATGCCCAAGGGCATGGAATGGTCGATGCTGTCCAAGGATGAGCGCGAACGTCTACGCGGCCTGTCCAAGGAGCACGCGGAGAACATTGGTCTGCACATCCTCGCCGCTTTCGCGCTGGAGGAGAGCGACCCCGAACTTGCCTTGGAGCACGCCAAGTGGGTGGCCCGTCAGGCCTCCCGCATCGACTTTGCCCGCGAGACGCTCGCGTTCGTGGCCTACCGTCAGGGCGACTACAAGCTGGCCCTGCGTGAGTTCCGCACCGCCTACCGTATGAACGGCTTCCTCGACTACCTGCCGTTCATCGCTGACTGCGAGCGTGGCGTCGGAGAGCCGAAGAAGGCCGTGGAACTGGCGCTGTCCGATGAGGGCAAGCAGCTGCATGGCGCTCCCAAGGTCGAGATGTTCCTGGTGTACGCCGGTGCCCTTGGCGATTTGGAGATGTGGGACAAGGCCATTGAAGTGGTCCACACCGTCGGCCGCTCTCAGGGTCTGCCGGGTGAGTACCGCATGCGTGCCGTGCAGGCCGAGCAGTACTTCCTTGAAGAGGCCGGCCGCAGCAAGGAAGCCGAGCAGCTCAACGACCTGCTGGACCGTCTTGAGGATCAGTATGCCGACGAGGAGATTGACGAAAACAGCGACGACGTGGTGATCGACCACGATCTCGAAGACATCACCGACGACTCCGACGTGCTCGAAAAGCTTGGCATTGATCCGGACGAGGCGCAGTACGCCCCGGATCCGGAGCAGGAATACGGCGATGAGAACGACGAGGCTGAAGACGGCGATGCCGAGTCTGATGAAGCCGACGAGACCGAGACCGATTCCGCCGATGACGCCGAGGCTGACGATTCCGCCGAAGCCGCCGACTCCGACTCCACCGAACCCGGAACCGAAACCGAGGAGTGAGCGGCGTAATGACCCGTTTCCTCAAAGGCACCGATCGCCCGCTCGCCGAGGCCTATCAGCTTGCGCTGCTGGACCTCGACGGCGTGGTGTATCGCGGCAAGAATCCGGTCGAATACGCGGCCGATTCCATTCGTGTGGCTGAAGCCGCCGGCATGACCATCGAATACACCACGAACAACTCCTCGCGCTTCCAGCACGTGGTGGCCGACCAGCTCAAGGGCTTCGGCTTGGACGTGGAGCCGTGGCAGGTCATCACCTCTTCGGTGGTGGCCGCCCGTGTGGTGGCCAAGGCGTTGCCCGCCGGCGCGCGCGTACAGGTATTGGGCGCCGAGCATTTGCGCGATGAGGTCACCCGCAACGGCCTGACCATCGTGGACGGTCCTCAGGACCGCCCACAGGCCGTCATTCAGGGCTGGTATCCGGATATGACCTGGCAGATGATGGCCGACGCCGCGTTCGCGGTCGAGGCCGGAGCCACGTATTTCGTGACCAACCGCGACCTGACGATTCCTCGTGAACTGGGCATCGCCCCCGGTTGCGGATCGATGATTCGCGCCGTGATCACGGCCACCGGCGTCGAACCGGTCGCCTCCGCTGGCAAGCCGGAAGCGTACATGTACGATGAGGCCCGCGAACTGAACGCCGCCGAAGGCCACGATCTGGTGCCCAAGGAGGCGTCCATCGCCATTGGCGACCGCCTCGACACCGATATCGAGGCCGGTAACCGCGGTGACTACGATTCGCTGGCGGTGCTGACCGGTGTCACCAACCCGACCGAACTGATGCTGGCTCCGGCACACCTGAGGCCCACATTCATCGCCCTTGATCTGCGTGAACTCGGCGAAGCCCAACCGGAGCCGGTCCGCGACGAGAGCGGTACTTGGGAATGCCGCAAGGCTAGCGCTTGGTTTGAAAACGGCCAGGTACACGTCAGCGACCCCACCAGTATGGACGGCCTGCGCGCCGCCGTATGCGCCGCATGGGAAGCCGCCGACCAAGGCGCACAGCTCAGCGAGGCCACGGTACCTGTGTTCGCCGTCGAGGCATAGTCCTATGCCTACGGATAGCGAACACGCGCCGGTCACCGAGCGATACCCCGAACTTGCGGATATCGATGAACAAGACAACGACCGCAAGCTTGAGACCTATCGCAACGTGCTGGAATCGTTACAACACGAGCTTGATAACAGCCGCAGCTAGCAGAGGTGATTCATTCTCCCGCCAGCGGAAGATGACGTGAAGTGCTGGATGGTGGCTCCATGCCGAGCCACCCCGTTGGTAGATGGTGGGTCGGAAGGAAGGTATATGACCAAGCAACATATCGATTCCGCAACCCCACTTGACCGACTCGACATGATGCTCGTGGCTTCGGGACTGGTCGAATCGCGGGCCAAAGCGCAGCGACTCATCAAAGCCGGGCATGTGCGCGTGGACGGCGAGACCATCACCAAGCCATCGTTCATGGTCAAAGCCGGGCACAGCGAACTCGCCGTGGATAAGGGCGACGACTACGTCTCCCGAGGCGCTTACAAACTCTTGGGCGCGTTCGAAGCCTTTGCCGGCAATGGCCTTACCGGGCCGGAAGGCTTGGAATGTCTGGACATCGGTGCCTCCACCGGTGGCTTCACCGACGTACTGTTGCGTGGGGGAGCGGCCAAAGTCGTGGCGCTCGACGTCGGCCACGGCCAGCTCGACCCGCGCATCGCCAATGACGAGCACGTCATCGAAATGAGCGGCGTCAACATTCGCGAAGTTGAGGCCGACGACCTGCCTTACCGGCCGGCGATGATCGTCTCCGATGTCTCCTTTATTTCCCTGACCTATGTGATTCCGGTAATCGCGCGCATTGCGGCTCCCGGTGCGCAGATTGTGTTACTGGTCAAACCGCAGTTCGAGGTCGGCCGGGCAGGACTCGGCAAAAACGGCATCGTTGAAGATCCGGCATTGCGGGAGCGGGCATTACACGACGTGGTCGCCTGTGCTGAACAGCACGGACTTGACGTGGTGGCCGCTGCCGATAGTCCCATCATCGGCACCCACGGTAATGAGGAATACCTGCTTTACGCTGTCTTGAGATGAATGCGTTGGCAGTCTCCGTTCACCAGCAGCACGCTGGAGGTACGGTCGATGCCTATTGCGGTGGCGCACGTGGCGCTTTCCACCGCACTGCCGTTGCGTAGCATGGCGGAGTCCGCCGTCAAAGTCTGGCATTGCAGATGGTTGGCTTCAACCGTGACGGCTGTGATATGACGAACCGTGCTGCCATCCTCATACCCATCCATATCAAAACGAGAAAACATCGTACTGCGCAGTGGATGAACTTCCAGCGCCCTGCTGTTGATGTCATGACCTTTCAGCACACCGTTCAAGTGAACTGTCTGACCGCTAATATGACGGGTGTCTTGCAGGGAGCCATTGACGGACAGATTTCCGGAACAGACGATATCGCCGTTGCATCGTAGTTTGCCGGTAAAGGTTACTTCATCGCAGATAATGTCGCCGCCGACTTCGATGTCGCCGCTGCCACTGATGCCGGATACGCGAATATCACCATCACACCGCACAATGCCACTCTTGATGACCAGTTTGTCCCCTTCTATAACTGAGGCCTCGAGGGTGCTGGTCACAATCATGGTGTGAAAATGCGCGCCATCGGCAAGACGGGAACGTTGGTCTACTCCTATGGTGCCGTAGACTCCTTTGCCTATCAACGTGCAATTCTGCGTATGCTTGCCCATGATGATAAAACTCCCTCAATATGGACGTACAGCTTTATGGCTTATTGCCACAATAATGAGCGCATCCATGTTGAGGGGGTTATATCGGTCACGATGTGAGCAGATGGGGGTGATTGCACGGCTGTATGCCATTGTATGCCGAAGCCTTACGATAATCGGCTCTGTGGAACGTTGCCGGCGACGCGCCACGAAGCAGCACTTTTCGAACACCTGTACGACTGATGACGGTGTCTGCGGCTAGAATAATGAGCAGTGCGACCGAATCGACAGGAGGATGCCATGGCCAAGCGCAACGCGGTGGTGGTGACGCATACCAGGCTCAGGCAGACCGGAACCGTAGTGGCCGAGGCGGTGAGCCAGCTGCGAGTGGCCGGTTTCGAAGTCACCATCATCGACAACACCGAGGCCCCCGATTTCGGCGTGCAGCCGCCGTGCGTGTCGGACGACACCGAAATCGTCGTGGTCCTGGGCGGCGACGGCACGATACTGCGCGCCGCCGAACTCGTCCACTGCACCCAGGTGCCGATTCTCGGCGTGAACATGGGGCATGTCGGCTTCCTGGCCGAATTCGAAAGCTTCCAGATCGACGAGGCGATCCGCCGGGTCGCCACCCACGACTATTCGATCGACGAACGCATGATCGCCCATGTGGACGTCTGGCTGCCTGGCGCCACCAAGCCCATTGAGGATTGGGCGCTGAACGACATCACACTGGAACGCGCCGACCGGGGCAAGATGGTCGAACTGTCCATCCGCGTGGACGATGTGGAGATGAACTCGTTCGGCGCGGACGGCGTCATCGTCTCCACGCCCACCGGTTCCACCGCCTACGCCTTCTCCGCGGGCGGTCCGGTCATGTGGCCGAACGTCAAGGCCCTGCAGTTGATTCCGTTGGCCGCGCACGCCCTGTTCGCCAGGCCGCTGATCATCGGCTCCGGTTCGACCTTTACCATCGATATTCTGGACGATTCCATGTCCGAAGGCTGGATTTGCTGCGATGGACGCCGTCAGCGCGCCCTGCCGCAGGGTACGCGCGTCATGGTGCGCGAATCGCGCGATACCTTGCGCCTCGCTCGACTCTCCGGCATGCCGTTCACCAACCGTCTGGTCTCCAAGTTCGATCTGCCCGTGGTCGGTTGGCGCGAGCACGCGCGCAACGAGGCCTCGAGCCAGCCGCTGCATCACGGGCACACGTTCCCGGCGGCCGCGTATGCGGCTGGCGTTGCCGTTGCCGTTGCCGGTGACGCTGGCGTCGCTGGTACCGATCCCGACAAGCCGGGCGAACGTGACGGCAAGGCAGGAGCCTGATGCTCGAAGAACTCGATATCCGCAATCTGGGGCCGATTCGAGAAGCCACCATTGCGCCGGCCGCAGGCATGACCGCCATCACCGGTGAGACCGGCGCCGGCAAATCGATGCTGCTCTCCGCGATCCGACTGGTCTCCGGTGGGGCCGCCGAATCCTCGCGCGTCTCGGCCGGGGCGGACGAGGCTTGGGCCCAGGCGATTTTCGCGCTCGCGGATGATGCCGTCGCATCTGAACATTCCGGCGACACCAACGATGCCGGTGACGATGCCGGTTCTGGCGATGCCGACAGCGGGTTCACCGGTGCTGCCGTGGCCGTGACCAAGGCCCATGACGCGGGCGTCGACCCCGAAGACGGCGAACTGTTCCTTTCCCGCACCGTACGCGCTTCCGGACGTTCGCGGGCCGTGCTCGGCGGCAAGTCCGTACCGCGTTCGGTGCTGGGGGCCATCGCCGGCGAACTGGTCATCATTCATGGCCAGACCGATCAGCTGAAAATCGCGGCCGCCGCACGGCAACGCGAGTTTCTGGACCGGGTGGCCGGAGACGAAGCCGAACTGGCCGCCTACCGCAAGGCGTGGGATGCGCTGGCCGCCATGGATGAGCGGCTGGAACGCCTGCGCTCGCAGGAATCCTCTGCCCGCCAACAGGCCGACTACCTGCGCGAATCCATCGACCGCATCAACCGAACCGACCCGCAGCCGGGGGAGGACGAGGAGCTGAAGGCGTGCCGCGAACGCATCGAAAACGCGGCCGACATCGCCCAAGGTGTGGGTTCGGCGCTGGGCGCGCTGGATGCCTCGCAGGTGGATGTGGACGCCGCCGACGGCGCTTCGGCCGTGGAACTCATCAATCATGCGGTGACCTCGTTGCGCGCGATTCGCGTCGGCGGCACGTTCGCCGAGCAGGCCGATCGGCTTGAATCCATCAATGCCGATTTGGGCGACGTGGTGTTCGCCCTGAGCCAGGAGCTGGGCGACGAAGGCAGCGTGGAGGATCTGGACCAGATCAACGGCCGTATCCACGAGCTTGGCGACCTCACCCGTCGGTGGGGCCCCACCTTGGCCGACGTGCTCGCTTGGCGGGACAAGGCGGCGTTCGATCTGGAGGATCTGGACGCCTCGCCGGAAAAGGTCGCCGAACTCGAATCCGAACGGCAGACGCTGTACGCTGCGGCCCTCGCCGCCGCCGACGTGCTGAGCACCGCGCGCGTGGCTGCCGCTGCCGACTTGGGCGCGCGCGTCACTGAAGAACTCGGCTCGCTCGCCATGCTGGGCGCCTCCTTGGAAGTGCGTGTCACGCCGCGAGACAAGGCCGATGATCCGCTCGGTCCGTATGGTCGCGACGATATCGCGTTCCTGTTTACGCCGTTCGAGGGGTCGCCGCAGTTGCCGATGGGCAAAAGCGCTTCGGGCGGTGAACTGAGCCGACTGATGCTGGCCTTGGAGCTGGTGGCCGCCGACACGCGCGGCGGTGCCGACCAGACCTTCATCTTCGACGAGGTTGACGCCGGCGTGGGTGGCAAGGCCGCGGTCGAACTGGGCAAACGTCTGGCACGGCTGGCCCGCAGCGCGCAGGTCATCGTCGTCACCCACTTGGCGCAGGTCGCCTCGTGGGCGGACGCGCAGTTCGTGGTCACCAAGGAGCCGCCGGATGCCGATGACGACGATTTGGGCGTGGTCACCACCATCGCCGAAGTCAACGGCGAAACCCGCGTCCACGAAATCGCCCGCATGCTCTCCGGCAGCGAATCCGAAGCCTCACTAGACCACGCCCGAGAACTGTTGAAGGAAAGTGTCCTATGACCAAAGCCGCCATATTCGACCTCGATGGCACCCTCCTCGACTCCATGGGAGTCTGGGACCAAGTCGACATCGACTTCCTGAACAAGCGCGGAATCGAAGTGCCGCCCGACTACATGACCAAAGTTTCCGCCATGCAATTCCGCCAGATTGCCGAATACACCATCGCACGCTTCGGCCTTACAGACACGCCCGAAGAGCTCATGCAGGAATGGGACGACATGGCCAGCGTCGCCTATTCCACCACGGTCGAAGCCAAACCCGGCGCGCTTGACTATCTGCGCGATCTGAAAGCCTCCGGTGTCAAACTGGGTGTCGCCACCTCGCTGCCCCCGCACCTGCGTGAACCGGCGCTGCGGCATGTGGGCATGTTCGGGCTATTCGATGACATCGTCTCTGTTGACGATGTGAACGACGTCGGCAAGGACCAGCCCGACGTCTATCTGCTTGCCGCTAAACGTCTGGGCGTCAAACCTACCGATTGCACGGTGTTCGAGGACCTGCTGGTCGCCATGAAATCGGCCAAATCGGTCGGTATGACGGTCTGGGCCATGCACGACGATTCCTCCGCGGCCGACTGGCCCGAAATCTGCCGGCTCGCCGACGGCGTCCTCTTCGATTTCCACAACGCCCCACGGGTGTTGTAAAAAACTGGCTCCCCTCCCTGAGGGGAGCCATATATGAAGCCCCTACCGCCGCGCGATCCTATCCGACCGCCGTTGCGCCTCAAACCGCTGCCGCTCCAGTTCCTCGCCCTTGTTCCGGATAATCGGTCGGTTCGGTGTGGTGTAGCGTAACGGCGTTGTTCGGCATAAGTCCCCCTTTCCGAGGCCATTGTAGGCGCTGGCTGTGTTTCGGTGCTGTATTGTTGCACGGAAACGACATACAACAATTGAAAAAATGAGGAGAGACTCTGAAAGCCAAGCACCAAGATCTTTCATCAGACCCAGGAATCGTCGCGCATTTGTCATTGTGACGTTTACATGACTACTTCTCAAACGTCGATTAACAGAATAACTTCTATACAGAAGTTCAACAGATTCGCTGAATTTCACAAAGTCAAAGGATTAAACAATGATTCAGAATCATAATCGTGTCGCGTTGCTTCTATCAGGAGGCCCGGACTCTACTACTCTCTTGTATGACCTATTAAATCAGGGGAAAGAAATATATGCCGTTACTTTCAATTTTGGTGAAACTGAGGGATGTAATGAGAGTCAACATGCGCAAAGAATCGTTACAAATCTCCACTCTGAACGACTCCATCATTATCAATATGATTTTTCCGAGCAATTTAAGCGTTTCTATGAATTGCCTCAGCCTCAGTTCCTCCGCAAAGCATTTGGGCCATTTGTCGTTGCCCCTAATAAGGAAGAGCATGTTCAGCCTTTTGGATAGGCAATTGCGCTTATGCTAATGGCTTCATGGGCGCTTAAGCATGATATCGTTGATGTTTATTACGCAGTTCATAGTAACGATGCTGTGTTCCACGATAATCATGCATCATATTTTGAAGCTCTTCATACGGTTACCGTAGAATGTGAAGGAGATGAATACGGGGTAACGTTCCATACTCCTTATCTTAGTATCAATAAGTGTGCCGTCATTCAAAAAGGTATGGGTCTTGGCGTGCCGTTCGGCGATACGTGGAGCTGTGCCTTGGGCGGGACAGTTCATTGTGGAGTATGTGACCCGTGTCGTGATCGACGAACTTCTTTTGAGATTCTTGGAATTAAAGATCCCGTCTTATATGAGCACGATATTTTCGCCGAATCTCGCGAAGAAGTGAATATTTTAGAATCCCCAAAGCATATTTCGGTAGTGGCCTGAATAAAAGGCAATATAGTTACATTTTAAATACATGATAAAACAAAAGGAGGCTGTTCGAGCATGGTGAAGAATGTCGGGAGTGTCGTACGCTGGCAGGTAGCCAAACTGGCATTGGTCCAGGGCATGCAAGCAATGTCCTCGGCGTTCTTCACATGCGGTGTTGTATTCACTGGAGCGGCTTCATCTGACAGCTTGGGCCTAGCCTTGGTACTCATGTTCAAGACGCTGCCCACCTTGGTCATGGCTTTTCTGGGTGGTGTTTTAGCGGATCGATTGCCGCGGAAAACTCTTGCCTCAGGAATGCTGGGTGGTCTAGCTATTTCCTATGGAGTCGGAACATGGGTCGTGCAGTTGAGTGGTCTTGGATGGCCCGTGCAAGCAATCAGTTTGGCCGCAGGTATCATTGGTGCGGTCGGCTCGCCAGCCTTGTTCGCCTTATTGCCTTCGATTGCTCCCCCTGAAGATATTGTACGTGCCAACGGCTTGATACGTACGTTTCGCAATGCCGGCTCGGTGGTCGGTCCACTTCTTGGTGCATGGCTTGCTCAACTGATATCACCTTCTTTTCTATTTCTGGATGGTGCTGTGTGTCTGGCTGTCTCCATGCCGCTTGTTCTATCGTTGAAACTCATGCCCAGCTGCGATGACGAGGCTAATAACAACGATGATGATGCTTCCATGATTTCTGCATTACGTTCTATTCCCAGTTTGTTCCATACTTATATTTGGTTAGCAGTGGGAGTGCCGTTCTGGGCGTTGTTCCTTGCCGTACAATCCGGGGCAACAGACGTCACAATGCCCTTGTGGGTCGTGCAAGAGAGTGGCCGGGGCGCATGGTCCCTGATGGCATCTATCACCTCATCTGGATACATTTGCGGCAGTCTCATCGCGTTAAAGTTGGAAAGGCCTAGGCACATGTTTTCTAAATCAGTGTTATTTGGCGCTTTAGCTATTATGCCGATTTTTGTTGTAGGTACTTTGGACATCCAAGTACTGTGGTATGTGGCGTCATTTGTTGCTGGGCTTGGACTGGAATTGTCTGGCGTGTTCTGGGGATCTACTATGCAGACATGCGTCGATAAGCGGCACATGGGACGAGTTTCCTCAATTGATTATGCAATTAGCTTCGGTCTAATTCCTCTCGCCTACGGTTTATACGGCTTCACTGGCACTATTCATGCTGCCGTCGTACTTACTGTATCCTCCTCAATAATGATTGTCCTGGTCATCATTGTTTTCCCATTTTGTTACCTTATAGATCACCGTTCGAATTCCTCAGGGATTATTAATAGTAGCGATGTTTAATCGCCATTAGCTCGATGTTCACAACGATATAGCCGATTGCGGCCCACACGGTGCAAGGTCGAACATCCTGAAAAGGTCCGTTTACGCGAAACGCCAAGGACGGTGAAGCAGTATACTACGTCGTTTGGGGAAACAAAGATATCGTGAACTAGCTGATAACTGACCTTACCAGATGCGCTTTGCGCGTTACGTCTCAACAGTTGCCATGTTCGGGCATTAATGTCATCGCTCACATAGGTGTGCCGTCGTCTTTTGACCAATAAACGTTCTTGGAGGCGGCTAGAACATGCCGTTTCGTATTGCTTCGCATAGGGGTTTCCCGTGACAAACATCGTTTTTCGATGAATTATGGTATGTCTCTTTTTATGAATAGGTTGCAACGACCTATTCGTTGGATAGGCACAGATAGCCGCTGGTCATATTTTGATTTGTTCTTTACGCTTGACGTTTTTCTCCTGCGGTTGCTCTTCGATGCTTTGCTCCTCTCGATTTTTCACCTGATGGAAAGTCGCTGAGAACCCCGAGAGAAAAAACCAAGTGGACATTCGGTTGTCCGTGATCAACGCTCCACGAAATGGAGCGGGGGACGAACCAGCCGAATTCCATCGTCTGTTCTAACGGTTCATGTTGAAGGAATGTGAGGCCGCCCGTCTGATCTCATCGGAATTGGACAACGCACAAATAGCGTTCGTGGCGTGTCTGTTCAATGGAAAGCGGCCGTTGTCAAAGGATTTGCCTGCTCATTGCTTGTTGCTCACTGTTCGACTGTTATGTAACACACCTTGACAGTTAAGCAGAACGGTTATACTGTGTTGTATAACAGCTAAACAGCTGGGGTGCTAGTCAACCACAATCGAAAGGGGCATAGATGAAACTGATCATCTCATCCGTGTCCGGTGAACCCATCTACGAGCAAATCAAAACCCAAATCCGTTCGGCGGTGCTCAGCGGCGAGTTGAAGGCGGGCGAGGCCTTGCCTTCCTTGAGAAAGCTCGCCAAGGAACTGCGCATCTCCGTACTCACCGTCACCAGGGCGTACAACGAACTGGCCGATGAGGGCGTGGTACAGAACATTCAAGGCAAAGGCACTTTCGTGATGGACAAGGGCAACGAACTGATGCAACGTCAGCTCGAAACCCAGATTCGTGAAAGCCTGGCCGAGGCAAGCCGGGGCGCCAAAGCCGCCGGCATTCCGCTGAACGCATTGGACCGCATGCTCGAAGAGGAATACCGCAAGGAATAACCTCAAGAAAGGACCATGGACATGACCGCCATATCCGAATCCGACGCGATGGCGTTGCAGGTCACCGACGTCACCAAACACTATGATTCCGGCTTCACGCTGGACGACGTGACCTTCGACCTGCCCAAGGGCTACATCATGGGACTGATCGGCCCGAACGGCGCCGGCAAATCCACCCTCATCAAACTCATCCTCAACATGATCCACCGCGATGCCGGTTCGATTCACGTGCTCGGCCTCGACAACATCGCCAACGAGGAGCTCGTCAAAGAACAACTCGGCGTGGTGTTTGACTTCAGCTACATGCATGAAATGTGGCAAGTCAAGAACATTGAACGTATCGTTGCGCCACTGTATCCATCATGGGACGGTGGATGCTATCACAAGTATCTGGATACTTTTGGCCTTGGTGACGCACAGAACGGCAAGAAACATATCAAGGATCTTTCCCGCGGCATGCAGATGAAGCTGATGCTGGCCATCGCATTGAGTCATGATGCCAAGCTGCTGATTCTCGACGAGCCGACCAGCGGACTCGATGTGCTTGCCCGCGACGAACTCATGGATATTCTGCATGCCTACATTGAGGATGGCGAGCATTCGGTACTGTTCAGCACCCATATCACTGCCGACCTCGAACGTGCTGCTGACTTCATTACCTACATCACCGATGGCCGTCTCTACTACACCGGTCCGAAAGACGAGTTTGAGGAATCGTTCCGCCTGATTAAGGGCGGTCCAGACGAACTGGCACAACTGCCTGCGGACGTAGTGCTGGGCTCACATACGTATGCCACCGGATTCGATGCGCTGGTCCGGTCAGACAGGCTTGATGCTGTTGCGTCGGTGGTTTCGGGGCTTGTCGTTGAATCGGCTTCCATTGATGACATCATTCGACTGACCAATGCCCATGATTCCAATCGTGACTTGAGCGGGAGGTGAGCGGCCATGGAGGCAATACTGAGGGTGTCGCGGTCTCGGCAACATGCATTGATCACTGCATTGCGCGTCGATATGGCCTACCTGTGCGTCGACGTACGGACTGTGCTCTCGTTGTTGTTGGCACCGTTGTTCTCCGTCATCTTTCAAGGTGAAGCTTATGGTGATGGCTTCGGCTATCGCATGGGTGTCATCATGACGGTATTCACCTGCGCCATGTGGGTGCTAACCATGGCGGTTGCTGACTTACAGAACGGATATCGACTTCGTGGCATTATTCCGGCTTCGAGGAAGAGTCAGGTGGCCGCGCGATATGTGGTTGGATTGGTGATTTCCGTATTGTCGATAGCGATGATTGTTCTGATTGACGGGTTGCAAGTGTTGGTCAATCCAGATTGGTCATTCGCGGGCAATCTGTGGGCGGCGCCGTTGGGAGGTTTCTGCACCGCGCTGATGGTCGCGCTTATCGTGCCCACGGGTTATCTGTGGACCAAACTAGGCGGTCTTCAAGTCACGATGATGGTGATCTATGTCGTTGCATTGGCTGTATCCATACTGCTATCTATTTTGCCTGCTTCGGTGACCAGAGGATTGGCCCATGCCGCGAATGCCATCATCGCGCAACGATTGTGGCTGGTTATTGCGGTATTGACAACGACGGTTGTGGCATATGGAATCTCGTATGTAATTGCCTCTCGCATATTTGCTTCAAGGGAATGGTGACGATGAACTGGAAATCCGTAGTAAAGCAATGTCGATTCGATTGTGTCGGGATGGGTCTGTTTAGCGTGGCGAATATGGTATTTCTGCTGGTTCTCCCGGTGCTGTCTATCGTGGTATCGCTGGCGATGATATCGATCCACGTCGATGAACACGTTGCCAGTGGTCTGATGGGCGGACTCGGAGGTTTGGCATCGACGATGGCATGTATGAGTGCATTGGGGCCTGCGTCATCCGAGGAATCTGCAGGGCACAGTGCCATGCGAGGGCTGATTCCTGTTTCACGCACTGCACAAGTTGTAGGTCGGTACCTTTTTCTGTTGGTGGTTGGCCTGCTCTGGGCTTTGGACGTGGTGATATGCAGCGGCGTCTTCATTGTCTTTGGCGATATAGCAGATATGGGGTGGATCGGTACCTTGGCAGCAGGTGCTTTCATCTTCGCTTTGGCTATCATTCTTGGGTCGGTGCTGCTGGCCTGTGCATACCGGTTCACCTTCCGCAAGATGATGGTGGCCTCTGTCGCGGTCATGGTTGGCTTGTATGCCGTCATTGCGCTGCTGGCTCGATTGCCTGTTGACTGGCAATGGCTTTTGCTGAATATTACCGATTTCCTGACGATCTGGTGGCATACGGCGCTTGTTCTCGCCGTGCTGTGTCTGCTCGCATATTTTGGCTCCATGCTTATAGCCATCCGCATCTACCGAGCCAAAGAACTCTAGCCGCGCATTTGTCCGACCGCGATGATCTTCAGCCACATGTCGATCGGCAGCGGCACGGTGCGGAACATCGCGCCGCCGAATTGCACCACCAGCACCTGAAGTGCGAACATCAGCGCGAACACGCCGATCATCACCTTATTGCGTAGCGGATTGGCGAACAGGCTGGCGTTGCCCAGCTCGCGGCTGTTGAAGGCGTTGAACGGCTGGAACACCACGAACAGCGTGAACAGAATGGTCGACTGCTGTTCGGCGGTGCCGCCCATGAAGTTCGTCCAGCTTCGCGAGCTTCTCCTGCAGCGGTGTCATACCGGTGTTGGCGGCGCGCAGTTCGCGGGCGATTTTGCCGAACTCGCCATCGCGCACCACGGTGACGGTCGTGTCGTCATTGATATCGTTCAGCGCTTCGAATGTCTTGGCGCTTCGGCCTTCCATCACCACGGTGATGGTCACGGACAGGGCGATGGCGAAGAAAATGCCCACGCATTCGAGAATGTCGGCGTGGCCGCCGGCCATGGAGCGGGTGATGTTTTGACGCCCAGGGTGATGGCCGCCGCGATCATAAGCATGATGAGCATCGGGTCAGCGGGCGTCTGCCCGTTGGCCGTGGTCATATGTTCCTCTCGTTTGGTTGACACAACGCACTGAAACCCGCGTAATATCACTCGCGTACCGCGCAACATGGCGATTCCCGCCTTCCTGGAAAAACAAGCAACACGCCGTTGGACATATGCCGAGGCACAGGCCAACGGCGGCGCCTTTTTTCGCTTTGCACGCCTCAGGCGGACTTTATCCGGTAGGACTGTTTGGGGGAGCGGGCTGGTTGCGTGCGTTCGATCGTGCCTGATTCCAGGAGTTTGCGCAGCTGATAGGTGACGGTGGAGCGCGGGGCTCCGGTGGCCTCCACCAATTTGGGCGTGGACATGGTGCCGTGCTTGTTGATCAGTTGCAACAGTTGCTCTTCCAGCATGGAGTAGCGGGCGCTGCCCTCCAATGCGGATGCCGGCGCGCTGCGAGCTGATGGCCTTTCGATGGATGATGCATCACGAATCAGCGGCATGTCCGCAGGCCGAGAAACATCCAGTCCGGCGATCCGCGCAATGGTAGGCCCCAATCCGGGAATATCTTTGAGATATCGCTCGTACATCTCTTCGTCGCTGAGCTCTTCCGCTTTGATATTGCTCTTGGGGAATGGCACGATTTTCGGGTGCGCCGGTGTCGGAAGCTGTCCGTTGATCAGCCCTTGCGCCGCGCTGTAATCGATATCGGGCCTATCGCCCCAACCCGCGTAACGGGGATCCCTGCGGCTGTCCGGCAACTTGGAGGTATCCGCTGAGCGGAAGGTGACCGAGAACGTATTCAGCGTACTGTATATTTCAGGCTCGCCATTGCCGTTATCCAGCAGCAGTCTGTTGATGAGGCTGTATCCGGTCCCTCGATTCTCCGCGACTGTGGCATTGCGGAACGGGGTGCATTCAAGCAATTTGGCAAGTGTCTGATTGCGGGTCGAAGTGGAGCCGGGCTCGCTGATGGAATCCAGCGTTACGTCGCCGTATAATCCGCCTGGACTCAGCACTTCAAGGCGATCCTTGTACATGTTGACCTGAATTTGGCCGCCCCGGGCCATCGGCGAATAGTCGCGATGCATGATGGCATTGACCACGGCCTCACGTATGGCATCCTCTGGGTATTCAAAGGTGTCTTTGCGGAATGGGCCGTCCAATACGCCTCCGATGCGCATGTTCTTCTGTGCGGCGTTCAGGGTTTCTTCGAGTATCTCGGGGATGGGGCCGTCGAGTGAATAATTGTCGATGAATTTCACCCCGCCGGCAAACACCTTGTCATATCCGGGGTAGCACGTGAACGTGATATTCACCCGTGGCAGAAACTGCTGGGGATAATTGCCGGCGACAAGCAGTCCGGCAAGCGTCGGATGAGACTTCCCGTCATCTCCTGTTCCGACTATCCCAAGCGCGCTCATCGCCTCTTCATCGGTCAGTTTTCCGAAGACACGTGGACGGCGTTCGCGGCATAACGTAAGAATGCCGTCCACGATATCCGGTAGCAGATCGTCGACGGTGGCTTCGTAGATCAGCCCTCGGTCATACACGGGTTGCGCGCGGTTTTCCAAAAGCCGGTCGATTTCGTAATGACTGAGTTTGTGGTCGCCATCCCATACGCGGATGAACGAGCCGCTGTACCGGCCTCTATTGCGAACGTAACATGGCTTATCCAGTGGATCGGCCTCATCGATGACGGCGATGACCACGGTGGAATCATGATACGAAGCGACGTCAATGACTGGCCTTATAGGCGGGGTGATTTCGTCTCGGCACATCTGCGCCAATGCCTCGGCGACGGGTTGCGCCTTGAACCCTTGGGCGGACTCGAAGCCATCCTTTTCGGCAATGCCCAGCACGATGGTGCCGCCGCGTCCATTGGCGAAAGCGGAAATGGTCTCAGGCAGCGAAACCGGCAATCCGCCCACGGCCTCCTTGACCTCAATATCCTGACTGTCCGATTGCGCGGAACGCAGCGGGTTCAGCAAGGCGTCGATCTCCTCTTCTGACCACATGATTGTCTCCTTGCCATTGTGCCGCAACTTGGGCACCATCATAGCAGACATATTAAATATGTTGTTATGTTTGGTGTGCCTTGCGGTGTATTCGGTAAGTGTTATAGTTGATGTAGAACAAATAGAACGGTTTGGGAGGAGGCGACCATGATTGTGGAAATCGATCAGCGCAGTGACGTGCCGATTTACGAGCAGCTGCACCGGCAGTTCATCGCAGCCATCGCGGGCGATGAGCTGTCGCCAGGCGATTCGTTACCGTCCGTGCGCTCGCTGGCCGTGGACCTTGGCATCAACCTGCACACGGTGAACAAGGCATATGCGCTGTTGCGTGACGAGGGATACATCGTTATGCGTCGTGGTGCCGGTGCAACCGTCGCTGAGCGTAACGGCGGGGGAGAAGCGCCGAACCGAACTGCCGAAGCACAGGATGAGCGGATGGACGAGGAACTCTATCGCCTTGCCTTGGCCTACAAGGCGCGCGGCGGTGATTCGGCCGCATTCCTCGATGCCACCAAACGGCAATGCGAACGGGCATACGGCGTGCGCTCCTCGCAGAGCGTTACTGACGGTGCAACAAAAGGAAATCAGGGGAGATAACGATGAATAATACAGTCGTGTCGATGAACATCGCGTTGTGTGCGTTTTTACTGTTGCCGGTGATAGTGACCGCCGGCCTGGCAGGGGTTCCATGGGTTACCGACCGGCATGAGGTGTTCGGTGTCACAGTGCCGGCCGCCGCCCATGTCAATACGCGCATTCGCGGATTTAAAGTCGCGTTTTCGGGAATTACGGTGGCGCTTGGCGTATGCGCCATACTGGTCTCGCTGGCCGTTTGGCAACTCTGCGGAGTCGACGCGGCGTTCTGGACTGTGTCCATCGCAGCGGTGGCGATTGCGATATGTGGTTTCGTGCTGCAGCAGATGTTTCGCCGCAAAGTACTATCCATCAAAGTCGATCAGGGATGGGAGGCGTCCAGTGCCCGCCGTGCAGCATTGATAGGTGAGCGGGACAATCCCGACCCGATGAGCCTGAAGTGGGAATTGCTGCAAGTCGTTTGTCTCGCTGTCACCATTGCTGTCGGGTTGCTGGGCTATGACCGGATGCCGGAGCGGGTGCCGATTCATGCGGATATCGCCGGCAATGTGAACGGTTGGGCCGAGAAGAGTCCGATGGTGATTTGGTACGCCGTGCTCGCGCAGGTGGTGCTGGCAGCGGTGATGGTGGCCAGCCATGCCGCGATCATCTACGCCAAGCACCCGATTGATCCCGACCACCCCGCCGCCACCGGGTATGCCTATGGTGTGTTCTCGCGGGTCTGGAGCATCTACGTGCTGGTCATCGGACTGCTGGCAGCCGGTGGATTGGGCCTAGGCGTTCAGCTTGTCACCATTGGCGTGCTGGATATCAATCTAATCGGCATCATCGGCATGTTCATCGCCGTGGCGGCTCTGGTCGGCGCGCTGATGATCGGCGTGTATTACGGGCAGAACGGGGCGCGCGTCTATGCCGGTGTTCGGCACAGTGACGGCGGTGACATTTCGGACGATAATGCCATGCCGTATGACGATGACCTGCACTGGATTGGCGGCATCATCTACATCAACCGTGACGATCCTGCCATCATGATCCCCAAACGTTTCGGCGTCGGCTGGACCGTCAACCTCGCACGCCCCAGCGTGATCATCGGCACTATCGTGCTGTTGGCAATCGCCATAGGACTGCCAGTCGCCGCGATACTGATGTAAACGCAATTCTGATGTAAAAAATGGCTCCCCGCTCTGAGGGGAGCCAATGTGCTGGTATGTTTTACAGCGCCTGGGCGGCCTTCTCCACGTAGTCCTCCATGCCGTCGATGGCCACGACGTCCTTGAACCGCACGTCGGCGGTCTCGAGGCCACGCAGGGCGGCCGGGGCGGTGGTGCCGGTCTCGTGGGCCAGCACATCCATGCACTCGAAGTCGGTGCCGGTGGCGTCGAAGCCCAGAGCCTCATTCACCACGCGCGGGAACTTGTAGGGGCTGGCGGTGGAGAGCAGCACGCGCGGGGTCAGCGGGTCTCGCGGCATCTGCTCAAGCAGGTAGTAGCCGCAGGCGGGGTGCGGATCGATCACGTAGTGGTTCTCGTCCCAGCAGTGTTTGATGGACTCGCGTACCTGATCCTCATCGGCCCAACCGGTGCCGAAGATCTGACGAATCTTGGCCAGCAGTTCTTCCGGGATCTCGTACGTGCCCCACTTGTTGAGGTCGTTCATCAGCATGGAAATCAGACGGGTGTCGCCCTCGGACAAGTAGTACAGCATGCGCTCCAGGTTGGAGGAGATGAGGATGTCCATCGAGGGGGAGATGGTCTGGAAGAACGGGCGCTGACGGTTGTAGGTACCGGTGGTCAGGAAGTCGAACAGCACGTTGTTCTTGTCGGAAGCCACCACGAGGTGCTTGACCGGCAGACCGAGCAGCTTGGCATAGTAGCCGGCGAGGATGTCGCCGAAGTTGCCGGTCGGGACCACAAACTCGACCTCATCGCCGACATTGATCACCTGGTCGGCGAGCAGCTGGGCGTAAGCGGAGAAGTAGTAGACGACCTGTGGCACCAGACGGCCCACGTTGATGGAGTTGGCGGAGGAAAGTACCACGTGCGAATTGCCGACGAGACGCTCGGCCAGGGCGCGGTCGCCGAAGATGCGCTTGACCGCGGACTGGGCGTCGTCGAAGTTGCCTTCCACGGCGGCCACCTGCACGTTGGAGCCGGCCTGCGTGGTCATCTGCAGCTCCTGGACCTGGGAGACCTTGCCTTCCGGGTAGAAGACGGTGATTGCGGTGCCCGGGGCGTCCGCGAAGCCGGCCAGCGCGGCCTTGCCGGTGTCGCCGGAGGTGGCGGTGAGGATCATGATTTTCTCGTCCGCGTTGCCATCGGCCGGCGTGGTGTGCGCCATGAAGCGCGGCAGGATCTGCAGCGCCACGTCCTTGAACGCGGAAGTCGGACCGTTGAACAGTTCGAGCACGTAATCGTCACCCAGGGGCTTGAGTGGGGTGATGCGCTCATCGGACCACTGTTCGCCGTAGGCGTCGGCGATGCACTGGCCCAGCTCCTCGGCCGTGAAGTCCGGCAGCAGCGCGCCCAGCACCTCGGCGGCGATTTGCTGGTACGACTTGCCCGGCAGGGAGGCCACGTCCACCTTGGTCTTGCCCAACGCGTCCGAAACGAACAGGCCGCCGTCATCGGCGATGCCCTTACGAATCGCCTGCTTGGCGGTCAGCGAATCGGTGGTGCTGCGGGTGGAATGGAAGGTGGTTGTCACGATGAATCCTTCTGCCTGAAAGGGATGATGAATCCACACCAGTTTAGCGTGGGCCGTGGGCAGAAGGGCCGTCCGTCTCGCGTAGCCGACCGGTCGCACCGGCGAAAATCACCATTGCCATCGAACGGGGACCGGCCATATCATGAAACAGGCCGGTTACAAACGGGCCATACAGTAAGGCGACAGCGGCGAATCAATTGTCGCACATACCAAAGGAGCACCTATGACCGCTTCACCCCTTGCGCAGAAAGCGACCGATGCTTTCAACGCGCCGATCTGCGAAACCGATCCTGAGATCGCCGAACTGCTGGACTCCGAACTGGGCCGCCAGCGCAATGGCCTTGAGATGATCGCCTCTGAGAACTTCGTGCCGCGAGCGGTACTGCAATGCCAGGGCTCCGTGCTGACCAACAAATACGCCGAAGGCTACCCCGGCCACCGCTACTATGGCGGCTGTGAATACGTGGACCAGATCGAAACCATCGCCCGCGAACGCGCCAAGGCCCTGTTCGGCGCCGAATACGTCAACGTCCAGCCGCACTCCGGCGCCCAGGCCAACGCCGCCGTCTACCAGGCGCTCGTCAAGCCCGGCGACACCGTGCTCGGTCTGGCCCTCGACCACGGCGGCCACCTGACCCACGGCATGAAAATCAACTTCTCTGGCCGTTTCTACCACGCCGAGGCGTACGGCGTGAACCCCGTGACCTTCCGCATCGATCCGGAAATCATCCGCCAGCGCGCGCTCGAAACCCACCCGGCCATGATCATCGGCGGCTGGTCCGCCTACCCGCGCATCGAGGACTTCAAGGCCATGAAGGAGATCGCCGACGAGGTCGGCGCCAAATTCTGGGTCGACATGGCCCACTTCGCCGGACTCGTGGCCGCAGGCCTGCACCCGAGCCCCGTGCCATACGCCGACGTGGTCTCTTCCACCTCGCACAAGACCTTCGGCGGTCCGCGTTCCGGTTTCATTCTCGCCAAGCAGGAATACGCCAAGAAACTCAACTCCTCCGTGTTCCCCGGCCAGCAGGGCGGTCCGCTCATGCACGTGATCGCGGGCAAGGCCGTGAGCTTCAAGGTGGCCGGCACCCCCGAATTCAAAGACCGTATGCAGCGCACGCTCGACGGCGCCAAGATTCTCGCTGAACGTCTCCTGGCCGACGATGTCAAGGCCAACGGCATCAGCGTGCTGACCGGCGGCACTGACGTGCACCTGGTGATGGTCGACCTGCGCAACAGCGAGATGGACGGGCAGCAGGGCGAGGATTTGCTTGCCGCCTGCGGCATCACCATCAACCGCAACACCGTGCCCTTCGACCCACGCCCGGCCTCGGTGGCCTCGGGCCTGAGAATCGGCACGTCCGCCCTGGCCACGCGCGGTTTCGGACCGAAGGAATATGAGGAGGTGGCCGACATCATCGGCACCGCGCTCGCCGCCGGCCCGTCCGCCGACGTGACCGCGCTGAAGGCCCGCGTCGACAAGCTCGCCGAAGACTTCCCGCTCTACCCCGACCTGGACCAGATTCACTGATTTGCTGATTCGCTAATCCAGCGTGGTGTACCGGTTAGTGATGATTCGCTGACCGGAGCGCATCACATCACCGGCTTCCCGCCTGAGATGGAGGGGAGCCGGTTCTGTTTGCGATCCAAAACGTCAGACATCCCATAACAAGCGGGTCGGAGTAAGCAATCAGCCGCGTTGTGAGTTACGCTTGACTGTTATGAGCGATGAATTGAGTCCTGAGGTGTTCGACGCGGTGTGCCGCCAGGCCGATCAGGCCGCACGCGCACAGGAGCGTCTTGCACAGGCAAATACCGAAGCCAAGAACGAACTGCTGCTCGCCATTGCGGACGCGCTGGACGAACACGCCGCGGGCATCGAAGCCGCCAACGCGCTGGACATGCTCGAATCCAAGGAGAACGGCATGGACGCGGGCAAGCTCGACCGCCTGCTGTTCGACGTGCCGCGCGTGGCCGCCGCCGCCCAAGGCGTGCGCCATGTGGCCACCCTGCCCGATCCGGTCGGTGAAATCGTGCGCGGATACAACCTGCCCAACGGTCTGCGCCTTACCCAAACGCGCGTACCGATGGGCGTCATCGGCATGATCTATGAGGCCCGGCCGAACGTCACTGTGGACGTGTCCAGCCTGTGCCTCAAGTCCGGCAATGCCGCGCTGCTGCGAGGCGGCCACGCCGCCGAACGCACCAATGCTGCCACGCTGGGCGTCATCGCCCCGGTGCTTGAAGCCCACGGTTTCGAATCCGCACTGGTGCAGTCCGTCGACCAGTACGGACGCGCCGGTGCTACCGCCATGATGGAGGCGCGAGGCCATATCGACGTGCTCGTGCCGCGAGGAGGAGCGGGTCTAATCCAAGCCGTCGTGCGCAACTCCAAAGTGCCGGTCATCGAAACCGGCGCCGGCAACGTGCATATCTACATCGACAAGTCCGGTGATCTCGCCAAGGCCATCCCGATCATCATCAACGCCAAAACCCAGCGCGTGGGCGTGTGCAACGCCGCCGAAAAGCTATTGGTTCATAAGGATGTCGCCGCCGAATTCCTGCCGCAGATCGCCGCCGCGTTGGCCGAGGCGAACGTTGTACTGCAGGCCGACACCACGTCGTACGACATCATCTCCGGCGCGGCAATCGAGGGCCTTGACCTCAACCACGCCACTGAAGAGGATTGGGACACTGAATACCTGGCCCTCAAAATGGGCATCAAGGTGGTGCCGGACCTGGACACGGCCATCGACCACATCAACACGCATTCCACAGGCCACACCGAATCCATCATCGCCGAGGATTATGCGGCCATCGAGGAATTCACCAAGCGCATCGACTCGGCCGTGGTCGTGGTCAACGCCTCCACCCGCTTCACCGACGGCGGCGTGTTTGGCTTTGGTGCTGAGCTTGGCATCTCTACGCAGAAGATGCACGCACGCGGTCCCATGGGATTGCGGGAGATGACCACCACCAAGTGGATCGGTTACGGAACAGGACAGGTGCGCGCATGAACGAGGACGGCAACATGAACATCACGGCTGACACGGCAAACAAGGCAAGCGAACTGCGGCCCGACATCGACCTCAACGATCCCAAGCTCGGCCTGAAGATCGCGGCCGAACGTCTGAGCATTGTCCGCTACGTGTTCCTTGTGCAGATCGAGGATGGCATCGCCTCCGCCGCCCAGCGTGCGTCGCTCGAATACGCGGACGCCGTGCTCATCGGTTGGCCCGAGACCGATTCGCCCGAAGTCGTGGACCTCAACGATGCCCAGCTCAAGATCGTGCGCGAACACATGGAACTCATGGAAGGCTACATCGGCAGATACAGCCAGATGGAGCACGACGGTGACCTTGACGGCATGACCGACACGCTCATCCGCATCACCGAGCGTGTGGCCGAGGTCCGCCGCCTCTACCAGCCGGACTTCCCGCTGCCCACCTTCGCCGAGATTCGCCGCGTGGTTCAGGACGAATGGGATGAAGACATGGGCAAGATCGATCCCAAGGAAGACAATCCCACCGCCGGCGAAATCGAAGAGGAAACCGAATCCGCTGATGATGCCGCCAGCGAGGGCGGCCAAGCATGAGTGATATTGCCGGCAGCCACAAAACGGCTGCGTCAGTTCAGTCCGGAAAATCAGTGGAATCCGCCGAACCCGCCGAAATCATTGCCGTCACCCAAGGCGAAACCGAACGGCGTATGTCCGACCTGTCCGTACCGGCCGGGGCCAGCAGCCATGGCAAAGGCCGGCTTTCCGCACGTGGCAATTGGCATACGCGCCTGCGCGTCGGCATCATGGGCGGCACGTTCGACCCGATCCACAACGGCCACTTGGTCGCCGCCTCTGAAGTCGCCTGGGTGTATGACCTCGATGAGGTGATTTTCGTGCCCACTGGCCGACCTGTGTTCAAGCTGGACAAGCACGTCACCAACGCCGAGGATCGGTATCTGATGACTGTGATCGCCACCGCATCCAACCCCAAATTCACCGTCTCGCGTGTCGACATCGACCGTCCAGGCATCACCTATACCATCGACACTCTGCGCGATATCCGAGCCCAGCATCCCGACGCCGAGCTGTTCTTCATCACCGGCGCCGACGCCGTGGCCGAAATCATGCAGTGGAAGGACGCCGACCTCATGTGGGACCTCGCCCACTTCGTGGCCGTCACGCGCCCCGGCTACTTCAGCCCGGACGGCGTGACCTTGCCCGAAGGCAAGGTCGATACGCTTGAGATCCCGGCCTTGGCCATCTCTTCGACCGATGTACGCCGCCGCGCTGAACACGACGAGCCGGTCTGGTATCTGGTGCCTGACGGCGTGGTGCAATACATCGGCAAGCATGGTCTGTATTCATACGAGGACTGACGATTCGTACGAGGACTAGTGTGCATTTGTACGAGGGCTGGTGAGGATTAGCGCGAATCAGCGCGCATGAATCCTCGCCAGTGCAAGGATGAACGGTCAGGCCAGTCCCATCTTGATTTTCAATGTCATTACGCGAGTCGCCGCCGCCGTCACTTTCGAAGCGAAAGCCGGATCGGACTTCGCCCGTTCGTTGAGGCCGTCCACAACTGGCTTTACGTAATCCGTCTGACCGATGCAGGACATGTCGCCGCCCGCCTCGACGAGCTTTACTCCCAATTGGCTTACATCGTAGCTGCTTAACGCTTCGGCAGATATCGAATCCGAAATCACCACGCCCGTATATTTCAGGGCGTTGCGAATATGGCCGTCGATAATCGTAGAAGAAAACCCCGCCGGATTATTCGGATCGATGGATTGATACGTGGCCAACGACATCATCACCATTGCAGGATCGGCCTTGGTGATCGCCTGGGCAAAGGCACCTGCCTCGGCCCCGTCCAACGTGGTGGTCATATCCAGAATGCCTTCGGTGGTGAAGTCGGTATTGCCGCTTACCGCGCCCAACCCAGGATAATGTTTGACCGCCGCACCGACCTGAGCGCCTCGCAAACCCTCAATAACGGCGATGCCATGCTCGGCGTTACCGGCCGCATCCAATCCGAAATCACGATCCAGCGCGCCAATCGGAGCATTCGAGGCACGATCGCCCACCACCGTGCCGAGCACCGGTGCCAAATCGACATTTATGCCAGCAGCAGCTAATTGCGAACCCCACGTGCCTGCCGATTGACGCAATGCGTCAGCGGACATTGTGCCCTGCTCAACGGCACTGGGCATTGTGTCGAAACCGGTACCAGTCAGATGCTGTACCTGACCACCCTCCTGATCGGTGGCGATGATGAGACGATTGCCGGCCGGCGCATATCCTTGGAGTTGCGCGGTCGCGGTCTTGACCGTATCGACGCCGGTATTCCAATTGCCAATAAGAATGGCCGAGCCAATGTGCTCGTCGGCGATTGTTGAAGCCAACGAGGAGGGATCGGAACCGGCGAACAACGGCACCATCACTAACTGTCCCACACGTTCCTCAAGTGTCATGGCGGATACCGCACGTTGGGCTTGTGCGGCCGGGGCGTCGTTCTTCTTCGGGGAAGGAACATCGGTGCGTGGTAACGCACTTGTCCGGGAGGTCTGGGGAGTGGCGGTGTTGCCGTCTGATGTGGATTTGGCGAACCATCCGACATGCCATCCGTAGGCTGCCATGCCGGCCAACACCACTGCCAAAGCACATATTGTCGCCACGATTGGAGTGCTCCTGTGCCGAAGTTGGCGTGTGGCGTGTACTGAGGGACGCATATGATGTGGCCGCTGTCTGTTCATACCGGCAAGCGTAGAACAGAACGTAGAACAGAACGCTGCCTCATTCTGTGCTCAGGGCATAACCTACCTCCCGCCCTTCCGATAGGCTTGAGTTATGTCTTTTAACGATCCTTTCTCAGTACTGTTCGGCAATGGCGGCGATTCACGACGCAATAGTGCGAACAATGACGATCCGATCATCCTCGATGTCGAGGCCGATGGGGACGGTCCGGCCCGCAACACCAACGCCGGCCCCTCCGGGTCATCCCGCCCTCCACGTGGCCCGGCCAATCCGCGTATCACCCGTAAGCCAGCGTCCGGTGGCTCAGGAGCCAACCGTGGCAGCAAGATTCTAATCGGCGTGGTGCTGGCTTTGGCCATCATCGTCGGTCTGTTCTTCGGCCTGTCCCGATTCATCACCGACCTGATGTGGTACGGCCAGCTCGGCTTCCAGTCCGTGGTCTGGACCCAGCTCTGGGTGAAGATCGGCCTGTGGGTGGCCTACGCGCTGCTCATGGCCCTGACCGGCTTCGTCTCTGCATGGCTGGCTATCCGGGCACGCCCTGATTCGGCAGACGGATCCACCATTCGTATTAACGGCGATGTGGTCGAGGTGGGCAAATCCGTCAGCTCGAAAACCGCTCGCCGCGTGGCCGTGGTGATTTCGCTGATCGTCGGCGTCATCTTCGGTTCCCAGTTCAACGCGAACTGGAGCGAGATTCTGCTCATGTTCAACGCGCAGTCGTTCGGCACCACCGATCCGCAGTTCGGTCTGGACAACGGCTTCTACGTGTTTGTGCTACCGGGCCTGAAGCTCGTGCTCGCCGCCGTGGCCGTGCTGCTGGGCGTGGGCCTCGTGTTCTCGGTGGTCACGCATGTACTGATGGGCGGTATCCGCATCACTATGCCGGTCAACGGCCGAGGCCTGTTCTCCATCACCAAGCGTTGCCGCCGCCAGCTTGGCATCTGGCTGATGCTCAACATGTTCGCTTGGGCAGTGCGCCAGGTGATCGGCGTATTCGACCAGCTCACCGGGCAGGGTTCGCATATCACCGGTGCCTCCTACACCACCGTGCACGCCCACATCCCCGTCACCTTCATCATGGCCGCGCTGACCGCCATTCTCGGCGTGGTGCTGGGCATCTGGCTCATGCGCTCCCACACGCTCGAAGGCCAGGCGTCCATCGGCGTGCGCGCCTCCGCCGCGCTCAAGGCCTGGCGTGTGCCGGTGACCTCCATTGCCGTCGTGGTCGTGGTGGGTCTCGTGCTCACCGTGGCATGGCCGGTGCTGTTGCAGCGCTTCCGCGTCAACCCGAACGCACAGGAGATGGAATCCACCTACATTCAGCGCAATATCGACGCCACCCGCGCCGCCTACGGTCTTGACAAGCTCAAGACCGAGCAATACAAGGTAACCGACAAGGGCGAGCAGGGCGCTCTGGCCAAGGAGGCCGACACCACCGCGCAGATTCGTCTGCTCGACCCGCAGGTCGTCAGCCCCACATTCAAGCAGCTGCAGCAGTCCAAGCAGTACTACACCTTCGCCGACACTTTGGCAGTCGACAAGTACGAGATCGACGGCGTTTCCCAAGACACCGTGATTGCCGCCCGCGAGCTTGACCTGGCCGGCAACGACAACCGCAATTGGGTCAACGATCACACCGTGTACACCCACGGTTACGGTGTGGTGGCCGCTTACGGTAACAAGGTGACCGCCGACGGCCAGCCTGAATTCTTCGAATCCGGCATCCCTGCTCAGGGCAAGCTCACTGAATCCGAAAAGTATGAGCCTCGCATCTACTTCTCGCCGAACGCCACCGAATACTCGATCGTCGGCGCACCGGAGGGCACGCAGGCTTGGGAGTTCGACTACCCGACCGGTTCGGAAGGCGCCCTGACCACGTTCAAGGGCGACGGCGGCCCCTCGGTTGGCAATCTGTTCTCCCGTATTCTCTACGCAATCCGCTTCGGCTCCGATCAGATTCTCTTCTCCGACCGTGTTACCAGCGAATCGCAGATTCTTTACGATCGTTCCCCCAAGGAGCGCGTGGCCAAGGTGGCGCCGTACCTGACGCTTGACGGCCGTGTGTATCCGGCCGTGGTCGATGGCCGCGTCAAGTGGATCGTCGACGGTTACACCACCTCTGATGCCTACCCATACTCGCAGATGACCGACCTCGGCTCCGCCACCAAGGATTCCACCACCGTCTCTTCCGCAACGGTCTCATCCTTGGGCTCGCAGAAGGCCAACTACATCCGCAACTCGGTCAAGGCCACCGTGGACGCCTACGACGGTTCCGTGGATCTGTACGTATGGGATCAATCCGACCCGGTAATCAAGGCATGGGAGAAGATCTTCCCCGGCCAGTACCACCAGCTCTCCGATATCTCCGGCGACCTGATGAGCCACATGCGCTACCCGGAAAGCCTGTTCAAGGTGCAGCGCGAGCTGCTCTCCAAGTACCACGTGACCTCCGCCAGCCAGTACTACTCCGGCGAGGACTTCTGGCAGACGCCGGTCGACCCGACCGAATCCCAGTCCCAGCAGGACCAGGACATCCTGCAGCCGCCGTACTACCTGACCTTGCAGACCGGTGGCACCAAGGAACCGGTGTTCTCGCTGACCTCCACCTACATTCCGGCTGGACAGTCCACCCGTGAGATCCTCACCGGCTTCCTGTCGGTCGACTCGGATGCCGGCAATGAGAAGGGCAAGATAGGTTCAAACTACGGCACCATCCGATTGCAGGAGCTGCCCAAGGATTCGAACGTACCGGGCCCCGGCCAGGCGCAGAACAACTTCAACGCCAACGCCGACGTGTCCAAGGAACTGAACCTGCTGCAATCCGGCGACACGCAAGTGATGCGCGGCAACCTGCTTACTCTGCCGCTCGGTGGCGGACTGGTGTACGTGCAGCCTGTGTACGTCAAGTCTTCGGGTGCGACTTCATTCCCGCTGCTCAAGAAGACGCTGGTCGCGTTCGGTGATCAGGTTGGATTCGCGGATACGTTGGATGAGGCCTTGGATCAGGTGTTCGGTGGTGATTCCGGTGCGGCCGCAGGCGATGCTGAGAACGTGTCCGGTGACGGATCGTCTGGTGACCAGGCTTCCGGCGGCACATCCGGTGACCAATCTGGTTCCGATACCAATGGGGGCCAGTCCGGCACCACGGACGGCAAGTCGGATTCCGGCTCGTCTTCCGACCGCAGCCCCGAACTCCAGCAGGCGCTGAACGATGCCGCCCAAGCCATGAAGGACAGCCAGTCCGCCATGAAGAACGGCGACTGGACCGCCTACGGCAAGGCGCAGAAGGAGCTTGAAGACGCCCTCAACAAGGCCATCGAGCTCGACAAGTAGTTCCGGCTCCCCTCAGGGTGAGGGGAGCTATCGCAGAAGGCGACTGACGGGAGTCGGTTACCTCAACTGACATAGCCTGTCCTTATCATAAGGACGGGCTATTTGCGTATTCAAAGGAACCTCATGCCATACCCCTTCCGTCCGGCCGTCGAATCCGACATCCAAGCCATCACCGACATCTACAACGCCTCAGTGATGGCCGGCGGTGCGACCGCCGACCTCACCCCGCGCACCCTCGACCAACGCCGCGCCTGGGTCGAATCCCATACGCCGCCCTACGGCGTTTTTGTTGTGGAATCGGAAGACGGTTCAATCATCGGCTTCGGTGCGCTCTCCGTGTTCTATGACCGCGCGGGATATGACGGTGTCACCGATTTGGCCTATTACATCGATCCGGCATGGCAAGGCAGGGGAGTAGGCACGTTCATGCTTGACAGGCTGCTCACCGAGGCGCGGGCCCGCCACATGCGCAAGGCCTGCGGCATCATTTTCGCCGATAACGCCGGCTCCATTGCCCTCATGCACCGCTTCGGCTTCACCCAATTCGGACTCATGCCCGCCGCTGCCACCGACTCCACCGGCACCATGCGAGACATGTCCTACTGGTATTTGGACCTGTAGCTCCGAGGCGGTTTCCCCCTTGCTCTCCATGGATTCCGGTGTCCTATAACACTAAAAAGTTGTATCGGATCAGCTCTTTTCCTCGAACGCCATATATCGGACGCGCTTATCCCAGATAACGGCAAACTGCGGGACAGCACGCGATTTTCGTCCGTTTTGACGTGGCGTCCCGCAATCACGTGGGATGCCGCACACGTCAAACGATGCACATAGCTAGCGTCCCGCAACTCTGCCTGCGAAATCATTGGAATTCTGCCATTCTTATGATTCGGTGCAGATAACGTGCGATAACGCTTGCGGGATGCCACGCCAGAAACGCCCAAAATCCGCTGCCGTCCCGCAATATGTCATCCGGTTGCAGGGAAGCGTGGGGCGTTGCACAATCAAGGCTCGTCGCCGATGCCCGATATACGGCATTGGCGGACATATCAGTCCAACTGTTTGCCGCAGTTTGGGCAGAATCGTGCGGAGACTCGGCAAGGCGTGCCGCAATTGGTGCAATAGCGCTTTGCAATATGTTCAGGTGACGGCGCAGGCAGGGGAGATACGGCTGATGTCGCGTTGAATCCATCGCTAGTTGGTTGCGCAGGTGAAGACACCATCGGGAATCCTCTATAACCTGTCCGCAGCCACGCTCGGCAATATCTTCGGCGGCCCTGTTCGTGGCGCTGGCCTACTGGTACCTCAACGGCAAACAGCGCGAAAAGGTCGCTGGCGGCACTCCTAATAGACGTGATTCACCCGTCCCCATCTCTTGTAATACTGGTATTACAAGAAGGTGCGATATGACTATGGCCATGGTGACGGCGCGCGTCAATGCCGAACGGAAGCGCGACGCGGAGAAAGTGCTTAAGCGTAATGGGCGCACCTATTCGGACCTGATTCGTGATCTGACCGACTACCTTGCGGATACGGGGGAACTGCCGGAATTCGAGCGTCTGACGCTCTCCCTGATTCAGGAGCGGGAGCGCAGGAAAAAGCAGGAGCTGATTCAACGTTTCGCCGACCGGAATTTGCCGGAGGCGGAAGGCGATCTTTCGGATGAGGAGATTCTCGCGCAGGCACGTATGGAACGATTTGGGGAACGGGATGAAACTGCTGTTTGACACGAATATTCTGCTCGATTTGTGCAATGACAAACGAGCGCCTTTCCATAAACAATGCGTTGATTTGCTCATGGAAGCCGTTGCGCAGCCAAACATTGAGATCATGGCGCCGGTATCGTCATTGAATGACGTGTATTACGTGTTGCGCAAGCATTATGGCGAGGAGCGGGCGGCGCGAGACGATATCGGTGGACTGATGGAATTGTTCGACATCCGTCCACTTATGGAACGCCATGCGCGTATGTCGTACCGGTCCGATGAGCCCGACTTCGAGGACGGGATCATCCGTGCCGTTGCCGAGGACAATGATGCCGACGTCATCGTGACTCGTGACGTCGAAGCGTTTCACCATTCATCGGTCCGATCGATGGATGCCGAGCAATGCCGCGCCCTGCTGCTTGCCGATTCCAAGGCTTGACGGCGGCGTTGAGTACAATCTTGACGGTTGAATCCGGCCGGGCATGGGCCAGTGCGCGAGGCGAACGCGCGCATGACGTACGGAACGTACGGAACGTGCATACGGGAATATAGGAAGACGGACGAGGAGCGGATTATGGCGTCGGATTTCTGGCTGATTGCGGGACTGGGCAACCCCGGCAAAAAATATGAGGACACGCGGCACAACATGGGCTTCATGACCGCCGACGTGCTCGCCGAACGTTGGACGGTGAACTTCGCCGATCACAAGGGCTTGGCCATGCTCGGTAAAAGCGTGATGAACCTGGACGGCCGCACCGTCAAGTTCTTTCTGGCCAAGCCGCTGACTTATATGAATGATTCCGGCAATGCGGTGGCTTCCATTAGCGCCTATTACCAGATCGAGCCCGACCATATTGTGGTGATTCACGATGACATGGACTTGGAATTCGGTCGTATCAAGGTCAAGGCAGGCGGCTCCGCAGGCGGCCACAACGGCATCAAGTCGATTGACCGTTCCCTTGGCACGCCGAAATACGCGCGCGTGCGCATGGGCGTCGGCCACTCCAAGCGCGGTGCGAACGCGCATGACAACACGGTGAACTGGGTACTGGGCGGCTTCGGCCCGGACCAGCGCAAGCAGCTGCCCGAATTCCTGGCTGACGGCGCTGACGCCGCCGAGGACATCATCTTCCACGGTCTTGCCAAGACCCAGGAGAAGTTCAATGGCCGGTGAGGCGACGCACCCGGACCTGATCAACGGCTCACTGGTAGACATCCTGTCCGGGCTGGAACAGGACAAAACCTTCCTTAGGCTCGCCACTGGCGACATCGAGGTTTCGGACGACGTCGACAACTCCGTCCTGGCCGGCATCCCCGAAGGTTTGCGCCCGGCTTTGGCCGCCGCCATAGGCCAGGGTGTGGCCGGCAAACCCGGCAAGCCGGTCGTGCTGGTCGTGGCCTCCGGCCGCGAAGCCGAAGAGACCGTGGGCTCGCTGCGCTCCTGGTATGATGGCGACCCGAACGACATCGCCCAGCTCGAAGCCTGGGAAACCCTGCCGCACGAGCGTCTGAGTCCGCGCGCGGACACCGTGGCCAGCCGCATGGCCGTGTTCCGCAGACTCAAGCATCCGAGCGATACCGATCCGATGTTCGGCCCGATTCGCATTCTCGTCATGCCGATCCGCTCGCTCATCCAGCCGGTCGTCCAAGGACTGGGCGACGTCGAGCCGCTCGTGTTCGCCGTGGGGGAGGACCTGCCCCTCGACGAAGCCGCCAAACGTCTGATCGAAAACGCCTACACGCGCGTGGATCTGGTCATGGACCGTGGTGAGTTCGCGGTGCGCGGAGGCATTCTTGACGTGTTCCCGCCCACCGCACCGCACCCGGTACGTATCGAATTCTTCGGCGACGAAATTGACACCATCAAGGAATTCCACGCCTCCGACCAGCGTACCTACGGCGACGGCCTCAAGACCATCTGGGCCACCGCATGCCGTGAACTGCAGCTGACCGACGCCGTGCGCGCCCGCGCCAAAGCCTTGGTCGGTTCGATTCCCAATGCTGGGGACATGCTCGAATCCATCGCCAACGCCATTCCGGTCGAAGGCATGGAATCCCTGATGCCCGCACTCGTGGACCATCTGGAACCGGTGGGCTCCATGCTGCCCAAGCACGCCGTGATCCTCATGAGCGACCCGGAGAAACTGCGCCGTTCCGCCGAAGACTTGGCAAAAACCGCGAACGAGTTCCTGGCCGCCAGCTGGCATGTGGCCGCCTCCGGCCACGGCGCCGGCGCGCCCATCAGCTTCGACGAAGCCAGCTTCCTCGACTATGAGGAAACCATCAGCTCCCTCGAATACTCCGAACATCCGGTGATTCGCCTCACCAGTTTCGGCGTGGACACCACGCTGACCGGCCACGTGCAGCTCGACGCCCAGAACCCGGCCGAATTCCGAGGGGATGAGGCCAAGGCCTCCCAAGGCATCGAAGGCCTGCTCGATGCCGGCTTCCACGTCACCATCACCGCCGCTGCGGCCGGCACCTTGGCCAGACTCAAGCGCGCGATCAACACTACCGGCATCGCCAATTTCGACGTCATCCGCTCTCAGGCCATCGACGGCTTCGTGGACAAAGCCGCCAAAATCGCCCTGCTCACCGAACGAGACCTGACCGGCCGCACTTCAGCCGTGGCCGTGGCCAAAACGCCGAAACGCCGGCGCAAGGCCATCGACTTGGTGGAACTCAAAAAAGGCGATTACGTGGTGCACGAGCAGCACGGCATTGGCCGGTTCATCGAAATGCGCCAGCGCACCATCGGCACCGGCGCCAACAAAACCACTCGCGAATACCTGGTCATCGAATATGCGCCTTCCAAGCGCGGCGCCCCGGCGGACAAACTGTTCATCCCCACCGACCAGCTCGACCAGGTCAGCAAATACATCGGTGCCGAAGCCCCCAAGCTCAACAAGCTCGGCGGCTCCGACTGGGCGGCCACCAAAGCCAAGGCCCGCAAGCACGTCCACGAGATCGCCGACGACCTGATCAAGCTGTACTCCGCCCGCCAGCGCGCCAAAGGCTTCGCGTTCAGCCCGGACACCCCGTGGCAGAAAGAGCTGGAAGACGCCTTCCCCTATCAGGAGACCGCCGACCAGCTCACCACCATCGACGAGGTCAAATCCGACATGGAAAAGCCCGTGCCGATGGATCGCCTCATCTGCGGCGATGTGGGGTTCGGCAAAACCGAGATCGCGCTGCGCGCGGCCTTCAAGGCCGTGCAGGACGGCAAGCAGGTGGCCGTGCTCGTGCCCACCACGCTGCTGGTCCAGCAGCATTACGAGACCTTCAGCGAACGGTTCGAAGGGTTCCCGGTCAATGTGGCGGCCATGAGCCGGTTCCAGACCACCAAGGAGATCAACGGGACCGTCGAGGGCCTGCGGTCCGGCACGGTGGACGTGGTCATCGGCACGCACAAACTGCTGAACCCCAAGATCACGTTCAAGGATCTGGGGCTCGTCATCATCGACGAGGAGCAGCGTTTCGGCGTGGAACACAAGGAAACGCTGAAGGCACTGCGCACCAATGTGGACGTGCTGTCCCTGTCCGCGACGCCTATCCCGCGCACGCTGGAGATGGCCGTGACCGGCATCCGCGAAATGTCCACGCTGGCCACCCCGCCCGAAGACCGGTTGCCGGTGCTGACCTATGTGGGAGCCTACGAGGACGCGCAGGTCACCGCGGCGGTGCGCCGCGAACTGTTGCGCGGCGGCCAGGTGTTCTACGTGCACAATCGCGTGCAGGACATCGCGTCCATCGCCGACAAGATCCATACGCTGGTGCCCGAAGCGCACGTCGGCATCGCCCACGGCAAGATGGGTGAGAAGCAGCTTGACCAGATCATCCGCGACTTCTGGCATCGTGACATCGACGTGCTCGTGTGCACCACGATCATCGAGACGGGTCTTGACATATCCAACGCGAACACGCTGATCGTCGACCATGCCGACCGTTTCGGCCTGAGCCAGCTTCATCAGCTGCGCGGCCGCGTCGGCCGTGGACGTGAACGCGCGTACGCCTACTTCCTGTACGACCCGTCCAAGCCAATGACCGAGCAATCCCACGACAGGCTCGCCACGATCGCGCAGAACACGGCGCTCGGCTCCGGTTTCGACGTGGCCATGAAGGATCTGGAGCTGCGTGGCACCGGAAACCTTCTGGGCGACGAGCAGTCCGGCCATATCGAGGGCGTGGGCTTCGACCTGTACGTACGCATGGTGTCCGAAGCCGTGGAGAAGTACAAGGAGCCCGAAGAGAACGTCGAGCCGGTGGCCGTATCCATCGACCTGCCCATAGAGGCGTCGATTCCGATCGGGTACATCGATTCGGACAAGCTGCGTCTGGAAGCGTACCGCAAGCTCGCCTCCGCCCGCAACGAGGCCGATTTGAAGGATTTGGAAGAGGAGCTCACCGACCGTTACGGCAAGCCGCCGGTCGAATTCGAGACCTTGTTCGATGTGGCCCGTCTGAAGTTCAAGGCCCGCAAGATCGGCATTTCGGAGATTCTCGCGCAATCCAACCGCGTGCGCATCGGCCGTATCGACCCGCCCGAATCCATCCAGATGCGTATGGGTCGTATTTACAAGGGCACCCAATACCGTCCGGTCACACACCAGCTCATCGTCCCCACCCCGTTCACCGGCTCCCTGGGCCAAGGCCCCATGAGCTCCGACCAGGTAGTCCTCTGGACCAACCAGTTGCTTGATGATTTGGCATGGACCCCGTCGTTAAGCAAACGGCAGAGCCGTTTGTAGGCGGGGTGCGAGGCGACAGTCGAGCCAGCTATGGCTCACCGGGCAACCTCCGGTGAGCCATATTCATATTTTCGGGCCGTCGTTTGTGACGATGATTCGCTACAGACGGAATCGTTCCGGCTGTCCAGCGAGCGGGATTAAGTGACTGCTATGAGCGAAACGACTACGAACCGTACGAACCAGAGCGCGACCACGGCAACACTTGCCGGCTATGAGATTCCCCGCCTCGGCATGGGCACGATGGCGCTCGCCATCGAGGGGCGCCCCTCTAACCGTGATCAGGCAATCGAGACCATCCATGCCGCGCTCGATGCCGGAGTCCGTTATTTGGACACGGCTTGGTCCTATTATCTGCCCAGCGCGCCCGGCACCGGCGAACCGGAGGATATGGGCTATGGCGAATATCTGGTCCGCGATGCTCTGCACTCGTGGCATGGCCCCAAAGATCAGGTGCTCGTGGCCACCAAAACCGGCTGGCTGCGTACGCTTGACGGCAACGGCAACTACGGCTGGCAGGCCGACGCCCGACCTGAAACCATGATCGCCAATGCCAAGGAATCAGCCCGCCGCCTCGGTGTCGATACGCTCGATCTGCTCTACTCGCACTGCAACGATCCGCAGGTGCCGTACGAAGACCAGATGGGCGCACTCAAGCAGCTCGTGGACGAAGGTGTGGCCAAAGCGGTCGGTATCTCCAGAATCGACAACACAGACATCGAAACCGCCCACAACATTTTGGGCGATCGTCTCGTGGCCGTCCAGAACCAGTTCTCCCCGGTCCACCGCGACCCCGAACACACGTTGGAAACCTGCGAAAAACTCGGTTTGGCTTTCGTCTGCTGGTCGCCGCTCGGGGGATTCCTTGACCCGTTCAACGGGCATCTGTTCGACCGGTTCCGCGAAGTCGCGAAGTCCCACGACTGCTCCTACCAGCGCGTCACGCTCGCGTGGGAACTTGCGCAATACCAATATCTGTTCACGATTCCCTCGGCCAGAAACCCGCAGGAGATTCAGGACTCGTTCAAAGCCGGCGAACTGAAATTGTCCGACAGTGAAATCGACTACCTCAATGGCAAGGACATCGACTGAGCGATTTCGTCCGTACTGCCTTGCAATCAGGCGGCACACTGGCATTGTGAGCGCTAACACTAAATTTTGGGCGTGTTGTTCACAACGTCCACAAATCGCACTACTCTTAAGAATGTCATTCAAGATACACAACCGTTTTAAGGAGTAGTTGTGGCAGGAATTGAAAGCGTGTACGCGCGTCAGATTCTGGATTCCCGTGGCAACCCGACCGTCGAGGTCTACCTGGAGACCGAAGACGGCGCTCAGGGCAAGGGTCTGGTTCCGTCCGGCGCCTCCACCGGTGAAGCTGAGGCTTGGGAGCGTCGCGATGGCGACAAGTCCGTCTACGGCGGCAAGGGTGTTCTTAACGCGGTCAAGGCCGTGAACGAGGTCATCGCTCCGAAGGTCATCGGCATGGACGCTGCTGACCAGCGCGCTCTGGACGACCTGATGATCGAGCTCGACGGCACCCCGAACAAGGGCAAGCTGGGCGCCAACGCCATCCTGGGCGTCTCCCTGGCTACTCTGTACGCTTCCGCCGAGTCCGCCGGCCTGCCGCTGTACCGCTACATCGGCGGCACCAACGGACACATCCTGCCGGTCCCGAACATGAACATCATGAACGGTGGCGCTCACGCTGACTTCGCCACCGACATTCAGGAGTACATGATCTCCCCGTACGGCTTCGACACCTACTCCGAGGCTCTGCGCGCTGGCGTTGAGGTCTACCACACCCTGAAGAACGTCCTGAAGAAGGAAGGCCTGAACACCGGCCTCGGCGACGAGGGCGGCTTCGCTCCGAAGATGAAGTCCAACGAGGACTCCCTCAAGTACATCATGGACGCCATCTCCGCCGCCGGCTACGAGCCCGGCAAGCAGATCGGCATCTGCCTGGATGTCGCCTCCTCCGAGTTCTTCAACAAGGAGACCGGCAAGTACCGCTTCGACGGCGAAGAGCGCGACTCCGCCTACATGCTCGACTACTACGAGAACCTCATCAACGAGTACCCGATCGTCTCCATCGAGGACCCGTTCAACGAGGAAGGCTGGGAAGACTGGGCTGCCATCACCGCTCGCCTCGGCGATCGTCTGCAGTTCGTCGGCGACGACCTGCTGGTCACCAACCCGGCTCGTCTGCAGAAGGCCATCGACCTCGGCGCCGCCAACTCCCTGCTGGTCAAGCTGAACCAGATCGGTTCCGTCACCGAGACCCTCGACGCCATCGAGCTGGCCACCGCCAACGGCTACACTTCCATGGTTTCCCACCGCTCCGGCGAGACCCCGGATACCACCATCTCCGACCTGGCTGTTGCTAAGAACACCCGCCAGATCAAGACCGGTGCCCCGGCCCGTGGCGAGCGCGTTGCCAAGTACAACCGCCTGCTCGAGATCGAGGAGGAGCTCGGCTCCACCGCTCAGTACGCCGGCTACAGCGCTTTCAAGGCCTGCAAGAAGTACCTGGCCAAGTGAGCTGAAACGCCCGTAAAGGCGTGAGTTTCCACTGAAGCTCGATACCCGTCGTGTTCGTCAAGTCGAATGCGGCGGGTATTTTCATGTGACATGAGCAAGTCGTCCCGTACCGGCAAACCTGGCAAAACCGGCAAAGCACAAGTCAGGAGAAAAAGGTCAGCGGGGCCCATAGCGTTCTTCGTCTCCCTGTTCATCATCGCACTCGGCACCATCCAGCTGGTCTCCACCTTCCACACCTATGCCCTGAATCTGGCCGAACTCAATGGTCTCAAGCGTGAGGAGGCCTCGCTGATCGCCCAAAAGCAGGAGTTGGAGAACGACATCAAGCGTTGGGATGACAAGGCCTACATCACCGCCCAAGCCCGTGAACGCCTCGGCTTCGTATTCCCCGGCGAACAGGCCGTGCGTGTGCTGCATCCCGAAGCCGTGACCGGCTCCGATAGCGAATCCCAGAAAACGGAAGATTCCAGTAGCAGCAACAAAAAAGTCCTGCCATGGTACAGCGAACTGTCTTACTCGCTCAAAAAGGCCGATGAGCCTGTGAACGATAGCGAGTCCGGCAAATCCGATACTTCCGGTTCCTCTGACTCGTCATCCAACGACTCATCCAAGCAGTCCGATAAGTCAGACCAGAACACCCCATCCGATCAGAACACCCAACAGAACACCCAACAGAACACAGGGGAGGGAACCCAACAGTGACCATCGATATCGCCGCCAAGGCCAAGGCCCTTGTCGACACCATGCTTGCCGAGCCCGCCAACGACCATGACATCGACCTGGTGCAGCGTCAGCTCGGCCGATACCCGCGCGGCATGGTCGCCGTGGGGGCACGATGCGTCTGCGGTAGGCCACTTGCCGTAATCACCCGCCCGGTGTTGCCCGGCGGAATCCCTTTCCCCACCACGTGCTATCTGACCGGTCCGGAAGCCGTCAAGGCTGCCTCCCATGTCGAGGCCGCCGGCGTGATGCAGCAATACAACGATATGCTGGCCGCCGATGAGGAGCTCAAGGCCGCATATGAGCAGGCCCATAATCTGTATCTGGCATTCCGCCACGAACTGGCAGGACGTCTTGGCGACAGTGAGAAGCATATTGAAGGCACTTCGGCCGGCGGCATGCCAGTGCGCGTCAAGTGCCTGCACGCTCTGCTGGCCCAATCCCTGGTTATGGGACCGGGTGCCAACCCCATTGGCGATTTGGTGCTGGAACGTGTCAAAGACGAGTTCGATCCGACCGTCTGCCGTTGCACACTGGACGATTGATCAACAGATGAGCCACCGCGAACAGCCCATTCATACGCACTAAGGGATACGAGGAGAAGGCAATGAGCAAGGAATCCGTAACCGTCGCCGGCATTGATTGCGGCACGAACTCCATTCGACTGAAGATCGCACGTGTCGATGCCGATGGCATGCATGAGGTGGTGCCGCGCATCCTGCGTGTGATCCGCCTTGGTCAGGATGTGGACAAGACCCATCGTTTTGCCGATGAAGCGTTGGAACGCGCCTATGTGGCCGCTCGGGAATTCGCCGGTGTGATTGCCGAGCATCCCATCGACGGCCTGCGTTTCGTTGCCACCTCCGCCACTCGTGACGCGGAAAACCGTGAGGAGTTCGAGGATGAGATCGAACGTATCCTCGGCGTGCGTCCCGAAGTCATTCCCGGCACCGAAGAAGCCGACCTGAGCTTCCTCGGCGCCACTTCCGTGGTCAATCGCGACGATCTGCCCGCCCCCTATCTGGTGGTTGACCTCGGCGGCGGGTCCACCGAGCTGGTCATCGGTGGCGACGGCGTCAGTGCGCCTACTACCCAGGTTCAGGGCGCGTTTTCCATGAACATCGGTTCCGTGCGCATGACCGAACGTCATCTGACCAACGATCCGCCGACCCAGACACAGATCGATGAGGCCGTTGCGGACGTCGATGAACATATCGATGAGGCCTTCCGCACCGTGGACGCAGGCAAGGCCCGTACCATCATCGGCGTGTCCGGCACGGTGACCACGATGACCGCCTTGGCCATGGGATTGAAGGAATACGATCACACCGTGGTCGACGGGCATCGGTTGAGCCTTGAAGACGCCTATGCCGTGGACGACAAGTTCCTTAGGATGACGCGCGCCGAGCGCCGCGAATACAAGACCATCCACCCCGGCCGTATCGATGTGGTCGGCGGCGGCGCTGTGGTGTGGAGCCGTGTGCTGGCGCGCGTCAGCGAAGCCGCCAAGGCCGATCATGGTGAAGCCATCGATTCGTTCGTCGCCAGCGAACACGGGCTGCTGGACGGCATTGTGCTCGATTATGGTCGCCGGTTGCTGGCTCAATAGCGTAAGTGGTAAGTGCCTCCAGCGGGCTGAGCCGTTAAGCAAACAGCCCACTGGGCTGTTTGCGTTATATGCGACGCCGGCGACGCTATCGCTACCGGCTGCTACAAACAGCCCACTGGGCTGTTTGTAGGCGAAGGGAGCGGCTATGCCGCGACGGCTGCACGAAGTGCAGCAACCCGCGAGCAATGCTCAGGGCAGGAGATAGCTTATAATAGAAAAGTTGGCCTCCGTGGCGAAATGGTATACGCAGTCGACTTAAAATCGATCGCTTCGGCTTGTGGGTTCGAGTCCCACCGGAGGCACCTTCGCTAGACTGTGGAAAATAGCCGTTTTGCCTTGCGAGAGTAGGGCTGAGCGGCTTTTTCTATTCCCGGTGATTCCCTCGTATTCCCTCGGTTTCCCGGAATAATGTGGGCAAAATGTGGGCAAAAATCGAGCCACGCCTAGCTGCTGTAACAACGAAAAAACCGGCCCCGCCGGCCGCAGTCAAGCTCGTGGAGCTGTCTGCGATGCCGGGCGGGGCCGAACTATGTGTGGTTATGCGGCGAGGTCGATGCGTTGTTTGATGGCGCTGACGCCGATGAGCGCGCCGGCGAGGATGCCGAGCGCGTTGAGCGTGGTCACGATGGCGTCCACGTGGGGCCAGCCCCATGCGGGGCCGACCGTGTTGACGAACAGGGCGAGTGCGGGCAGGACGATGAGGCCGAGCCATTTGAGGATGTCGTAGACGCGGCTGGGGATGAGCCAGTCGGGCACGTCATGGGTGACGTCGATTGTCTCGGGCCAGTCGCTCACATCGACGCCGGGAAGCGTTTCGCCGGTGTCGGTCGTGTTTTTGCTGTCGGTCATGTTTGCTCCGATCAATAAGGGATGATGATGGGGTGATGCCGTCACCCGGTCAAGCGGGTGGCGGCATCTGTTGAGTCTCAGCGGCAGGTCACCACGTCGCCCACATAGTAGACGTTGATGTTGCCGGAGGGGACGGTGCAGCGGCTGACGCTGTAGCCGTGGGACGTGGCGAACTCCCACACGGTGTCGCCCCATTGGAGGACCTTGGATACCCCGGTGGACGATGCGGGGGCGGTGCCGCCGCCGTAGGTGACGACATCGCCCACGTAGTAGCGGTTGATGTCACCGCTTGGCGTGTGCCATGCGGACAGGGGCCATGCGTTGTAGGCGACGGCGAGTCCCCAGATGGTCTCGCCCCACCGCATGGTGTGGCTGATGCCTCCAGTGCTGGGAGTGGGCTGGGGGTTGCTCGGCTGCACGGGCGCGGCCGGTGTGGCCGGTGGCGTGGAGCCGCCGGTCGGGTTGGCGTACAGATCCCACTGCCATGCCTCGCCGCGGAACAGGTTGAGGTCGATGGGACTCCACGTGTTGACGACACCGGTGCCGCTGTACTGTCGCATGGCCTCGCCGTATGCGCCGATCATCCACGGATTGGCCTGATAGCCGGTCGGGCTCATGTTCGCGTACTGGGCGATCCACAAACCGTATCGGTCGCGGATGTCCTGCGGGATGGTGCCGGCCACCGGGCCGGTGTACAGCAATGGGCGCACACCGCCCGAAAGCCGTTCACACTCAGCCATGAACCGGCGCACCCAATCCCAATCACCCCATGCGGGATTGTCGTCCATCTCCCAGTCAAGGGCGACGATGCCGTGACGCCAATAGTTCAACGTGTTGGCGTAGAAGAACCGGGCCTCGGCCTCGGGGTTGCCGCCCATGGCGTAATGGTAGAGGCCGAATTTCTTGCCGGATGCCTGCGCCTGGGCGATCATACGGTTCGCATCCGTGTTGACGCCGGACACGAGGCAGTTGTTGTACACCTGTCCCGTGCCCCACGTGGTGCCGACCACGATGAAGTCGGCCTGCATGTTGTACACGTCAGCGCCGCACTGCCAGTTGGACATGTCCACGCCCTGCATGTCCGCGTGGGCGGTCGCGGGGAGCGTCATCATGCACATGGCGGCGATCAGCGCCATACCCTTGGCGATCAGCCGCTTCCACCGCGGTTTCGGCTTGTCCTTGTTTTTAACCAATGTTTCCCCTTTCTGTGGGATGTTTGTTTGTTTGTTTGTGGCCCACGGTCGTGGGCCGGGATTGTCGGGGCGCTATCGGCGCGCTCTGGATGTCGTCGTTCAACGCGGTGCCGTGCCCGTTGCCGCCGAGCTCGTGGTACACGTCGTAGAGGCGTTGGCTGCGGCCTTTGAGGTCCTCGTCGGCTATGCCGTCGCGGGCGACCATTTCGGCGCGCAGGTCCTCGAGCCGGCACAACAGGAGCTCTCGCACGGCCTGCTCCAACACGGACGTCCGGTCGAAGCGTTTGAGCATCCACGCGGTCAGGGTGCCGGTCGCCCCGCTGCCGAGGATCGTGCCCGCGAAAGTGAGCCATACGGTCAGGGTCATGTAGGCATACGCCTCCTCCTTGGGTCAGTCGAGTGGGTTAGTTGAGTGGCATCGAACTGCCGGTGAACAAGGGGAACCGGGGGAGGAGTTGTTGGACGGTCGGCCAATCGTCGCCCTCGTACACGGCCATGGCCTTCAACGTCAAACTGCCACTGCCATGGCAGTAGATGCTGCGGTTGTCGTCCCTGTTGATCTTCGCCGCCGTCCATGCGGCACCCGATGGGGTCGTGCCGGAGACGAGTGTCATGCCGCTCTCCACTGCCACGCTCAGCCCGCTGGTGGCCGTGTAGGCGATGACCACGACACGGCCCAGTCTCATCAATTCACGCCAGCTATTCCAGTCGATTATCGACCAGCTATTGTTGCCGGTATTCGTGTAGCGGAAGTGCCCGTCGATGTGCTCGACATTCACGCCACTGCCGTTGGACCACGTGTTTAACTGCTTGTAGCATGAGGGGTCGGGGTATAGGTTGGTGATGTAGCTCATGCCGCCACCCCCAAGAGGGTCAGGCGAGCGGCATCGTGTCCCCGGTGAAATATCCGATGCCGTCGAGCAGAGTCTTGTTCGCCTGATACTCGTCCCACGTGCAGATGAGCATATTCGTCACGGTGACGGTCGGATTGCCTGACTTGACGGAATAATTCATTGACATCGGACCGGCAACGCTGGCGTTCAACTCGTAGCCGACACGTCGGCTCGCACTGATGTCGCCATACCCTCTCATCGAGATAGTGCCGCCGGTGACGTTCACATAGGCCGTGACCCAATATTTCGTCCCTGGCTTGTTCGGAATGGTCGTGATATCCACCCACTTGTCGGCTTTCAGGGCGATGGTCGAGGATGGGCTCGTGCATAGGTTCGTGACCATCATCGGGCATCACCATCCCGGTGCGCGGCGTCAGCCGAGTGGCATCGTGTCGCCGGAGAAGAAGCGAGGATACCCCCCCGGGCGCCGCGTCATACGCCGAGGCGAGCTCCAACTGGGGTTGCGAGTACACTCCGGAGTTATAAAACACGACGCGGTTTTCCTTCTGACTGCCCGTTGTGGGCACGGTGAGCCGGACGACGATCAGCCCGTTGCCATCCGGACTGATCTTCGAGGAGTATGTATCGGCGATAACCACCATGACACCGCCGAGACGGTTCTCGGACCTGACGCTAAACACGTACTCGACGCCCAAGTCCAGCTCGGGGATGCGCAGCTCGTCGAAACCCCCAGAGGCCGACGGTCGGAGCGTGCCGTCACCGGGCATGTCTTTCGCGTAGTCGAAGCCCCACGCGCCGAGCGAGGCGCCGTTACGGTCGAACCGCGGATTGGGATACATGTTAACGCGCATCACGCCACCACCCCCATGAGGGCTAGGCTTGAGGCATCGTGTCCCCGTCGAACAACGTCACTCCCATTGACTGCAATCCCGCCCAGTCTTCGGGCGTGTAAATCGCCAACGCGACCGGGGTCAGAGAGCCCCTTGCCAGAACGAAAGCCGGATACGTCATATTTTCCCCCGACAAGTCTCGGGTCATGCTGTATGCCCAGATACCGTCCTTCTCCCCATCGCGCAGCACGGCAGTGGCGCGTTCCACCTGATCCGCACGCGCCTCCCGGAATCGGACGGCAACGACGAACGAGGACGTTGTGATCTTGATCCCGCTCATGTTCTGAAAGGGGAAGAGCGATCCGACGCTGGCGGTGGAGTAGGTTCTCGTCCCGTCCCCGTTCACGGTGACGGTCACATCGTTCCACCCGCCAAATACGATGTCCCCTTTCGGATGCTTGTGCCAGTTCGTCACCATCATCGGACACCACCCGTCCGACGGACGCTCCTATGCGAGCGGCATCGTATCCCCCGAGAAGAAGCCCGGAAGCCCCCCCCCCCCCCACGGCAATGTCATACGTGTCGGCGCGTTCGATGAGCACATTCGATACCGCCACGTCACGGATTCCGTTTGGATTTACCTCGAATCGAAACCCATGGGAGGGGACCGTGAATCTGCACAAGACATCCGATATCCCCCGTTTGAATCTTTGGGAACCCAACATATTATTAATTTCGGGCTTATCAGTTGTCTGAATGATCATCATGCCCGCGACGTTATCTTCGCTGGCGTTCACTCTCATCGACAAGACGAGCGGAACGTTGAATGGGACCGCAACGTTGAAGCCATATCCGCCATTGGCTCCCGTGATGTGAACCGCATTATCACGGACCGTCCCATTCGCGCCACCCCAATGGGAGATGCCGGTAAGCGGTCCGGCAAAAACAGGATTGGGGAAAAGATTAATCCTCTGCATTCGTGTCCTCCTTGCCGAGACTGTCGAGCACATCCTGCGGGATCAGTTTCATGGCCGTTTCGAGTTGAATAGTCAGGATTGCGATCTGCTTGTTGAGTGTGCCGATCTGTTGTGCGAGCTGGTCGATGACGGTGTTCGCGTCGACTGGAATCTGAGTCAAAATAAGTCTCCTTTTTAATGCGAAACCCCCACAATCCGCATGGATTGCAGGGGCTGAAAAATGGGTGAAAAGCAGGGGGTTAGTCTGCGGCGGTCATCGTGTCGATTCGGGTCACGGCCTTAAGCTCTTCGAGCGTCAAAGTGCGGCCGAGATTCGTCTTAACATCCGTGATCGTCACGGTCTTGCCGGTCTGGTCGAACGTGGCGAGCACGCCGCGCTGATAGTCGCGCCATGATTCGCCCGTCTGGTCGGCGGACGAATACTCGAATCCGAGCCGGCACAGTTCCGCGCGCACCGACTCCTTCGGCGGACGCAGGTCGAGCACGCCATCCGCCGGTCGTGCGCCGGCTTGCGGGACGTCAGATGCTGTCATGATTACTCCTTTGCTGTTGTGTTGTTTCCCTTTTTTCGCCGGGATGACGTGTGGAATCCCACGCCGTCCCGGCGGAGTCGATGCGCGTGGCCGTCCCCGGCCCGCGTCAACGCCGACGGTCGGTCAGATAATCGATCGACTGTCGGCGGAACCGGTCGCGCGCCACGGCGATGCGGTCGGCCACACCGGCCAGCGTGGCGGCGAGCCGACCGTCCGCATCCTCCATGACGGGCATCGCGTCCAATCCGAGCAGGCGACGGGTCTCCTCGCGACCGTCCGGCGACAACGCGCCGGACGCCGTGAGCACGGGATGCAACGCGGCCATGTGCGTCTGCTGACGGTCCGCCAACTCGTCGCGCTCCACCTGCTCATAGGCGCTGGTCCAAGCGGTGCGTCCGGTGGCCGGGTCGATGACGCCCGGGTCTGACCTGTTCGACCGGACCTGTATGATCGCCGCGACCGCTTCCGCGTCCGTGTCGCAGCCGAGGAGCTCGTCCCACGAGGCGATCGCGTCCAACGGGATGAGATGACCCGTCCCGTCGTCACCGGTCACGGCCAACACGTCGCCGTAGATGTTCGTTTCCATCACGCCTCCTACTGTTTGGCCAGGATGGCGAGTATCTGATAGCCGTAGGGGGTGCTGTTGCCGTTGCCGACGCCACGCGCCCACAGGTTGCAGCCGCTCGACGAATCATTGTTCGAGCCGACAGCGATCGACCCCATTGAGTCGGCGGAGACATGCGCATGGTATAAGCCGTATTTGGCCGGTGCGCCATACGTCCACGTCTGCGTAATCCACCCTCCGGCGTTGAGCGATCCGCCACGGGGATAATACGTCGCGAACGTTTTACGCCCATTGCCGTACCCGCCGACGAACCCGCCGAGGTACAGATACCCGGAGTTGATGTCCGCCTCCACGCCAACGCGGCCGTTCGAATCTACCGCTGAGAGTTCGGCGAATGTATGGTATTTGGACGTCGGGTCGGCCCTCAATAACAGTTGCGCGAAACCGTTCTGGCTGCCTTTGGAATAATCACGGTAAGCGGCTAGGAAGGCTTCGCCGATTTTGGTGGCGTTGTCCGTAGCCTTGTATTCGCCCACACGCATGAACGACCCCGGATCGGTGTCGCTCAACTGGCCTCCGTTGATTACGATGGTGGAGACATCGCCTTTATAGTTGGTCCGGGATTCCGACGCGATGTAGGCGTCGTGACCGTCGCGCCCGTGCTCGAATTCGATGCCTGAGCCCTCGGTCTTGTCATCGCTGTTGATTATCGACAGTCGGAACGTCGGTGATATTACGACTCGACGGCCGGTGAGGCTCGTCTGGAACGCGCCGGTCAGCAGATTGCTCTTACCATCACCATCCAAGTAGACGGTCTGGTTATGACTGCTGTCCCACATCTGCAAGGCCATGGAATTGAGCTTGACGCCGGTATTCGCGGCCTCGGAGCTCTGGAATATCGCGCCCGTGAACACGTAGCCCCGGAACTGGCCTGCGGCTACCTTATCCGACGTGATCGTGCCAGCCGCGATCTTGACAGCAGTCACCGCGTTGGCGGCGAGCTTGTCCGTGGTGATCGCGCCAGCCACGATGTCCCCGGCCTGAATCCGATGCGCGTTGAGCAACGCAACCGTCATATCCTCCGTCACGCGGAGCTTCGCGGTCGTGACCGAGTTCGCAGCCAATTTGTCGGTGGTGATGGCGAGCGAGACGATGTTGCGCGCCTGCACACTGTCGGCTGCGAGTTTCGCGGCGGTCACCGCGTCGGACACAAGCTTCTCCGTCGTCACCGAATTGGCTGCCAGCTTGTCCACCGTGATCGCATTGGCCTTGACCTTTTCGGCGGTCACGGAATCCACGGCGAGATGCTTCGCCGCCACCGTGCCCGACGCGAGGATGTTGTTGGCCACGAGATCGAACAGCGTGAAGCGCGTGCCATCCCACGTCAGGACTTCGATCACGCGGTCGGCCAATGGCACGAGCACGGAAGGCGAATTGTTCGGAGTCCCCTGCCAGTACGTGTAGAAGTCGGCAAGCATGGACGGCGAATTATTCTTCTCGCCTTTCCACCTCGTCCAATACTTCTGCGTCCGCCACCACATGTCCCCCGGCTTCAAGCCATCATGAGACGGCTCGTCGGGACCACGGTAGATCAGATTCTTCCCGTCCGCCGTGGTCTGCGCCTTCTTGGCGGCGGCCTGCGCCTGATTCGCCTGTGACGCGGCGTTCGCGGCTGTGGTCTGGGCCTTGTCGGCGGTGGACTGAGCGGTTTTGGCAGCATCATTCGCCTTGACGGCGGCGTTCGCCGCATCGGTGGCTGCCTTGTCCGTCACCGCCGACCATGTGCTGCCGTTCCACCTTTTCGGCGTGTTAGCGCCATTCGTCGTGTCGATCCACAGTGTCGTGGACTTGCGCATCGACGCATCCGGAGCAGTGGATTGGATGAGCACGTCGGCCTTGCCGTTCGCCACGCCAGCGGCGGGGGGGGCAGACGCCTTTGCCCTCTTTGGCGCCACTGCCGCCG
>OBYY01000008.1_pt1 | contig 120819 bp, 100 predicted proteins | sample 1476821 | NCBI WGS metagenome assembly OBYY01 (sample SAMEA2580218, study PRJEB22360) | human gut metagenome | biome: human gut; feature: human-associated habitat; material: faeces | place: Denmark | collected 2008/2010
AGTGTTCTTCGGGGCCCGGGGCCCCGCCTCCGCCGCCGGGGGGTTAGCCGTTGTCAACTGCGATCTGGCGGGCTTCGTCGGACTGGAGGAAGTCGAGGAAGGCGGCTGCAGCGTTCTTGTTCTTGGCGTTGGCCGGGATACCGAAAGCGGTCACGGCGTTGGCTGCGGCAGAACCGGAATCGGCCTTTTCGCCGGGGAAGGCGATCCAGCCGGCGTCATCGCCAAGTGCATCGTTGATGGAGGCGGAGTACCAGCTGCCGGAGGGGAAGAACAGGGCTTCGCCGTTGCAGAAGCGGCTCAGTGCAGTGGAACCGTCAAGGGCGAGCGCGTCGGAGGAGAAGTAACCGGCATCCTGCCAGTCCTTGATCTTCTGTGCAGCCTTCACGGCACCGTCGGTGTTGAAGGTGGCGCCATCCTTCTGGATAATCCAATCCTGCACGGTATCGCGACCCTCATAGTTGGTGAGCAATGCCTGGTAGATGTAGGAAGTGCCGCCTTCCTTGGCCGGCATCATCATGGCGAGCTTGCCAGCGTCGGAGGCCTTCTTCATATCGGCCTCGAGCTCTTCGACAGTGGCCGGAGCCTCGGTGATGCCGAGTTCCTTGGCGACTTTCTTGTTCCAGTACAGGCCGGTCATCGAGACACCGTCCGGCACTGCGTAGAGGCTGCCGGAACCGATCTTACCGTCGGAGCCCACGCGGTAGACCTGAGTCTGGGAATCCGGCAGCTTCCAACCGTAAGCATCGGCGTAAGCGTCAAGATTGACGACATGGTTGCCACGCACAGCGGAGTTGATGTCGGTGATACGGGCAATGTCCGGGGTGTCGGCGGCGGAGATGATGCGCGGGCCATTCTGCTGGGAGGTGTTGTCCGGATCGTAGGTGGCCTTGATGGTGATGTTCGGGTACTTCTTCTGGAAGGCTTCGATCAGCTGGTCATCAAAGGGCTTCAGGCCAGCGCCGTCCCACAGCTTGAGCTCATACTTGGTATCGCCAAGATCAGTGCTCACCGCTTCGGTTTCGGTGTTGGCTTTGTTGCTGGACGAGCCCGGGCCGCAAGCGGCGACGGATGCCAGGCATGCCACAGACATCAGACCGGCAATAACGGTTTTGGCGGTTCGTTCGATCCTCATTGATCATTCCTTTCTTCCTTCCGGGCGATCCCGGCTATGTCTTCCTTGGCTATCTCGGCTTAGCGTATTTGCTAAGCGCTTATGCATGAGGATAACAGATGTCGAACCGGTTCGTCAAATCCGCAACACGCAAACAAATGGCCGATTCCCGAAGAAATGAGGAAGGCTTGACGTTCCCCATAGGCAAGCACTTCCTTCTCGCGAAATTGCAACATCGGTCCCTTAAATACCTAAGCGCTTATTCATTCACCTAGGATGACGTTTCGAAGGCTCGGGCAGCTCGGGAAAAATTGAATGTGGCTCAATTTGATACCAGTACGCCACGCTAGACACATCATCCTGACGCTCAAATGCACCTTCATATCCTGAACCAATTTGTTGAAGCGTGACTCTAAGCTCACTATCAAACCTGATGGGATCAGGAATATGCCATCGGTACAAGCCACGCATAGGTGGACAATAATCGTCATGATATTGGTTTGCTATAGCCCCATCGCGCACAGAATAAAATGGATATCCTACATATGGGGCACAAAAAGTACGCTCGCGCGTATGACCATCTCGCTGCTCAGCGAAGCTCCATGCACCGCCAAAATAATCTTCGGTGCCGGTACTACACACTGTGGGATAATCGTTATCGCCATCTAGGAAAAACTTAATCTCTCCCTCACCCCACCAATATCGTTGCAACGTAGAAATAGCAAGATATGTGCCGACGTAATGGCCCCGTCCGCTGACTCCATCGAGGATTACATAGTCCTCGCCTAAAGTAGTGATTGGCTGTCTGCGCCATTGCGCATGGAAATAAGCCATTTCACGGGAGGAATACGCATTACCCAATGCATAATCAATCTGATAAAACAAAGCCGGAATAGCATGAGCGTGGTCATTGCGCACTACGATACGTGCCCGTTTACGAAACGGCATCGTGAAATAACAATTCATACCTCGTGTAGGTGCCACCACAATAGGCTCTGAGAACACATCGCAACTTTGTCCAAAGCCGCAACAGAAGAAGTCTCCTAGGGGACATTCCACAGAAGGTCGCTTTTCATCATCCCAATAGATGGCAAGCACCGCATCGCGCAGAACGTATCGATCAGCGTCACTGGTGCGATCCGTAACGGTAAACCACATGTGCCGAATACAACCGGGGCCTTCAATATCTGCCAATGTCACAGACTGCCCGGGAGCAATGTCATTCAAACACGGCTTTCCCTTGCGCGACGGCCCCAACGGACCAGTTTCACGGCAACCAAAACCCTTGGCTCCCGTTGGGTTCTCCGCATTAATCGAACATGTTACTTCGTCGCGGACAGTCGGCAAATCCGATAAAGTTCCCGCGTACGGTCCTGCCATCATCATAGGTTGACTCTCCTCAAATCAAGCGTCGCTAGCGAAAGCGGCATATAAGTTGAAGCTGTTTCTACCGCTTCGCTTCTTTGTCATATTGCGCCTGCACATTCTTTGTGAATTCCTGAGGCGTGATGCTGTTATCCAGCAGTAACTGGAAGTTAGGGATTAGCCCACTTGACTGCATTCCCGCAGTAGCATTATTAATGAAATCGCTAGTATGACCGCTCGTCAGCACGTCGGCATAGGCATCAAACATACTCTGCTGCAATGCGCTATTCGCCTTGAGATCCAAAGTAGATGATTTTGGCAAATAGCCAGAATTGTCAACAATAATCTGTTGCGCTTCGGCACTTTGCGTATAATCGAGGAACGCCGCAGCAGCATCACGGTTCTTAGCATTCACCGGAATACCATAAAATGCACCTGCATTAGCAGCAACGTTCGGCTCATCTTCACTGGTGGCACCCGGGAAAGCAAAGAACTGAACATCATCACCCAGCGCTTTGGCCACAGTATCCAGATTCCAATTACCGCTCGGGAAAAATAGTCCTTCACCATTGCAGAACCTGCTCAGAGCAGTAGAGGCATCCACTGCGTTAACACCTTCAGGCATATATCCCTTGTTATTCCAATCCTGCAAGGTGGACGCAGCGTCCTGCGCCGCCTGATTGTCGAAGGTACCAGATTTCTGCAAAATCCAATTCTGCACATCTTCCGCAGAACTGTTATTAGCCATTAACGCCTGAAAGACAAAAGAGGTACCGCCATCCTTGGCATATGTCATCATCGGCAGTATGCCGGCATCCTTGGCTGTCTGCATATCCGCCTCAAACTCCTCGACAGAGGTAGGAGCTGCATCAATACCTAGCTGCTCGGCAAGCTTGGTATTGAAATAAATGCCAGTCACCGAATAGGAGTTCGGCAATGCGTACAAATCACCGCTGCCGAGCTTGCCATTTGAATCCACTCGATACAATTCAGTCTGCGAATCGGGAACATCCCAGCCGTACGCATCCACATATGCCTCTAAAGACACCAAATGGTTGCCACGAACCGCTGAATTCATGTCGGTGACGCGGGCGATATCCGGCGCATCTTTTGCTGAAATCACACGCGGGCCATTTTGTCCAGAGACATTATCCGGATCATATTGTCCTTTGATGGTGATGTTTGGGTATTTCGCTTCGAACCCGGCAATCAGCGCCTCATCTACAGCCTTCAGACCCGCTCCATCCCACAAAGTCAGCTCATATTTTTTATTACCTAAATCAGTGCTGACCTCAGTAGGATTTGTATCACTTCGTGAGCTACTTGCCGAGCCGGGACCACATGCAGTCAGACTTCCAGCGATAAATATCGCAGCAAGCGCCGCGCCGCGCCGCTGTTACGCATAATCCTATTCATCGGTTACCTCCTTGCATCCTCATCATATGCAATCGATATTTCTCTTTACTGTCACCATTTTTCGGCGGCAATAAAATATATTTGCGATATCGATTACGCACATCGTACATCTTTTTGCGGAACCCGTCAACCTTGCATCACACCAATGGTGGCCTTAACTTCAAAATCCAGATACAATACAATCGATTACGCAATGCAGGAGATCCCATGAGCGAACCAACAATCTATGAAGTAGCCAAGGAGGCTGGAGTCTCTGCGGCGACCGTATCTCGTGCAATCAACGGACGTGACCGCATATCGGAAACTACTAGGCAAAAGGTATTTGATGCATGTGCAAAGTTGGGGTTTTCAGCATCGAAAACAGCCTCCATGCTGCGAACGGGAAAGACAAATCGTATAGCACTTACCGTAGGTAACTCACTGGCTGGCTGGTTCAGTTCACAACTAGCCGAAGGCGTATATTCCGTGCTCGCATCCCAAGGATATGACTTGCTATCATACCGACTTGCAAACGCCGATCAAAGACGCGATTTCTTTTCCTCAATGCCAGTGAAGCGCAACGCAGACGCGGTCATCATCTCCTCCTTCGACATCAGCGAGACAGAGAGGCGAACCTTAGAACAACTCGGTATGCCAGTCATCGGTGTCAACACCATCGGGCTTACGGAACAGCGAGATATGATTTCCATCGGCGTAGACGAAATTATAGCAATGCGACAAACCGTTCATCAGCTCGCAGGACTGGGACATCGCAATATCGCCTTTATCTGCAAGCAGCAAGACAGTAACGGATTCATATGGGAAGCTGACCAACGTATAGAAGGGTTCCGTCTTGGCATGGCGGCTGAGGGACTCAACTTGCCCGACGGATACATCATCGCAGTACAGGACAACGAATTTGCCGGAGCAGAGGCACTCAGTAGCCTGCTCGCACTCTCCCCTCGCCCAACCGCCGTATGCTGCATCAGCGACGAGAATGCCATTCCTCTAGTCCATGCGCTTCGCTCATACGGATTCCGCGTACCTGAGGACATATCCGTCATCGGATTCGATGACTGGCCAATGGCACAAGCGCTCAATATATCAACCGTTCGGCACGACCCTCGGTCCTACGGAGCATTAGCGGCAGATGCCGCAATCCGATTATCACGAGGCGAAATTCTGACAGAAAGTTGCATCGTTGTTCCCACGACGCTCATGTTGCGCGGCACCACAGGCCCAGCACCTCGAGATTAAACATCGACAACGTCCGCATTTGATGATGTGCATATCATTATTGCAACAGCGAAACAACAGGTACCAGCCAGAGGAAGGACGACCGGGTAACAGCCACAAGGCGGCCACCCATTCACCATGAAACGCGCGACCATCAACGACGTAGCTCTCACGGCCGGAGTCTCAACTTTTACCGCATCCCGCGCTTTGCGAGGTAAGGATCACGTGGCAGCAGCTACGCGGGATAAGGTGCTGAAAGCGGCCAAAGAGCTGAATTACACCGCGTCTCGCTCGGCGGCGGCGCTGGCAAGCGGACGCACCAATCGCATTGCCATGCTGGCTCGCGAACGGCTGGCCGGCTGGTTCATGGGCGAATTATTCGACGGGCTGTATGACGAACTGAGCCGCGCACGCTATGACTTGACCGTATACCGAGCCGGCAGCGTCGAGGAGCGTGCGGAATTCTTTACTCGGCTGCCAGCCAATCGTAACGCCGACGCCCTCATCGTATCCGGATTTTCCGCCACCGATGAGGAAGCCGACACGTTGGCCAGCATGGGTATGCCCATCGTCTCGGTGAATTCGCCGTATATCAGCTGCTGCCAAGCCTCCGTGGCCATTGATGACGAGGCGGCCGAAGCCATGGCAGTGCGTTATCTTGCGGCCCTCGGGCATCGTCGTTTCTGCTATGTGGGGCGCACCGATCCGCTGACCGGCAAGGAATGGGGATTCGATGCACGCGCACGCGGATACAAAGATGAGATAGTCTCGCTTGGCCTCACCGACTGCGGCATCCACTTCATCGACTCGGAATCACCACGCTCGGCCAAACAAGTCATCGCCACCATGCTCGCGCAGCCTGAGCGGCCGACCGCTATCTGCGTGTGGTCTGACTACTACGCATTGCGCGTGGTACATGAGTTGCAGGCAATCGGAGTACGAATCCCCGAAGACGTTTCGGTCTTTGGCTTTGATGGGTCCGACGTGGCGGAATCCATTGGATTAAGCACCATGGTGCCAACTCCCCCGCGCGAAATCGGACAGATTGCCGCACGCAAGGCACTGAATTTGGTTGAGGGGAAGACCTTGGACGACCCTCATACGACTGTACCTGTGGCGGTCGAGCCCGGCGCGACCAGTGGGCCAGTGCGGGAATAGGCGATATGGGAAAAGCCCCCCTCGGCGGAAAACCGAAGGAGGCTTGGGTGGAGCTGCACTACTTCACCGCTCCCCTCATCACACCACCGACGACCCACTTTTGGGCGAAGATGTAGACGATGAGGATCGGGGCCATGGCCATCAGGTAGCTGGAGAAGGCCATCGGGTAGTTGGTGGCGAACTGCGAGCTGAAGACGTACTGGGCGAGCGGGATGGTCTGGTTCGACTGGTCGGTCAGGATGATCAACGGCAGGAGGAAGTCGTTCCAGGCCCACAGTGCGGTCAGGATGGCGATGGTGGCGTTAATCGGGCTCATCAGCGGGAAGATGATGGTCCAGAAAATGCGCCACGTGGATGCGCCATCGATTCGGGCCGCCTCTTCCAGCGAAACCGGAATCGAACGGATGAAGCCAGTGGCGATGAACAGGTTCGTGCCCAGGCCGAGCACCGTGTACAGAATGATCAGGCCGACCTGGTTGTCCAGGTGCAGGGAGCCCATCTGCTTCGCAATCGGCAGCATGACGACCGGGAACGGCACGAACATGGCGGCGATGAAGAAGTAGTACAGGAAGCGGAAGAAGCGCTTGTCCATGTTGCGGGCCACGGCGTAGGCCACGAAGGTGTTGGTCAGCAGGGTGAGCACCACGGCGGCCACCGTGATGATCGCGGAGTTGAGCGCGGCCTTCGGGTAGTTGACCTTGGCGGAGGCGTCGGCGAAGTTGTGCCACTGCCACGAGGTGGGCAGGGCGAAGGTGCCGGCTTCGGCCGGAGTCTTCAGCGCGGTGACGATGGTGAAGTAGAGCGGGATCAGAATGGTCAGGCTCAGCACGGCCACGGCGGCGGTCAGCCACCAGTTGATCTTGTGGTCCCTGCGGAACTTGGCGGGCTTGCCGGACTTGGACGGGGTAACTGTTGCAGTAGTCATTTCTTATCCTCCCCTAAATCAGATCTGTTCCTGGCTGCGGGAGATGCGCAGCTGTACGAAGGCGATGATCGCCAGCACGATGAAGAAGAGCACGGCGTTTGCGGTCTGGTAGGCGTACTCGCCACCGGTCAGGCCACCCTTCCAGATGAGGTAGGTGACGGTTTCGGTGGAGGAGTTCGGACCGCCCTCGGTCAAGGCGACGACCTGATCGAAGGTGCCGAGCGCGTTCTTCATGGACAGCACGAGGTTGATGGTGAAGAACGGTCCGATCAGCGGGAATGTGATCTTCCAGAACTTCTGCCAGGCGTTGACGCCGTCGATGGCGGCGGCCTCGTAGATTTCGTCGTCGATGGTCTGCAGGCCGGCGAGGTAGATGAGTACCGAGTAGGCGATGCCCTGCCAGACGGCGAGGAAGACGATTGGGATCCAGCTGAGTTGCTCATTGGTCAACAGCGAGGTGGACAGCCACTTGATGCCCAGCGCCTTGCCGAGCTCGGGCAGCGGGTTCATGAAGATGTACTTGAACACGTAGCCGATGACCAGCACGGAGAGGGTGTAGGGGATGAAGAAGATGGCTCGGAAGCCATTCTTGAAGGCGATCTTCGAGTTCAGCAGCACCGACAGGAACAGGGCGATCACATTAATCAGCACCGTGATGAGAATGGCGATGAGGAACGTGAACAGGTAGGCATGGCCCACTCGGTTGTCCTGGAAGAGGGCGATGTAGTTCTTCAGTCCGATGAACTTGTAATCGCCGTAGCCCTGCGAGTTGGTGAAGGAATACTTTACGCCATCAAGAAATGGCAGGTACAGGAAGAAGGCGAAGATGATGGCCGCCGGAACCACCATCCAGTAGTAGGCGGGGTCCACTTTGCGGGTGGAGAAGGCGGAGACCTTCTTCTTGGCCGGTTTCTTGGCAGCGGTCTTGGTTGCGGTTGCGTGTGACATGATGTTCTCCTCTCCTACCGATCACTCGAAGGTCCTGGCTTGGACCTTGTCCCATTCGGTCTGCATCTGGTTCAGGAAGCGGTCGGTGTTGCCGGAGGTCACCATGGTCTGCAGGTAGCCGCCGATGTTGATGGACGAAGGAATGTAGTGGTCGCAGAAGTCGGCCAGTCGGTTTTCCTCGAAGAACGGGCGCACGGTTTCCAGCGCATCGTTGCCGAAGTAGGTGTCCTTCAGCGGCGTGATGGCGGACTGGGCGTCGGCGTAGGCGTCAAGCTGATCCTTCTGCATGAGGAACTCGACGAGCTTCATCGCTTCCTTGGGGTGCTTGGTGTTCGCACCGATGGTGAGCATCACGTCGTCGCCGGCGGTGAGGATCTGCTCGCTGGCGTCATCGGTGGCCGGCATCTGGGCGAAACCAAGTTCGATATCGGGGTTGATCAGCAGGATCTGCGGGATGGCGTAGGTGCCGAGCGGGATGATCGCGGCCTTGCCTTGGGCGAAGTTCTGCGTGCCCTGCTGGTAGGTGACGCCGGTGTCCGCAGTGGAGTAGGTGAAGAGCTCGGATTCCTTCTCGACTGCGGTCTTCCACAGTTCCTGGAACGTGGTCTTGCCTTGCTTGAGCTCGGTGTACTTCGATTCGGGAACCAGCGTGCCGGTCAGGGAGGCGAGCGGTGCCTGGGTGGTCCAGGCGTCGGCCACGGAACCCTGCAGCGGGTTGATGCCGGCGTCCTTGAAGGTGTTGAGCATATCGGTGAACTCGCTCCAGGTGGTCGGCGGATTCTCCGGGTCAAGGCCAACCTTGCGGAACAGAGCCTTGTTGTAGATGTAGCCGGAGGCGTTACCCGCGAAGGGCAGGCCATACAGGCGCTTCTTGGAGGAATCGGTGGTCTGCACCAGATTCTTGGCGATCTGCACCATGCCGGGGTTGAGGGTGTCCACAATGGGTTCATCGGTGAAGTCGTAGAACACACCGGAGGCGGCGAAGTTGCCGAAGCTGATGTCGCCGTTGAAGGTGATCACGTCCGGCACACGATTCTTGACGAAACGGGTGCGCAGATCGGTCTGGGCGTTGGCGGAGTTGTTGATGTTGACCTTGATGGTCGGGTTCTGCTTCTCAAAGTCGGCGACCATGGACTTGAACTGGTCGGCGGCCTCGGACTTGAACTGGAAGAAATCCAGCGTGACGGTGCCTGCGGTGCTGGAGCCGCAGCCTGCCAGGCCGAACCCGACGGCGATCGCGCACATCACGGCGGCGGTGCGCACGGCCAGACGCTTCAGTCTAGGCGTTGCATGTGGGGAATCGGACAGCATAATTGTTGACTCCTTTATCTTTCTTTTCCTCCGGCTTCGGTGCCGGCGGTTCTTCCACTTTCCAAGGTAACGGTTCGGCCATTTCATTCCCAGCGCCAGCGAGCCCACTTGCGCAAGCAACAAAAAGCGCGGTATTTTGTGATTAACGCAATAAATACAGCGAAGGGGCTTGCATGTCTGATGTCAACGCGATTCCACAGTGGTTTTCCGGATCCGAGCATACGCATCGCGTGGCGGCGGCAATTGCCCAATACGGGCCGATAGCCCGCACTACGTTGGCACAGATGCTGGGACTGAGCCAAGGGGCCTTGTCCCGCATCACCAGCGATCTGATCTACGCCGGGGTGATCGAGGAGCTTCCGGCCGAGGCCGGCCCGTCAGGCAAGCTGCCCGAGCGATTCACGCCAAGGGAAAGTTCGGATCGTCGCGGACGCCCGCAGACTTCGCTGGTGTTGTGTTCGAACGCACGCACCTTCATTGGTGTCAAGGTTCATGGGATGTCGATTGTGGCCGCTGCGGTGAACGCGCATGGCGAGGTGGTGTCCGGCCGGCACGAGATGCCGATCGGGGCGGATCAGTCGGCTGAGTATGTGGTGTCGGCCATCACGCGGCTGGTGCGCGAATGTTCCGCCGATATCGCCTCTTCCGGACTACCCTCCCCCACTGCGGTGGGCGTTGCGGTAGGTGGGCATGTGGTCGACGATTCGATTGTGACGTTCGCGCCGTTCCTGCATTGGGACGGGGCCACGGACTTGGGGACGATGGTCACAGAGGCGACCGGCCTGCCGTGCGGGGTGTTCAATGATATCGATTCTCTGCTGGTGGATGCCTCCTGGTTCGGGCCGGGTGTCGGCGTGGATATGTTCGCCGTGGTGACCATCGGCGTGGGTGTTGGTTATTCGCTGGCCGTGAACGGCAAGCCAGTGCAGTACCCGGATAAGAGCTATGGTCTGGTGGGCCACGTGCTTATCGATCCGGAGGGGCCGCGCTGCACCAGCGGACATATCGGCTGTTCACAATGCTTGACTGACGATTCAATCGCCGAACAGTACTCTGCGATTGTGGGTCGCGCGGTCAGTTTTGAGGACTTTGCGCGCGATGCCAAGGAACGCGTGCCGCAGGCCACGCAGTTGGTGAACCGGACGTGTTTCCGGTTGGGATCGCTGGTGGCTACGGTGGCGAATATCGCGATGCCCGGGCATGTGATGATTGCCGGGGAGTCCGCGTTTTTGGCCAAGCTCGGCACCGATTCGCTACGTGACGGCATTCGTTTCTACCGTCACAGCCAGACCCAGCCGGTCAAGTTCACGATTATGAACCACGACTGGCAGCTCTGGGCCAAAGCCGCCGCCAGTCGCGTGATTGTGAAGCATATTGGGTAGGCCGTTCTTGGCTCCCCTCAGAGAGGGGAGCCAAGAACGTTGCTTCGCCACAGTTACTCCGCCACGACCAGCAATTACGGACTTGCCTATCGGCAAGGCTCAATCCCACCTTCGCTCAGCTGTCGCTTCGCTCAGGCCGTGGCTACTGACAGCCTACTAGGCTGTCAGCTTAACGCCACAGCCTTGAGCAATACTGCCTGCTGGGGGTGGAGGGACGGGGGACGAATGCCGTAGCGCTGCAGGGCTTCGCCGGTCAGGACTACGCCTTCCTCGTTCCACCAGCCGAGAGTGCTCTGGCCGTTGGTCAGACCGGTCAAATCCAAGCTCGGGTCAAGCGGGCTGACACGGTAGGTGCGCTCGGGGTCAAGTCCGGGCAGATGCACGGGCGCGGCCGGATAGGTCTGGCTGGTGGTCAGCTGGGTGAAGCGGTAGATGGCGGCGTCACGGTTCGGCATCACCATACCGTCCAGACGCACGGCCGGATCGTTGGAGTCGGCGTGCACGCAGGTGTCGATGGCGAACCAGTCGCGGTGCTTCTTGAATTCGGCCACCCACACGGCCAGCTTGGCGAGCGCCTCGTCCGGCTCCTTCAACAGGTTCCATTCGATGCCCATGTGACCGAAGAACGCCATGGCCATGCGCAGTTCCTGGCTGGTGGCGCGCTGGGTGGAGTGTGCGGGGCTGGCGCCCACGTGCTCGCCCATCATCGCCGGCGGTACCAGCAGCGAGGTGTAGCGCTGGATGTCCGCGCGCTCGACCGGGTCCACGCAGTCGGAGACCCAGATACGATCGGCGTGCTCCAGGATGCCAAGATCCACGCGGCCGCCACCAGAGGAGCAGCTTTCGATCTCAAGGCCCGGATGTGCGGTCTTGAGGCCCTTGAAGATGTTGTAGACGGCAAGGGTCTGCGCGTGCACGGCCGGGCGGCCGGAGCGGCGGGAACCGGGCTCGGTGACGAGCTTGTTGTGGTCCCACTTGATGTAGTCGATACCAAGCTCGCCGACAAGCTGGTCCATGCAGCCGTAGATGTAGTCGAACGCATCCGGATTGGTCAGATCGAGCACCTGCTGAGTGCGGCCCTGCAGCGGCAGTCGGCCAGCGGTGGGCGAGAGAATCCAATCAGGGTGGTTACGGGCCACATCGGAATCGGGGTTGACCATTTCCGGCTCGAACCACAAGCCGAATTCCATACCCTTGGCGTGCACGTAGTCGGCGAGCGCCTTCAGGGACTTCGGGCCATCGGGCCAGACGTCCTGCGCAATCTGCCAGTCACCGAGGCCGGAGGTGTCGTCGCGGCGGGAACCGAACCAGCCGTCGTCCACCACGAATCGTTCCACGCCGGAGTCGGCGGCCTTGTCGGCGAGCGCCTTCAGCGTATCGAAGTTGTGGTCGAAGTACACGGCTTCCCATGTGTTGAGGATCACCGGACGGCCGTGCGAGAACAGGCGCGGGTGCAGGGAGCGCACGTAGGAGTGGAATCGGGCGGCGATCTCGTTGAGACCATCGCCATAGGAGCCGAACAGCCACGGGGTGTCGTAGGAGTTCTGGCCTTCGCCAGGGCCAGCGAGCGTCACTTCGCCGCCGAACAGGAGTTCGCCGCCGCCGATCACGCCGGTTGTGTAGGGCAGACGTTCGGCGGACAGCACGGAGTTGCCGCTCCAGCCCACGTGCACCGAATAGGCGTCGCCATGCTCGAAGCCGAAACCGGGCACGCCGGCGGTCAGGAGCAGGGATGCGTCGAAGTCAGGGCGGCCGGCGAGCTGCGGCTTTTCGAAACGGCCGACGGTCAGCGGCTGGCGCTGCGGACTGCGTTCACGTAGATGGTGACCGGTGGTGGTGAGGATTTCGCCGGCGGATTCGGGCAGCGGGAAGCCGAGCTCGATCTTGCCGATCTCGAGCGGGGCTCCGGCGTCTGCACCGAACAGGTTGGTTACGGTGGCCTTCTGACGGACCAGGCCGCCGGGGAGCAGTTCGAGGTGCCATTCGACTTCCACGCCCTGCTCCTCATCGCGCGCGGTGACTATGACGCCGGGCACGCGGACCGGACCGGTGGCACGGGCATGGCCGGCCACATCGGTGTAGCTTTCGCCGGACACGGCATCGAGGGTGGCTTCCAGCACGCCGCCGGTCTCGATGTTGGTCACGGTGAACTTGGGGAAGAGCTCGACGCCGGCGCGGCGCAGCACCACGCGTTGCTCGCCGATCCAGCTTTCGGCCTGGGTGGGCAGGATGGACGGCCAGACGGTGTCGTCGAGCGCGCCGGACACGCGCTGCGGCTTCAGGGCGTCATAGGCGGCCAGCAGGGTGTCGGGCTTGGCCAGCGGGCGACCCCAGTGGACGATGCGCGGCAGGTCGCTGCCGGCAAACACCAGACCGATCGCCACATTGGCGGCGGGCTGGGTCAGGTAGACGGCGGTGAGTGCGGTACCGTCAGCGGCGGCACCGGTGAAAGTCGAGGTGTTCTCGGCCATATTGTCTCCTTCGACGTGTGTGGATTGGCATTGCACTACTGGTTTCGATGGTAGAAGAAATGGAATATGTTGCCTTGGTGCCGCGTGTTGGTTGCGTGAGGTAAGTAATGCGTCCGTGTCTATCGCCGCTGGGCGAAGAAATCAGTCAGGATGGACTGACACTCGCCTTCCAACACGCCGCCGTGCACTTCAGGACTATGGCCGATATGCGGATCGCGCGGAATATCCCAAATCGAACCGCATGCACCGAGCTTGGGATCCCAGGCACCGAACGCGATGGTGCCGATATGGGTCTGGATGCAGGCACCCGCGCACATCGGGCACGGCTCAAGTGTGACGGCCAGCGTGCAATCGGCGAGATTCCAGGCGCCCAAGGCTTGGGCCGCCTGACGCATGGCGATGATTTCGGCGTGGGCAAGCGGGTCACCATCAGCCTCACGCGTGTTGTATCCGCGCCCGACAATCTGGCCGGCCGCATCCAGCACCACCGCACCAACCGGTACGTCACCAGCGGCTGCAGCCTGACCGGCCAGTTCCAGTGCGCGGCGCATCGCCTCGTCATATTCCATACCAACGAGTGTATGCCTTTTCTCATATCGTCTCATGATGTGCATAATCGGCCGCAAGCTTAACGTTTTCTTCATGGTTCCCATATACTTTTGGTGGAGAAAAATTTAAGGGAGAAGGCGGCAACATGGCGGTATTTGAGCTCATCCTATGCATCATTGCGGCGGTGGTGGTGAGCTCGTTTGCCAGTCGCTTCGTACCGAAGGTTTCCACACCGCTGGTCCAGATTGTGCTGGGCGTGCTGGTTACGTATCTGCCGTTTTTCCCGGATGCAACGCTCGACCCGGAACTGTTCATGGTGCTGTTTATCGCGCCGCTGCTGTATCTGGAAGCGCACGAAATCGATAAGTCGGCGTTGCTGAAAACGCTGGATCTGAGCCTATCGCTGGCTATCGGACTGGCTATCGTCACGATGGCGGCGGTCGGATTCACTTTGCATGCCGTCTGGCCGTCCATCACCTTAGCCTCAGCCTTAGCACTCGGCGCGGCACTCGGCCCGACCGATGCGGTGGCCGTCAGCTCCCTAGGTAAAGAAGCCTCGCTGACGCAGCGTCAGCGCAGCGTGCTGAAAGGCGAATCACTCTTCAATGACGCTTCCGGCATCGTCGGCTTCCAGTTCGCTCTGGCCGCCGCCTTCACTGGCGAATTCGCCGTGGGGCAGGCCGCCGGCGAATTCGTGATCTCCTTCTTTGGCGGCACCTTATTTGGCCTGGTGATAGCAGCAGCGGCCAACTGGCTATTCGAGACCGTGCGATCCCTCGGTTGGGAAACCACCACCACACGTATTCTGATGGAACTGTTCCTGCCCTTCCTGCTGTATTTGGGCGCGGAGGAATTCAATGTGTCCGGCATTCTGTCGGTGGTGGCCGCTGGCCTGTTCATCCGATTCGACCGTACCGGCGTGGGGCCGAATGTGGCACGTACGAATATCGTTTCCACTTCAGTATGGGGTGTGCTGAGTTTCTCGCTCAACGGTGCGGTGTTCATTCTTCTGGGCATGCAGCTGCCGCGCGCCATGAGGGCCAGCTGGTCTGACCCGTATATCAGCAATACCGTGCTGATCGGCATTATTCTGCTGGTCACTCTGGTGGTAATCGCACTGCGGTTCTTCTGGATAGTGGCCATGCTGCGCGTGGCGCGCGACGTGCATACACGGCGACGGCGCAAGATGACCCCCGAACGTTGGCGGTCCGCGACGGTCATGACCTTCGGCGGACCCAAAGGCACCATCACCCTGTCGCTGATGTTCACCATCCCGTATTATCTCGCCGGGGGCGCGCCGTTCCCCATGCGCAACGAGTTGATCTTCATCGCATCGGGCGTCATCGTCGTGACGCTGATGCTGGCCAATTTCTTGCTGCCTTTGCTTGCACCGAACCACGGCAAGGACCCGGTCGCCGAGATGATTCCGGTGACCATCGATGTGTTACGCGCCACCGTGGAGGAACTGACCGGACGCATCACGCCAGAGAATCGCCGTGCGATTCTGATGGTAATCGACCAGTACACCAAACGCATCGGGCGATTGCAGCAGCGCATCGGCGATACCGATCCTCAGGGATTCGAGCAATTGCAGATCGAAGCGCTGCATTGGGAAAAGGAATTCGTGCGCGACCGGCTTGCCGACACCAAGGCGCATCCAGCGGCGGATACGGCCACGCAAGAGCTGAACGTCGAAGCCTGCGAGCGCATGCTTGACCAGATTATGAATACGCTGCGTCACACTTCCACTGATCCTACTTCGGGGCATGCGGTATCGCAGATTCGCGGTCGCTTACGCATGTTCCAGCGGCAGATGAGCAACTACGCCAAACGCACGGTGTCCAAGATTCGCCATACCACGCCATTGGTGAGCGAGGATCGGATTTTCGCGCGCACCCGCGAACTGCAGGTCGAGGCGATTCATCATGTTATCGGCCAGCTTATTGACGAGATGGGCCAGGATACGTACAACACCGAGCATTGTTCGGCGCTGTTGCTGGATTATCGTCGCGCGGCGGCTTCATTGCAGGCACGTCCGAATATGAGCGGCACTACGGAAACCATCACGCAGGTCGAGGACGTAAAGCGCGAGAGCTACGGCATCGAACTCGGTGTGATTCAGGACATGTACGAAGCCGGCGACATCAACCGAACCCAAGCCCGCTCCCTGAGGCGCAACATCTACGTTATGCAGGTCGATGCTGATTCCGGCATCTAGTTTCCTTGGCTCCCTTCTCTGAGGGGAGCCAAGTTGGGGATTGCTATTTCCGTGTGATTCTCTTCAGTATGTGCAGTAGTGCTTGCAGTGCTCACTTCGCCCATGGGAGAACAGTCTATGACCGAGTCAGCCACAAGCGCCCTCGATGTCCGATTGCTGCGACGGCCGCGCCAATTCCAGTGACGGCGGCTGACTACAGCACGCCAGAAGTAATGTCGTTGTCAAGTAGCCACTGGCGCAAATCGGCGAACTCCTCAAGACTCACATTGTGATCCAGACCGTGGTAGCTCTTGGTCTTCAGCCACGTATGCTCTTCCAGCCAAGCGGCGGTGGCGAACAGTTCGTATTTCGGGATTACGCCATCGTTCTTGCCGTACGTATAGAACACGGGGATATCGTAATCGGCCAGGCGAGAGTCGGCGGGGGCCGTGCCGGGCACCTGACCGGGTGTATTGAAGCCGGACAGGGAGACGACGGCCCGGTACCGCTCGGGATTGATACGCAACAAATGCACGGCGACCAGCCCACCTTGTGAAAACCCAAGCGGCACCACGTCACGGTCGGCGGGAATGTTGTCGGCCACCCATCGGTCGACTGCTGTGGCGGCGGCATACGCGTCGTAGTCACGATCATCGCCGATAGGCAGGGCATCGTGGAACCACGCGTAGTTGCCGGGGTCGGGACTGCCCTCACGGGCCGACGCGAGTGTCAGCGGCCCGCGCAATGCCACGAAATCGTTATATGGAGCGATGAGGCGCATGATGTCCGCCATGTCTTCTTCGCTGGATCCCCATCCATGCAGGCACAGGAACAGCGGATGCGTGGCATGCTGGTCGAAGCCGCCGCGCGAGGTGACGCTGTGTTCCACGGTGAGTGGCTCGCCAAAACGTCCGGGTACAGTGGTGGATTCGCGGCCGATCAGGGGCTGGCTGGCATTCGCTTCTTTGCTCATACCAATCCAATATAGAGGTCTTGCGCGCTGTGCGAAAAACGATGGACCATGATTTCAATCACATTGGGTAATCCGCGCCGACTCGCCTTGGGACTTTCCAAGGGATACCGGCAATCTATCAGGCGTTACCGCTGTTTGCGGCTGCGGTGTCTGCGGCTGCGGTGATTGTCTCAAGTTCGCCGCCCCACTGCTGCTGCAGTGCGGTCATCTTGCTGGCCTCGCCGAACACCATCCAACGTTTGCCGCTCAGCAATCGCCAATCACCTTTCGTTTGCTCATTATCAGCGTATTGGCTCAGCAGTTCGGAAATCTTGCTTTCGATAGGTGCCCGGCTGATGGCTGCGGACGATTCCGATTCAAAGGACACGAAGGCCACTCTCGGATCAGTGCACATCTGTACGGTGGTGATGCCTGGCAAACCGCCCGTATCAAGCCCCTGCCATCCTTCTTTGCACGCGCCAGCAGCTTGTTCTATGCCTTGCTCCATCTGTGCGGTATCTTCGACGGGTGCCTTGTCGTTCGACTGCTGAATCAGTCCTTCCGGGAACAATACGCCCATGGCCACGCCGATAACCAAGCAAACTATGGCGCACACCAGTGCGATGATGCCGCCCGCACCCACTCCCCCGTGAGTGGCGTACCGAGGCATGGTAGCTCGCGCAGCGATGACCAGAATCAGGGTGATGCCGATAAGCACCGCCGCCGTCAACGCAATGTATCGTCCTGGCACTGCCGTCATAAAGGAAATGGCGTAAGGCGCGATTTCATGAACCGCCGAGGTGGCCGATACCACGACGGCTAGCAGTCCGCTGACAACGGCAAGTCTGCGGCACAACATCGACGTTGGGCTGCTGGCTTTTGTAGCGGCGAATCGCCGGCCGGCATTCCGCCTGGATGGGCGTCGATTCTGTGCGCGACGTGATCTGCGCGAATCGTCATACTGACCATCGCCGAAGAAATCGTAGTCCTCATCGTTGCGCGCCATCGGTGCCCCTTCCTGCCGATTACACAGCCAGTGTACCGCTATGGCTTGGGAATGGCGGTCATTCGGGGGAATGATTCAGGGCAAAAAAAGAACCCCGGCGGTTGCCCGCCGGGGAGAGAAAGGAGAGAGAAGAAGAAAGGGGATTCAATTGTCGGGAACTGCTGCGGCTCCTGATCAGCTTTCCGCTGACATCTTTTATATAACCACTGCTTTCTGGGTCTACCTCTAAGTTTCTCTGAAAAAAACCTGAGAATACTTGCGATTGATGGACCGCGGAAGCGTGAGGAGCCTCTCATGTTTCCGCCCAAGGCGCTAGACTTGAAGGCAGTATTTATTTGCCCAAGGAGTTTTTTCACATGCTGCTGTCCGACCGCGACATTCTCGCCGCACAGTCCGCAGGTCATATCTCACTTGATCCGTGGACCCCCGAAATGGTGCAGCCCGCCTCCATCGACGTACGACTGGATCGGTACTTCCGTTTGTTCAATAACCACGCCTACACCTATGTCGATCCGGCGGAAAACCAAGGCGCACTTACCGAACAGTTCGAGGTGGCTCCCGACGAACCGTGGATTTTGCACCCCGGCGAGTTCGCACTGGGTTCCACGTGGGAATACGTCAAGTTGGACCCGTCCATTGCCGCCCGCTTGGAAGGCAAGAGCTCACTGGGTCGATTGGGTATTCTGACCCATTCGACTGCGGGCTTCATTGACCCCGGTTTCGAGGGGCATATTACGCTTGAGCTGTCTAATGTGTCGACGCTGCCGGTCAAACTATGGCCTGGCATGAAAATCGGCCAGATGTGCTTCTTCCAGCTGAGCTCGCCCGCTGAGCACCCTTATGGCTCCAAGGGCACCGGCTCGCATTATCAGGGCCAGCGGGGTCCGACGCCGAGCCGTTCCTACGAGAATTTCTACCGCGCGCACATCGACGACTGAGCGTTGCGACGTACCATTCGGCCGGCGGATGCCGGCCATTTGCTTAATCCCAAGGAGATGTCATGACCAACAGCGATGGTGGGTTCCAGTTCGACTTCCAGCAGCACGAAAAGCCGGTCAGGCCAACGGTTCCTCCGATTCCCGGGCAAGAGACGGCAGCATATAGCACGGAGCCCACGGCACAGGCCACACCGGCTCTGCAGTTCCCGCAGTCTGTGCAGTCTGTGCAGCCGACGCAGTTTGCACAGCCGACGCAGCCCATCGATCAGGCCATGACGCAACCGTTCTCGCCGCAATTCCCGGCTGCGGTTGCCGCACAAGCACCACAGCCGGCGGCAGCCACACAGCCAGCAGTATCCGAAACACCAATCGCCGCTGCGCCCGGCCAGCAGCAATACGTTTGGGATCAGGCGACGCAAAGCTTCCGCCCGGTGGAACCGACAGCGCCGGTGACACCAGCAGCACCAGCGGCACCGGCGACATCGCCTGTTTCGGCAGCTTCAAACGCCGCGACACAAGCGTTCCAGCCCAGTCAGGCCGAGCAGCCTGCGGTAGATGCCGAAGCAACACAGGTGTTCCAACCTGATTCAGCTGCGGCCACACAGGCATACGGCGCATCATCCACCGTATCCGGTGAGACCGTTGCCATGCCTGCAACGCAAGTAGCGTCTGCCGATGATGCCGCAGCCACACAGGTGTTCCAACCGGCCGCCCTGGCCGCTTCGGCACAGGCTCAGCCTGCTGTGATGCCTCCCTCCATTCCGTTGGCTCAGGTCTCCGATGAGGACGATTCCGATGGCGCCGAGCCTCGTCACGGCGGTAGCGGCAAAAAGAACACCCTCAAAATCGTCGGCATTGCCGTAGCGGTAGTCGCCGTGATAGCGCTGGTTGTCGCCGGCCTGCTCTGGTGGCATTCCGACAGCAGTAAGGCGAGCCAAGCCGTGGCATTGGCCGAGTGCAAGGTAGCGGCCAAGCAGTACACGAATGCGCAGAAGAAGCTCACCACCGCCATATCCAATGGCCAAACCAGCGCGCAAATATCCACCAGTGATGTGGCCGATGCCAATACGCTCACCACGCTGAATCAGGCGTTGCAAGACGCCGGCAACCCGGCTGACACCGCCAAGTGCGATTCCAGCCTCAACGCCACTGAGTTGAAGTCTCACATTAAAGAGCTGCAGAATGATGCCAGCGACATGGCTGACAAGACGGATGCCATCAACAATGCGATCAAGGCCGTTAACACTTCAAAGGCGACGGCCGATACCGACACACTGAAATCGAACCTGAGCTCGGCTATTTCGCAGGCGCAGGGCACGCTGGATAATTCCGCGGGCAGTGTGGCCGATGAAAACACCCGCACCGCGCTGCAAAACGCCATCACCGAGGCCAATACGGTGATGAACGGGACCAGTCCGTCCGAATCCGACGTCAACAATGCGATTTCTAAACTGCAGAAAGCCGAGTCCGACATCACCGCCTCGATGCAGGCCAAGCAGCAGGCAGATGCCGCCAAGCAAGCTCAGGAAGAGGCTCAGCGGAAGGCCGACCAAGAGGCACAGCAGAAGGCCAAGCAGCAGGCACAGCAGAAGTCTCAAGACGGGTCCACCTCTACTGACGGCCCCGACGGCAGCCACAACTGAGGTCTGCAGCGTTCTCCCGTTTCCCATGGGGCGGTAACTTCCCCATGGGGCGGTTAGCGCATTTTCCTTTTTCGCGGAATAATGCCGTTTTCAGCGACCGCCCCATGAGGAAATCACCGCCCCATGGGATAATTACCGCCCCATGAGGAGCCGTTTGGATATAGCAGTGGGCCGGGCCCTGAACACCAGAGCCCGGCCCACTGCTATATGCCCACAATCAGGGCTATTGCGATGGCTTAACGCTTGGCCATCGCGCGTAGCACAATCTTGCGCAGCTCGGAGGCGAGCAGCACGATTGCGGCCAAGCAGATGCACTCCACCCACGCCATCGGGCTCAGCGCCACGGTGCCGAACGGGCCATTGAGGAACGGCACATAAATCACCGCAAGCTGCAGCACCACGGACAAACCAATCGCCCCCCAGAGCCACGCATTGGAGAACAATCCCACGAACGCGGACTGCAGATGCGAACGGGAGGCAAGCGCGTTGAACAACTGGGCGAACACCAGAATCGTGAAGCCCATCGTACGGGCCTCGGTCATCTGCGCCTCATGGCCGATGGCCTCCACCGAACGGTCGGTGAACAAGCCGCCGGACAAGTGCATATCCATGCCAATCAACGTAACTACCGCCATGATGACGCCGACGAAGATGATGTCGCCCCACATCGAAGCATCGATCACACGATCCGTCATCTTGCGGGGTTTGCGGCCCATCACATCATCGGTCTGAGGATCGACGCCCATGGCCAACGCCGGAGCGGCATCGGTCAGCAGGTTGATCCACAACAGCTGGGTGGCGAGCAACGGCACCGTGACACCCACGGTCTCCGGCTGGCGGATGCCGAGGAAGCCGGCAAACACCACGCCAAGAAACACGGTGAACACCTCGCCCACATTGGAGCTCAGCAGGTAGCGCAAGAACTTGCGGATGTTGTCGAAGATCACGCGACCCTCGCGTACGGCGGCCACGATCGTGGAGAAGTTGTCGTCCGCCAGAATCATCTTGGCGCTCTGCTTGGTCACCTCGGTGCCGGTGATGCCCATGGCCACGCCGATATCCGCGGACTTGACGGCCGGCGCGTCGTTCACGCCGTCACCGGTCATGGCCACGATATTGCCTTGCCGCTGCAAGGATTCGACGATCCTGAGCTTATGCTCGGGCGCCACACGCGCATACACGGACACTTCGGCGGTGGCCTTGTCGAACGCGGCCTCGTCGGGCAGGCGATCAAGCTGGTCGCCGGTCAACGCCTGACCGTCCTTGGCGATGATGCCAAGATCGGAGGCTATGCGGGCGGCGGTCAGCGGATGATCGCCCGTGATCATCACCGTACGGATGCCCGCACGATGGGCCTCGGCCACGGAATCACGCACCTCGGTACGCGGCGGATCGATGATGGCGACCATGCCGTTCCAGATAAGATCGGTTTCGATGGCCTCGGCCTGATCGGCGATGTCGGACACCTGGCCCGCGGCGTTGACGCTCACACCGGGAACATCGGCCAAGACGCTGGTCTCCAGCGGACGGCACGCCTCACCGAGCGTGCGATACGCCTCGGAGGAAAGACGTTCGACGGCGGCGAGAATCGACTGACGGTCGCCTTCGGTGAGTTTGCGGACCTGTCCGCCCACGCGGATACGCGAGCAGTAGCTCAACAGCACGTCCGGCGCACCCTTGGCGAACACGGTGAGATTGTCGGCATCGGCGCTGTCCTTGGCGATGATGGACATGCGCTTGCGCTCCGAAGTGAACGGGATCTCGCCCACGCGCGTGTATCGCGTGATCTTGCGATCGGCCTTGACCTTGCGGGCGGCCACGATAAGCGAGACTTCGGTGGGGTCGCCCACGATCTCCCAGCGGCCGTTCTCCTCACGCAGTTCACCGTCGTTCGCAAGCGTGCCGGCCACAAGCGTGGCGACGACCTCATCGGCCATGATCCGGGCCTGCTCGGACTCGGGATCGACGCCGCCGGCCAGTACCATACGCCCTTCGGGTGCATAGCCGGTGCCGGTGATCTGCACTTCGCCGGACGGGGTGACCACACGTTCCACGGTCATCTCGTTGCGGGTCAGCGTGCCGGTCTTATCCGAGCAGATCACGGAAGCGGATCCCAGGGTTTCCACCGAATGCAGCTTCTTGACGATCGCGTTGTGGGCCGCCATGCGCTGCACGCCAAGCGCCAGCACCACGGTCAGAATGGCGGCCAAACCTTCCGGCACGGCGGCTACGGCAAGCGAGACGGCCAGCAGCAAGGAATCAATCACGTCATGGACGTCGTTGAAGCCTTCCAGCACGGCGAGCGCCACCAGCACCACGACGGCGATGACGCACACCGCAATGCCGAGGATCTTGGAGACGTAATCCATCTCCTTCTGCAACGGGGTTTTCTCGTCCTCTGTGGCGGAGAGCATGTCGGCGATCTTGCCGACCTGCGTATTCATACCGGTGCCGGTCACGATTGCGCGGCCGGTGCCTTGCGTCACGGAAGTACCGTTGAAAATCATGTTGGCGCGGTCGCCCAGCGCCTTGGCCTCGGTGAGTGTGTCCGGCTTCTTGCCAACCGGCACGGATTCGCCGGTCAGTGAAGCCTCGGCGATGCGCAGGCTGGCCGCGTTGACCAGTCGGCCATCAGCGGAGACCGAATCGCCTTCCGCAAGGACGATGATGTCGCCGGGAACCACGTCGGCGGTGTTGATGCGCATGACCTTGCCATCGCGCAGCACCGAGGTCTGCGGGGCCGTCATTTGTGCGAGCGCTTCGACGGCCGCCTCGGCCTTGGCTTCTTGCATGTAGCCGAGCACAGCATTGACAATCAGGATCAAGATGATCACGATGGCGTCGAACGGAAGCGCCTCGCCGCCTTCCGCGCCGGGCTGCGCATTGGCTTTTTCGATGAACCAAGCGATCACCGAGATAATAGTGGCCGCGATCAGCAGGTAGACCAGCGGATCCTGGAATTGGGCCAGGAATTTCTTCCATTTCGGTACGGGCGGGGCGCTGGCGAGCTCGTTCGGGCCGAATTTGGCCAGTCGGCGCTTGGCTTCTTCCTCGCTCAGGCCGTGGGATGGGTCGACGTTCAGGGCTTTGGCCACGTCGTCGGCGCTGGTCAGACTCGGATCGGCATCCCCCAATAACGCTTCCTGTGCGCGCACTTCTTCCGATTCCACGACCCCGTTCGTTGCGGTCGCGGACTTTGCGGATTGATCGTTACGATCATCCATGGTGTTCTCCTTGGTATCGCCGCGGAGTAGTCAGCCTCGCGCCGGCACCGGGTTGTCTCTCCCGGGCGGCGCAGGACTGCGCGGTTATGGGCATCGACGCAATTGCAGCCGATGCGTACGATGCCATTATTCCATAACCCGGCGGCACACTGGTCAAGCCATGACGGGCGAGCTGGGCGCGGACATCGTCGAGCGGTACAACGACTCGTCCATCGCTGCGGCCGCGCTGCCCGCCCTGACCTCGGTGCGTCCGCCGTACGCGCGTATCGTCACCGAGGTCTTGCGTCTCATCGAAATCGGGCCCGGGAATCCCACGCACATCTCGTTGCCGCCGGAACTCATCGTGCGCGTCTCGAGCTCGAATCGGTTTATCTGACGGTGAGGGCGCCCACTTGCGCGCCGACGGCCACCGTACCGGAACCGGTAAGATCCAGAGCGGCGATGCTGGCCGGATTGGTGAACACCACGATGACGTCGGTGGCTTTGCCCGCGGCCTTGACCGCATCGAGATCGACCTTCTCGATGGGATCGCCGGCCGCGACCGTCTGCCCGGCACTCACCAGCATCGTGAAAGGCGCACCCTTGAGCTGCACGGTATCGACGCCGATATGCACCAGCACCTCGACGCCGCCCGGAGTGGTGATGCCCACGGCGTGTTTGGCATCGGCCACGGTGGTCACCGTTCCGGAAACAGGGGCGACGACCAGTCCGGAGGACGGCACCACGCCGAACCCATCACCCAGAATCCTGGCAGCGAACGTATCGTCGGGCACCTTCTCGATGGACTCCCACACACCGTCGCATGGGGCGAGAACCGAGGTCGCGGCGGCGGGGGCGGGCGACGTCTCATCGCTGTTGTGGAACAAACCGGAGAACAATCCCATAATGACTCCTTGAAAATCAATGATGGACGATAACGGACGGTTGCGTGACGCCGATCATGTCGACGTCACGCAACCCGATCATCATGCCATGCGCCAGACTGCCAAGCGCTAGGCTTTGTGCAGCTCCTCCATGGCATCGGCCACGGCCTGTACCTGCGTGCCGACCACGACCTGGACATTCTTGTCGTCGATGACCTTCACGCCGGGCACCAGCTTGCGGATGGCGTCCACATCCACCTTGGCGGTGTCCTTGACGCCCAGACGCAGACGGGTCACGCAGTTCTCGATGTCGACGATGTTGGCCTTGCCGCCAAGCAGCGCGTAGAGCTTCGCGGCCAACGCGGCGTACTTGTCGCGGGAGACCGCGGCGGCCGGGGCGGCGGGGGCGGCACCGGTGTCGAGAATGCCCGCCACGGCGGCGGCGCCTTCGTCGTCAACGCCATCGCCACGACCCGGGGTCTTGAGGTCGAACTTCTTGATCATGAACGTGAACACGAAGTAGTAGATGACCGCGAAGACCAGGCCCTGCACGATGAGCATCCACGGCATATGCGCCTGCGGCACACGCAGCGAGAGGAACCAATCGATGAAGCCGGCGGAGAAGTTGAAGCCGGCGATCCACTGGAAGGATGCGGCGATGAACACCGACAGGGCGGTGAGCAGCGCGTGCACCACGTACAGCGGGAAGGCGGCGAACATGAAGGAGAACTCCAGGGGCTCGGTCACACCGGTGAGGAAGGCGGCCAGACCACCGGCGAGCATCAGGGAGCCGACGGTACGACGATTCTCCGGCTTGGCGCAGCGGTAGATGGCGAACGCGCCCGCGGGCAAGCCGAACATCATGATCGGGAAGAAGCCGGCCTGGTACATGCCGGTGACGTACTCGCCCCACGGCTGGAATCCGCCGGGGGCCAGCACGGCCTTGGTGGGGCCGTTGAGACCACCCACACCGTTCCAGAACTTGGTGATGTCGTCAATGCCGGCAAGGTTGAACCAGAACACGTTGTTGAGGGCGTGGTGCAGACCCGTGGGGATGAGCAGACGGTTGAAGAAGGCGTAGATGCCGGCACCGACCGCACCCATGCCCATCAGGGACTCGCCGAAGGCGACCAGACCGTTGTAGACCAGCGGCCACACGAACAGCAGCACCAGGGAAATGACCGACATCAACGCGGCGGTCAGAATCGGCACGCAGCGACGGCCGGAGAAGAAGGCCAGGAAGTCGGGCAACTTGGTCTTGCTGAAACGGTTGTACAGCGCACCGGACACGCAGCCGACCATGATGCCGAAGAACACGTTCTTGTTGCCGATGGCGCCAGGAGCAAAGGCGGCCGGCGGGTTCTCGGCGTCGAAGCCCAGGAACATGGAGGCCGAGCCCATGATCGTGGTGATGGTCATGAAACCGACCAGACCGGACAGGGCCGAGGCGCCGTCCTTGTCACGGGCCATGCCGACGGCCACGCCAACGGCGAACAGCAAGCCCAGATTGTCGAGGATCGCCGAACCCGTCTTGCACAGATAGGCGGCGATGACGTTGCCGCCACCCCAACCGCTCGGATCGATCCAATAGCCGATGCCCAGGAAGAGCGCCGCGGCGGGCAGGCAGGCGACGGGCAGCATCAGCGCGCGGCCTAGTCGCTGAATATAGGCTTTCATTTCTTTCTCCCTTCATGCGGGTTTTCCAGCGGTGGAGTACTTCTCTGTGCCCTGCTCCGCCGTCACGCGCCGACCCTCCATTGGACCGGCCGATATCCGGCGGGGCGAGTACCGCTTTCAACGGATAATGGTACGCCACAGACGTCATACGTCGCAACTCGCAGCAGTACGCAGCGGCATGCCGAAGATGTAGAGGAAGGAAACATGCCGCCGCGCACGTATTGTTCATGGGCGGGCCGCAATCGCCTGGGCAATCGCCTGATTGATGGCGTCCCGCCGGCCCAGCAGCCAATCGGCGCTTTGCGGATAGTCGGCAAAGGTCAGCGGCGTGCCCAGCCCCTCGCTCACGATGGCGAGCGTGCGTTCACGGCCTATCAGCGATTCGAGCAGACGGCAAGCGCGCAGGTCGTTCAAGGCCTCCTCCACCACCATGATTCTGATGGATTCCTCCGGCGCACCGCCAGGCCCCGGATAGACCAAGAACGCGTCGCCCGCGGCGAATCCCTCCGGCGTGCCCGCCTCGGTGTACGGGTTGATGGGGCGCAGCGAGTACTGGGCATTGTAAAAGTTGAAGCCCCAGTGCAGGAAGCCGGCCAGATCGTAGGTGTACAGCAGCAGGCCGAGCACGCGATTGCGGTACGAGGGCATGGCCATGAACCGGTTGGGCACGTTCGTGGTCTGCGCGCAGCAATAGTAGGTCCACAGGTCCGGCACGTGGGCCTGAACGAACGGCTCGATGGCGTCGTCCGCTGGAATCGGGTGCTCGCACGCGCCGCTTTCGTAGAATTCTACGTGACTCAACGCGTCCATGATCCGGTAGTCCTTGAGGTACGGGGCCACCACGGCTTTGGCCTTGAGGTACGAGCCGAGCTGGTCGGCGGTCGGTTCGTCGGACACATGAAACACGGTGTTGTCGGCGATGCCGAGCCGGTGCAGCTCCCGGTCCAGCGCCGTCAGGAACGCGGCCAGAAACTCCGGGTAGCCGTCGGCCGGGTCGGTGGCCGAGGCCCGCCAGCCGAACGGCCGCCGTTCTTCACCGTCGATGGCGGCGATGATTTTCGGGCAGTGTGCGGCACCCCACTGGGTGAACAGGTGGCTCATCTCGAACCAGCGGATGCCGGCCGCTTGGGCCATGCGTACCCAGCGTTCGAGTTTGGAGAAGTCGAATTGCCAGGCTGCGGTCGGGGTTGCGGCGGAATCGCCAGAAGCCCCTACAACACCGGGGGCGATGTCATCGGTGTCAGCTGTGCCAGTGGCGGCGGCAGAGCTCTCAATGCGCGTGACGCCGACCAGCTGCGTGGTCAGGCGTTCGCCGCCGACCACCGTGTCCAGCGGCGGCGTGAACAGCGGGGTGTAGAGCATGGTCATGCCGCGTTTGGCGGCCAGACGCACGAATCGCTCGACGATGCGCCAGTGCTCCTCGCTCCACACCGGCACCCCGTACCATTGCGCCAGACAATCGGCGTGCAGCCATTCGGTATGGGCGATGGTCAGCTCCGGCAGTTGCGCGGAAATACGGTGGACGCTCACGGCGGTTGCGGCGACTGTCGTGCCGGCCCGGTCGGTAAAGGTGAAGGTGAGATCGCTCGCGTTCGGAATCTCCTGCGGCTCATCCATCGCCGGCAGTTCGACATCGACCCATAGCGAGCGCCACTGGCCCGGCATGAACGCCACCCAACCGTCCGTGTCCTGCAGCAAATCCGGGTACTGGCCGGGCTGGTCGGACAGGTAGGCGTCGTCGACGGTGCCGGGGTAGGCCGCGAAGTCGACCTGCACATTGCGCACCGCACGCACGCGGGTGCGGTCGGCGAGCGCGCCGGACACCGTGACATGCGTGACGAACTGGTTGACGCAGGTCTGGCGCAGTCGGTCGGCATCGTTCGGATCCTGTGTCTCCGGCTCAACCCGGTAGGCGAGCTGGAAGGAGACGGTCTCCCCCGCCAGGCCGGTCACCTCGCGAATCAGCGCGACATGCAGCGGGTTAGCGGTCGCCGGTCCGGCGGGGGATGGCCCGCCGGCCGATGGTCCGGCTGCCGTTGGCCTACTGGTCGGGAAGATCTTTTCCAGTGCGCTGACTGGGGTGACGGTGAATATTGCCACAGTCATGGGTCCTTTCTGCAGTCGGGCTTGGGTCGGCTTCGATGCCGGTGACCGGCTGGGTACATTTGATCGGGTTGTGCTGCGGAAGCGCAATTTCGCGTGGGGAGCGGTGCGGATGCGCGTTATTGCACCGCAATCACGCCGCCGACGTCGAACATCTCGCCGCCAGACAGCAGGCAGCGTTTGAGGTTGCGTTGCAGGCTGGTGCGTTCGGGCAGGTCGGCCGTCGCAAGATTGTCGGCGCCCCAGCCGAAGACGCGCTCCACGATCATCGGGCGGGCGGAAAAGACCGGGAATTTCGCGAATCGGCGCATGAAGCGGCAGATGTTGCCGTCGGGCGATTCCAGTCGTTCCAGGTTGGGGTCCAGCAGCCAGCTTTCGCAGAACCATATCGAAGTGCGACGGTGCAGTCGTGAGAGGAGCTGCACGGCTTCGGCGAACGAGGCGCCCACGGCTTCCGGGGACAGCGAGCCGTCTTCGGGAATGTGCACGCTGGTGGTGGGCAGGCCAGGGGCCATCAGCAGGTCGTATTCGCGCTGGTCCAGATTGACCTGCTCGGCCTGGATCGTGCCCTGGGTGGTGTCCACGGGATAACCGATTACGGTGGTTGCTTCGGCGGTGAGCGTCGTGGTGAAGCCTGCATCCGTACGCACGCCGTTGGTGCCTTGGAGGCGGCCGTCCGGGCGGACCTGCAGGCCGAACGCCGCGAGTATGGCGAGGCGGCCGCTGGCTTGGTGCCGGTACACGTAATACGGATCGAGGAAGGTGATCGACTCGTATTGCAGGCGTCCGATGCGCAGGATGTTGCCGGTCAGCGACAACAGGTTCCAGTCCGTCTCGCCAATGCCCAGCCGGCCGGTTTTGTCCCGATAGACGCGGGCCCAGATGGCAAAGTCGCGCAGAGTGGCTTCGATGATGTCGTCCGGCACGCCGGCGGACTGCATGCTGCGCACGGCTCGCGGCAGGCAGTAGGCCATCGCGGCGGCCAGGGTCAGGTCTTCGGCGGTGGTGTGAGTTGGGGCGGACGGGTCACGGTCAGTGTCGGACGGATAAAACACGACGGCATGATCGCGCAACCGACTCAGCACGGCGCCGGCGGCAGGCACGTTGCGCTCATCGAGGAGCAGATCGCGCACACGATCCAGCATCGCCGCGCCGGCCTCATCCGCCTGCAGCCATTGCAAGAGCCGCGCCATCGGCTCGTACATGGCCCGCTCCATACCAAAGTAGCGGGCGCACATGTTGTATTCGGCCAGCTCGGTTTGTGTCATGGTTGCCCTCATTTCGTCGCTCCCTGCAGAATGCCACTCACAATATGCCGCTGCAGGAATATCACCACGATGAATGGCGGCGCAAGAAAGTGCGGAGTACGCTTGCGCCGCCAATATTTATGTAGTTGTCATTTCCAATACATTCATTAGGGTGTGTTTACACTATGTAGGTTTTGTGTGATGATTGTCGTATGTGTACGCCGGGGTATGGCATCACGCTTGACCGGTTCATGAGGATTGCGCACCTGCTGCCGCGCCAGAGGGGCAACGTGGCGGTCGACAACTACACGTTCGTCAACGCCCTGCTGTGGATGTGCCGCACCGGGGCTCCGTGGAGGGACCTGCCCGACTGCTATGGCAAGTGGATCACCGTCTACCAGCGGTTCAACCGCTGGTCCAGGAACGGCGCGATCGAGCGCCTGTCCGCGGCATTGCAGGAGGAGCGGATCATCGCCGTCGAGGTCAGGGTGCCTGCCATGGACTCCACGAGCGTGAAGGTCCATCAGCACGCCGGGCGACGCGACCCGCCTGTTGGCCGAATCGTTCGGCCCGGCACCGGTCGTGCCGCCCAAGAGGAACCGCACGGACCCATGGGACTACGACAGGCAGGCGTACAAGGGGCGGAACATGGTCGAACGCGTCTTTCGACCGCATGAAGCACCACCGCAAGGCCGCCACCCGCTACGACAGGCTCGACGCCACCCTCCTCGCCAACCTCCAACTCATCCTCATCGCCATCCAACTCAAAAACACCAGCAAAAAACAACTAGCGTAAACACACCCTAATATCCCCAATCACATCTTGACTGCACCGGAGGCTAATCCGGACTTCCAATACCGCTGGGAGAAGATGAAAATCAAAACCAGCGGAATCAGGGAGACGAATGCTCCAACTAGCGAGAACGTGCCAAGCTGAGCCACAGAACCGGATTGGTTGTTCCAGTCGACCAAACCAACCGTCAATGGATATAGCTTCGAGTCATTAAGAATCATCAACGGCAACATGTAGTTGTTCCAACTAGCGGTGAACGCGAATAGAAACACCGTTGTCATGCCAACACGCATCATCGGCATCGCAATTTTGAAGAAAATGCCCATCTCTCCAGCACCGTCCACACGTGCGGCCTCGACAATCTCTACCGGTATTGCAGTTTGCACATTAAGCCATGACAGCATGACACCAAATGGATATACCAAAGCCGGCAACAGTATCGCCAAGATATTGTTGCTCAATCCCATCTTGACCAGCAACAGGTACAACGGTTGCGTAAGCGCAGCACCAGGCACGAGAAAGCTTAAGGTGACGGCAGCCAGCACTACTGACCTTCCGCGGAATCGGTATATTGCCAAACCGTAGCCGCACATGGTGCTTACCAACACAGTGAGTATCGACCCGATGACCGAGTAGATCACTGAGTTGATGATCCATCTCAGGAAGATGCCATCCTGATAGGAGAACACCGCCTTCAGATTTTCAATCAACCGGAATCGGGCAAAGGCGAAGCTCGGCGTGCTGTACAGGTCACCCGCACTTTTCGTAGAAGCAATGAACAGCCAGATTACCGGAATAACAAAGTAGATAAAGGCAATCACGAAAAGCAATACTGTCAATGTTCGCGCCCACAGCGGTGATGAGACGATGCGCGATCTCTCTGATCGCACAACTGCAAATCCCGCATGATGTGGAAGACGAGCATTTTTCCGTACATTCATCTGAGTCTTGCTCATTGATGGTCCTCTCCCTTGCGCTGTGCCAGAGAAACCGATGCTGACAATACGAATGCAACGATTGCGATGATGATTGACATTGCAGATCCCATATTTTGGTTCTTCTGGGCTACGGTGGTGTCGATCACGCTCATCATCGGAGTGAAACTGCTAGTAACATTGCTAGTGACAGCTTTCAACACAGTTGGCTCATTGAATAGCTGTATCGTGCCTACAACAGACATGAATAATGTGACAATCAGCGAAGGCATTACCATCGGAATTTTGACGGACCATGCGATACGAAATTCACTAGCACCATCGATACGAGCAGCCTCGTACAACTCATGGGGAATGGACTGCAACGCTGAAAAGATAATGACCATATTCACGCCGACATATACCCATGTGGTGATGTTCGCAGCCGACCATAGCACTGAACCCGGAGCCAAGAAATCGGCATCCACGCCTATTAAATGCAGACCTTTGACGATAGGACTGACACCAGGCTGGTACAGAAAGCCCCAGAGTAGAGCCGCGACTACAGTCGGTACCGCGTAAGGCATGAACACTATAATCTGCGCAGTCTTTTTAAATCGGACCAGCGAGGAGTCGATAAGCAAGGCGAACAACAACGACAAACCAAGCATGACAGGCACCTGGACGACACCGAACAGCAGCATGCGACCGAACCCAGTAATAAACTCTTTGTTCTGCAGCGCTGTTATGTAGTTGCCCAGTCCCACAAAATGCACTGTTTTCCCAGCATCGCCAAACCCTAGTCCAGAACGTTTGACCGAAAATAACGAATCCCATATCGCGGTGATAAGCGGAACCATCATGAAGACAATGAACGCGATGGAGAAAGGACCCACAAACACATAGGGAATCCACGCTCCTCGCCGCTTGTAACGACGCGAAGATACCGTCTTAATGTCGTTGCTCATTGCACGCTCAATCCCTTGTCAACTGCAGCTTTCTTTAACTTGGCACTGGTATTGGTCAACGCTTCCTTGAATGTTTCCTCACCATTGCCCACTTTGCCGAACTCGTCTTTCAAAGCCGTGTGGCCGACTCCGATGGCTGGGCCGCCAATACCGCCCTTGGTATTCAGATTATTGGCTGATTCAATGAACTTTTCATACAACGGCTGGCCCCCAAAGTAATCGCTCTTCGCAACCATCTCGCTGCTTTTCAACCCAGTCTTGGCCGCAGGGAACAGACCACCCTTGGTAATCAGAATGTCCACTGACTCCGGGTCAGAATTTAACCACGTAATGAACTTGGCCGCCTGTTCCGGGTATTTGCAGTTTTTGGTAATCCATTGGCACCGCCGCCATCATCACTCCACGGGCCATTACCACTGTCAGACGGAGACTGTGCGATCGCCCATTTCCCCGACAGGTCAGGCGCATGTTCCTTGAGAATAGTCGTGAACCACGGAAGGTAGTTAAACGAGGCAATTTCACCGTTGTTGACAGCGGACCAGAACTCCGGAGTGGAACCCTCCATCGTTTTCACCAGACCTTCATCCAACAGGGTTTGATATCGCTCAGCAATTTTTCGAGTCTGAGGGCTATCAAGAGTTACTTTCCACGTATCGTCTGCCACGGTGTACCAAGAGCCTCCCTCTTGGAGAAACTCGCTTTCGAAAAAATCGATAACATTAGGCGTGAATGCTGCGATATACACGTTCGGGTTAGCCTTATGCAACTTGCGTGCGGCAACTAAGTATTCGTCCCATGTTTTTGGCGCCCTAACGCCGTATTGTTCGAAGATATCTTTACGGTACATAAATGCAGTGGGGGCAGAATCTTGAGGAATCCCGTAGATTCCACCGTTGATTGAGACCGTGGACCAAGTACCATCCGTGAATAAATCTTTTTTATCACCGACATACTTGCTGATATCCATAATCTGTTGATCAATGACATAATCAATCATTTCGAAAGCAGACATCTGCAAGATATCTCCTGCGGTTCCTGCTTCAATCAGCGTCGAGTAGTTCTTACGCGATTCGCTGGCGATACGCTTAAAGTTCACGTGAATATTAGGATTATTCTTATTCCACAGGTCCACGGCTGATTCAATTCCCGGAACCCAACCGGTAAAAGTGAGTTGAATCTTTCCGTTAGATTGCGACGCATTGTCGTTCTCACCAGCCGTACCGCAAGCTGTCATCGTCAACATTGACGCAGCCACACCTATCGCAATAATTGCACTTCCGACTTTTCTTCCATTACGCATGTGATCATCCTTCCTTGATGTAGAGTGACGCCATCATCACTCCGTTGCAATCACGCGTTTATAGTAACGGCCCCGTCATGTTGACGTCAACATTTTCGGCGTGTTGACGTCACATTCACCAAACTATCTAGAACTTATTGAGGAAAGAGCCTTTGAGACTCACGCTCCCTTCAGACGGGCTGTCGATTCACGTACAATCAGCTCCGGTGAAATCACTGCACGGGAACCCCGCAATGTGACATCTCGCAACATTTTCATCAGAAGTTCCATCGCGCAGTACCCGGCCTCCAAGAAATCACATCTGACTGAAGTCAGAATGTTGTTAGGCACGAAGTCACCCAACACATCATCCACGCCGACTACGCTGACATCCCGTCCAACCACCAGGCCTCGTTCCTGACATACCGCCATAGCACCACTTGCGATGGCATCATCAGACGCATAAATCGCCGTACAGTCAGGATATCGGTTGAGCAGTTGACACGCAGCCCGATAACCATCATCAGGAAACCAATCAGCGGACTCCACTGGCTTTGGGATAGGCGCACCATGCGCCTGCAACGTTCGTTGCCAATACTCCACTCGGGTCACCGCAGCCGGACTGAACAATGGACCACTGATATGATGCACGGTCTTATGCCCCAAACCCAATAGATGCTCGACGGCCAATTCACTGATACGCGACCCTTGCGTGTCTACAAACGACCACTCGTTCGGAAAAGTGCGCAGAGACCCCAGCACCACCGTCGGTAGGTGCCCCACATGATCAGCTGAAGACTCAGAAATATCCTCGTCAGAAAACACAATCAGTCCGGCAAGGTTCAAACTCGCGATATAGCCGGACTGTCTTAACAGTATTTCCTCAATATCTTCTCCCGCGGGCACTATCACAATGCCGTATCCGAGTTTCGCCGCCGTGGAAGTAATTCCTTCCAGCAAATCTGACAGCACATTATTGCGATGATAGTTAATAACCAGGCCGATCATCTTGGAGCGGCCGTTGCGCAGGGCGCGCGCTTGACGGTTGGGGGAATAGCCCAGTTCCTTCATGGCCGCCTGAACTTTGGCGCGGGTCGCTTCACGCACCAGATTGCTGCCGTTGGCCACGCGGGACACGGTCTGTTGGGAAACGCCGGCCAGTCGTGCGACGTCAATGATCGTTGCCGTCTTCTTTGATTTGGAACCGCCTGCCGCCATCGTCCGCCTTTCCTATGTTGACGCCAACATTACCGGCCGAACCAAACAAAACCGCACATCACCACCGACCATGCAGAGCAGTTGTCAATAAGCCCGATGCGGGATACCGCACCGCCTAATCCATAACCTAGAAATCGTGGAAATCAGTACAATCTATAACTTAGGAATCGTGTGTATATCAGCATTTTATAACTTAGGAATCGTGATAAAATAGCAGGAAAATCCTTGAAGATATTGAGAATGTGAGCTCATCATGTATAAGCGGAAAATATATAACCGCTTGCGGCAGTGGAAATCTGAAAGCAATGGGGCTACCGCACTGATGATCGAAGGAGCCCGCCGCGTCGGTAAAAGCACAGTTGCCGAGGAATTCGCGAAAAACGAATACCGCTCATACATCCTTATCGACTGGCAGAAGGCTCCGCAGGCGGTACGAGACTCGTTCCGCAACAATCTGGATCATTTGGACACGCTGTTCATGGACCTTTCCGTCTATTACGGCGTACGCCTGTATGAGCGTGACACCCTCTTTATTTTCGACGAAGTACAGCTCTTCCCATTTGCCCGCAGCGCGGTTAAACAACTCGTTGCGGATGGTCGATATGACTTCATGGAGACTGGCTCCCTGATCTCCATTAAGAAGAATGTCGAAAACATCTTGATTCCCTCCGAGGAAGAATCGGTGAGCATGTTTCCCATGGATTTTGAGGAATTTCTATGGGCCAGAGGAGAAGAACTACTCGCCGATGCGATACGGCAAGCTTTTGCGGACAGGCGAGCGATGTCTCCGCTGCTGGACAACAAGGCGGAACGCCTGTTCCGTGAATACATGCTGGTGGGAGGCATGCCGCAGGCCGTAGAGCGTTATCTGGGAACATCCGATATGGGCAATGTCGATCGAGTGAAACGCCAAATTCTGCGCCTGTACGCTCAGGACATCGAGAAATACGGCGGAGATTCGAAAGAACGAGTCAAACGTATCTTCGATGAAATTCCAGGGCAACTTTCCAAGCATGAAAAGAAGTTCACGCTTTCGTCTTTAGGCGAAAACGCACGCGAACGTGAATATGGCGATGCTTTCTTCTGGCTGGATGAATCGTTCCTGATCAACCGCTGCATGAATGCCACGGATCCGCATGTAGGCCTGCGCCTACACCAAGAGGACTCCACGATGAAATGCTATATGGGAGACACCGGCTTGTTAGTAACGCAAGTGTTTGCCGACCGCGCATACACGTCGAATGAGTTGTACCGCGATATCCTGTTCGGCAAGCTGGAAGTGAATGAAGGCATGCTGGTGGAGAATGTCGTTGCGCAGCAGCTCCGGGCCTCAGGCCATCGTCTGTTCTTCTATTCCCGATATTCCCGTCAGGCGAAGGACCGCATGGAAATTGATTTTCTCCTTATCGGGGAGTATTCAAATGCTGCCATGAAGGCCAGGGTCTGCCCCGTGGAGGTCAAATCGACAAAGAGATACAAAACCTCATCGCTCGATAAGTTCAAGAATAAATTCGACAGCCGGGTCGGCATGCAATATGTGCTGCATCCTAGACCAATGCGCGTTGAAGGAGACCGCCTATATCTGCCGTTGTATATGGCGCATTGCTTGTGATGATTCTAGAACGTATCGCAGAGAATGGTTCTCAATAAGAAAAGCGTGAGGATTACGGTGCCTCAATCGCACATGCAGAGCGTCATATCAGTGAGATCCCGCCGTTGCGGACCATGTTTGATTGTGCGGAAAAGTTCGGATGCCTCACACTTTTCTTGACGGGAATTATTTACTGTGAGGCATTGCGCAGGTTGGCGGCCATGGCGCGGTCGCGCGAGCCTTTGGTGAGCTTGAGACCGAGGGTTACGGCGATCAGGACTATCGTGCAGGCAATCCACAGCGTTCGACCGCCGAAGTTGCTGATGGCCCAGCCACCAATCAGCGGCGCCAGCGCAATCGATACCGACCACACCACGTTATAGACGCCCTGGTACGTGCCGCGGGCGGTGGCGGGCGCCATGGCGGCGACCGTGGTGGTGGCGATGGGGAACGTGCCCAGCTCGCCCAGCGTCCACAACACCACGGCGATGGCGAACCCGCCCCATGAATGGGCCACGGCCTGAACCGCGTAGCCGATGGCGGTCACCGCAAGGCCCATCACGAGCACACGCGAATTGCCCATGCGCGCGAACAGTTTCATGGCGGGAATCTGCAGCAGACACAGCATGCCGCCGTTGATGGTCAACAGCACCGAATAGTCGCCCAACCCCAGACCAAGGTCCGTCATGGCAATGGGCAGGCCGGAGGTGCTTTGGAAGTACACAAGGAAGTAGCCGAACATCAGCAGGGAGAAGCCGAGGAACGGCATATCGGCAAGCACGCGCCGCCAATTGCGCGCCATGGAACCCTCGGGGCGGGCCGCCGGCGCCGAAGTCGTCAGATGCCTCACTTCGCGGAAGAACACGATCAGCAATATCGTGACGGCGATCATCACCGCCGCCTCGACGTAGAACATCAGCGAATAGGAGATCTTGATCAGCTGATTGGCCACGATCGGGCCGATCGCATACCCGAAATTGATGGCCCATGATTGCAGCACGTAGGCGCGCTGTTGACGCTTGGGAGGCACCACGTCGGCGATGTATGCGGCGATGGCCGGACTGGGCAGCGAGGCGAACGCGCCGTATACGAACAGGGCCGCACCCAACGCCACGGGATCGACGAGGACGGAAACGACCAGAAGGGCGGCGGCCGCGCCGATTTCGCCGATGATGATCATCGACTGGCGGCCGAACCGGTCGGACAGCGCGCCACCGAAAAGACAGCCGATGATGGCGCCGAAGCCGTACATGGCCACGACCGCGCCCACAACGCCTTCGTCGAGGTGCAGCGCGGAGACCAGGTAGATCGACAGGAACGACGTCACGAAGCGGCCCATCCACAGGATCAGAATCGCCAACCACAATCCCCAGTACAGCGGGGATAGTCCGAATATCATGCGTTGCTTCTTCACTCCCAATACCTTACCGGCTTCCGATGGCGGAATGGCCGTGTCTTGGCGCGGGGTGCTGGGACAATGGCACCTATGGCTAACAAAAAAGGACCGACCAAGGGGTCGGGTGGCAAGCATCGCAACAAACTGAAGGGTTACGGCCCCACTCCGAAGGCCGAGGACCGCGTCTACCACAAGGCATACAAGGCCAAGAAGGCGGCGGAACGCCGGCAGATGGCCGACCCGCGTCTGGCGGCTCGCCGCCGAGTGGACAAGTTCGCTTCGGCGGACACCTCGGATCTGGTGTACGGCCGTAATTCCGTGTTGGAAGCACTGCGCGTAGGCGTACCTTCTTCCACGCTGTACATCATGTCTCGTATTGAGCATGACGACCGCACCCGCGAAATCGTGAAGATCGCCGGCATGAACGGCCTGCACATGCTGGAGGCCGATCGTCTGGAGATGGATCGTATCGCCCGTTCCGGCAACCATCAGGGGGTGATCCTGAAGGTGGATCCGTTCCAGTACTCCTCGTTGAACGAACTGGCCGATCGCGCGGAGAAGAAGGCCAAGGCAATGGAGGCCGCGAATTCGGCGGCCGCCCGTATTGCCGCCCGCCCGCTGTTTATCGCCTTGGACGGCGTGACCGATCCGCAGAACCTGGGTGCCGTGATTCGTTCGGCGGCCGCATTCGGTGCCAATGGTGTGATTCTGCCGGAACGCCGTTCCGCTTCAGTGAACGCCGCCGCTTGGAAGGTGTCTGCCGGTGCGGCCGCGCATATGCCGGTGGCGCGCGTGGTGAACCTGACTAAGGCACTTGAGGGCTTGAAGGAGCGTGGATACTACGTTGTCGGCCTTGACGGTGGCGGCGATAAGCTCGTCGGCGAGACTGGCTTTGAATCCGATCCGCTCGTTGTAGTGCTCGGTTCGGAAGGCAGCGGTTTGGGCCGACTAGTGCGCGAAACCTGCGACGCGATTGCCGGCATCCCGATCAGCTCGTCTGTTGAGTCGCTGAACGCTTCAGTGGCGGCGGGTATCAGCCTGTACGCGGTGTCCAACGCACGGCGCAAGGCTGCGGCGGAGTGATTGTCGCTTGAGGCCGTAATAGGTTGTACATACACGGAAGCCCCTCTATTTGAGGGGCTTCTTTGTGTGATGGGCTCACCTACAGACAGTCCATTGGATTGTCCGCTTAATGACTCCACACTGCCGCATCCGGATCGTCATCGGGGTTGTAGCCGTCGTCGTCCGGGTCGCTGTAGGTGGATTCGTCGTCAATGACGCCGGAATCGGCCTCTTCGTTAAGTTCGGCGAGTGCCTTGGAATCAAGGTTGTAGCTCGGCAGAACGTTGTCGATGTAGCTGGTCACGGCCTCGCCCATCGGCACGTCGTGGCCGGCCTTCTCCGCCAGGAACCAGCGATGGTCAAGCACCTCATGGAAGAACTGAGCAGGCTCGATCTGGGAGCGATATTCACGCGGAATCATACGCACGGTCGGCTCGAACACCTCACGCATCCAATCGGTGGCCACGATCTCCAGCTCCTCGCCCTCACGCCATGTGGAGGCACGGTAGGCGTCAAGATCGTTGAGCAGACGACGGGCCTGATTCTCCTGCACGTCAAGGCCGGTGAGGCGCAGCAGCTTGCGGTTGGCGTATCCGGCGTCCACCACGCGCGGGCGGACCAGCACACGCTTGCCGTCCTCGGCGGTCTTCATTTCCAGCTCGTCCACATCAAAGCCCAGATCGTTGAGCTTGTTGACACGCTGCTCGATCTTCCACATCTCGTCCGGGTTGAACTTGTCGGTGTCGGTCAAGGCGCTCCACAACGAGTGGTAGCGTTCGACCAGCCGGTTGCCCACCTCGATCTCATCCACGTCGCCGGGCAGCAGCTTGCCGGACGCCAAATCCATAAGTTCGCCGATGATGTTGGTGCGGGCCAAGTCGATATCGTATTCGCGCTGGCCATCGGTGAGCTGGACTTGCAGGTCACCGGTTTCGGCGTCCACCAGGAAGGCGGAAAAAGCGTCGGCGTCGCGCAGGAACAGGACGTTCGACAGAGACACATCGCCCCAGTAGAAGCCGGCCAGGTGCAGGCGCACCAGCAGCACGGCAAGGGCGTCAATCAGTCGTTCGGCGGTGTCCGGGCGCAGGTTGCGGGCGAACAACGCACGGTACGGCAGCGAGAACTTCAAGTGCCGGGTGACCAGAATCGCCTCCAGCGGCTCCCCTTCACGGGTGTGACGGCCGGTGACCACGGCGATCGGGGTGACGGTCGGCAACTCGAGCTTCTGCAGTCGGCGCAGGATCTCGTACTCTCGCTCGGCCACCTGGCGCGTGATCTCCTTCATGGCGTACACCTCGTCGCCCACGTGCACAAAACGCACCACGTGGCGGGAGATGCCTCGCGGCAGGTTGGCCAGCAGGTCCTCGGGCCAGGTGGCCAGGGGCTTATGCCAGGGCAGCGTGAACATCTTCGGGTTCGAGCTGGCGGCGGTGATCTTCAATGCTTGCGGCTCAGCTGAACTGGCGTGATCGTCTTCGGCTTTGACGGACGTGGCCTTCAGCGCACGCGGATCCATCTGGGGTAATTCGTTCAACTCCATGTGTTCGATTTTACGTGTCGTTCGCGATGTGTGCTCCTTGGCCACGACTTCGGCGCGTTATGTTTACGGGAAAACACCGTTTGGTCTCTCCCTCAGACCGTCTAGAAGGCAAAAGAAAAGCCCCGCAGCTATGCAGGGCTTTTCCAACGAGGCCATAAGAGAGGAAGAGAATAACCTCGTTTAATGGTTGACGAAGCGATTAGACCTCGCCAAGTATCTACTAGTTCAGACGCAGCTCAGTCGACGGAGCGAACAGGTGCATCTTGGCCGGGTCGATCTTGATCTTGACGGTCGCGCCGACCTTCGGCAGCGCACGCGGATTCACACGAATCGTGGTGAGCTTGTTCTGATCGGACATGACCTGGGAGGCCTCGGCGGCGGAACCGTCGGTGACGATGGTGCCGTAGATGTAGCCATCGGAGCCCAGATCCTCGACGTTCACGACCTTCAGGGAGAAGGCGTTCGGGTCATCGACCGGCGCCAGGCCCGCGTCCTCGGGACGGAAGCCGACCACGATCTGGCCGTTGTCTTCGGCGGTGAGCTTGTTGACGGCCTCAGCCGGCAGATCCACGGTGTCCTCACCGATCTTCGCCTTGCCGTTGACCACCGGGTGGGTGTTCAGGTTCATCGACGGGGAGCCGATGAAGCCGGCGACGAAGACGTTGGCCGGACGATCGTACAGCTCGGTCGGGGCGCCGACCTGCTGCAGGATACCGAGCTTGATGACGGCGATGCGATCGCCCATCGTCAGGGCCTCGGTCTGATCGTGGGTCACGTACAGGGTGGTGACGCCCAGCTGACGCTGCAGGGCAGCAATCTGGGTACGGGTCTGGACACGGAGCTTGGCGTCGAGGTTGGACAGCGGCTCATCCATGAGGAAGACCTTCGGCTCACGGACGATTGCACGGCCCATGGCCACACGCTGACGCTGACCGCCGGACAGGGCCTTCGGCTTGCGGTCGAGGTACTCGGTCAGGTCGAGGATCTCAGCGGCCTTCTCGACGCGCTTGCGGATCTCGTCCTTCGGAGTGCCGGCGATCTTCAGGGCGAAGCCCATGTTGTCGGCAACGGTCATGTGCGGGTACAGAGCGTAGTTCTGGAACACCATTGCGATGTCGCGGTCCTTCGGCTGCATCGTGGTGACATCCTTGCCACCGATGAGGATGCGGCCCTTGTTGACCTCTTCCAGGCCGGCGAGCATACGAAGGGTCGTAGACTTACCACAGCCGGAGGGGCCGACGAGGACGAGGAACTCGCCATCCTTGATATCAAGATTCAGGTCATCCACGGAGGGCTTATCGTTGCCCGGGTAGATACGAGTGACGTGGTCGAAAACGACTTCTGCCATAGTTACTAATCCTTTCAGAGGCAGGTACGTGCCTCACGATCCGTTGTAAAGGGATTCGTTCTTTACTGTGCTTCCGCCCTCGCCACCGACGTACAACTTTGCTTTCGGAAACTGCAAGCTTCAGCGTTTACTTTTTTCCGGTTCAGTGAAGGTTCTCTTCGTTGAGCCGAGAACTACTATACACGGGCCGTGGGCCAAGGCAAGTGGCGTGTCTGAAATGTAGGTAACATTATGGGCGTTTCTGGGGGTGTTGTGTGGTTCGGCCCATGACACGCCTGTTTCTCGAACGTGCGAACCGGTACGCCCGACGTAGAGCAGGCCTGCTCTTCCCGGACTGATGGATTCCATCAGTCGCCGACTAATGCGATACAGACTCGAAGGTGACGCCGTTGCGGGCGGCTTTGCGCTCGGCCCTGCGCTCCTCGGCGTTTTCGATGCGCTGGATGCGCAGCTGGCGCCAGTCCTCGCGCATGTCGCGGAAACGGTCGGCCAGCGTTACGTCATCGTTCTCGGCATCGTCATCAGTACTGCTGCCATCGGCCTTACCGAACGTGCCATCGGCCACCTTGGTGATGCCCAGCTTGAGCAGTCCGAGCAACTCACGCAACGTTTCCGGTACTGGCTCATCGCCCTCATCGGCGGACTTGGTCAGACCCTCGATGCGGCGACGAAGCGCATCGGCGTCCTCGGGATCGATCTTGAGCCCGGCGATCAGCGACTGGCGCATGGTCTCGTAATCGAGGTTGGCAAAGAAATTCAGCTGTTGCAGCGTCATGAAGCCCTTGAGCTCGGGGAATCGGTGGACGATGTATTCCTCGCGGTCGTCGGCGGCGCGGGTCCAGTCGCGGGTGAGCTGCGGATCCCAGCTGGCGGTAATCGACCCCTCGCGCATGCGGTAGTGGTACAGCGCCTTGGGCAGACGGACCACGCGCGTGGCCTCGCCGATCACGTTGCAGATACGGGAGAGATCCTCGATTTTGCGACCCACCGGGAAGGAGAATCCGGTGCCCTGATAGGTGGAGGCGGGTGCCAGGAAGGCCCAGAAATAGCCGTCAATCTCAGCCTTGACTTGCTTTTTGATGGCCTCGACCGGGGTCAGGACCTGCACCTCGGTGAAGTCGTTGTGGCGATAGTTGGACAGCAGCGGCTTGTTGTTCTCGGAGATGGTGTCGAACTGGAACATCACCAGATCGGCATCGTATTCACGCATGGCATTCAGGCAGTCTTCCACCAGCGTGGGCGCCACAGTGTCATCCGAGTCCGCAAAGTAGATGTATGAGCCGGTCGCCTGGGCGATGCCGGCATTGCGTGCGTCGGACAGTCCGCCGTTGGGCTTGTGAATCACCCGCACGCGCGGGTCGCGGGTGGCCCAAGCGTCGCACATGGCCGGGCAGTCGTCAGGCGAGCCATCATCCACCAGCAGAATCTCGAGGTTGCGATAGGTCTGCGCAACCACAGACTTCACGCATTCATCAAGGAATTTCTCGACCTTATATACCGGGATGATGATGCTGACCAACGGCTCCTGTTCCATGCCTCCAGCGTAGCGCCGTCGCGCGAACGCGGCGGCGCTGCGGGTTCGCGGACCGCGAAACCCTTAGAAGTCCCAGTCGTCGTCATCGGTTTCTTCGGCTTTGCCCATCACGTAGGATGAGCCGGAACCGGAGAAGAAGTCATGGTTCTCGTCGGCGTTCGGGCTCAGGGAGGCCAGGATCGCAGGGTTCACGTCGCAGATCTCAGCCGGGAACAAAGCCGGGTAGCCGAGGTTCATCAGCGCCTTGTTACCGTTGTACCGCAGGAACTTCTCGACGTCATCGGTCAGGCCCACGCGGTCGTACAGCGACTGGGTGTACTCCACCTCGTTGTCGTACAGCTCGTTGAGCAGGTCGTACGTGTAGTCCTGCAGATCCAGACGCTCGGCATCGCTCAGCTGGGCGATGCCCTTCTGGTACTTGTAGCCGATGTAGTAGCCGTGGACGGCCTCATCGCGGATAATCAGACGAATCACGTCAGCAGTGTTCGTCAGCTTGGCGTGCGCGGAGAAGTACATCGGCAGATAGAAGCCGGAGTAGAAGAGGAAGGACTCGAGCAGGGTGGAGGCCACCTTGCGCTTGTACGGGTTGTCGCCCTCGTAATAGTCGAGCACGATCTCCGCCTTCTTCTGCAGGAACTCGTTGTTCTCGCTCCAGTCGAATGCGGCATCGATCTGCTCGGTGGAGCACAGGGTGGAGAAGATGGACGAGTAGCTTTTGGCGTGCACGGATTCCATGAAGGCGATGTTGGTGTACACGGCCTCCTCATGCGGGGTGAGGGCATCCGGAATCAGGCTCACGGCGCCGACCGTGCCCTGGATGGTGTCAAGCAGGGTCAGGCCGGTGAAGACGCGCATGGTGAGCGTGTGCTCGTCCTCGGTCATCTTCTGCCAGCTAGGGATGTCGTTAGAGACGGGAACTTTTTCGGGCAGCCAGAAGTTGCCGGTCAGGCGGTCCCAGACCTCAAGGTCTTTCTCATCTTCGAGGCGGTTCCAGTTGATTGCGGAGACGCGGTCGATGAGTTTCAGCGGTTTGCGCGGAATGGAAATCGGTGCCATGAGTGTTCCTTACTACTCGTTGTCGTTGTCGTTATCGTCGTTGGACTTGTTTTCGAACTCCTCCGGCGCGGTCAGCCGGAGCAGTGCTCTATAGATGGTTCGTGACATTGTGGGTTCCTTAGAGTGGCCTCTGGTTGTTCAATGCGTGCGGAGACCGCCGTCTGAGGCCGAAGGCGTACGAAGGTACGTCGAGTGCCGAAGAAAGGCGGTATACGCTCCATCGAACGATCAGAGCATGCAGCTGACGCAGCCTTGGACTTCAGTGCCTTCCAGGGCTTGCTGGCGGATGCGGATGGAGTAGAGGGTCTTGATGCCCTTGCGCCAGGCGTAGATCTGAGCCTTGTTGAGGTCGCGGGTGGTGGCGGTGTCCGGGAAGAACAGCGTGAGCGACAATCCCTGATCAACATGCTGCGTGGCCTCGGCGTACGTGTCGACGATGGCCTTCCAGCCAATCTCGTAGGCGTCCTTGTAGTACTCGAGGTTGTCGTTGGTCATGTAGGCGGCCGGGTAGTACACGCGCCCGATCTTGCCTTCCTTGCGAATCTCGATCTTGGAGGCAATCGGGTGAATCGAGCTCGTGGAATGGTTGATGTATGAGATCGAGCCGGTGGGCGGCACGGCCTGCAGGTTCTGGTTGTAGATGCCATCCTTCAGAATCGCGTCGCGCAGGGCCTCCCAATCGGCCGCAGTCGGAATCGCGATGCCGTACTTGGCGAACAGTTCGCGGATCTTGGCGGTGCGCGGTTCCAGCGAACGGCGGCCATCGGTGTACTTGTCGAAGTAGTTGCCCTGACCGGCCGGCTTGGCGTAATCGGATGTGGCGAAGCTCTTGAAGGCCTGCCCGTGTTCCACGGCGAGCGCGTGCGAGGCACGGTAGGCGTGGTAGGCCACGGTCATGAAGTACATGTCGGTGAAGTCGAGGCCCTCTTCAGAACCGTACTGGATGCCTTCGCGGGCCAGGAAGCCGTGCAGGTTCATCTGGCCGAGACCGATGGCGTGGCCCTCCTCATTGGCGCGGCGAATCGAAGGCACCGCGTTGATGCTGGTGTGCTCGGCCACCGAGGTGAGTGCGCGGATCGCCGTCTCCACCGTGTGGCCCAAGCCGCCATCCATCGCCTTAGCGATGTTGAGCGAACCCAGATTGCAGGAGATGTCGCGGCCGACATGCGCATACGTGAGGTCCTCGTTGTATGCGCTCGGCTCCTGAACCTGCAGGATTTCCGAGCACAGGTTGGACATGGTCACGCGACCTTCGATCGGGTTCGCGCGGTTGACCGTGTCCTCGAACACGATGTACGGGTAGCCGGATTCGAACTGCAGTTCGGCGATGGTGGTGAAGAACTTACGGGCGTCGATGTAGGTCTTCTTGATGCGGTCGTCGGCCACCATCTCGTCGTAATGCTCGCTGACGGAAATGTCGGCGAACGACTTGCCGTATACGCGCTCCACGTCGTACGGGCTGAACAGCGCCATCTGGGCCTTCTGCTTGGCCAGTTCGAACGTGATGTCCGGAATCACCACGCCGAGTGCCAGCGACTTGATGCGGATTTTCTCGTCCGCGTTCTCTCGCTTGGTGTCCAGGAAGCGCAGGATATCAGGGTGGTGGGCGTTGAGGTACACCGCGCCTGCGCCCTGACGTGCGCCGAGCTGGTTGGCGTAGGAGAAGGAGTCCTCCAGCATCTTCATGACCGGAATCACGCCGCTGGACTGGTTCTCGATGTGCTTGATCGGGGCGCCGAGCTCACGCAGGTTGCTCAGCAGCAGGGCCACGCCACCGCCGCGCTTGGAGAGCTGGAGGGCCGCGTTGATGCCGCGCGAAATCGACTCCATGTTGTCTTCGATGCGCACCAGGAAGCAGCTGACCGGTTCGCCACGCTGGGCCTTGCCGAGGTTCAGGAAGGTCGGGGTGGCGGGCTGGAATCGGCCGGCGAGCATTTCGTCGGCGTATTCGGTGGCCTGCGCTTCGTTGCCGGCGGCGAGTTCCAAGGCCACTGCCGCACAACGCTGCGGGAAGTCTTCAAGGTAGAGATGGCCGTCGAATGTTTTGAGGGCGTAGGACGTGTAGAACTTGAAAGCGCCGAGGAAGGTGCCGAATTCAAAACCGGCGGACTCGACGTGCTCGTAGAAGCGGTCGAGGAATTCAGCGGAGTACTGGGCGAAGACGTCGGGGTTGTAGTACTGGTTGCTGATGAGGTAGTCAAGGCGTTCGGCGGTGGAGGCGAACTGCTTGCTGTTGGCGGCCACGTGCCCAGTCACGTATTCGCGTTCGGCGGCCTTGTCTTTGTCGAACTGGATCTTGCCGTCGGCGTCATAGAGGTTGAGCATCGCGTTGAGCGCGTGGTAATCGTGCGCCGGGTCGTACTGTTCCGCTGCGGTATCGGCAGTGTTGTCGAGCGGCAGGACGGTGGCGGTGAGGTCAGTCATTGGAAATCCTTGGAATATGGCAGAAGTGTGTTTACTCAGACAGTTGCTCCCCCAGTCAACTTCGTTGACAGCTCCCCTCGGAGAGGGGAGCCAATGCCTCGAGGGGGTCAAGATTTACTGTTCGGTGAAGAAGCGGACAAGGCCGTTTCGCACGGCGGCGGTGTCTTCTGGGGTGCCCATGAGTTCGTAACGGTAGAGGTAGGGCACCTTGCATTTGGCGGCGATGATGTCTCCGGCGGCACAGTAGGCCTCACCGAAATTGGTGTTGCCTGAGGCGATGACGCCGCGAATCCACTCGCGGTTGGCTGGATCGTTGAGGAAGCGTTTGACCTGAATCGGCACTGCTTTCTTGACCACGCCGCCGCCATAGGTGGGCACCATGATGACGTACGGTTCGCGGACGTTCAGCGCCGGGTCGGCGGCCCGCAACGGGATGCGGTAGACATTGATGCCTTCGTCCTGCAAACGGCATCCGGACACGAACCGTGCGGTGTTTTCGGAGGCCGACGAGAAGTAGACCAATGCGCCGATCGTCTTGCCTTCGGCCGCGAACTCGGCCTGGCTCACGCGGATACCGTGGCGGCGGCGCGGTTGTCGGCGGCCACCTGCTGGGCGACTTCGCGAATCAGGTCGGGGCGGTAGCCGGTCCAGGAGTTGTCCGGCGTGATGACCACCGGAGCCTGCTGGAAACCGGCGGCCTGCAGCTGCTCAAGGGTGGAGGGGTTCTGCGTCAGGTCCACAGTTTCAAACGGCACACCCAGCTTGGTGAGCTGGCGCTTGGTGGCATCGCACTGCGGGCAATGCGGCTTGGTGAACACGGTGACGGTCATGGCGACTCCCCTTAATGTGGTTCTGATGGACAGTGAAGCGAAGGCCATATTACAGCGATGTGATTTGAAATCAAGGCACTATATGTAGTGGCGTGTACCATACAACAAACCTAGATATAGTGATTTCGTTGATATTCCGCCATTCCTAAGCAGCCCCGAAAATCGGCGTGCAGCGACCCGCCCAATCACATGTGGCATTGTTCACATTTGCGCTTCAACCGCCATACTCGCGTTTCGAGGGGCTGATTTGGCCTTTTCCGGAGATCTATCTCCGTTTCGAGGGGCTGGTACTCAAGTAAGCGCATCCCCAAAATGGCGGAATGGCGGTGGGGCGAAGCCGTTTATACCCGTGTTCTAGCGGGCCACCAGCCCCTCGAAACGGGAGTAAACCTCTACGGAAGGCCAAATCAGCCCCTCGAAGCGGAGAACGGATACCTCGGCACCCCGTGTGGAGCCAGAAGACCCGGTCGGATGTCCAAACGAGCATCCGGCCGGGCCTTAAAAGTAGTTGTTCAGTTATCAGAATCGATGCGGCGCGATACTACTCCGCGTCTTTACGGCTCCAACAGATCTTCGATGCGGCAGCCAAGCGTGCGGGCTAAAGCGAGCACGGTGGAGACGGCAGCTTTGCCGAGGTCTTTGCGGCGCTGCTCGTACATTTGGATGGAGCGTAGGGCAACGCCGGAGTGACGGGACAGTTCGGATTGGCTGAGTCCGGCGCGAACGCGGACTGTGTGCAGCCGGGAGTCGCCCTCGGTGCGATTATGGGCGGCCCGCTCGTCGTACACGTCGACGAATCGGCTTTCGTCGGCTTCGTGCAGAGTCGGGTACAGTCGCACGATATCGTCGAACGACAGCACATCGAGAATGTCCGCGAACCGCACTCCCCTGGCCCATTGGCAGTATGCGAGCGCCCAGCCGGCCCAGTATTCGGGTGTTGCGCCGGTGCGCAGTGCGGCTGGCGGCATATCGATAATGCGCGCCCAGCCGGTCTGTCGCATGATTTCGACCACCAGCTCCTCGCCGGACATGCCACACACATATTTGGGTACGCCTCGCCCGAAAAGCGCGGCCGCCTCGGAGGTGGCGAAGAAATCCGTGAATAGGCCGACCGGCAACCCGCAATCGTTCAGCGCGTAATCGAAGGCGCCGGCCAAGTTGGCCATGGCGTCCGGCAGATACGTCTTATCGTAGGCGAGGATCATCGTTGGTCACTTTCTCGCGGATAATGTCGCGCATGAACAGGCCGTCGAGATCGGCTTCCACACTTTTGCGGCGGTAGGCCTCGCGAGCTGTGCGGTCGCGCTCGTTACGCAATACGTGGTAGGTCGAAGCGTGGGCGATTTCGCAGCCTTGGAACCGCAGTGCCGCGAATGCCTGAGGACTGGCGAGTACGATCTGCTTGCCGAGCTCACCCAACCGCATCGCCTCGGCGAGTTGGTCGAGAGAAATCGCGTTATTGACAAAAGCGCGGGCGAACGAGAAATACGAATCGTCGGCACGATATCCGACGATGACGTCAGCCTGACTGGCATCCGGCAGAAACACTTGTTTCAGATATTCGATGCCTTGCGCGGCGACGGCGGCGGTCGGCTGGAAACGACGGTTTTCGACCAACAGGGCCAACCAGTTCAGGATGGTGTAGGGCGACTGGGATAGGTCCAGGAAGGTGAGCCCGTTGGTGGCCAATGTGTACCGATTCGCGAAACCGTCATCTAGTCCCGCGCACGCCCATTCCTTGGCCAGCTCGATGCTGCGCGTGCAATAGAATCCGCGGCCATAATCGTTGTTCGGCTTGACCAGCCCGTATTCAGGATGCTTGATGACATGCGAAGAGCCATGCCACAGTTCGATCGATGCGGTCTCCATTGGCCGGCTCCTTCTCTCTCCTTACATGTTCTTGATTATATCACTGTGGTGATAGTCATAAGGGAAATACGAGATGAAAAATACCGCTGTATACGTTCGTACACAACGTGAAATGTATACGAACGTATACAACACTGATGTCCGGAGTCATGCTCCGCAGTGGCGCAGCGGACGCGACACTACAATCGGAATATGGGACTGAAGACGTGGAAGAAGTGGACGGACTGGCCGCTGATGGTGCTGTCCGTGGTGTTTCTGGTGGTGTATTCGTGGGAAATTCTCTCCCGCACGCATATCGCGCTGTGTGAAACCGTCATCAACGTGATCTGGGTGGTGTTCGTCGTCGATTATGTGGTCTCGCTGTGGTTGGCCGACGATCGCTGGCGGTGGTTCAAGCACAACCTGTTCACGCTGCTGACCATCGCGCTGCCGATGCTCCGGCCCTTGCGACTGTTGCGTTTGCTGACCGTGCTGCACGTGCTGAACCGCACCTCCGGCATGGCGGTGCGCGGGCGCATCACCGTATACGCGGTCGGCGCGGTGGGAATGCTCATGTACGTGGGCGCGCTGGCCGTGTATTCCGTGGAGCGCGGGGCGTCCGGATCCACGATCACCGACTTCGGCACGGCGTTGTGGTGGGCGTTCGTGACCGTGACCACCGTGGGATATGGCGACTTCTCGCCGGTCACCTTCCAAGGCAAGATCATTGCGGTGGTGCTGATGTTCACCGGCATCGCGTTGATCGGTATTGTGACGGCCACGCTGGCTTCGTGGATCGTGGATCAGGTCAATCTGGAGACGGATCGGCGCGAGGACGCTCGGGAGAAGGAAGTGGCCAAGGAAGCCGCGCAAGAGGCTATTGCAACATCAGCCAATCCCGAAATCGACCTATTGCGCGAGGAAGTGCGTGAGCTGACCGCTACGGTAGCCGGTCTGCGCACCGAACTTGAGCGGCGTTGATTGGCGAAGCGGGACAAACAACGATTCTGCCAAGAAGGTCCGCGTCAGTTGTTGTCACCGCGGATTGCGGCAGAATCATTGTCGCCACGGCTGTTTTCTTCAGTCGGCTCAACCCAACTTTTGATATTTTTTTGATATTTTTGATAATTTTTATTTTAGGTTGATTCAGCGAGGAGGCGGTCCACATGAAGGCAAAGGAAAACCCATTCAAGCCAACGGCAGGAGGGGAACCGCCCCACTCCATACCGATGTAGTTGAAGGCGCTCATCACGGCACCCGCGCCGCCCTGCTTGACGCTCATCTCGAAGGGCTTCAGGTAGATCTCGCGAATCGACTGCTCGTTGGCCCAGGTGGCGAGCTCGCTCAGTCGGTTGGTCTCCTGGTCGTTCAGCGCGAAGTGCTTCATGAAGGCGTACACGCCCTTGGCCTGAGCGCCAGACCTGCTGGGAGGCCATCACGCCGAACAGGTAGCCGTCTTCGGAGAAGTATTCGAAGGTACGACCGGCGAAGTCGCGGCATTCGAATCTGATATCGTTATCGATTCGATCAGCGGCTCACGATACTGCCCTTGCATCGCTGTGCCACTGTTGAATGTGCCCGGCTGGCTCACCTTTGGGTCACCGCCGACACATCCTTGATGCCGATGGTTATAGAGTCGCAAATTCACGACTGGCGTACCTGCCCACGCACCTATCCTGTCATTTCGAGCGCATAATTTGCTACCACATCCGGTCAGGGCAATCGACCTTAATGGCGTAAACGGCACTTCTCAATACGTAAACGGCACTTATTCTTGGCTCCCCTCTCAGAGAGGGGAGCCAAGAAATATCAAGCTCGGCCTCCCAGGAGAGAGCCAGAATAATGCACCAGCAAGGCATTAGGATGGAGGGCATGAGCGATTTGAACGCGTTGAATCTTGAGCCCGGCGAAGTGGTTGGTGGGTATACGCTGATTTCCCGGCTCGGCTCAGGAGCTATGGGGTCGGTGTGGCGTGTCCGCGACGGCGGTGGCACCACCTATGCGATGAAGATTCTGCGCGATTCGCTGGCCGACGAGTCGGTGGCAGGCTCCGGCTCTGCGTCCGCGGCCCTGCACGACCCCGACCTCAAGCCCGATGTCACGCCGCGCGAACGTCTGCGGCGCGAGGCCATGGCCTTGAAGAAGGTCAATCATCCAGGCGTATGCGGCATCGTGGATATGGAACTCGACGATACGTTGGCGTTCATCGTCACTGAACTCATCGAGGGCAAGAATCTTAAGGATGATGTGGCCGCCAATGGCCGGTATGTGGGCGACGATCTGGAACGCTTGGCCCGCAAGCTCATCGAAGCCACCAAAGCCGTACATGCGGCCGGCATCGTCCATCGCGACATCAAACCCACCAATGTGATGGTGTCGGCCGCCGGACCGGTATTGGTCGATTTCGGTATCGCGATGGGCGAGGGCGAAAGTCACGTGACCCGCACCGGCCTAGTGATGGGTACACCCGGATTCATCGCACCCGAGATTATTGACGGTGCCGAATCCGACGACGCCACCGATTGGTGGTCGGTGGCGTCCGTGCTCGCTTTTGCCGCAACCGGCGCGCCTGTGTTCGGCACCAAGCCGATGATGGCGGTACTTGAGCGCGAGGCCTCGGGCAACGCGAATCTTTCCGGACTACCGGCCGGCACATTGGCTGCCTTCCGTTCTGCACTGGACCCGGATCGCAGGGATCGTTGCACGCCGGATCAATTGCTGAATGCCATCGCCTTGGATGCGTTGAATCCCAACGCTTGGCAGGGCGAGCAGGCGGGACCGTTCGCCGCGGGAGCCGTGGCTGGACAACCGGCTGCGATCGTTGCCGAAGCCGCGGAGGCGATGCCCCCTTTTGGCGCGGCCGGCGACGTTGACCGCAATAATCCCCGAACCATCTGGCGCGCGGCCGAGGAAGCCGCTGAGGCTCCCACCATGGCCGTGTTCTCCGGCAATAAGGGCGATAACGGCGATGGCGAAACCGCCGTATTCTCGCCGGCTGGCGCCGCTACCGCCACGCTGCCCTTAGCCGATATGCCGCCACGTCCGCCGGCCGGTGCGGAGCAGGCCACGCAACTGTTGCCCGACGCTGCTGCCGATTTCACCGACGACGCCGGCACACAGGTACTCACCGGCGCGACCACACCGATGCCGGACCAAACCACACCAATGGCCGGCGCCACCACACCAATGACCAACACCGATTCGACTCCGGCCCCGACCACGCCGCTGGCCGAGCGCACCACCGTACTCCCCACGCCGCAGCCGTCATCATTCCCCCCGTCCGGCACCGCCCAGAGCAGCTGGGATCCCGCAAGCAACCAGCCCACAGCGGTGGACCCCGCCATTCGCCCGGCATTGCAGCGCATCATCGACCAAACCGCCCAAGCGGCCCCCACCGAAACCATGGTCCAAAATCCTCCCATGCCCAATCCGGTGGACGTGAAGCGAGGGGAATATCTGCAGCGCGGCCCCCTGCCATTGATCCTGCTGGCGGCGCCGCTGGCGGCACTGGCGGCAAATGCTCCGCTCGTGGCCATCATCGCGGCCACTGCGTTGTTGTGGCTACTGCTCACCCTGGCCTATAACACCGAACCCCAGCTTGAGCGCGAGGGCAAACGCGGCGGCGAGCGCAAAAACTCCGATTCGTGGATTCGCGTGGCGACTTTTCCCTGGCATCTGGTCAAAGCCCTGCTGCTGGCCATTCCCCGCATACTGCTGCTAGTCATCATCTATATGGCGGGAACCGCCGTGGCCACCGCGGCTCTGGCACTGCCCGTTCACACCATCTCCTGGTATTTCACCGCGGATTGGGGTATTCCGGTGCCGTTGCTCAATGATGTGCCGTTCTCCGCTTCCGGGCTGGCGCTGGGCGGTTTCATGGCCATCGGCTGGCTGGTCACTGTGTTCGCCCCACAGTCGATGATGATTCGGCTGGGGGGCGGTGTACTGCGCGGGCTCAAACACAGTCGCCCGGCGGGCGCGCCATCCACCGAAGTGGGTGGGGCTCCACCTGCTCCAGTGGCGCCGGCGCCCAAGGGCGGCGGGCGCGGCACCGTGCTGTTCACCATATGGGCCATCATCACCGTGGCCTTGTGCGCGATGCCGATTCTGGGCATGCCGATCAACTGGATGCCGTTCGCCTAGAGCGGGGCGGAATCTCACACATCAGCCATCCGCACACATGGCCGTTGTGTATCCGATACGTTCGTTCCGTCACACTTTTACAGGGAATTCACCTCAGATCAGCTCTGGGCGCAGTCCTCCTCAGGCCCGGTCATTATGATGGGGCCCAAACATTGAAGCGATTGCAAGGGGATAGCTATGTCAGATCCGAAGCGTCAGGCCAAGCGTGTCACACGCGCTGAGCGCCGAGCGGCCGAGGAGGCCGCCCAGCAGGCACGGGCCGAGCAGGCGGCTAAGGAACGTAAGCAGCAGACCATCATCGGCTGCATTGTGGTGGCCATTATTGTGGTGCTGGTGGCCATCGCTGGATTCGCCGTATACAAGGCTATGCGGCCGTCCAACACCAGCAGCAGTAGCCAGCAAAGCAACATGACCGTGGACGAGGCCTATAGCAAGCTCAAGAAAGTCAGTACCCAGCCGGCCAACGCCGATGACAAGGCCGGCTTCGTGATCTCGAGCAAGGGGTACGGTCAGAAGGCCGAAGGGGCGCCCACCGTTTCCATCTACATGGAGCCGCTGTGCCCCGGCTGCGCCTCGGTGAACCGCCAGCTTGACCCGACGCTCGTCAAGCTGATGAACGCCGGCCAGCTCAACATCGATTTGCACTTCCTCAATTTCCAGGACAACAAGAGCTCCGACAACTACTCCAACCGCGCGTTCAACGGTGCCATCTATATCGCCGAGCATGACGACGATCCCGATCACCTGATGCAGTACCTCTCCAACATCTACGCTGAGGATTTCCAGCCCGGCGAGCTGTCCAACTATGTGTCGGTCAGCGACAACAAGCTGAAGAAGCAGGCCATCAATGCCGGCGTAAGTGAGGACGTGGCCGCCGCCGCCTTCAGTGGCGACAACGAATATGTCGACTGGCTGACCGCCTCCAACAACTACACCATCCTTCGCCCCGAACTGTTCAACAGCTCCGGCGCGTTCTCCTCCCCCACGCTCACCATCAATGGCGAATACTGGGATCTGAAGCAGCTCACGCTGGCGGACACCAGCATGGTGGACGGATTCCTCAAGTCCATCGGCTTGGACTCCGATCAGGTGGGCGTGGAAGGCCAGATGCCATCGATCGGCGCCAACAAGAAGCCGATTTCGCTGGCCGATTAATTACCGGCGCGGCTCGGCCTGAATTGACCACTCGAGAACTACCGGTATACTAGAGATTTGTTCAAAACGATTTACGCGTTAAGAACAATCGCCTCTTTAGCTCAGATGGCCAGAGCGGCCGCCTTGTAAGCGGCAGGTCGTCGGTTCGATCCCGACAAGAGGCTCGCCGCGCAGAAAAAATGGCGTATTATGTGATACGTAGGCTTTTCTACGCATATAATTCTTACCTTGGGTAAGTACTCCAGGAGCCTTCCCCCAATTATGGGCTTCCTGGAATGAGGGCGGAGCGTCCCCCAACCAGCTCCGCACCTTCAAGGGGGCGGGAACATCCCCTTCTCTCCCGCCCCCTTTTTTCTTTTTTTGAGTTCAGAACAATCTGACGAGCAGGAATGGTGACGGTGGCCGGTGAAACCGCAGTACGGGTCCGAACAACCGTTACGATGGGTGGCGTAATCGTTCACCCAGCAGGAAGAGTATGGCAATGGCACGGCGTTGGACCCCGCAGCGGTTTGTTACACTGCGTCGCATCCGCGTAATCGCCTGTATCGCGGCGACCAGTATCGCGCTGGCTGGATCATTCGCGTTCACCGCGCGTAAATCCGTAGCCCTGAACATCAACGGGCAAACCACCCAAGTCACCACATATGCGATGACGGCCACCCGTCTTCTGGAGGAACAAGGGGTGGATATCAAGACCCACGATATCGTCACTACCTCGTCCGGCGACCAACTCGCCAATCATGCCGTGGTCACCGTACAGTCCGCCTACCAGACCACTATCAACATCGACGGCACGTCCGTTCCCTTCTGGACCGTGGCCACCAGTGCCGACCAGCTGCTGGGATTTTTCGAGGAAAACCAGAACAACGCCACAAAAATCACCGTCGACATCGACAATGTGTACAACCAGCTCACCGGCGGACTGGTCATCAATCAGGATGGCCCGGTCACCGTCATTGCGGACGGCAAGACTTCCGTGGCCCCCAACGGCAAACTGCCCGCGGCCTCCATTCTTGACTCCAAAGGCATCGTGCTGAACAAAGAGGACCGTGTGAGCGTCGAAAAGGACGGCGATACCACTATCCTGCGCGTACGGCGCGTGACGCATGGCGAGGAAACACGCACAGCCATAGTGCCATACTCCACACAAACCATCATCGACTCCAATCTTCCTGAAGGCCAGTCGGAGATCCGCCAGCAAGGCGTCAATGGCGAGAAAACCCAGGTGTATAACGTCACGTATGTCGATGGCGTGGCCGAATCGGAGACGCTGGAATCCGAAACCGTCACCACGATGGCCATCGACCAGATCATCGCCGTAGGCGCCGCCAAGTCTGATACCGATAAAGGTTCCGACAAAAAATCCGACTCCGCCGATAACGGCAAGGCCGATTCCGGTTTCAACAATCAGCACGAGTCGTCCGGTAACAATGCCAACAACACAGGCGACAAGAACAACAGCAGCTCTGGCAGCAACACGAACACCGATACCAACAACAATGCCGGCAACACCGGCGGCAACAACTCCGGTAACTCCGGTAACACCGGTAACACCGGTAACACCGGCAACACCGGTAACACCGGCAATTCCGGTAACACTGGTAATTCCGGTAACACCGGCGGCGGTACGAACAACAATTCCGGCTCTTCCGGCTCCGATTCAGGAACAACCACCACGCCCTCCGGCCGACTCTGGCACGCCACCGTAGCCCAGGCTCAGGCCTATGCCGCCGGTGCCGCCGCGCAGCGCGGGTGGACAGGCAACGACTGGGATTGCCTGGTCAAACTATGGAACCGCGAGTCCAGGTGGCTGTGGTATGCCGAAAACGCGAGCTCCGGTGCCTACGGCATTCCTCAGTCGCGACCAGCAGACAAAATGGCTGCGTTCGGCGCCAATTACCGTGACGATGCCGCCGTACAGATCGATTGGGGTCTGTGGTACATCGCACAAGCCTACGGCAGCCCGTCCAAGGCATGGCAACATTCCGAACAAATCGGTTGGTACTGATCGGTTACGAAGCCCACAAGGAACACACGCTTATGAACGACACCATTCCCGCCACCGGTCACCTGTTAGGTGCCGCCGATATCCGTCGTATCGCGGCCGATGCCGGCATCAGCCCCACCAAGAAATTCGGGCAGAACTTCGTCATCGACCCCGGCACGGTCCGTCGTATCGTACGCGAGGCGGGAGTGACCGCTGCCGATCATGTCATGGAAGTCGGCCCCGGCCTGGGATCGTTGACGCTGGCGATTTTGGAAACCGGCGCCACCATGACCGCAGTCGAAATCGATCCGCCGTTGGCCGAACGACTGCCGGGCACAGTCGCCGAATTCATGCCCGAAGCCACGTCACGACTCACCGTCGTCAATCGGGATGCCTTAACCGTCACCCCGGAGAACGTGCCTGATTTCAGCGATGCCGCATCGTTTACGCTGGTCGCCAATCTGCCGTACAACGTGGCCACACCAATTCTGCTCACGCTGTTGGAGCGTTTCGACAACCTCGTCTCGTTCTTGGTGATGGTGCAGAAAGAGGTGGCCGATAGACTCGCCGCCAAGCCCGGTTCCAAGATCTACGGCGCGCCGAGCGTGAAGCTCGCCTGGTATGGCACCGCCGAACGGGTGGGCACCATCGGCCGCAATGTGTTCTGGCCGGCTCCCAATGTGGATTCCGCGCTCGTCAAATTCACCCGGTATCAGGCCGATGACCCGGCCGCCCCGGGAGCCTCGAACAGCACGGCCGACGGCGGCGCACAACGGGAACTCGTATTTCGTCTGATCGATGCGGCGTTCGGTCAGCGTCGCAAGACCCTGCACGCGGCATTGAAGACCATTGCGCCCTCCGAGGCATTCTCCATCGCCGGCATCGATCCGACCCGTCGAGGAGAGACGCTCACCATCGCCGAATTCACCGCTCTGGCCAAGGCCATCGAATCGTGTGGAGATGGAGATGAGGCACAATGAGTCCGGTAATTTCACATCCACGCCCAGCCGCTGCCCGACATCAGTTCGATGAGCTCTCCCCCATCACCATTACGGTGGATTGCCCGGCTAAAACCAATCTCACCTTGGAAGTGGGGCCTGCTCACGACGAGTGGGGCGGACGCCACGAACTGGACACCATCTACTGTGCAATCGGTGTATACGACACCGTCACCGCAACCGCCAAGCAACCCGGAGCAGGATTCTCTCTGGAGCTCGAAGGCGCTTATTTGGGCGACTTGGCCTCCTCACGCAGCGACATGCGCCGCAACCATGCGGTACTGGCCCTCTTCGCCATGGCCCAGGCGGCCGAGCGCGAGCCGGATGTGGCGTTGACCATTACCAAGCGCATTCCCGTGGGTGCCGGACTAGGCGGCGGTTCAGCCGACGCCGCGGCGACCATGCTGGCGGTCAATCGTCTCTGGGATCTGAACTGGCCTATAGAGCGCCTGCGCACCATTGCCGCCACGTTGGGCGCGGACATGCCGTTCTGCCTGACCGGTGGCCTTGCATACGGCACCGGTTTCGGTGAACGCATCACGGATATCACCCCCGGCAGCCGCGATGAGCTGGCGCTGATAGAACAGGGATTCAGCGGCGAAGTATTGGTCGGCGCATACCAGTCGCAACTCAGCACTCCTGAGGTCTACCACACCTTTGACATCGTGGGAGCCGCAGAAGGCGACCGCAATCATCTGCAGGCTGCGGCAATCAGCCTGCATCCCCGCAGCGGGCAGGCCATCGACGCCGCCACGCAGGCGGGTGCCAGCCATGCATTCGTCTCCGGATCCGGCCCCTCAGTGGTCGCTTTCGCCGCCGACGAGGCAGCGGCACAACGCATTATCGATGGGTGGCGCGATACGGCTGTGGTCGATCGCATTATTCGAGCCAAATCTCCCGCACACCCCAATATCGGCGTCAGACAGTGACGCTAAGGTAGCAACCAGCCACCCGACCCATGAAAGAAGTCCACCGATGACGTATCAGGTTGATGAACGTGAAGCCCGCAAGGCGTACGTGCGCCGCCGCCAGACCATCGTCTTTTCCATCAGCGGCGCGGTATTGGCAGTAGTGATGGTCATAGCCCTACTGTTCAATTTCCACGTTTTCGGCCTCGGCGAAGTGGAGACTCCGGCCCGCCAGCCGAATTACGGCAACGCGGCGCCGTGCGCGGTCAAGGACAGCAGCGGCAAAGCGCAATACGTGTCCAACGCTTCGGTCGGCATTCGCGTGATGAACGGCACCTCTCACGGCCAATTCGCCAAGGCCGTGGGTGAAGCTTTGGCTGATCGTGGATTCAGCGTGCAGAAAATCGATAACTATTCCAGCACCAACGTTGAACGCACCACCATCTACTTCGGCAAGAACGCCATTAATCAGGCGTATACGCTGATCGGCAATTTCACCGACGCCACCATGATCATGACGGCTCGCGAGGATCAGCTCATCGATGTGGTCATCGGCGCCACGTTCAACGATCTGCAGGACACCAAATCCTCCCCGCGATCCGGTAAGACCATCACCAATATCGAGGGTTGCAAGGCCGCAGATAGCATGACCAAGCTGCCCGCCGACACCAAACACGACGCATACACGGCGAAGTAAGGCGCATACAGCTTCATCTTCGCGAAAAACCGTACGCTGACACGTATTCAGCGTACGGTTTTTTGGTATCGGGCTAGTATCGGACTACTGAATCTCGGCGTACCAGCGCTTGAGTTCTTCGACGGCCACATCGTGGTCCACCGGACCGTTATCCAGGCGGTATTCCAGCATGTGCTTGTAGGCGCGGCCGATCATCGGGCCAGGCTCCAGGCCCAGCAACTCCATAATTTCGTTGCCGTCCAGATCCGGGCGAATCGCGTCGAAGTCCTCCTTCTTCTTGAGTTCGCGGACGCGCTCCTCCATCTCATCCATGGCCTGGGAGAAGATCATCGCCTTGCGCTTGTTTTGTGTGGTGGCATCCGCGCGCGTGAGCCTGTTCAGCCGCTCGTAGAGGTGCCCGGCATCCTTGACATACCGGCGTACGGCCGAATCGGTCCACGGCTCGTCCACATAGCCGTGGAAGCGCAGGTGCATATTCACCAGTTCCGAGACGTCCTCGACCAGATGGTGGTCAAAACGCAGCGCCTTCAAGCGCTTGCGGGTCATTTTGGCACCCACCGCGTCATGGTGGTGGAAGCTCACCTTGCCGCCCGGCTCGAACCGGCGGGTCTTCGGCTTGCCGATATCGTGCATCACGGCGGCCAAGCGCAACGTCAGGTCGGGGGCGGGCACCGGGCCGTCCGGGCCGGTTTCCAGGGCGATAGCACGTTCGAGCACAATCATCGTGTGCTCGAAGACGTCCTTGTGGCGGTGGTGTTCGTCGATCTGCAATTGCAGGGCCGGAATCTCCGGGAAGACGATGTCCGCAAGACCGGATTCGACCAACGCCTCAAGGCCGGCGCGCGGACGGTCGGAGAGCAGCAGCTTGGTCAGTTCGTCGCGCACGCGCTCGGCGGATACGATGTCGATGCGGTCGCGCATCGAGGTAATCGCCTCGGCCGCGTCCGGCGCGATACGGAAGCCCAGCTGGGCCACGAATCGCACGGCGCGCATCATACGCAACGGATCGTCGTCAAAGGACTGTCGCGGGTCCACCGGCGTGCGCAACACACCCTTGGACAGATCACTGGCACCACCGAACGGGTCCACGAATTGCAGGTCGGGCACGCGCAGGGCCATCGCGTTGACGGTGAAGTCGCGGCGGGACAGGTCGCCCTCAAGCGTGTCGCCATAATTGACCTCGGGCTTACGCGAGTCCGGATCGTACGTGTCGGAGCGATAGGTGGTGACCTCCACCTTGACCTCGGTGCCGTCCGGGCGGCGGCGCATGGCACCCAGCGTGCCGAACTTGCGCCCCATGTCCCAGAAGCCGTCATGCCCCCACCGGCGCAGTATCGGCTCGAACTGCTCAGGCCGTGCGGATGAGCAGAAGTCCAAATCGTGGCTCCTTCTATGGAGCAGCAAATCCCTGACCGGGCCGCCGACCAATGCTAGCTCGTAACCCTGTTCGGCGAACAGTCGACCAAGTTCGATGGCTTCGGGCCATACTTCGAAATCCAATGGGCACCTTCCCGCGTGCGACGTTTTTCTGCCCTACCAGCATACCGTTACCCCACCTGCACACGGGGTTGAGTAAGGTGGAGAATATGATTACGCCCGCCGACCTTGCCCGCATACTGGGGCAAACACCAGATTCGGCGGATAGCCATACCCAAGACCACCTGCTGTATACGTCCGAAACTCCGCATCATTCCGCCGATTCGGGCGATTCTTCCGATGTCGGCGGCACCGCGAGCCACTCCACCAATCAGGCCGTTCATCAAGACGAAGTAGACGCAGTACCGACTGCGCAACATTCCGGTGTGCCCGGCACGCCCGCACCATCCGAATCCGAAATATCGGACGCCTCCAGCGACATGCCCGCACCGAAGCCGATGATGCCCACACCGGCCACCGTCTTCGGCATGCATGCCACCGTCACCATCGCCACTACCAGCGGCACTATCGAAGGGCAGGCCGATGGTATCGCCGGCGAGGCCGGTGCCGAGACGATTGCCGAGGTCGAGCCGATTATCGCCACGGCACAAACGTCCGTAACCATCGTCACGAACGATCCCGCGGCGACCGCCCACGCGGCCGTGGATGCTGCCGTTGCGGTCGCCAAGGCCGCCGTCGCGCACACCACAGCGATACCGACTCCGCGCGACGTGCTGATGCCGCCTGCGGCACGTACCGCACCGGCCGCAGTGCCGGCCGCAGTACCGGTCTCAGCGCCGTCTGCAGCACCAGTGAGGCCCGTAACGTCAGCGCATCCCACGCCGGCCACGGTCTTCGGCCGGCATCCGTCCGCGGATGTTGCCTCGCCGGAACCGGCAGTGCCAGTAGAACCGGTGACGCCATCCGGCCCGACTCCGGCCATGATGCCGCAACGCCGTACGTCGGACGGTCCGACCACATTCGCTTCACTGGATGCCCAGGAACTGCCGGTCGTACGCGAATATTCGGCAGGCGGTCTGATTTTCGATGACCAGAACCGCGTGGCCATTATCGCCCGTCATTCCCGCTCCGGCCATCTCGAATGGTGCTTGCCGAAGGGGCATATCGAGAAAGGCGAGACCCCGCAGCAGACCGCTGTGCGCGAAGTGCATGAAGAGACCGGCATCCTGGGCGAGGTGATCGATTCCATCGCCACCATCGACTACTGGTTCACCGGCACCACGCAGCGCGTGCATAAGCTGGTCCATCACTTCGCGCTCAAACAGACCGGCGGCGAACTGACGGTGGAAGGAGACCCGGATCATGAGGCGGAAGACGCCCTCTGGGTACGTTTTGAAGATCTGGATGACGTGTTGAGCTATCCCAACGAACGCAAAATCGCGTGGCTCTACGCCAGGAAGAAGAACAGGCAGGCAAACGAGTGAACCTACCCGGAGTCTTACGACATTGCACACGTCTGGCACACGCACTGGCGGCTGGCGTCGCCGTTGTGGCGATGCTGGCCGCTCCATTGACCGTCTACGCGAACGATACGACGGACACGACCGATTCATCATCCGATACGACGGACGCAACGGGCAATCAGACCGAGAATCAGCCCAAGCAGAGCATTGCCATCACGCAAAGCACCCCCATCGTCACCTCCAAATCGGGCTATCATGTCACCGCGGTCATCAGCAATACGGACAGCACGGCCACGTCAAGCGGCACACTGCACCTGACCACCAATACGCTGTTCACCTTTGTCTCGCGCACCGATATTCAGAATTGGGCCGAGAACAACGCCCCCATCCCCACCCCCAACGAGTTGGGTTCCGTTGACGTGCCATCGATTCCCGCCGGCGGCACTGCCACCGTTACCGTCGAGGTGAACGCCAATCAGCAGACCCTTGCCTCCATAGGGAGCTGGGGACCGAAGCCGCTGATGCTGTCGTATATCGTTGGCAATCGGATACTCGCCGATTTGCCGAGTTTTCTGACCCGATCTTCGGATGGGCTCAACACCGCGACAACACCGGCCATGAACCTGACCGTGGCCATGCCCTACACCGCCAGCGGCTGGCAGGTCGATAATAAGGCCATCAGCAATCGCATTGCCGAAACCACCACTTCCTCGACATCAACATCGTCCAAGTCCAACGGCACGGACAAGGCCGACAAGTCCGATAACGCCGACGCCAGCAACGCGGCCAAAGGCACTGATACGCAAGCCATATCCTTATCCGGGCAGGATGCCGATACCGCGCGATCCCTTGGGCAGACATTCGCCAAGCACCGCTCGCTGCAAGTGATCGCGGATCCTCTGTATTGGCGTCAGTCCGCAGTGCAACCGTCCATTGCCGGCATCATGCAGCCCGCCGACTTTGACATCACCGCCTATACCGCGCTGGGTGATACCGCGGCCTACGAAAAGGCAGGCATCACCACTGAGCAGTGGAACGCCAAGCAGGCGGCCGCATGGTATGCCGACGGAGGCGACTCCGAAACACCCTCCGCGTACGCATGGCAGGGCAACAACTGTTGGACGTTGGATGCGCTGACCGCAGCACGCGAGCAGGGCTATGACACGGTGATTGCCGATGCCTCTTTCGATGCCGACCAGACTGAAGCCGTACACACAGGCACCTACGTGGTGGATACGCCTGCCGGCGATGTCACCGTGCTGAAGGAGCAATCGACCTTGGGCACGCTGGCCAAGGGCCAACCCACCAGCACGGACGCGCAGGCCGAGTCCAGCGATGCCGGTCGGTTGGCCCGACTGGTCGCTCAGAGCGCGTTCTACCAGATGGAACAGCCCTATACATCCCGATACCTGCTGATGACGTTCTCCCGCACCACGGAGGCCAGCTGGATCGATCAGGTGATGAGCGCCTTCGAGCAGGCCTCTTGGTTGAATCTGACGGATCTGAAGACCATGGCCAAAGCCGATCCGTACAATGTCAGCGGTTCGGTCAATCCCGACAAGGCAGATGATGCCAACACCACCAATACCCGGTCGGCACTGAGACAGTTGGCCGACAGCCGGCATGACATCATGCGCATGGCCACCTCCATATTGAGGAACGAGATTGATTCCGACGAGGTCTCGTCGTTGGCCCCGCAGGCCCTGGCCCGGCAGGACGCCAATGACACCGCCTCGCATAGCAACGATCCGATGCAATGGATTGGCTCTCTACTGGTGCTGCATGACGATATGGCGCTGCGGTCCATGTCTGGCTCCCCCCAGCCGACAGCCACGCGAAAAGCCATGGTCAACGCCGCGAAAACACTGGCCAGCGATCTTCTGAACGGCGTACGCATCAACCCATCGGAATCGGTATCCGTGTTCAGCGAATCCGCGAAAATGCCAATCACCATCAGCAATGACCTTCCCTACGCCGTCAGCGTGCAGGTCAACTCACTGACTGACTCCATGCAGATCGTCACCTCGCGAACCGCTGACATCGATATTCCAGCGCATAGCGACGCTCAGGTGACCTTCACCATCCGCGTTTCCACTTCCGGCTCATCGACGGCCCATGTGTCGTTGACCGACCGGGAAGGCAACAGATTCGGCAACACGCAGGACACCGCGATCACCAGTGTGATGCGCATCAGTGATGCCAGCGGCTTCATTATCATTGGCTTCGCCGTGCTATTGGGCATTATCGGCCTGTGGCGGCAGTTCCATCGGAAGAAGGACCCCGACGAATGAGTTCAACCGTAGGTCGTAATTCCCTGATCATGGCCACGGGAACTGCTGCTTCCCGTGTGACCGGTCAGCTCCGCACGATTCTTCTCGCTGCGGCCATCGGCACCACCGGATTGGCGGCCAACGCCTATCAGGCCGGTTCCATGATTCCCCAATCCGTGTTCACGCTGGTGTCCGGTGGTATTTTCAACGCCGTGCTGGTGCCCCAGATCGTGCGCACGTTGAAAGAAAAAGACGCCCAAGAACGACTAAATCGTCTGGTTACGTTGGCCATCGGCATCCTGTTGGCCATGACTGTGGTGATGGCGGCGGCCAGCCCTCTGCTTGCCCGCCTGTACGTGGGTAGCGACGATCACCAGATGATAGCCCTGACCACCTCGTTCACCCTGTGGTGTATGCCTCAGGTGTTCTTCTACGGCCTGTATACGGTATTGGGTCAGATCCTGGCCGCCAAAGACCATTTCCTCACGTATGCGTGGAGCTCAACCGGTGCCAACATTATTAGTTGCGCCGGTTTTACTGGTTTTATTCTGCTGTTCAGCAAGGCCAATGAACAGCCCCTCGAATTCTGGACCGCCGACAAGATCGCGCTTACCGCAGGCACCTGGACTTTGGGCGTGGCCTTCCAAGCGCTGATACTGTTCCTGCCACTGGCCCGTATCGGGTTCAGGTACAGACCCAGCTTCGGGCTTGGCGGCTTTGGACTCAGGTCTATGGGTCCCGTGGCGTTAGGCTCTTTGGGCGTGGTGGTCACCAGCGAGATCTGCGGCATTATCCTTACCCGTATCGCCACATCCGCACCGCAGCGCGCCCACGAACTGACGGGTGCCAGCCTGTTCAGCGTGGCAGGCAACGCGACCTATCAGAATGCGTACACACTGTTCATCCTGCCCTATTCGCTCATCGCCGTATCGGTATCCACGGCTATGTTCCCCAAAATCTCCCGTTCTGTCGCAGCTGCGAATCTGGATGAGGCACGGCACGACCTAGTCAACGCACTGAATAATGTGGGCCTGCTCATCATATTTTTCGCCGCCGCCATGATTGTGTTCCCCGAACCGATTATCCGCGCATTGCTTCCGTCCGTCTCGATGGACGAGACCATGCTGATTTCCTACGCGCTTATCGCCCTATCTGTGGGCACTCCTTTGGGATCGGCGTTCCTGCTGATTCAACGTACATTCTATGCCTTTGAGGACGGCCTGCACCCCTTCTTGTCCGCGGTGATGCAGTATGGGTTCACCTCGGTATTCATGATCATCGGCATGATGGTACTTCCTCCTGAGCATTGGGTACTCGGCATCGCCTGCTCGGTGACACTCGGCGGATTACTGGCGTTGCCGCTGACGTTGATGATGTTGCGCCGCAAGTTCGAAGGCGATCTTGGCGGTCGGGAGATCACGAGGACATATGCCAAGGCCATTGTGGCGGCACTGGCTTCCGGAGTTGTGGTCTGGCTGATCAAACGACCGGTAGTCGCACTGTTCGACGCGGATATTCGACCAGTAGGCGGGCACATGAGCTGGTGGTCTGCGCTGGCTATCTGCGTGGCGCTCACCATCGTGCTGACCATAGTATATGTGGCTGTGTTGTGGGTGGTACGCACCCCAGAACTCATCAGCGCCTATCACTCGATACTGGCCCGTCTACACAAGACTCCGGCCAGTGAGGACGTTGCTGTGACAGCCCAGCCGGAAAAAGTCGACGATACGCAAATCAATCCTGAGACGGAGCCCGTCAAGGATAGCCCCGCACGTAGAATATCTAAGACCAGTCTCGAACACCAATCACACGGAGCCGAACGCACTATGAAACCGCAACTCGGAGACACAATTCTCAACCGATACACCTTGGTATCATCGTTGCGTGCGGAACCTGGCATTCAGGCATGGAAAGCCAACGACCGTGTGCTGGCAAAGGATTGCCAGCTGTTCATCATTACCAATCGCAGCGCTTTCGCCGCAATCGATGAGCTCGCTGGTCGCATCGCCGCCACTCGCCCTGATCGTGTGATTCCCGTACTGAAATACCGTATGGAATCCGACGTACTTCTCATTGTCATGCCGGTGGATAGCGGCCAATGCCTGACTGACTACATGGTGGATACCGCCAAGCCACTCAGCTACAGCGCCATCCGGTCGATTATCGGAGAATGCGCCAACGTGCTGCGCGAGATCATTGCGGATACTCCCAGCAGCATCGTCATCACAACCGACACCGTTCGAGTGACTACCTCCGGTGTGCAAATTGCCGATGCACCATGTGCCACGATGCTGGCCGATACGTCCGCTACCGATCTGCGTACGGACGGTCCTGAACGGTATGCGATTCGCCAGCTTGCGGCATTACTCTATACCCTGCTGACACGCACGCCAAGCCAAGCGACACCCACATTCAATCTGCGTGCCTTGCCGCAAGACACCCCTGGCGAATTCCGCGTGATTTGCAAGCGTGGATTGGCCTTGAGCGAGCCCGACGAGCATACGTTGCCAATGGCTGCCCTTGTAGAACTCGATGCCTTGTTGGGTAATTGGAAGCCGCTCTCTGAACTGAGCGATGCTGATATTGCTTTGCCGAGCGTGGAAAGCGATTGCTCGATTACCAAGGCGATACTGAAGCCTGCCAACGAGACTGATATCGTGCCTATTCCCAGCACGTTGATTAACAGCAGCAGTCTTCCGGAATTGTCTATTACCCCTTCCCTGCCGGTTCAGCCGGCCGCCGTCCCCGCTCCGCACGTGATGTCACCGGTTCCTCTGACTGATGGGTCCAGTATTGCTGACGGCAACCAGTCTCAGTCTGATGCCCACCGTCTGTTTGACTTCAACCTTTCTGACGCCTGGGAGCACGAGAATCTTTCCGGTGAAGACACCGGTGACTGGTACAGCGAAATGAATCCGGCCCCCATCGGCGGTCCGAGTGATAATACTCGGTTGACGGTGCCTATTGTTACCGGCGGTATTTCCGACGCCACCGTGGGAGAGACAACCAGTCGTATTCCCATGTTCCTCGCCAGCGGCCGTGCTGTGGCTCCTGGTGAGGAATCGCTGCGTGCCTTGGAAGAGGAGCAGGCCCGCATTGCCGAAGTAAGCGCCATTCCTCCGAGCTTCACACCGAAGGATGTGCCGGATGACGAGGATGACAGCAAGCTGCCCGATGAACATCTGTTCGGTAAACTGTCGACCAAGGTCGTTGCCATCATTGTGGCTCTGATATTGGTAGTGGCAGCGGCTGTTTGGGCAGTGTATGCGTTCCGATCCTCCGGAGACAATCCTGCCGATGCTTCCAGCAACTCCAGTGAAGGTGACTGGCCTGATATCAATGCTGACGCTGTGCCATTCGGCGGCAACAAGAACGCGACGAACGGTGGCACCACTGACGATTCTTCAAAGTCAAGTGATGCCACTCAGAGCGAATCCAAGGACTCGGCATCAGACAAGTCCAAGAAGTCCGAGACTGCTGATTCGTCGTCCAAGAAGACCAAGGCCAAGAAGTCCGGCGATAAGGATTCCAGCGCTGCTCCGCAACCGCGCCATGAGAACAACACGGCGTTTACGATTTCCAGCGCCAACTTCCTGTCGAATCCTGGCGGCCAATCCGGGTACGCATACTACATGCACCTTGACCAGCCGCAGGATGCGTACCGCATGGTTATCACCATCCGCACATCCGGTGGTAAGGGCTATATTCGCGCGAATACCACTGGAGACCCCACTCAGGGCAAGCAGGTGGCCGAATTCACCTTTGCTGAAGGTGGCACTACTGAGGTGAAGTTCACCAAAGCCGTCAATACGCAGGATCTGCTGCTGTGGGTGCCATCGGATAGCCTGCCGCAGAACCAGCTGTACATCGAGAAGGTGGAGGTCTTCTAATCGGCATCTATGCCGATAACTGACCCAAGAAGGGGCGGCACCGTTCGCATACATTCGACGGTGCCGCCCTTTCTTCGCGTCTGGCTGAATGACACGGAATATCGTATGGGGGTGTGACAATGTTTCACGTGAAACATAACGTCATCATTATCGGTTCTGGTCCCGCTGGCTACACGGCCGCCATCTATCTTGGCCGTGCAGGTCTTAATCCTGTTATGGTCACTGGTGCGTTGTCGCCAGGTGGACAGTTGGTCAACACCACTGAGGTGGAGAACTTCCCTGGATTCCCGGAAGGTATTCTTGGCCCGGATCTTATGGATCGCATGAAGGAACAGGCCAAGCGCTTCGGTACAACCTATATCGCAGACGATGTCTCTTCCATCGAGGCGTGTGAAAGTGATTCGGTCAAGCCGACCTATCGTATAACGCTCTCCGATGACTCCCAGTTGGAGGCATCGGCGCTTATCATCGCCACAGGGTCGTCATTCCGTAAGCTTGGGGTGCCTGGCGAACAGGAGCTGTCCGGACATGGCGTCTCGTACTGCGCCACCTGCGATGGCTTCTTCTTCAGGAACAAGCCTATCGTGGTCGTAGGCGGCGGCGATTCGGCTTTTGAAGAGGCATTATTCCTGACCCGGTTCGGTTCTTCAGTCACCTTGATTCACCGACGCGATAGCTTCCGTGCCTCGCAGATCATGGTGGACCGAGCCAAAGCCAATCCGACCATCACCCTGCTGACCAACACAGTGGTGACCTCCATTACCGGCACCTCCTCCCCCACACAGAACACCGGTGCACCTATTGCCATTCCTGGCTTGACAATCAAACGACCGGCTGTGGCACCGGCCAGTGTCAGCAGCATTGCCGTACGTAACGTGGTGACCGGAGAAGAAAGCACGCTGGACACCAACGCCGTGTTCGTGGCTATCGGCCATACGCCGGCCACTGATTTTGCGGCCGGTGTTGTGGACCGTGACGATGATGGGTATGTCGTGGTGCAGGGTGCCAGCACGGTGACCAGTGCGCCAGGCATCTTTGCTGCAGGCGATTGCGTGGATCGTACTTATCGTCAGGCGATCAGTGCAGCGGGCATGGGCTGCCGTGCAGCGCTGGATGCGCAGGCCTATCTTACGGACTGATGGTGGCTTGCTGTTCTGTCTGCTGCCTGTGACATAGGAGCAACGTTAGGTCAGTGTTACAGCATGCCGCCCTTGGATAGTACGTGCCAGTCAGAGGCATAGAAAAACCCCTCAGGCGACAGAGAATCATGATGTGTGATGATTGTCCGTCGCCTGAGGGGTTTTTCCTATTGCGACAGGGGCTACAGCGCAGGCATACGCCCCTGCCAGGAATCACGCAGAGGCTATACGTCTTGTGTTGTACACCGCACTGCACAGCAATAATGCCAGCGACAACACGAATGTTCTTATCGCGTTACACCCATTTGGAATCGGCATCGCCTTGGCTCGGCACCAGCAGCTGCAGGATACGATCCATATCCTCTGGTGACGAGAAGACGATTTCGATGCGACCATGCTTGGTGCTGCCCTTAATCGACACCTTGGTATCGAAATGATTTTCCAAACTCTGCTGGATGGCGGAACCAACCCAAGGATTGGTCTTAGACGTCTTAGGCTTCTTCGGCTGCTCCCCCGACGCAACCTTCATGGCGACGATTTCTTCGGTGCTGCGTACAGAAAGACCTTCCGCAATAATACGAGAAGCCAGCTTGTCCATTTCCTCCGGATCGCTCAGGCCCAATAGCGCACGCGCATGACCGGACGATAGCACACCGGCAGCCACTCTCTTTTGCACAGAGGCCGGCAGGTTCAGCAGTCGCAAGGTATTGGCGATTTGCGGGCGAGACTTGGACACCGACTTGGACAGTTGTGCTTGCGTCAACCCGAACTCTTCGATCATCTGCTGGTAGGCAGCCGCCTCTTCCAGCGGATTCAAGGCCACACGGTGCAAGTTTTCCAGCAACGCATCGCGGAGCATATCATCATCCGCAGTGGTTTTGACGATGGCGGGAATCGTCTCCAACCCAGCCAACTGAGAAGCACGCCAACGGCGTTCACCCATAATGAGCTCATACGGGCTGTCCAAATGACCGGCAAACGGATTCGTGCTGGATTCCGTCTCGTCGTGCTTGGCGGCTTTGGCCGCAGCAATCCGGCTTGCCGGACGCTTGCGCACGACTATCGGTTGCAGCACACCAACTTCCTTAATGGAAGCAGACAGCTCATTCAACTCATCCTCGTCGAAGATGGTACGAGGCTGATGTGCATTGGGCCCGATATCAGACAGTTTGAGTTCAGCCAGATAACCACCGGCTACCGGCTTGAGCTCGTCCTTCTTATCTGTGTCAGCGGTCTTTGCCGCCGATGCAATCTGAGATGTTTCACGTGAAACATCTTTGACAGTGACGGATGTACGATGTGCCGTCTGAGGCGCAGACGACTTGCCGCCCTGCTGAGGCGCGGCGACCTTACCGGTTTGAGGTTTCTCCGTACCGAAAAACAGGTCGCTAGGATGAGTAATGATGTCCAATGCGGGCATGGATGCGCGTTTACCGGCGGCTTTCTTGGCTACCTTGCTGGATGATACCGTCTGAGGCGCGGCAGGCTTTGATTCCTGCTGGGCAGTAGCCTTCTTGGCGGGGGTTATGTCAGCAGTGGCCGCCGGAGTAGACGAATCCTCCGCAATCATTGCGGGCTGCTCCGCCACTGGTTCCTCCCCTGGCAATGTGGGGAACAAAGCGCCAAGGCCCTTACCGAGTCGTGATTTTGATGCCATTACTTGTTCCTCCTCGCATCAATGGTGTCAAGGACTTGTTGCGAACGCTGTGCGATTTCCAAAGCTGCTTCACCATACGATATGGCACCTATGCCACGAGGATCATAGGCAATCACCGATTGGGAGAAACTCGGCGCTTCGGAGATCTTGACTGAACGCGGGATGGTAGTATTCAGCACAATGCTGGGATAGTGTCCCTTAACCTCGTTATATACTTCACGGCTCAATAACGTTCGGCGATCAAACATCGTGACGAGCATGGTGGACACCAGCAGTACGGGATTGAAATGCTCTTGCACCAAACCAATCGTGTTAATCAGCTGGCCAAGACCCTCCAATGCGTAATACTCAGCCTGGATAGGAATCAGCATCTCGGTCACTGCACACATGGCGTTGATGACCAACAGACCCAAGCTGGGCGGGCAATCAATGAACACGTAATCATAGTGTTTATCTGATTGACGTAGGTAGAGGTCTAGGGCCTCCTTCAGCAAGGTGTTTCGGTTGGGCAGATCGGCCACTTCCAACTCAGCACCGCTGAGATCGATTGATGCAGGTACAACATCAAGTGTGGGAAAATCAGGACAGACCGTGATGACATCCCCCAGATCGGAACGCCCCTCGATAACGTCATAAACCGAGGGCTCTCCCGATGCATGAGATACACCCAACGCCGTAGAGGCATTGCCCTGCGGGTCCATATCGATGACCAACACCTGCGCGCCCTTGTCTGCCAGCGCCGCAGCGGTGTTCACCGTGGATGTGGTTTTACCCACTCCCCCCTTCTGGTTGGCCACGGCAATACGACGGGTACGTTTAGGTTTGGGGAAATCGGTTTTCTTGAGTACATCGTAGCGTGAGCTTTCATCAGCCATCTGGCTACCAAGCACTGAACCGTGACCATCGAATATTCGCTGAAGCGTTTCGGAAGCCGATTCTATAGGTTCCGACTGATGATCCTTGGTGGCCATCGCTCCTCCTTGCACAGACGTAAGTTCCAGTGTTCTCATTCGTATGGACATGATGCTCGTTATCCACAATTGCGATATGCAATGTGGATAAGTGTGGATAAGTGTGAATGACGTTGAGTGTTAGATTGTGTATTCACAGACGAAAAGCATTGAAAAATCAATGTTTTCATCATTGTGCACATCGTCCCGTAAAAATGTGGATAATTTTTACGCACATACGGAAATGTGGATAACTTAATCAGTACTCCACTCATCGCTTATCCACAATCACCACGTGGGTAGGCTCAAGATCCGGTCCGACAGCCGCTTCAACGACGCGTGGACGACGACCACCGAATTTTGCAATCTCCTTGCCAGCCTTGTCGATTTCAGCCTGAGCAGACCGTCCCTTCAATGCGATCAACTGTCCTGACGGTTTCAGCAACGGCAACGTCCAGCCAGAGAGTTTGGTCATAGGAGCAACCGCACGACACGTGACAACAGCGAACGGATGAATTTCCCGCTTCCGTACCTGCTGGATGACGGCATCGGAGCGTCCACGAATAATCTCAACGTTCTGCAGTTGCATCAGGTCAACACATTCATGCAACCATTCGATTCGCCGCTCCATCGGTTCAATCAGCGTGAAGTCATGATCCGGCAAACACGCGGCAGCCACCAATCCAGGAAAACCACCACCACTGCCGACGTCGGCAACTGTTTTGAAGCGAATACCATTCGTTGCATTCCGAACGTACGGCACAATCGCAGCGGAATTCAGAATATGCCGTTCCCAAATGATATCGACGTCACGGGGGCCGATCAATCCACGAGGTTCACCCTCTTCGGCAATCTTGGCATGGAAACGCTCCAACTTCGGCAACGCATCACCCAAGACCTCAGCAAGTACAGGTGACTCCTGCAGCTGATCCGTCATAGCCATCTCCCTCACCATGTTTCACGTGAAACAATCAACATGGAAAAGGCGTCGCTCATTACGACGCCATTCCCCCTGCGGTCACTCTTGTCTGTTTAGAGACGACATCCGTTGAACGTCCCTGTCATCTCAAAAACTCGTCGACCTATTACTCCTGATCAAGCTCGTCGTCTTCGGCAACATCCTCGACTTTGTTCTTGAGATACACCGTCACGTAACGATGAGGCTCCTCACCGTGCGAGCGAGACTTCAGCCCCTCTTCCCGAACCACATCGTGAACGACTTTACGTTCGAAGGAATTCATCGGCTTCAAGTCATACGGCTCGCCGGAATCCCTCACTGCGTCAATGGCATCCAGGGCGATATCACAGAGGTGCTGACGCTTGCGCTTCAGGAAACCGTCGACATCCACAATCAGATGAGAACGCTCGCCGGTCTTCTGCTGTACAGCCAGACGAGTCAATTGCTGCAGAGCATCAACGACTTCACCATTATGGCCAATAAGATGTTTGATGTCGGTATCGTCATCAGCAACGATTTGCACGGTGGGGCGGTCATTACGCACGCCCATCTCAATGTCACCCTCATAGTCGGCGATATCCAGTAGGCCCTCAAGGTAATCCGCGGCGATATCAGCCTCTTCGTTGAGCTGATCAATCGACTTCACGTCATCCTGTGCCATACGCTACTCCTTCATGTCGTGTTTGAATTACAAGTCTAAGCCCTGCTCCCCCGAACAGAGAAAGTAATGTCGGTGTGTGTTCGATGTTTCACGTGAAACACCGAACACACACCGACATAGTCGTCACTTCTTTCTGCGCTTACGCACGGGCTGTTGACGCTGGTAGCCATGAGTGGCCTTACGCTCGGCCTCTTCCTTGGCCTTGGCCAATGCTTCTTCTTCCAGAGAGGGCAGGCCGGCCTTTGCGCGGCGAGCATTCTCATTACGATGATCTCGCTTTTCCTTGTCCGCCGCAGCCGGAGAGCCAGGGGTCGGGAATGTGTACACCTGCCACAATGTGCGGCAGAGGTTGCACACGTTGTTGGTCAGCCAGTAGACCAGCACGGCGAACGGCATGGTGGCACCAGAGAAGATGTACATCACCGGGAAGAGCCACAGCATAGCCTTCTGCATGGTCTCGGCCTGTTTGTTCATCGATGCGGCGGGCATGTTGCGCTTCATGTTGAAGTACTGCATAAACCACAGGCAGAAGCACATCAGGAACACGAAGGTACCGATGACCACCTTGCCACTAGTGGCAGCCCTAGAGAAGTTATCGGTCACGCTGACAATGCCGAACACATCGGTTTGGGTGAATTGCTTGGCGGTTGCTACGTCGAACGCGCCCAACGCACCGCGTTTACCGTTGGCAATGTAGGGAATGGCCGACAGCGTATAGAACATGGACATGAACACCGGGCCCTGAATGAGCATAGGCAAGCAGGAGCCAGCCGGATTGGCGTCATTGTCTTGATACAGTTTCATGGTTTCACGGCTCATGGCCTCCTTGGAAGCCTGATCCGTCTTGCCTTTGTACTTGTTCTGGATGCGCTTCATCTTCGGCGCCAACGCCTGCATCTTGCGCATCGACTTCATCTGCTTGCAGAACAGCGGGAAGATACACGCCTGCACCACCAGCACCAGGATGATAATGGCAAGCACCCATGAGACACCAATCGGGCTCATGCCCAGCATCACGAAGAAGTCATGCACGATCTTCATGATCCAGGTCTGTAACCACTCAACGGGAGTCAGGATTTTATATAGAAATCCCCAAAACCCGCTATCAAGCAGAAATTCATTTGAGTTCATCGTTGGGCCTCTCTTTGGGTTGTGGCCAATGGTGTCAGTCGGGGCTCTTCATGAGCCTTCGACCACGAAAATCTGTAAAAAATGGAATACCGTTGTGGAACATCGTCGATTCCCCCACGACTCCACGGCCGGCAACGCAGTAATCTCAGCACGGCGAGCACTCCCCCTTTGAACGCGCCATACCGTTCCAACGCCTCAATGGCATAATTCGAGCACGTTGGATAATACTTGCAACAAGGCGGTGTGTTTGCCGAGATGCGCTGTTGATACCAGCGCACCCCACCAATCATCACCGCCTTGAAAGAAGCTGTCATGCCTCAGCCACCTTATGCGCCACTGTGGCAAAAGCCTTCGCGATCTGCTGATCTAGCGAAGCGAACGATGCGGTCGCGGCACTGGGCTTGGCGCGCAAAACGATATCGCAATGCGTGGGCAACAGATCCTCATGGGCTCTGGCCAATACACGAAACCTACGCTTCACCGTATTACGGGTGACCGCATGTCCTACCGATTTGGAGACAGCTAATCCCAAACGGCGATGCACCGTCCGGTCGTCATCATCATGATGGTCGTCGGGCACCAAATAGTGCACGACGATATCCTTGCCACCTGCTTTGCGCCGGCGTTTCAGCACGGTGACGAAATCACGATGGCTTTGAAGCCGCTCCACCTCGACTATGCCTGTGGCACTGATCGGAATGATCAGGCGGAGAGGGACTTGCGGCCCTTGGCACGGCGACGGTTGATCACCGCACGGCCAGAACGGGTGCGCATGCGCAGGCGGAAGCCGTGCTTCATGTGGCGACGACGGTTGTTCGGCTGGAACGTCCTCTTCATAATCCATTGCTCCTAGGTCTATTCGGCAACGCTTCGCGCTGCCCTCACGTGAGTCAAGCTATATCAAAGTACTCTCACCCCTACCCTCAAGTCAAAACGGACGGAGTATTTTCACATTTCGACACGTTGCGAGACACGCCTCAGATCTCTTATAATCGGCGGAATACCAACCATTCACGGCCAAAAGTTATCCACAAATTACATGTTTGTTATTCACAATCCAATTATTTCAACACGCGACACGGTGGATAACTTGTCTAAACCAGAGTAAATATTATCTGTTGTACATATTTCGCCACAGCGACAGAAGGGGCCACCATGGTTAACGCTTCCGGCGACCCCGTAATCGAGGCCGCCCACATCTGGTCAGACACGCTGACGGTGCTCAAACACAGCGCTTCGCTCAGCCCACGAGAAAAAGGCTGGTTGGAAGGCGTTGTTCCTGAAGGCGTCTTCGGTTCGACCATCGTGCTGTGTGTGGACAACAATGACACGCTTCAAGCCATTCAGGGTGATTTGAACGATTCCCTGCTTCAGGCATTGCGTACGGTAACCGGCGAAAATATGTTTCCCGCGTTCAAGGTCGTGCCGAAAACCGAGCCAGAACCGCTTTCGGCGGCAAAGCCGGCGCAGCCATATCCTTCGGAAATTTCTCCGACTGTCGCCGAGTTCGGTAAAGAATCCTATGGCGCAAAGCCGGTAGCCGCACCGCGGGAACCGATGCCCGCCACCGAGTCGCAGTTCCCGGTCGGTCAGCAGAAGATGAATCGCGATCCCGAGACTCATCTCAATAAGAACTTCACGTTTGATTCCTTCGTGCCCGGCGATTCCAACCGTTTTGCCCGTACGGTCGCACTGGCCGTGGCCGAAGGTTCCGGTCAGGATTTCAACCCGTTGTGTATCTATGGCGGATCGGGACTGGGCAAAACCCACTTGCTGAACGCCATCGGCAACTATGCACTGGTCAAGGATCCCGGGCTGAAGGTTCGATACGTCACGTCTGAGGAATTCACGAACGAATTCATCGACGCGCTGCAAAACCCGAACCAAAGCCAAGGTCAGATTGCTGAATTCAACCGTCGATACCGACAGGTTGATGTGTTGCTTATTGACGATATCCAGTTCCTCGGCGGCAAGGAAGCCACCTTGGATCAGTTCTTCCATACGTTCAATGCACTACATCAGGCAAATAAGCGTATTGTCATTGCTTCCGATGTGGCGCCCAAGAATTTGAAGGGTTTCGAGGCTCGACTCATCTCGCGCTTCGAATCCGGCCTGACCGTAGACGTCAAGCCGCCGGATCTGGAGACCCGAATCGCCATTCTTCGCATGATCGCCTCGATGAACGGGTCGAAAATCCCCAGCGATGTGTTGGACCTCATCGCCGAACGCTTCACCGAGAACATTCGTGAACTTGAGGGCGCGCTTACCCGTGTTACGGCCGTGGCCTCGCTGAGTAATCAGCCGGTGACCCGCGCCTTGGCCGAGCAGACGTTGCAGGACTTCTTCACCACCGATGTGGAAATCAAGCCCACGGACATCATCAGTCAGGTGGCGAAGTACTTCCACCTGACGTTTGAGGATCTTGTCGGTAAATCACGAACCAAAAACGTGGCTGTTCCTCGTCAGATCGCCATGTATCTGGCTCGCGAAATGACCAGTATGAGCCTGATGGATATTGGCCAGGTCTTTGGCGGACGCGATCACACCACAGTAATGCATGCCTGCACTCGAATCAGTGACCGAATGCAGCAAAAACAGGAGATCTATAACTACGTTATGGAGCTCACGGTCCGCCTCAAGCAAAGCAACACCAGCTGACACAACGCTTCTGAGAGACGAAAAACGGCACTTCTTGGACTGACTTTCCGAAAAGTGCCGTTTTTGGTTGCTCAGGCGGATTCTGGTGGATACGTCGAGGCAACGGATTCGAGACATCAGATTCCTCATGGCTCCCCTTTGTGAGGGGAGCTGTCGTCGCAGACGACCGAGGGGAGTTTCGAAGGGGAACACGCAAAAAACCATGAAACGAGAGAATCGATTCTGAGGACCGATTTTGCGGGTTTGGGCGCGCGAGACGAAAAAAGTGCCGAAAACGGTCTCCAGAATCGATTCTCCTCGACGAAAAACAGCCTTCAACACGCCGTGCGGAAGTACGAAAACCAAAAAAGTTATCCACATAGTTGTGCACAGATGTGGGTAAACTCGGCGGATAACTCGTGGATTACCCACTATTTTGTTGTGGAAAACTCGTGCATAACTGCGACCTCGATGTGGAAAACCCAAATTCGACGAACTGGCTGTGGAAAACTCGCCCACTTATCCACAAGCCATGCAGAATTTGTCCACAATCTTCGGGGACTTATGAACCGTTGCATTTGTAGGCCTCAACCCTACTTATCCACACTATCCACCGGCCTTATTATGGCGATTACTTACTCAGTTACGTGAAAAGCATCATCGCCACAGTAACAGCCGGTCACCCATCGTACGTAAGTTCGCCACCCAACGGCTAGAATATTTCTCAGCCAATCCGACGAAGGGAACAATCACACATGAAAGTCGAAATCGATACCGCAGCCCTGGCCGACGCCGTAGCCTGGACCTCCCGAGTCATCGACGCACGTCCCTCCAACCCGATTCTCGCTGGCGTCAAGCTGGAAGCCATTGAAGGAACGCTGCAATTCTCCGCCTTCAACTACGAGATTTCCGCTCGCCACCACATCGAAGCCGGCGTTGACGAAGCCGGTTCCGTACTGGTTCAGGGCAAACTGCTGGCCGATATCACCAAATCGCTGCGTTCGGAGAAAACGTACCTGGTTACCGACGGCTCCACGCTGACCATCACGTCCGGCAAGTCGAAGTTCACCTTGCAGCTCATGCCCGACACCGAGTACCCGGATCTGCCTGTGGTACCGGCCATGCTCGGCCAAGTCGATGCCCCGACTTTCGTTCAGGCAGTGAACCAAGCATGCGTTGCCGTCTCCCGCGAAGAGAACCGCCCAGTGCTGACCGGCGTGCGCATGCAGTTCCAAGGCGACAAGGTCGTCATGACCTCCACCGATCGCTTCCGTTTGGCCCGCGCCACCTTCACTTGGACTCCGCAGAACCCGGACGTCGACACCACCACGCTGGTTCGCGGCTCACTACTCAAGGATGTGGCCCGCGCTCTTGATGAGCACCAGAACATCCGCCTTGATTTCGACGCCGACAGCCCGACGCTGCTCGGCTTCGAAAACGCCGGCCGCGTCTCCACCTCCCAGCTCATCGACGGTGAATTCCCGGCGGTCGACCGCCTGTTCGCCGACGAATACCCGATTCAGGCCGTAGTCAACAAGCAGGATCTGCTCGACGCCATCAGCCGTGTGGCTTTGGTCGCCGAACGCAATGCTCCGATTCGCATGACCTTCACCGGTCAGGAAGTGGCGCTGTCCGCCGGATCGGTCGACGAGGCCCAGGCCAACGAAACACTGGACATCGACATGGATGGCGACGATATCACCGTGGCATTCAACCCGTCCTACCTGAAGGAGGGTCTGTCCGCCGTGACCGAACCATTCGTGCGCATCAAGATGACGACCCCGGTCAAGCCGGTCGAGTTCAACGGCCAGCAGGAAGCTGATTCCGACGAGTCCATGGACTACCGATACCTGCTCGTGCCGATGCGCTTTAACAACTGAAGTCCCTGAATTTCCAACGATTCGATAATGCGCATCTCCCGTCTCGCACTCGACCACTACCGCTCATGGAGTCAGGTAGTGGTCGATTTCGTACCAGGCGTGAATATCCTGTTCGGCAAGAATGGCTTGGGCAAAACCAATCTGGTGGAAGCCGTCGAAGTGCTGTCCACCGGATCGAGCCATCGCACGTCCAGCACGTTGCCGCTGATCGAACGCGGGCAGACCACGGCCACCATCCGCGCGAACGTCGCTGATGATGCCGGTCAAACCACTACGTATGAAGCGTCGATTCATGCGCGTGGTGCCAACCGAGCCCGCATCAACTCGGGGTCGTCGCTGTATCTGCGCGATATCATCGGCAAGATTCCCAGCGTTTCCTTCACTCCCGAAGATCAGCGATTGGTGTCCGGCGATCCGGGAGCACGCCGCACCATGATGAATCAGGCTGCGGCTCTGCTCGAGCCCGGATACATGCAGACGTTGCAACAGTTCACGCGCATCGCCAAACAGCGTGCCACATTGTTGAAGCAATTGAATGCCAATGCCAACAATGGCCAGCCGATGGATGCGGTTCTGAGCGGTTTGGAAATCTGGACCGGCCAGTTCATCGAAGCCGGTGTGGTGTTGACCCGTATGCGAGCCCATGTGATTAGCCTGCTTGCCGAGCCATTTGCCGCGATTTACGCCGACTTGGCCGGTGCCGGCGAGCAGGTGACGCTCACATATGCGCCTTCATTCGACGAAGTGCTGATGTTCAACGATCCGCATCCGCAGATCAGCGAGCATTTCCAACGCATCTACCCCGGTGAAGTGGCTCGCGGCGTGAACCTTATCGGTCCGCAGCGCGATGACATGAACCTTGACTTGGCCGGTATTCCCGCCCGCGAGTTCGCTTCGAACGGCGAGATGTGGACGATGGCGTTGGCCTTGAAAATGGCATTGTTCGAAATCGTGCGTGACCGGTTGGGATTGCAGCCGATTGTGATTCTCGATGATGTGTTCGCCCAGCTTGATGACAGCCGGCGCACGCAGATTCTTGATTTCGCCAGAAAACAGGATCAGGTGCTGATTACCGTGGCCGCTGAAGGCGATGTGCCCGACTATGAATCGGCCCATCGTATCGACGTGGCCGCACTGGCCGAACCAGCTTCCGTGATACTGCCAACTTTGGGCAATTTGTCCGATTTACGGGAAAACGAGAGTTTAGGTAAGTATGACGGAAAAACCGCGGTGGACAGCGCGTCCGTAGAACGGAAAGTGTCATGAACCCGCCGATCGCCCGCCAACTCAACCTGGACGAGACCAAACTGCCGGCCGAAATATTCGAGCGGATCTCCCGTCGCGGGGCGACCTTGAAGGACTACAGACGCCGCCGTGAAGAGGCCATCGAAAACTTCGGCAAACCGGGGCGCGATCCGGCTGAACTGGGCAGCGTGATGACCACCATCGCCGGCAATGGCGTCTGGGCGGCGAATATGAAGCTTGCGCAATTGCGCAACCATTGGGACCAAGTGGTGGGGCAGGCCATCGCCAGCCATTCGGCAGTCGCCGATTTCACGGACGGTGTACTGACCATCCGTGCCGAATCCACGGTCTGGGCCACGCAGCTGACCTACCTTATCCCCCAACTCACCGATACCATCCGTCGCAATCTCAGAGGATTGACCATCACCGAGATTCGCGTGACCGGCCCGGCCGCCGGATACACGCGCAAATGGGCTCGGCGGCGGTAGCCAAGATACCAAACAAATTCGCAGAAGCCTCGCTATGGCGCTCGTCGGGTTAGACGAGTAAAATCACATGCAGTATGGTCAAATGGCTAGAAGAGTCCTTTACGGGCCTCGTAAGCCATATCGCCTCCGTGAATGACCTTCATGACGGAGGTCGACCCTGTAGTCACGGAAGGAAGCCTGTTGGCAGACGAAACCAGCAAAGAGGAGCAGCTGAAGGCGGCTGCGGAACGCATCAACAATGCGGAATTGACCGAAGGCGAACTTGACGAATCCATGGCTCCCGAGCATTATGAGGCCTCTGATCTGAGGGTGCTCGAAGGACTTGAGGCCGTGCGTATCCGCCCCGGTATGTACATCGGTTCCACCGGGCCGCGCGGTTTGCACCACCTGGTCTATGAGATCGTCGACAACTCGGTCGACGAGGCGCTGGCCGGATACGCCAGCCATATCGAGGTCTCCATTCTGCCGGACAACGGCATCCGCGTGGTGGACGATGGTCGAGGCATCCCGGTCGATGAGGTGCCCGGCGAGGGCGTCTCCGGTGTGGAGACCGTGATGACCAAGCTGCACGCCGGCGGCAAGTTCGGCGGCGGCGGTTATGCAGTGTCCGGCGGTCTGCACGGCGTGGGCATCTCCGTGGTCAACGCGCTCTCCACCCGCGTGGACATCGAAGTGCGCCGTCAGGGCTTCCACTGGACCCAGACGTACATCGACCAGCACCCCACCGCGCCCTTGAAGCAGGGCGAGCCGATGACCGAAGGCGAGTCCACCGGTACGTCCGTGACTTTCTGGGCCGACCCGAAGATTTTCGAGACCACCATCTACGACTTCGAGACGCTGCGTTCCCGCTTCCAGCAGATGGCCTTCCTGAACAAGGGCCTCAAGATCAGCCTGACCGACGAGCGTGAGAACGACCAGGCCGGCGACGAGGTGGCCGGCGACGCCGCGGACGAGCCGGGCGCGAAGCACCAGACCGTCACCTACCAGTACCTCAACGGCATCAAGGACTACGTCGACTATCTGGTCAAGGTGCGCAAGGCCACGCCTGTGGAAGAGGACGTCATCAGCTTCGAGGCCGAAGATTTGAAGCTCGGCATCTCCGCCGAACTCGCCATGCAGTGGACCACCGCCTACTCCGAGGCCGTGCACACCTTCGCGAACACGATCTCCACCACCGAGGGCGGTACCCACGAGGAGGGCTTCCGCGCCGCGCTGACTTCGCTGGTCAACCGTTACGCGCGAGACAAGGGCATCCTCAAGGACAAGGACGAGAACCTCTCCGGCGACGACGTGCGTGAAGGCCTGACCGCCGTGATCTCCGTCAAGCTCACCAACCCGCAGTTCGAAGGCCAGACCAAGACTAAGCTCGGCAACTCCGAAGCCAAGACCTTCGTGCAGCGCGTGATGACCGACAAGCTCGGCGACTGGTTCGATGCCCACCCGAACGAGGCCAAGAACATCATCCAGAAGGCCATCGAGGCATCCCGCGCCCGTCTGGCCGCCAAGAAAGCCCGCGAGAACACCCGCCGCAAGTCCATCTTCGAGTCCGCCGGCATGCCCGACAAGCTCAAGGACTGCCAGTCCTCCAACCCGGAAGAGTGCGAGCTGTTCATCGTGGAGGGCGATTCCGCAGGCGGTTCCGCCATCCAGGGCCGCAACCCGATCACGCAGGCCATCCTGCCGCTGCGAGGCAAGATCCTCAACACCGAACGTGCCAGCTTGGACCGCATGATGAAGTCCGACACCATCGAATCGCTGATCACCGCGGTCGGCGGCGGCTACGGCGAGGACTTCGACATCTCCAAGGTCCGCTACCACAAGGTCATCATCATGGCCGATGCCGATGTGGATGGTGCGCATATCGCCACCCTGAACCTGACGCTGTTCTTCCGTTACATGCGCCCGATGATCACCGCCGGCTACGTGTACGTGGCCATGCCGCCGCTGTACCGCCTGAAGTGGACCAAGGGCCCGCACGACTTCGTGTACACCGACGCCGAGCGTGACCGTGTGCTTGCCGAAGGCAAGGCCAACGGCCGCCAGCTGCCCAAGGGCGAAGGCATCCAGCGCTACAAGGGTCTGGGCGAGATGAGCTACCAGGAGCTATGGGAGACCACCATGGACCCCGAGCACCGCATTCTGAAGCAGGTGCATATCGAGGACGCCGCCGCGGCCGACGAGACCTTCTCGATGCTGATGGGCGATGAGGTCGAACCCCGCCGCCTCTTCATCCAGCGCAACGCCAAGAACGTGCGTTGGATCGATGCGTAACGGAATCCTCCAACCTCCCTCGTCAGAGGGAGGTACACAACGGACTTAGACAACTAAAGGAACAACAGTGGCAGATGAAAACAACACCGGCGACGAGCAGTTCACGCCGGACGGCTCGATGGAGCCGTTGAGCCCGCAGGAGGCGGACACCACCGACTACGGCCTGATGGACACCGGCGAACGCATCCAGCGCAAGGACCTGCAGCAGGAGATGCGCGAGTCCTACCTGGCGTATGCCCTCTCCGTGATCGTCGAGCGCGCCCTGCCGGATGTGCGCGACGGCATGAAACCCGTGCATCGCCGCGTGATCTACGCGATGTACGACGGCGGCTACCGTCCCGATCGCGGCTACAACAAGTGCTCCCGTGTGGTCGGCGACGTGATGGGCAAGTACCATCCGCACGGCGACTCCGCCATCTACGACACCTTGGTGCGTATGGCCCAGTCCTGGTCGATGCGCAACATGCTCGTCGACGGCCAGGGCAACTTCGGCTCCCCCGGCGACGACCCGGCCGCCGCCATGCGTTACACCGAATGCCGCATGGCCCCGCTGGCCATGGAGATGGTGCGCGATATCGACAAGGACACCGTCGACTTCGTGCCCAACTACGACGGCAAGACCCAGGAGCCGACCGTGCTGCCGGCCCGCTTCCCGAACCTGCTCGTCAACGGTTCCGCCGGCATCGCCGTTGGTATGGCCACCAACATCCCGCCGCACAACATGCGCGAGGTGGCGGACGGCGTCCACTGGGCGCTCGACCACCCGGACGCCAGCCGCGAGGAACTGCTGGAAAACCTGATCCGCATCATCAAAGGACCGGACTTCCCCACCGGCGCCACCATCCTCGGCCACAAGGGCATCGAACAGGCCTACCGCACCGGCCGTGGCCTGATCACCATGCGCGCCGTGGTCAACACCGAGGAGATCAACGGCCGCATGTGCCTGGTGGTCACCGAACTGCCGTACCAGGTCAATCCGGATCGTCTCGTCGTCTCCATCCGCGAAGCCGTGCGCGACGGCAAGATCCAAGGCATCGCCGACATGCGAGACGAAACCTCCGGCCGCACCGGCCAGCGTCTCGTGCTGGTCCTGAAGCGCGACGCCGTGCCGAAGGTGGTGCTGAACAACCTGTACAAGCACTCCCAGCTGCAGCAGACCTTCGGCGCCAACATGCTGGCCTTGGTCGACGGCGTGCCGCGCACGCTGAGCCTGGACGCCTTCATCCGCCACTGGGTGAACCACCAGCTCGACGTGATTGCCCGACGCACCGCGTACCTGAAGCGCGAGGCCGAGGAGCGCGACCACATCCTGCAGGGGTATCTCAAGGCCCTGGACATGCTGGACGAGGTCATCGCCCTCATTCGTGCCTCCGAGGACACCGATACCGCCCGTACCGGCCTTATGGAGCTGCTGGACATCGACCAGGTGCAGGCGGACGCCATCCTGGCCATGCAGCTGCGCACGCTGACCCGCATGAACCGCGACAAGATCGTGGCCGAGCATGAGGAATTGCAGCGCAGGATCGCCGACTATATCGACATCCTCGCCAAACCGGAACGCCAGCGCAAGATCATCGGCGACGAACTCGACGAGATCGTGGCCAAGTACGGTGACGAACGCCGCACCCGAATCCTGCCGTTCTCCGGCGAGATGAACGTCGAAGACCTGATCGCCGAAGAGAACGTGGTGGTCACCGTGACCCACTCCGGTTTCATCAAGCGCACCAAGGCCGACGAATACCGCGCCCAGCATCGTGGCGGCAAGGGCATCAAGGGCACCAAGCTGCGCGAGGACGACGTGGTGGATCACTTCTTCCTGACCTCCACGCACAACTGGCTGCTGTTCTTCACCAACAAGGGGCGCGTGTACCGCATCAAAGCCTACGAGCTACCCGAAGGCTCGCGCGATTCCAAGGGCCAGCACGTGGCCAACCTGCTGCAGTTCGCGCCCGACGAGACCATCCAGACCGTGCTGTCCATCCCGAACTATGAGGTGGCCAGATATCTGGTGCTCGCCACCCGATCCGGCAAGGTCAAGAAGACCCCGCTGGCCGAGTACGATTCCCCGCGTCAGGGCGGTCTGATCGCCGTGCGACTCATGGCCGACGAGAACGGCGAGAACGCCGACGAGCTCATCGGTGCCGCGTTGTGCAACGCGCAGGACGACATCATCCTGGTGTCCAGGCTTGGCATGAGTCTCAAGTTCCAGGCCGACGACGAACAGCTGCGCCCGATGGGCCGTCAGACCGCCGGTGTGCAGGGCATGAAGTTCCGTAACGACGACAGCCTGCTGGCGATGGATGTGGTGCCGAGCGACTCCGACAAGGACCTGTTCGTGGTGACCAACGAAGGCTTCGCCAAGCGCACCGCCATCGGCGAGTACCGTCTGCAGGGGCGCAATGGTCTGGGCGTCAAGGCCGTGCAACTGGTCGAAGGCCGCGGCGCGCTGGTGGGTGCGCTCGTGGTGTCCGAAGACGATCAGGTCATGGCCATCATGAAGTCCGGCAAGGTGATCCGCTCCAACGTGGATGAGGTCAAGCGCACCGGGCGCAACACCCAGGGCGTGACCTTCGCCAAGCCCGACAAGGGCGACATGATCCTCTCCATCGCCCGTAACGAGGAGAAGGACGAGCCCGAGGAAGACGGCGGTACGGCGGCGAACGGAGCCGGTGATACGGCGGCGAACGGAGCCGGTGAGACCGTGCAATCCGACAAGAATGTGAACAACCCGGACGAGGCGTGAGCAGCGTCCCGAAAAGCTGGTAGCCTCGCATACAACAGAGGCTGCCGTCCAGCCTGGTAAGGAGAAACGATGAGCGAGAATCTCGAAGACAACGAGACCCGGATCATTCCGTCGGAAGACGGCAATACACAGAACGATTATGCCGAGCCGCTGATCGGCGCCGACCGCGCTCCCCGTGTGGCCCGCTCCGTGTCCAGTGATCCGGAGGAGTCCGCGTTGCCTTCGGGAGGTGCCGCCACTCCTGTGCGTCCGGCACCTCGCCGTAGCGCCCCCAGGGCTCGCCGCATGAGCTTGTCACTGACCCGCGTGGATGCTTGGTCCGTGGCCAAGGTGACGTTCATGCTGTCCATCGCCGTGGCGATTATTCAGGTCGTTGCCTCCGCGATCGTATGGGTGCTGCTTGATGTGGTCGGTGTATTCAGCCAGATTACGCAGATTGTGTCTTCCACCGGTCTTGATGCAGGCGGTTTCGATCTCAAGAACGTGTTGTCCCTTACCACCGTGGTGTCCGGCGTCACCATCTTCTCGATTGTTGAAGTGGTGATCTTCACCCTGCTGGCCACCATTGCGGCACTGATCTACAACGTGGTCAGCTCGCTGGTCGGCGGCGTGCACGTCACGCTCGGCGACGACTGATATAGCGATACTGACGGAACTCCCCTCAGTGAACCGCACCCCGGTTGTTGGACTGAAGTCATTCAGATTCGATGATCGGAGGTGCGGTTTCTTATATGTGGGGATCGCAGGCGTCGTTGCTGGGCCGAGACTTGGGACTCCGGCGACGCTGGGGGTGGCAGGCGTCGGTGTTGGGACAGATTTTGTATCTCTGACGACGCTGTGGAGGGCTTACCGTCGTCAGCGGTACAGATCTTGGAGTTCTGCCGACGCTGAGGGTGTGTTCTGTGTCGTTTGCGTCCAATTATTGGCCCTCTGCCGACGCTGGGCACAGCAAGCGTCGTTGCTGGGCCAAGTTTTGGACTGCCGTCGACGCAGAGAATGCACACAGCGGTGTTGGTCTGCCAGCGTGTGGCAGCTTGGCGCCGTTGAGGAAGGTCTATGTGGTGTGGTTCCACCAAAGGACTGGCAGGTTGGCGCTACTGAGGGGGCTTTACGGGCTCTTACACACCAAAATGCGAAGAGCCGGTTTCGCTAACTAGTGCCTATATACCTGCAATCAGGCTGATTTGTGCTGTCAGGTTGGCTGGCGTCAGCGGTTGATCTGCCGATGTTGTTGCTCGTCAGTCTGGACTGTTGGGCTTTCGTTTTGACAGCGGAAGGAAGATCCTCCTCGCGGTAGGGCAACAATTATTAGTATCGTAATTAAGGTAATCGTGATTACATTAACCATGATACTCTTATTATTGGGCGGTATACGGATCGGAGGGCTGCAATGTTTGTCGCACGAGAGCACGAGTTACAAGTGCTGGAAAAGCTGTTTACCAGTGATTCATTCGAAATGGTGGTGCTGTACGGTAGGCGGCGTGTAGGGAAAACGGCGTTGATCGACGAATTTGTCAAAGATAAACGCGTGCTGTACTTCACGGCCATACAGCAAAGCGCCAAGATGAATCTTGAAGATTTCTCAAGAGCGGCATTGTCGTTCTTTGGTATGCCGGATTCCACCCCGTCGTTTGGCAGGTGGTCTGATGCGTTATCGTTTGTTGCTGAACGTGCTGCACAGACTGACGAACGTATGGTGTTCGTATTCGATGAGTTCCCTTATGCGGCTGCCGCCGAGCCGGCATTACCCTCCATGTTGCAGATAGCAATTGACCATGGATTCCTCGCCACAAAAGTGACGATGATTCTATCCGGTAGTAACGAGGGATTCATGGAAAACGACGTATTGGGGCGTAAAAGCCCGCTATACGGGCGTCGTACAGCACAGATTCGACTCCTGCCATTCGACTATGCGGATGCGGCAAAATTTCTAACGAACACATCTCCGCAAGAACTGGTCCAATACTATGCGACTTTCGGCGGTACGCCATATTATCTGGCCCGTATACAGGAAGCCGATGGCTTTGGATCCAATGTGCTGCGCTTGATGTTCGACAACTTGGGCGTACTGCGTGAGGAACCTATGATGCTGTTGCGTCAGGAGCTTCGTGAACCGGCATCGTATTATTCGATATTGCAATCTATTGCGGGTGGTAATTCCTCGCCAAAGCTTATCGCTGAACATGCGGGTGTCGAATCTGATTCGATTGGAGCATATCTGAAAACGCTGGTCGATTTGCGCTTAATTGAGCGAAAAGTGCCGTTTGGTGAAGATCCGAGTAAATCGCGCAAGGGAATGTATGTGGTGAGCGATCCCTTCTTTGCATATTGGTTCCGCTTTGTGGGGCGCAACATGAGCATTTTGGATGGTAATATCAGCGAGGAGGTTACGAGCAGACTCGCTTTTGGACCATCGTTTGATACCTATGTTGGGCAACAATTTGAGACGATTTGCCTGCAATGGCTTATTCGAAACAACGCTATGGGCAACCTCCCCTTTGTTGCCACTCAATTCGGCAAATGGTGGGGCAATGATCCGATTGCTCACGAGCAAACCGATATCGATGTGATTGCTGCGGATTCGCTCGATAAAACGATTCTGTTCGGTGAATGCAAATGGCGTAATTCATTCAACGAAACGGAGGCTATTGAAAGGCTCCATCAGCGTGCTGGCTTAGTCCGCGGCTATCAGGCCGGTAATGCGTGGCTTATGCTGTTCACCAAGAATCCGGTGAGTGAGTCCACGCGAACCCGCTACATGGATGATGAACGAATGGTATTCGTTTCTGCGGAAGAGTTATACACTGCGTGATGCATTACTGGGTGATTGTGACGCGGGATATCCAGAGTCCTGCCGACAGCCACGTGGCAATTACGCCGACTCACGCACCGCCAAATCGGTGTTCAGGTGCATCACGTGCGGTGAAGAGACTCCGTTGATGGCTTTGATGACCACGTCGGCCATGGTCCAGCCGCACTGATCCATGTGCTGATCGACGGTGGTGAGTTTCGGGGTTATGGAGGTGGAAGCTGAGCTGTTATCTGCAGAAGGCCGAATGTACCCCTCTGAAAGCAGATAGCTTGGATTGATGATCATATCCAAGAATTCACTCGTATAGTGGTGCGTAATGCTTACGTATTTGGGGATAGCACTTGTTGCTCGTTGTACATATAGCAATGCCCTTGCCTCCTCACGGGGAAGCAAGGGCATTACGCTACTGCTCAGTACTGCTTAGTACTGCTTAGCGGCAAGCGTCACAGCACGCCCTGGGCAACCATGGCGTTGGCAACCTTGACGAAGCCGGCGATGTTGGCGCCGGCCATCAGATCGCCTTCCTCGCCGTACTCCTTGGCGGCGGCCAGGGAGTTGGCGACGATGGATTCCATGATGGACTTGAGCTTGGCGTCGACCTCCTCGAAGGTCCAGCTCAGACGGTAGCTGTTCTGGCTCATCTCCAGGCCGGAGACGGCCACGCCACCGGCGTTGGCAGCCTTGGCCGGGCCGTACAGCAGCTTATTGGACTTGTAGACCTCGATGGCTTCGGGGGTGGAAGGCATGTTGGCGCCCTCGCACACCACCTTGCAGCCGTTGGCTACAAGAGCCTTGGCGGATTCCTCGTCGATTTCGTTCTGAGTGGCGCACGGCAGCGCGATGTCGCACGGCACGGTCCACACGCCGGAGCAACCCTCGTGGTATTCGGCGGACGGAACGCGCTCGGCGTACTCCTTGATACGGCCGCGCTCGACTTCCTTGATCTGCTTGACCACGGCAACGTCGATGCCGTTCGGATCGTAGACATAGCCGTTGGAATCGGACACGGTCACGACCTTGGCGCCCAGCTCCTCGGCCTTCTGCGCGGCGTAGATGGCCACGTTGCCGGCACCGGAGATCACGACGGTCTTGCCCTTGAAGGAGTCGTTGCGCAGCACGCGCAGGGCTTCCTGGGTGTAGTAGCACACGCCGTAACCGGTGGCCTCGGTGCGGGCCAGGGAGCCGCCGAATTCCAGACCCTTACCGGTCAGGACGCCGGAGTACTCGTCGCGGATGCGCTTGTACTGGCCGAACAGGTAGCCGATCTCACGGCCGCCCACGTTGATGTCGCCGGCGGGAACGTCGGTGAACTGGCCGATGTGACGGCACAGCTCGGTCATGAAGGCCTGGCAGAAGCGCATGACCTCGGCGTCGGACTTGCCCTTCGGGTTGAAGTCGGAGCCGCCCTTGCCGCCGCCCATCGGCAGCGTGGTCAGGGAGTTCTTCAGGATCTGCTCGAAACCGAGGAACTTGATGACGCTCTCGTTGACGGTCGGGTGGAAGCGCAGGCCGCCCTTGTACGGGCCGATGGCGGAATTGAACTGCACGCGGTAACCACGGTTGACCTGCACCTTGCCTTCGTCGTCGGTCCAGGCGACGCGGAACTTCACCACGCGCTCAGGTTCGACGATGCGCTCGAGAACACCGTTCTTCTCGTATTCCGGGTGCTTTGCGACGACCGGCTGAAGGGTGTCGAGCACTTCGTAGACGGCTTGCAGAAATTCGGGCTGATCGCCATCGCGGGCCACGACCTGGTTGTAGACGCGCTTGACGTACTCGTCAGTGAGCATTGTTCTCCTCGATTCGATAGATAGATAAGACGTTCTTATTCTATGCACCCGACCCTGTGTTGCATAGAGGGCGCTCGGATAACGGGAAAGCGTTCAGCGCAGCGCGGAAGAGACGTCATGGCTCAGGTTGAGTGCGATGCGCAATCGCATGGTTGTGGACCGGACGCCGGCACGATTGACGGAACCTTGGTGTTGCTGGGTTTTGGCATGAAAAAGGGCTTTCGGACTCCGCCGAAAACCCTGACCGTGGAGCCAGGGATTCCCGGTGTTTGTTGCTATTTCGCCGTTTTCTCGGTGTATCACGACATTGGGTGCCTTGCTGCCCACCCTGCCTTGGTCGGGCCCCTGTCCCGGCTTTCCTTTGTCCGTATCCCGTTATTTTCCGAAAAGGTCACTATGGGTGCCCGTTCGGGTCAGAGTGAGCACCAGCACGTCCTTCTCTATGAGATAGACCAACAGCAGGTCTGGTGTGATATGGCACTCCCTGAAGCCGGTCATATTGCCTGTAAGCGCATGGTCATGATATCGGTCGGGCAGTGTGCCGCCCTCGGACAGAATGGATACAACCTGTTTGAAAAGGCCGGCGTCCAGTCCGCGTCGTCTGGCGAGTTTGAAGTCCTTCCTGAATCTGGACGTGGTCTTGACCGTGTACTGGATGCCGCTCATGCGTCCAAGTCCTTGAACAAGGCGTTCAGGTCCCGGTAGCCCTTCACGTTCCCGTCCCTTGCGATTCGCTTCGCCTCCAACATGGCGGAGACGGTCTCCCTGTTCGGCTCATCCAACGAGACGTTGAACGGTATGCCGCCCTGTCGCAGGGATTGGCGGATGAATATGTTGACTGCGGTGGTCAGGTTCATGCCCAGCTCCCCGAACAGTTCCTCGGCTTGTTTTTTCAGCTCAGCGTTCATTCGGACGTTGACGGTGGTTGTCGTTCCGCTCATCTTTGGCTCCTTCCTTGGAAGACGTTCATATCATATATCCCTTGTCTATAGAAAACAACACATCATGTATATAGCGTTTTACATCGTATGTAAAACGCTGGTTTCTATTAGGCTCTGTTGCACCAGAATTGGTATGACGGAGTCGAAAGATTTCTTTCCTGTGCGTATGGTTCCAGTGTCGTTCATCGGGTACCCATTTTGAGTATCTCGGTGGATACCCAAAACGCCGACATCTACGGACTTCCGTATGTTCGCCGTTCTCACCGTATACTTTGAAATCATTGGTACTTCGCCGTTTTGATATGAGAAAGGGCTTTCGGACTCCGCCGAAAACCCTGACCGTGGAGCTAGCCGGGTTCCCACGCCGCAGCCTCATGGTCCCGCCCCTCGAGGCCGGGTCCCACGAGCAACCCGCCCGTGTCATGCCCGGACGCTGCGACGAACCGGCCCGGACCCGATGCCATTACAAGCTATTGGACGTGCCCATTATGGAATGCTTCGACGAGGACCGGAAAGCGTTGATGCCCCTGCCATCCACACGTTTCGACCCGATCCGTTGGGAAAGCGGGAAAGCCGACAGGTACGGGCGTATCGAGATCGACTCGAACCGGTACCTCGCCGGCGGCAAGTGGCACGGCGGGAAACTTTTGGCCGCGGCCGGGTGGGACAGCGTGCGGATCACCGATCCCTCGTCCGGCGAGATGATCGCCGAATATCCTAGGCGATACGGCGGAGCATCCAGCACGCTGCAGGACCCGGCTCTGGTCATGCCGATGCTCACGGCCTGCCCGGGCTCGTGGAAGGAAACACCGATACGTCCTGATTTCCCCGAGGACGTGCGCGCATGGCTCGACCAGGCCGACAAACAACGTTTGCATGACAGCCTCAAAGCCATCGCCCGAGCCACGAAAGCAGCAGGCTTCGATAACGCCATGCTCGCCGCGTCCGATTCGATCGACCTACGTCCAGAGACCGGTCCGGCGGACACGGACCTGGTCTCGCTCGCCCTGCGCCGCCGGGCCGACACCATCGCCAAAAGCGAACGCGTCCATCGCCACGACCCTCACACGCTCGCGGAACGCCTGGCCGCGTTCCTGGAGCCATGTGGCGAACGCCTTCTCGCTCCTGCCTTCGACCATGTCCAGCAGGCGGGCCGTCCCGCCTTTCTTCCTGGGCGTCAGGTCCACGATGATGGTCACTTACCTACTGCCGAACGGGGTGTGTCACCACACGTGCTCGTCCACGCCGATCTCCTCGACCCCGTCGCACTGGGCGCAACACCGTGCGGCGGGCCCCTCCGGCTCGCAGCGTATCTGCCACACGCCCCCGCGAGTGCCCATGGCCAGGTGCCGTTGCACCAGGGGACGCAACTCCAATCCGTCCAGGCCGAGCAACACCCATCCGTCGAACGTGCTAAACTCAATGCCAAGCCGCCCGGTATCCTTCACTTTTTCTTTCACACAACGAATGAAACCGCACGGCCCTTACACACCAAAATCGGAAGAGCCGGGTAAATCAACGATTCAAGGAAGAATCAAATGAAAAAAGTAAGGAAATACCTCGCACGAATCATCGCATGTATCTTGTCGATGGCGACATTGTTGGTGGTGGCTCCCGTTGCGAATGCAAGTGTCCCGGATGCTCAGTCCGATGGCTACGTTCCTTGTGCAGTACCGTCAGTGGATACGGAACTCGAGAACCTGCTCTGGAAAATCGTTGATGTCGGTGAATATTTCAGCTTTGAAGGTGATCGTCTCACCGTCTCGCTGTCAGAGGAGCAACTGAAGACCGATTACGGTTTCTCCGATGCAGAATATGTGTTCCTAGTCGATAACGTCCTCAATCCACCCACGGAGGACATCCAAGACATAGAGTCGCTTCCAACGACCTATGCCAGTTGCAGCGGCGTATACATCTCCTACATAGATTTCACCGTAGGATTCGCGGCAGCGCTTTTCGCGGCTTCCTCGGTTAGCCCGGCGGCTCTTGCCGCAGCATTCACCGCAGTTGCCTCGGCAATCAGTGGGCCCGTCGGTACCATAATCGCTGGAGGCGTCGCTGTCTTGGGCATCGGATTCTTTGCTGATCTCGCCACAAAAATCATCGGCGCAGTTGCTCAAGGAAAGGGAGTATGCCTCACACTGGCTTGGGAATTCCCACCGTTGAAATCTGAAATCATATGATGCAGTTGTAAGGCATTACTGTGATGAAAAAGTGGGATTGGAAGTCATGGCTCTGTGCATGGCTGTTCGCTTCTTGCTCAATTAGTGGAGCAACGGAGATCAAGCGCGGGGCCATGACCCCATTCGCAGTCGCGTATCTGATTACTGCCGTTGTGGCATTGATATTGTTTGTGTGGTCGTGCCTTAAAACACAGAACATAAAGCTTTCGGTTATTCTTACGACAGCGCTTATAGTGCCAGTAGCCGTTATGTTGATATTCAACGGGTCTCTCAGCAGATTTCTCGTCTACATCTATTTCGTAGCAATACTTTTGGCCGCGTTAGTGCACAAGTATGGCAGACCACAGAAAAAGCAGTAGCAGCCATGCACTTGCAAACAAGAAAGGCCCGTCCGGGTGTTGAAACTCGGACGGGCTGGCCGTTATCGACGGCTGGGTGTCATCGCCCAGATGGCGATTGCCATCACGACGATGTCGGCCGCGATGGAGTGCATCGCGGGTGCGAGGCTGATGACGATGACCGCCATCAGCCACACGTGCAGGCTGACCACTTCTCCGATTCGTAGGTCAAGGATAGCCCCCAGCCATACGGAGATTCGTGTGGTGTTGGGCATGGCGGCATAGATGGTTTGAAGTTCCTCGGCTGTGGCCGGTGGTATTTGAGCTTGCCGGGATTTTGGGATTGCGGGGGCTTTCATGGTGACGGGTGATTTGTCTACGGCTCCTTCGGCCACTGCTTTCGTGTACACGGCTTTCAAGAGGTGGAACGTTTTCTTGCGGGGCGTCGCTCCCCCGAAATTGTCTAAATTGGCTAGCCACCGGTTTATGTCTTCGGTCGTTATTTTTGTTAGGGGATATTTCCAGAAGAATGCGTGGGGCAGATGCGCAAGGTATTACCGATGCTTTCTTTTGCTTCCTGCGGTTAGTTCGGCTCCGTCGGAAGAATAGTTGAGCCATGTGGGTGCGAATTCTTCCATGACGTAATCGCATAATAGCGTTCTACGCCGTCTTACGGCCTCTTCCTGCCGTTTACGGTCGGCTGGGCTACTCCACCCCGTTGGATTCCAGCCCTATCGGCCTCTACGAGGGCTTTTTCGGCGCTCAGCCACGCCTGTGCCGAACGTTCGTCTTTGAATGTTTTCGTGATGACCTCACCGTTGTGGGTGTATTTGGCCCTGTAGGAATCCCGGTCGGTCCGGTGGGTGACTGACCCAAATGTTTTTTCTTTTCGGTGCGCATGGTTCCAGTATCGTTCGTTGGGTACCCATTCCAGGTACCTTGCTGGGTACCGGAAAAGTTGACATTGGCCGCCTTTTCCGTACATTCTCTGTTTGCGCTGTATGCCCTGAAATCGTTGGTATTCCGCCGTTCTGGCGTGAAAAAAGGGCTTCCAGATTTCTCTGAAAACCCTGACCGTGGAGCTAGCCGGGTTCGAACCGGCGACCCTCTGCTTGCAAAGCAGATGCGCTACCAGCTGCGCTATAGCCCCGTGAGAAAAAAAGAGCGGCTCGCGGCCGCTTCATTTTTCCTGTGGGCCCGGGAGGACTTGAACCTCCGACCTCATCCTTATCAGGGATGCGCTCTAACCAGCTGAGCTACGGGCCCGATCCATACGCTTCAAAAGCGCACAAGTGATTACAATACCATTGAACGGCGGTATGTCAATAACGGCGTGTCGTGATTGTCGCTTGCGCCATGATTGCCGGCGCGGCGGTCAATGTCCAGCAACACAGCGGTCAATGTTCAGCAACGCCACAGCCAATGCCCAGCTACGTAACCTTGCGTTCTCACACCGTAATGCTGCGGTTACACCTCCCGCCCTGCACAGAAATGTCCAATACGCAGCCAAAAAACCAACTAGTGTAAACACACTCTAGAAAAGGGATACGGGGTTGCGGACCCTATATTTCTATGATCAGGGCGAGCCACCAAAGAATCACCGCATGTGACCGGCACTGCGAATCCAGGATTACATGCGGCGCGTAGGCTCATGGCCCATAGCGCTGTTCGACATGATCGTCGCGTGCATACGTCATATGAAACTGAGGTTTAGGGAGAAGAAGCCGGAGCACGACTTATCTCCCCAAACCCTTATTGCTTCAGCCAGTGTAGGTATTCGTCGAAGAGGTTGTCTACTGTTCGGCTTTCCAGTCGGTATGTGGGGAATGCCTCGGGTGTGTTGGTGATGACTTGGTATCCGCCCAACGGTGCTTCCGTTGCGGGGATCATGTCGGCTTGTATCAGGCCTTGGTCGATGCAGGTCCGGAGTTCTTCCCAGGTCAGGCGGAACACGGATGCGGTGTAGGGTTTGGGGAAGCTGTGGTGGAATTCGCGGATGGTCGTGGTTCCGTCGCTGGTTTTCCGCCAGATGAATCGTTGGAGTCTGATGCCGGTTTTCAGCGTGATGTATTCACCGAACCGTCCGGTGTCGATGGGCTGGTCCAGCCAGGTCCTGTATTCGTCCAGCTTGAGGTTCATCGTCGTCGGATCCAATGGTTCCAGCTTGTCAGTGGTCGGGTGCAGCATCGCGGTCTCGTGCCGGCTGATTCGCCTTTCCTTGAACTGGTAGGAGATGAATCCGACGGAGTTTCCCTGGTATCCGGGTTGCACGTAGGGGATGCCGTGGCATTCGCCGTGGTTGGTGCGGTGTTGGTGTCCGCAGATCAGCCCGTCGATGCCGGGGATGGTGGAGAGGATGCGGTATGCCTGGTCCTCGCCGGTGTCGTATTGCGTGGGTCGTCCGCTGGCCATGTCGCATTCGATGCCGCCGTGGTAGGCGACGATGAGCAGGTCCACGTCCGCGCGTATCCGGTTGACGGTGGTCCTGATGCTTTCGACCGCGTCCAGGACGTGGATGTGCTGTGTGTTGCGGAACGCGGTGAGTTGGGGCAGGGCTCCGGTAACCGCGCCCACGATGCCCACACGGATGCCCCGGGCTTGGACGAGTCGGTATGGATGGAAGATCGGGTGGCCTTCCTCGTCCGTCACGTTGCAGCACAGGAGCCGTTCGTGCAGGTGGGGGTTCTGGCTTGCGGGCAGTGCGGTGCCGTGGTCGAAGTCGTGGTTGCCCAGGGCCATGGCGGTGTAGCCGCAGGCGGAGGCGACGCGGGTGAGCGGGGATTCCCTCTCGGCCGATTGGGCGGTGAAGGTGGCGTAGGCGCTTCCTAGCAGGTAGTCGCCGGCGTCGATGAGCAGCGTGGCGTCGTCCACGCCCGTCATCCGCTTGGCGGCGTGTGCGGCGAGTATGCCGGCCGCGTGGGCGTTCGCGGCGGACGGGTCGCCGGGCACGTCCGCGAGGGTGTCGGGCAGGAAGCCGTGCAGGTCGCTGGTGGCGAGGATCGTGATCGTGGTCATGTGGCAGGCCTTTTAGAGGAGTTTCTTGCGTAGCCATCCGGTCGCCGCGTCGATGAGCGCGACCACGATGATGATGCCCAGCAGGATGATGCTGACCCTGCTCCATTGGCGGCTTTGGATGGCGAAGATCAGGGGCGCGCCGATGCCGCCGGCGCCGACCAGGCCGAGGGTGGCGGCGCTGCGCACCGCAATCTCGAAGTGGTTGAGGGACAGTGACGCGAAGATGGGCATGAGCAGGGGGATGCGTCCGAAGAACGTGGTCTTCCAGAAGTTGGCGCCGACCGATTCCATGGCTTCGGCGGGCCCGTTGTCCATGGATTCGATGTTCTCGGCGTACAGTTTGCCCAGCATGCCGACCATGTGGACGCCCAGGGCGAGGACGCCGGCCGCGGGGCCGGGGCCCACCACCTTGACGAAGATGATGGCGTACACGAGTTCGGGGAACGCCCTGAGCAGGTCGGTCACGAACTTCGCCGCGCCGGCGACGGCGGGGGTGTGCCGCCACAGGGTGGTCGCGCTGATGAAGGACCAGGGGAACGCGATGACCGTGGCGATGACCATGCTCAGGAAGGCGATGCAGATGGTCTGGAGCATGAGGCTGACTAGGTCCTCGCCGCTGCCGTCGTAGACGTACGACCAGTCGGGGTGGAACAGTTGGCTGATGGTGTCCGACAGGGAGGTCCAGGACATGGGGGCCTTGTCGGACCAGTTGGTGGTCGCGAAGCAGACGATGACCGCGATGCCTATGAGGGCGGCCATGAGGTGGTGTGCGGTGAGACGGATACGCATCAGCGGAGCCTCTTTCTGATGATCTCGCTGACCCAGTCGACGATGACGACGAGCACGAGAACGGTGAGTATGACGAGCGACACGCGGTCGTAGCGCATCAGGCTGAGTGAGGAGTTCAGCAGGACGCCCACGCCGCCGGCTCCCACGTATCCGAGGATCACGGAGGCGCGGATGTTGATCTCGAAGGCGTACATGGCGTAGCTGGCGATGTCCTGCCCGATCTGCGGGAGGATCGACCATGTGGCGATCTGCATGCGGTTGGCGCCCACGGAGCGGGCGGCCTCGACGGGGCCGGGGTCGGAGATCTCGATCGACTGGTAGATCAGCTGGCCGACGATGCCGAAGGTGAACACGGCGATGGTGATGATGCCGCTGACCTGTCCGATGCCCATGAACGCGACGACCAGGGCGGCGAGCAGCAGCGTGGGGATCGTGCGGATGATGTCCATGACCACGCGGGCGACCATGGCGACCACGCGGTTGCCCGTCACGTTGCTGGTGCACAGGAACGCGAACGGCACGCCGAACAGGAGTCCCAGCGACGTGCCCACCACGGACATGCGGATCGTCTGGACGAGGGGCATCCACACCTTGGCGAAATACGCCCAGTCGGGCGACAGGAGGTTCGAGAAGAAATCCGCGGCCTGCCCCATGTTGGCGATCGCCTCGCCGAAGTCGGTCTCGGTCGCGTCCTTCGCGGCGAGGAAGCAGACGACGAACACTATGACGGTGGCGAGCCGTTTCCACAGGTTCCGGTGCACCGTGTCCTTCAGGGGGCGGCCGGCCGACGGTGTGCGGGTCATGATCGCTCACCCGTCTTCCCGGCGTCGTCGCCCTCGTAGATGTGGCGGAACATGTCGTCGGTGAGTTGGGCGGGGGTGCCGTCGAACACCACCGTTCCCCGGCGCATGCCGATGATCCGGTCGGCGTATTTCTTGGCGAAGACGACGGAGTGGATGCTGATGAGCACCGTGGTCCCGTCGTCCTGGTTCATGCGTTTGAGGTCGGTGAGGATCGTCTCGGAGGTGACCGGGTCCAGGGAAGCGACCGGCTCGTCGGCGAGCACGATCCTGGCCTGTTGGACGCGGGTGCGGGCGATGGCGACGCGCTGCTGCTGGCCGCCGCTGAGCTGGTCGCTTCTCGTCTGGGCCTTGTCCGCGAGGCCCACGGTCTTCAACGCGTTGTCGATCAGCTGGTAGTCGGACTCCGGGAAGAGGCCGAGCAGTGACTTGAGGGTCCCGTACCGGCCCAGCCGGCCGGACAGCACGTTCTTCTGGACGGTGCTGTTGCCCACGAGGTTGAATTGCTGGAAGATCATGCCGATCGAGCAGCGCATCGCCCTCAGTTGTCTGCGGCTGGCCTTGGTAATCGACTGGCCGTCGATCATGATGTCGCCGCCGGTGATGTCGTTGAGTCGGTTGATGGAGCGCAGCAGCGTGCTCTTGCCCGCGCCGCTGGGGCCGATGATGGCGACGAACTCGCCGTCCCGGATGGTCAGGTTGACGTCGTTGAGGCCCAGCACGCCGTTGCCGTATTCCTTGGTCACGCCACGTATCTCGATCATGGGTTTTCCTTTCCCCGTAACGGGCGAAGGGGCGGCCGCCGGCGTCGCGTGGACGGGCGGCCGCCCCCGTCAACGGTCAGTTGGCCGCTTCCTTGATGTATTCCTCGATGGTGTCGTAGTTCTTCTCCTCGGCCTGCGTGTAGCCCTTGTGGCCCCACATGGCCATGGCGGTCTTGCCCTCCTCGTCGTTGGGCATGTCGAGGAACGCCTGCTTGATCTTGTCCTGCAGGGCCTGGTCCATCGACGGTTGGACGGCGATGGCGTCGTTCGGGATGTCGCCCTCGGTCAGATAGAGGACGCGCAGCTCCTTGAACAGGTCCTTGCCGGCGAACTTGGAGGCGAACACGTTGCGCGCGCCCTCGAACACGAAGCAGGCGTCCTGCTGGCCCTCGAGCACGGAGGTGATCTCGCTGGGGATGTCGTTGACCGTGGTGAGCGTGGACTGCGTGGTCGGGTCGACGCCGGCCTTCTTCAATTCGACCACCGGGTAGATGTAGCCGCTGGCGGAGGAGGGGCTCAGCGTGGCGATCTTCCTGCCTTTGAGGTCGGTCAGCTTCTTCAGGTCGCTGTCGGCGCGCACGAGCACCTCGCCCTTGAACGATCCGGACAACTTGCCCTCGACCGGCTTGCCGGTGGTGCGGTCGTAGGCACCCAGCTCGGAGGTGAGGATGGCCTTGGCGGCCTGCTTGTCGCGCGCCTGCACGTAGGCGGCGGGCGGCATGATGCCGATGTCGACCTTGTGCGAGGACATGGCCTCCACGATGGTCGTGTAGTCGGTGGCGAGGGTCACATCGACCTTGCGTCCGAGCTTCTTCGACAGGTAGTCCGCGAAGGGCTTGGCCTTGGCCTGCATGCTGCCGTCGTTGTTGGTGGGCACGAACTGGAGTTCCAGCGCCTTGTCGGCGGAGTCGGAACCCTTCGACGAGCCGCAGGCGGCCATCGTGGCGCACAGCGCGACCGTGGTGGCGGCGACCGCGATGGTCCTCAGCATCTTGTTCTGGATGGAAAAAGGCATGGTTCGACCTTCCTCAATGGGTTTTCGTTGTGAAAAAAGGATTTCCGCGTGATGATGGATGATGCGCGGGCCCACGGCGGGACCCGCGGCGGATGATGAAAGGAAGACTGGCGTCCGGCCGATGCCGGCACCGGATGATGGGTGAGGTGTGGTGTTGCGGCTCCTATCTGTCCAGGTGTTCGGAAATCTGTGAGATGACCCCCGGGTCCTCCTCGCCCCTGCCCAGCTGCCCGGTCAGGGATTCGATGACGATGTCCAGGGGAAGACGCGACGTGTCGATGAGCTCGTCGTTGAACGTGGTGGCCGGCGTGGACGCGACCAGGGTCGTCGTGGCCCGCGTGGCCAGGGAGGAGTTCGCGAAGCTGGTGACCGCCAACGCGTCGGCCCCGTTCGCCGTGGCGACCTCGACCGCGTGGACGGTGTGCCTGTTCTCCCCGGAACCGGAGATCGCGATGATCAGGTCGCCCGGTTTGAGCAGGGAGGCGCTGATGTCCTGGCCCAGCGGGTCCCGGACGAAGGTTACGAGACGGCCGTACCGCAGGAGACGGCTTTCAAGGTTCGCCGCGACCCCGCTGGACAGGCCCGATGCCACGATGACGATGCCCCGCGCGTCGCGGATCATCTCCAACGCCCGGTTGAACGCCCCGGCGTCGAGGCAGTCGGGCAGCTCCCGCAGCATGTCGAGCATGCCCTGGATCCTGGCGATGATCCGCTCGCCCTCCGAGCCGGCCTCCCCGTCGGCCCGCGCGTGCCCGCGCTGCTCCAGCAGGCTTCTGATCGCGTTGTCGCGTGCGATGAGGATCCTCATCTCCCGGTACCCGTGGCACCCCAGATCGGCGCAGGTCCTCACCACCGTGCCCGCCGACACGCCCGTCTCGCGCGCGACCGTCGCGATGGGCAGGTCCCCGATGACGTCGGAGTTCTCCAGGAAGAAGCGCGCGACCTTGCGCTGCGCCGGATCCAACGCGTCCAACGCAAGCCGGATGCGGGCGAGGATCGATTCGGCCGGCCCGTTCGCGTTCACCTGTCCCATGACGCGCATCCCTCCAATATCGCCCCGTACATGTCGGGGAGGAGCGCCGCCCGGTACGTCGCGCCGCCATGCCGGCCCGTGCCGCCGATGTACGCGGCCTCGCGGCCCGCGGCGAGCACCGGGGCGATGTCGTTGTCCCAATGGTCGCCGATGCTCAACAGGCGCCCACGTCCCGAGAGACGGTCGAACGCGGCGATATGATCGCCCCAGCGTCCGGGTTTGCCCGCCCCGTCGACGATCAGGTCGAAACGACCCTCCAGCCCGAACCGTCCGACGGTCTCGCGCACCCCATGCAGCGGCGAATTGGTCAACAGCACGCGAACGCAGCCCAACAAACCCAGATCGTCCAGGAAACCGGGAAGACCCTGCGGCATGTCCACGTGGACAAGACCCCGGGCCAGCTCGTCCCGGCTGGAAAGATACGCCTGCTGCAACCCATCCGCCGGCACATGGCCCGCGCACATGTCGCTCACCACATCGTAACCGTCGTTCCAATGCCGGCCATCATCCGTGACGGCGCCGCCAAGATAGAGATCCAGCGTCCTGACGGCCCGTTCGCGCAACCCCGCGGGCAACCGGGCGAAGGCATGGCGCGCGTAGGAACGCACAGGCCCGTCGCCCAGGCTGATCGTCCCATCGAAATCGAAGACGACCGTGCCGACCGGCCGGCGTCCGTCGGTCCGTGACCGCTGCTCTTCATTGCTCATGCCTCCATTAAAACACGAAATGAAAAACGTTCAATGACTTTTGAACATAATTTCGACATGGTTGGCCTACTGTTCATCTTCCTCTGCTTGACGTGGCGCGGATCGAATGGCGGGATGATTCTCGGTGCCTTGCGATTCCGAAGTGCGGCCGGGCACCCCGATGTGACTTGGTATCTTGCCATGTGCCACTTGAGTGTTTGAGGTTTGCGGCGGACCGGGCGGATACGTGATGATGCCAAGCCCCGATAAGGGGGTCTGCGTTCCGGGGCATTTGCCGACCGTCCGGCGTCACATCGTCAGGCTGTCCGGGTCGAGGAGGAAATCGTAGACGCTCATCGTGAGGATGCCGTGCTCGTCGCGGACGGGTTTGACCACGTCGCATACGAGGACGATCTTCTGGAAGCTGTCGTCGATCTCGAGCAACGAGGCCTTCTCCTGCGCGACCTTCTCCGGTGTGGGCAGTTGGTACGCGGATTGGATGTAGCAGCGCCGGTTGCCGAGGTTCGCCACGAAATCGACCTCGAGGCGTTTGCGGTACGGCACACCTTCACTGGCACCGCGCCGGTCGACCACGCCCACATCGACGTTGTAGCCGCGTGTTCGCAGCTCGTTGTACACGATGTTCTCCATGATGTGCGTCTGCTCGATCTGGCGGAACCCCAGTCGCGCGTTGCGCAGCCCCATGTCCTCGAAATAGTATTTCTTCGGGCTGCCGATGTACTTGCGTCCCTTGACGTCGAACCGTCTCGCCTCCTCGATGACGAACGCGTCCTCGAGATGGCCGATGTATTGCATGATGGTGTTCGTGCTGATGCCGGAATGCAGCACGCTGGCGAACGTGGCCTTGATCTTGGGCGGATTGGTCAGGGCGCCGATGGAGGAGGCCAGCACGTCGACCAGGTCGTCGAGCTCCTGCGACCTGCGCAGCCCGTTGCGCGAGACGATGTCCTTGAGATAGGTCTCCTCGAACAGGTTCTTCAGATAGAGGGACTTCTGCTCGTCGCTTCTCATGGACAAGGTGAGCGGCATGCCGCCGAACATCACGTATTCGGCCCAGCCGTGTTGGACGTCGCCGTCGTACGCCTGCATGAACTCGACGAACGACAGGGGGCGGACGCGGACCTCGTCGCCGCGGCCGCGGAACTCGGTCATCACGTCGGTGGACAGCATCTTCGAGTTGCTGCCCGTCACGTACACGTCCACGTTGCGCATGCGCAGCAGCCCGTTGAGCATCCCGTACAGACGGGGCGGTTCCTCGCCGCGCATCTCCTCGTCCGAGATCGCGTACTGCACCTCGTCCAGCAGCACGTAGTACGGTTCCTCGCGATTCGTGATACGGGATCTCACATAGTCGTACAGGGCGAGCGGGTCGCGGTAGCGCTCGTACATCAGATCGTCCAGTGCGATCTCGATGATGTGGTCGTCGTCCACGCCCTGCGCGCGCAGATGGTCCTCGAACAGGTCGAACAGGAGATAGGTCTTGCCGCAGCGCCTCGCGCCCGTGACGACCTTGACCATGCCGTTGCCTTTGCGCGCGACGAGATCGTTCAGGTACTTATCCCTGGAGATGCGCATCGTGTTCTCCGATCAATGTCCTGTTCCCATGCCGCTATCGCGTGGATTTGACATTTATGTCAGTTTCACTCAATAGGAACTCATTCTATTGCGCGATTTTGACATAAATGTCACTTTCGCTCAATAGGATGGGTGAATCATGGGAGGACAGGGCGTGCGCGTGGGGGTAAGTGGCGGTTGCCGATTCGTGAGGGGCGGCATTGTGTGCCGCTTGTTGTCCGCCGTTGTGTGAGAATGACTTGCATGCCTTATCGCCGTCGTCAATCCACCGCTCCGAAGTCCGGTGCGCCGAAATCCGTTCGGTCCGCTGCCGCCGAGCAGTCGTTGGATATTGATGGCATCCATCTGCACCTGACGCGCAAACCCATCAAAAACCTGTATCTGCGCATCAAACCGCCGAGCGGCCGCGTCGAAATCTCCGCACCGATGCGGATGAGCGAGAGTCGTATCGCGGATTTCGTCAAAGAGCGACATTCGTGGATTCTTGCCCAGCAGCAGCGCATGGCTGAGGCGCAACGGCGCTCCATCATGGCATTGAACGAGGGTGCCGGCTTCGAGAACGGAGGTCGTGGCGTAGCTGGTGCCAGCGGCCATGATGGAGGCGTTGCCGGTCGTCCGAAAACCGGTGATATCAGTCGTCCGGGAATTGGTGACGCCGGGCCAGGCCAAGCTGGTACGAATGTCCAACCGTATTTTGACCGCTCCCAAATCTGGACCGACGAACGCAAACGACAAGCGGCGGCCGCGATCAACGCCGCGTTGCCACAGCTGCTGGCCAAGTGGGGGCCGGTTATTGGCCGGCAGCCCACGCATATCACGCTACGGGTCATGACCTCGCGCTGGGGATCGTGTACGCCGCGAACCGGCCGCATCCGTCTGAACCTTCAATTGGGAGTGATGGAACCGCAATTCCTGGAATACGTCTTGGTCCATGAGATGACGCATCTGTGGGAAAGCGGCCACGGCGCAGGATTCCAACGCCGCATGACCGCCTACCTACCCGGCTGGAAGACGCTACGCCGCGACCTCAACCGCCGCGTGGTGCTGTGACGATGACAGGTCAGGCTTCAGTGCCGGCGATGTGGCTGATGGCCTGATCGGATTCGTTCGCATGGTCCGAATGCGCCACCATCTCGATGGCCGCCGGACACCCGCTCACCGACGAAGACCGCTGGCCTTGGCTCGACACCATCGCCGCGTGGATCGACGAGCGCGTGGTCGCCGGCGAGCCCGCCGTGGTTACCTGCTCGGCGCTGAAGAAGATCTACCGCGACAAGCTGCGCCGCCAAGGCGCGGTGTTCGTCTACATGCAGGGCACATTCGACGAGGTAATGGAACGCCTCTCCCACCGCCAAGGCCACTTCATGAAACCGAGCATGCTGCAATCCCAGTTCGACATTCTCGAAGAGCCGGGCGATGACGAAATTCACGTCAACGTACACATCGGCCAGGCCGATCCCGAACACGAGGCCGTGGCCGTGGCCGGTGCCCTCGGCCTGTGAGCCATCTCTCGGCTCCCCTTAGTCTCACTTCGCCACAAGTGCGGCGCATCGATGAACTCGAACGGCGCATCAGCGAACTTCAGCTGGAGCTGAAGCAGTGTGAAGGCCAGCAAGGGCGAACCGATCGGTCCAGCCGAGCTACTCAGACCAACCAGCCCAGCCAGTCCGTTCAGACCAACCTAACTATCAGAGCGGGCCCTCTGACCAGTCCGAACCATCTGACCGGCCTGTACTTGTTGACTAAGTGTGCGGCCCGTCATTCGTTATGGAACATGCCGGCCATGTATACAGGCAGGTAGGTTACATTCCCTTCGACTGAGACGTTGCACGGGCCAAGCACATAGCCTGTATTGAGATGGTATTCAGGGTGGGCGAGCACGTTGTCCATTGCGCGATGGCGTTTGTAGGATTTGCCGGACTTCACTTCAATCGGCAGCACGTGATCGTTGCGGTCTTGGATGAGGAAATCGAGCTCGCCAAGCTTCTTACTGTTGTAGTAGTACAGGTCAAATCCGTGAGCGCGTAGCTCTTGGGCCACCGCATTTTCATAGATTGAACCGTAGTTGATATCAGGGTTGCCGTCGAGTACGTCGAGCGCGGTTTTCTTGAGAAACGAGCCGGTAAGCAGACCCACGTCGTTGTAAAAGAGTTTGAAGAGGTTACGTTCCTTGCTCATCTCCAACGGTGTGCACGGTTCGTCCACGTTGTACGCGGCGACGGCTACATCCGCATTGACCAGCCAATCGAAATCGGAAGCAACCGATTGGAATCTCATGTTCTTTTCGATTTTGGCGAAGGTGAAGCGCTTGTTTGGGTTATTTAACTCGCTGGGCACCAAATCGTAGATAGCGCGGATATGCAGCCGGTCTTCTTTGCGCGCGTATTGGCTGATATCGCGGCGATATTCACGCTTTATGTTCTCTTGTATAGTGCGCACGTCCGCAACGCTGCCGTTTGCCACGAACGAGTCGACCGCGGCAGGCATGCCGCCGATGACCAGATATTTGGAGTACAGCTCCATAAGCTGTTGATGGATGAACTCATCCACTTCCTGGTGCTTGGCAAAGCATTCGGCAAGCATGTTGAATACGTCGTTGCCGATATGCTGCGACCAGCAGAACTCTTGGAAATCCAGTGGATACATATCCAGCTCGGTCAGGTACCCGACCGGTACCGAGCGTATATCTTCGAGCTCGACTCCAAGTAGCGAGCCGGAAAGCGCGTAATCGAACCGACCATCATCTACAAGGAACTTAATTGCGGTGACCATTTCCTTGCAACGCTGGACCTCGTCAAAGAAAATCAGGGTTTTGCCGGGTACTAATGGCGTATTTACGGCCAGTTCCAGCCTCATCAGTAGGTTTTTGGCATCGCGGGGCCGGTCGAATAACGCAACGAGGTCGGGGTTCTCGATGAAATTGAGCTCGGCGATATGGTCGTAATGCTGTTGGGCAAAGTGCCTGATGATATAGGTTTTGCCAATCTGACGGGCTCCGGTGACCACCAGTGCAGTGCGTTTCGGCGCGGATCTCCAAGCTTCCAGCTGTGTCTCGATTTTTCTTCGCAGCATGAGAGTCTCCAGTCATTTGTAGGCCTTGCATCTATGCTGGGCACGTTTTCCAACTGTTTATAGAGCATATTTTACACTTTTCCAACCATAAGAATGTGGTTTTGGCTACGTTTTCCAACCTCAGAATGGGGAGTTTTATACACTTTTCCAACTTATGTATGTGGAGACTCTCTATTTCACGTGAGACGAAAGTGGCTCCCCTCTTTGAGGGGAGCCACGGAATACAGCTTTTACTTATGCCAGGTGAGAGCGCATGAACCACTGGAACTTTTCGAGTTCCTGCACGTGATCCTGAATAACGTTGGAGCTGATGACGTCCAGCTCATCCAGCTCAGCGATGGCCTTGCGGTCGTCGGCGATGAAGGCGTCGTAGTACTCGATCAGCGCCTTGAGGTACTCCTCGGTGCCTACGCGGCCCTCGGCGTCGAACGACTTCCACGTGCGGTTGCGCACGATGGCGTCCGCGCGGCCGTCCGGGGTGCCGCCCAGCGTAGCGATGCGCTCGGCGGTCTCGTCGGCCTGAGCCAGCACGGCCTCGACCTCGGGGTCAAGCATCTCGTGAACGGCGATGAAGTTCGGGCCGGTCACATTCCAGTGAGCGTGCTTCAGGACCAGAGCAGCCTCCTGCTCCTGGCTCAGTCGGTTCTGTAGGATGGCGATGGCCTTCTCGCTGGCCGCCTCATCGAGTCCCGGCACAACAAACGCAAGTGTCATAATGTTCCTTCTTTCTATCGGTGGAACGTTGCTCTTCAATTCTACGATCTGCGGTTCTGCCCCGGGCCGAACAAATAGGTGGTGAATATCACGTGACTATTAGGACCAATTGCAAAAACTCTCACTGGCAGCGGCTCAGTGAGAGTTTTTGCAAAACGCGGTTAGTTGGCGTCGTCGGTTTGGGGTTCCTCCGGCAGCGGCGCATGGTCCGGGGCGCCGGCTTTGCGGACTTCGATGGTTTCGATGCGGCGGCCATCCACCTTGGTGACGACCATGTTGTAGCCGTCGTCGGAATGCAGCACGTCACCCACCGCACCCATCTTGCCGGTCTTGGACAGGAAGTATCCGGCGACCGTCTCATACGGGCCGTCCTCCAGCTCGATACCGGTCAGATCGGCGAAGTCCTCAATGGTCATGCTGGCTTCGATCGTGGCCACGCCATTGACGAACGCGGTGCGGGTGGTGCGTTCGCCGCCCTTCTCGCTGGGCAGATCGTACTCATCGCGAATATCGCCCACAAGCTCCTCAGTCATATCCTCAAGCGTCACGATGCCGTCCGTGCCGCCGTACTCGTCGATGACCACGGCCAGATGGATGCCGCGCTTACGCAGCAGTTCCAGGCTCGGCAGCAGCTTGGAGGTGCCGGGCAGGGAGATGCCTTCGCGCACCACATCGCGCACGATCTTGGCGTTCGGATCGCGCACGTCCAGCAGATCGCGCACATGCACGAAGCCGATCACGTCGTCGAAATCCTTGCCGGTCACCGGGTAACGGGAGTACGGCTGGTCGCGTACGAACGCGGCGGCCTCGGCCAGGGGCTGGTCGCCCTCGATGAAGACCACGTCGGCACGCGGGCGCATCACCTCGGCGACGATGGTTTCGGACGCGTCGAACACATCGTCCAGAATCGTGCGTTCGTCCTTGGAGAGGTTGGTGTTGGAGCTGACCAGCACGCGCAGCTCGTCGTCGGACACCTCGGACTCGGTCTGCTGCGGGTCGAAGCCGAGCAGGCGGACGATGCCGTTCGTGTTCTTGCCGATGAGCCAGATGATCGGGCGGCAGACGGCGGCGAAGGCGTCGATGGCGGGCACCACGGCGCGCGCGATCTGCTCGGTGCGCTGCATGGCGATGCGCTTGGGCACCATCTCGGAGATCACGATGGAGCAGTAGGAGATGATGAGGGTCAGGATGATGTTCACCAGGCCGCCGGCGATGCCGGGGTGCACACCCCAGCTTTCGACCACCGGAATCAGGTAGGGGGCGATGGAAGAGGCGCCGAACGAGGCGGACAGGAAGCCGGAGAGCGTCACGCCGATCTGCACGGTGGAGAGGAAGGTGTTCGGGTCACGTGCGATTTTGGCGACTTTGGCGCCGCGAGCGTCCTCCTGCTCCATTTGCTCGATCTGCGAGCCGCGCAGAGAGACCAATGCCAACTCGGTGCCGGAGAACACGGAACCGATAACGAGAAATACAAAAATCAGGAGGATGTTCAAACCAAGTGACATGCCTTTAACTCTAGGGGAGTGGCACGTCAAATTGGGGTGTGCTGGCTGGGCAGGGTTTGCTAGCTGCGCTGGCTATGTGAGGCGTGATGTGTGTTGACGTGTGTGATGGTGTGAAAGAGTACGCAATGATACGCAATCGTGTCATATGGTGTAATTTCGTGTAATTTGGTACGCAATCGTGTAATATGGTACGCAATCGTGGCAGATGGTATGTGTTGTGGGCAGGAGTGTGGTCATGGCAGTCAATCCCTTCAAACCAACCGCCGGTAAAATGCCGCCGATTCTTATTGGCCGGCACTCCATTATCGAAGATTTTTCCGAGGCGCTGACCAACGGGGTAGGGGCTCCTGGGCGCATCATGCTGGTCACCGGGCAGCGCGGCTTCGGAAAGACGGTTATGCTCACCGAATTTCGGCGCATCGCCAAAGCGCAGCATTGGGAAGTCATTGGAGAGACGGCGTCCGCAGGACTGGTCACGAGACTCATAGCGGCATTATCGCCTTCGGGATTGCGTCTGGATCAGGCCAATATCAGTCCTCCCATTGGAATTTCCGGCATTGCCACGGCGAGTCTCGGGCAAGCGCACTTTTCCGCGGAATCCAATCCGCTGACGTTGCGCAACGCGTTGAACAAGCGGCTGGGCAGTAAGAAACTCGGCAAAGGGAAGGGCGTTCTCATCACCATCGATGAGACGCAAGCGGCCTCACACGATGATTTGGTTGCCATTGCTACAGCCGTGCAGCACGTCATTACGGATGCCGATGAAAGTGATACGCCTGATGAGGATAAGAAGGGCGTTGCCATCGTATTTGCCGGCTTGCCGTATATGGTCAACGATTTGCTGGATAACGAGGTAACCACATTCCTGCGCCGTGCGCTACGCCGCGAATTGGATAACGTGCCGCTTCCAGACGTCAAGAATGCGTTCCTGGAAACAGTTGCGGATTCCGGCAAGACCATCAGTGGGGAAGATGCGCTTGAAGCCGCTCGCCAGTCTGAAGGATACCCGTACATGGTGCAGCTTGTTGGCTACTACATGTGGCAATCTGCGCAGCGTCGAGGTTCAGATGTCATTACCGCGGACGACGTGTCGACCGGTGTTTCCGATGCGTTGCTCGCCTTCGACGATGCCGTATGCGCTCCAGCGCTGGATGGCACCACCAGTGCAGAGAGGCTGTTCCTCGCGGCCATGGCCAAGGATTCGCCAAATCCCACGCAGGTGGGTGATATTGCGGATCGTGCGCGCAGAAGTCGAAGCTGGGTGAGCAAGTACCGGGCGGTTCTTATCAAGGATAAACTCATTCGCCCGGCAGGTCATGGGCAGCTGGAATTTGCGGTGCCGCATTTGGGGCAGTATTTGCAGTCGTTGTAGCACCAAATATCGGGTTGGGTTCATTCATTAGGTCAATTATGCGTTCATTTGGTGGGTTGCCGGCATGGTGAGGTGTTGGAATGGCAGCATTTCAATAGTCGGTATCGGGGTCCAGCGACCAAATGAACGCATAATTGACCTAATGAATGAAGTAAGCCGGTTGCAGGCGAGTTGCAATCCGGTTCTACGAATGCCGACGCATCTTGGCCACGGCATTGCTGACGCAAATACGCAGCACAATGGTGAAGACGACCACCATAATCCCCAGAATGCCAATGTTGAAACAGAACTGATCCGTGGTGTGCTCCCATAGATCATCCTTTTTTGAACATCGGCACCTTGGTGGGGCCATACAGCAGATCGTTGAGCCCGATATCCGAGGCGGCGGCGGAGAAGCCCCAACGCCCGGGGAAGATCATGCTGACCAATTCGAGACTGTCGCGGCCAGTGACCGGAATCATGCCGCCGGAGAACACCAACTGGGCCATAACCAGCACCACCAGCAATGGCATCGTCTGTTCTCCTGACTTCACCAACGCCGAGCCGACCTCGCCCAACAATGCGGAAGTCCACGCAGCCAGCCAGATCGCCAACACCAGTTCGGGTATGCCGGAATCAGTGACCACACCATGGTCCGGGCCGGGCTTGCCGAGGCTGACCGCAGTGGTCAGAATCGCCGCCTGCAACAAGGTTTGCAAACCCATCACGATGAGTTTCGAGGCGGTGTATGACGTGGGCGCCAAGCCCACCGCGCGCTCGCGGTCGTAAATCGCTCGCTCGAAGACGATGTCTCGCACGGACAAAGCCGATCCCATAGAACAGGCGCCCAGTATGACGAGCACAAGCAGTTGACGAATCACCAGAGTGATGGTCTGTTTGATGCGGAATGGCTTTGCCGGTTACTCATGCTCGGTGTGCCGCATGATGGTGGATTCGGCCTGCATCCGCCAGCTGGCGCAACATGGTCATCACCATAAGATCCAGCGCCGGGTCGAGGCCCGAGGTCGGTTCGTCGAGAATCAGCAGTTCGGGGCTGAAGGACCCGTGCACGCGGTTGGCTGTGAGCTGGGACTCGAGCCTTACCGCTTGCGTGCTGCCTGCCAGAACAGTGCCGACGGCATCCGATGGGGAAGGGGATGCGGAGGAAGATGCGGGTGACGGGGATACGGGTGATACTGGCACTGGCGATACTGTCGTCGTTGCCACTGCTGCTGGGCGGGGTTGCTGTTGCAGATGTGCGAGGGCCGGGTTGGCGGTATATGTGGCAGATCCATAATGGATAGTAAGGGTAGGCGGCATTGGTTCAGATTTCCGTGTACTTCAATCTCTCTTAACACAGATGTACCGCGAACACATTGTACCCGGCAAACAAGTCCTGACTGATGGTCAGAAACTCAGCACCTCGACCTTGCCGGTGCTGAGCTGGTAACGGGCGCCGACGATCATGAGCTTGTCAGCGGCGAGGGCCTGCTGGATGACAGGAGACTGTTCCACCAGCGTCTCAATGGTGTGGGCCACATGCACACGCTCGATATCTTCATGCGTGTCGAGCTCGGCTTCGCGCGCCTGCCAGACGGACATGCCGGCCTGGCGCAGAATAATCGATTCGGCGGCGGCGATGTGCTCGTCGAGATCGTCCATCGCGTCCGCGGCCTCCAGTGAGCCGTCGGCTTCGGAAGTGATGGTGTGCATCAGGTCATCCAGCTCCTGCTCGGCGGCCTCGATTGCGCCGCAGTGCTCGTGACCGAGCACACAGATCAGGCTGACATGCAGTTTCTTGACCGCGTACTCCAGCGAGGCGATAACTGCACTATCGATGAGTTGCCCAGCGGTGCGCACGGTGAACAGATCGCCCAGGCCCTGATCAAAAATGATTTCCGGAGGCACGCGCGAGTCCGAGCAGGAAAGCACCGCGGCATCCGGGTTCTGGCCATCAAGCAACGTTTGACGGGTCTCCTGATCCTGCCATGGATGGTCGGGCTTGCCCTCGGCAAAGCGCCGGTTGCCTTGCAGCATGCGACTCCACGTTGCGTTTGCGGTCGATTCCTGTTCAAAGTCTGACTGAGCCATGAAACCTCCATTATCAGCGGGCTGCTGATTGCCATATTAGCGAGTATTCGCGCATAGTCGTGATTGGGGCAACGGCCATTTGGGCACAAGGGTTGCGGGTGGTGTGATAAGGCTCATACGTTACCCCCGCGCGAGCCGTGGCTCACCACATTACGATAGGTGGTGGTAAACGCTTGAAGATTAACAATTCCCGAAAGGACCGATGATGACTCTTCTGCAGCATGAACTGACCGATTTCAAGGTGAACGCATTCCAGAACAACGAGTTCCACGAAGTGACCAAGGACGATGTGCTCGGCCACTGGTCCCTGTTCTTCTTCTACCCGGCCGACTTCACCTTCGTGTGCCCCACCGAGCTTGAAGACCTGGCCAAGAACTACGCCAAGTTCAAGGAAATCGGCTGCGAGATCTACTCCGTCTCCTGCGACACCCACTTCGTGCACAAGGCTTGGCACGACGCCAACGAGAAGATCGCCAAGATCGAGTACCCGATGCTTGCCGACCCGACCGCCCTGCTGGCCAAGGATCTCGACACCTACAACGAGGCCGATGGCATGGCCGAGCGCGGCGACTTCATCGTGAGCCCCGAGGGCAAGGTCGTGGCCTACGAGGTCATCTCCTCCAACGTGGGCCGCAACGCCGAGGAGCTGCTGCGCCGCGTGCAGGCCTCCCAGTTCGTCTACGAGCACGGCGACCAGGTCTGCCCCGCCAACTGGACCCCTGGCGAGGAAACCATCGAGCCCAGCCTCGACCTCGTCGGCCAGCTGTGATCGACACTGAATAGGCGGTAACCTTGGCTCCCCTCTCTGAGGGGAGCTGTCGCTGAAAGCGACTGGGGGGAGTGCTCGCGAGAGCTAGCCTGATCCGATATGCTTCCCTCAGTCTCACTACGACAGCTCCCCTCAGAGAGGGGAGCCAGTGTATGTAAGGGAGTTTTCATGACTCAGACCAACAATCTCTATGACGTCGTCGTCATTGGTGGCGGGCCGGCTGGCCTGACGGCCGGCCTGTACTTGGCCCGCGCTCGCTACCGTGTGCTGATTCTTGAAAAAGATGATTTCGGCGGCCAGATCACCATCACCAACGAAGTCGTCAACTATCCGGGCGTGGGCCGCACCACGGGCCGCGCGCTCACCCAAACTATGCGTCAGCAGGCTCAGGACTTTGGTGCCGAATTCCTCTCCGCCGAAGCCACCGGTCTCGACGTGGATGGTGACATCAAAACCATGCACACCTCACGCGGCGACCTCAAGACGTTCGGCATCCTCATCGCCACCGGCGCCAGCCCGCGCAAGCTGGGCTTCGAGGGCGAGGCCGAATACGCCGGCCGTGGCGTGGCCTACTGTGCCACCTGCGACGGTGAGTTCTTCACCGGCAAGGAAGTGCTGGTGGTCGGCGGCGGATTCGCCGCGGCCGAGGAATCCGTGTTCCTGACCAAATACGCCTCCAAAGTCACCGTGCTCGTGCGCGAACCGGACTTTACGTGCGACGCCGCAGTGGCCGCCGAAGCCAAGAACAACCCAAAGATCGACGTGCGTTATCAGGTCGAGCTGAAGGGCGTCACCGCCGGCCAAGGCGGCCTGCGAGAAGCCTCGATCCTGAACCTTGCCACCGGCCAGACCGAAACGTGGAAGCCCGCCGACGCCGGCACCTTCGGCGTCTTCGTGTTCGCCGGCTATGTGCCCGCCACCGATCTGGTGCGCGGCGTAGTGGAGCTCGATGATCACGGTTACGTGGTCACGCACGACTACCTCGAAACCTCGGTGCCGGGCGTATACGCGGCCGGCGATCTGCGCGTCAAGAACCTGCGCCAGGTGGTCACCGCCACCGCCGACGGCGCGATTGCCGCCGTGGAACTGGAGCGTTATGCCAAGCAGATGAGCGAGAAAACCGGCTTGGTGCCGCCGCGTCCCACTGCTTCCGCTTATGAGGAGTCCGAGGCCAAAGCCGCCTCCGCCGCCTCGGCCGCTGGCACGACGCCCGCCCCGGCTCCCGCCAAACGCAGCGCCGATGCCGCAGCCGCAGCCAGCGCCGCCAAGAAGCCCGGCGAACTGTTCTCCGCCGCCATCAAGCAGCAGCTTGGCGTGGTCTTCGGCCGCATGACCCGCCCGGTCACCCTTGCCCTTGAGCTGGACAGCACCCCGCTTTCAGCGGAATTGCAGGGCTTCATCGGCGAGATAGTCGCGTTGTCGAATGGCAAGCTGAACTCGGTCGCCGTCGATGCCGCAGGGCTGATCACGGCGGTGGATGGTGCTTCTGTGCCTACTTCTTTGGTGGTTGGCGAGCCATTGGCCGTCACTTTGCCGGACGGCACCGAACTGCCCACTTATGGTTCGTTGGACGATTCCGGCCGCGCCACATTCGACGTCGCCGGCGTCCTGCCACTCGCCCGCCCAACTGTGCGCATCTGCGTGCCGGCTGAGGGCGACGGCAAGGCCGGCAAGGACGGCAATGGTTCACTGGTCTTCACCGGTCTGGCCTTCCACGGCATACCTTCCGGCCACGAGTTCAACTCGTTCGTGCTTGGCCTGTACAATGCGGCCGGTCCCGGCCAGCCGCTGGGTGATGACCTGGTCGAACGCGCGAAGTCCATCACGGACCCGCTGAACATCATGATCCTCGTCTCGCTCACCTGCACGATGTGCCCGGAAACCGTGCTTGCTTCCCAGCGTATTGCCTCCCTGAGCCCGGCCGTGCGCGCCGAAGCCTACGACGTCTCGCACTTCCCCGAACTTAAGGACCAGTACGGCGCGATGAGCGTGCCCTGCATCGTCATCACCCACGCCGACGGCACCCAGCAAGTCGAATTCGGCAAAAAGAGCATCCCCCAAATGCTCGAACTGGTCGGCGCGTAAGCCGCACGACCTCAGGTACTCAACAGCAACAACAACGATTCTGCCAAAATCGTGACGTACATCGATTGATGCGATCGATGCGCCCAACTCCGGCAGAATCGTTGTTTTGCGGCAGCTCAGCCTCGGTCTTCGACGGCCTTCGTGACGTTTCTGTCGCCGAGGTACTTGACCAGGCTGATGCTGATCAGGGCCACAACGAACAGGCCGGTGAGCACCGGGATGAGTGCGGCGTAGCGGTGGGCCTGATCAGGCGCGTGGGCAACTACGAACGAGGCCAACTGGTTGCCGGACAGACCGGCGAACGCCCAGGCGCTCAGCGTCAGACCGTGCGTGGTGGAGACGGTTTTGGTGCCGAAGTGCTGATCAAGCAGCACGGGCAGCGTCGAGAAACCGCCACCATAGCCCGCGTTGACGAGGAACAGCATGGCCAGCACGGCCCACAGCAGAGCGTTGTCGATGCTGTTGGTGAAGATCTGCAGCAAGCACACGGCAATCGACATGATGAAGATTACCTGATAGACGGTCTCGCGGCGCTTCAGGTGGTCGGAGAGTGTGGAGAAGCCCACGCGGCCAGCCGTGTTGAACACGGAGTCCACGGCGAGCACCAGTCCGATGATGCCGGAGATGGCGGCGGCAAACTTGGCGGGGCTCAGGTTGGCATACTGCGGGAAGGCCTTGAGCACATCGTGCAGGATGTCCTTCTCTTGGCTGATGAGGGCCAGGCCGCAGGTGATGTTGATATAGAAGGCTATCCAGATGCCCCAGAACACGGGCTTCTTGAGGATTGTCTTGCGGCTGACGTGTGAGGTCGCGGGATCGTACACCCAGCCGGCCGGACGCTTGATGAGCAGGAAGCCGACGAACATCATCACCGCGTAGACCGCGGCGAGGATGAAGAACATGCTGACCAGGCCAACCGTGCCGATGAGATATTCCATCAGTGGGCTGGCAATGGCCTTGGCCAGGCCGAAGCCGGCGACGGCGATGCCGGTGGCGAGGCCCTTGTTGTCGGCGAACCAAAGCATCAGGTTCTTGACCGGAGTCAGATAACCGACGCCCAGGCCGATGCCCATGATCGCGCCATAACAGATGAACACGCCCGGCAGGAAGTTCAGGGCGATGCTCACGCCCGTGCCGGCGAAGCCGACCACGAAGCAGACCATGGAGACGAGTGCGGATTTCTTGATGTTTTTCTCCACCATTGGCCCGGCAAACGCGGCGGACATGCCGAGGAAGAAGATGGCGAGTGAGAAGCCCCATTCCACGGAGGCGGGGCTGGCGTGGAGACGGTCAGCGATAAGCTGCTTGAACACGCTCCAGCAATAGACGGTACCGATTGGGATATGAATCAGCAGTGCGGGAATAATCGCGCTGGTCCAACGATTCTCGGTAAACCTTGCCATATATGGACGGATCCTTTCGTAACTGGTGTACGATGACCTGCCGACCCGAACGAGAGTCGTATCGCCCATATCCACGCACATCACGACGGCATGCCCCCGTGAACCATCCGGGCTGCACGAATCGAATCAAATCGAATCGTGCGAACTGCGAACAATTCGCTAAACATCCTTGGTGTGCATTTCATCGGCGCTGCTGGCTCTTGTCGACGCCGACAAACAGAACTATAACGCTGTTATGGGGTTGCTGTGGCTGGTTTCTGCGGTTGGAGACCGTGAGCTTTCTCACATCGAAAACAGTTATATGAGGGTATTGATGTGGTCGATACACGACGTCTGCTCGTGGACGCGGCATATTCCTTGGAACACAACGGTTCTGCCAAAATCGCGGCGTGCATCGATTGACACGCCCGATTTTGGCAGAACCGTTGTTTCACCCCTGGCAATGCTATGGTCTAAGCGTTCTGATGGGGGCCACCATGACACCGTCTCGGCGGGTGAAACTGTATTCACCTGTGCCTGTCGCCACCATAAGGAAACTGGGTTTTGACATGGTGGTGGTGTCGATTTTGTCGGCGAGCTTTATTAGGTTGGCAGCACCTTCTTCGATGAGTCGGTTCCCTCCCAGCTTGACTTCGATGAGCCCGTATCGGCCATCCCGCAGGTGAAGGACCGCATCGCACTCAAGCCCAGTTCTGTCGCGGAAGTGGAACACATCGCCATCGAGGGCGTCTGCGTATACGCGGAAGTCTCGTACGCACATACTTTCAAACAACAGTCCAAAAGTCTCGAAATCTTTGATGAGGCCGGCTGGCCCGATTCCTAATGCTGCCGCTGCGATGGAGGGATCGACAAAATGTCTGGTATCTGAAGTGCGTATTGCACTCTTGGAGCGCAAATTTGGATTCCACGCAGGCATATCCTCAAGAACGAATATTTTTTCTGCCGGTTCCTGTGTGGGCAATGTCTGTAAAGCTGGGAGGCACACTTGAGCCGGTAAGGAGAAACTGATTGAATTCGTCGCGTTGATCGACTTCGAAACGGACAGCATCCCACAGTTTGGGTGCAATTTGCCACTCATCGATGAGTCGCGGTGTCGCTCCTTGCAGAAGCAGCGAAGGCTGCATATCCGTAAGCATGATGTTTTGCTCGCGGATATCAGGTTGTGCCATGTACAGCACGCTTTGTGCTAATTGCAGACAAGTCGTTGTTTTCCCGCACCATTTCGGTCCCTCGACCAAGACCGCATCTTTGGCTTCAAGACGGTGCCGCAGCACTGTATCGTAAATTCGCTTTCTATATTGCTTCATTGCGGCAAACTCCTGAAAAATCAACGATTATCTGTTCTTGCTTCCTATTATGACATAGTTTCGTTTCCCGGTTTGGCATGTTTTCGTTTCCAACCTTGACATGATTTCGTTTCCGACTTTGACATGATTTTGATTCTTAGGATGACAGAAATTATAAGAGATTGGAACAATATCTTTATTTCATCGCTCCAACCTGATTTTATGTAAGAAAAAAACAGTCGATCCTGAGACTAACTGCTTTGTGTGTAGGGATATAAAATTGTAAAACTAAGATTGCATTTCAGATATGGATTTGAAACCCCTCATAGCTGAATATACCATTCCCTTGTTTTAATTTCCCTTCATCTGACAAGTTGTGAAAAGCTGTCTCTATCTTGTCAATTATAGTAACTGGAATAGATAAATGATGATGTCCTGGCAAAATTAGACTTATCTTTAAAGATTGAATTTTTCTAACAGACTTCCAAAATTCTTTTGGGTTTGTTGATGGATAAAAAGCATCAAGGCAACCGCTATATATCAAATCGCCGGAATACAGATATTTTCTATCCGCTTCATAGAAACAACAATGTCCGGGAGAATGACCGGGCGTGTGAATAACTACCAACTTTCTGTTCCCTAAGTCAATACAATCTTCATCATGTAAAATCATTTGCGGAACCCCTTGAAAAATCTGATATTTCTCTACCTTAAAATCCGAGGGGAAATCACATGGATTGCACATAATATTGTTTTTTACCACTTGCAAAGGTAAAGGGAATTTGACCGATAGCCATTCTTGTTCTGCTTCATGAACTGCAATAGACCGAAAATATTTATGTCCACCGATATGATCCCAATGAACATGAGTAGTGATTACTGTAACGGGCAGTTTCGTCAATCCATCAATAACCTCTCTGATGTTGGAAACACCTAAACCTGTATCAATCAGAATGGCTCTTTTTGTCCCACACAATAGATAACAATGTGTTTCTTCCCAGTGTTTGTATTCGCTGATGACGAATGTATCTTGGTCTATTTGTTCAACGGTAAACCAACTGTCCATATACTATTCTCACTCCCTAAAAATTTTAATTTGTCGCTTTCTTCATACCCATATTATAACAGTTCCGTATATCCTCTACAACGAAAATCTATTCAGCAAGTCTACTTTTTCGGTTGTCCCTGCGGTACATGGTTCTGTGGATTGCCTGCGTTCTGATTGCCTTTATTCTTCAACACAATATCCTCTGCCTTTACATATCAATTTGTGTCCTGTATTTGTAATCAAGTTTTTGATGTTCTTTCAACAGGATTGAAGTACTCCAACTCAGGTATTCCATTCCTTTATTTCCTCTTGATTGCCCACCACAGAAAAGAAAAAAGCCCTGTCAAGTGCCTTGCCGCCATTGGTGGTGCTTTGCACTCTTTACTGGGCTTTTTGTTTGCTGTATCTTTCATACAAGAGGAAAATCAAAGTCCTCTGTTCCATTTTTCTTTTAGATAATCGTCATAGTCCGCTTCATTAAAATCTAATTGTGGAGAAGTATCAGGAATGTTGTTTCTGTTGTCTATGTCTGCAAGTTGACGGAATATCCAATCATCATAAGGGTCGTGATATTTATACTCTTTAGGCTGTTCTCTGTATCGGTCTAAACCTCGCATTTCCTTATGTACTTTCATCATGCGTTCCAATTTCTGACGCTGTATCAACTGCTTGATTTCCATAAGTTCTTCCAACTCCGTAACCTCATTGGTAATGTAATTATAAAAACTTTCAGGTGGATGGCGATGAGGATGAGCCGGAGGTTGGCGAGGGAGGTCTCGTTGAGCCTGTCGTGGCGGGTGGCGGCTTGCGGTAGTGCTTCATGCGGTTGAAGACGTGTTCGATCATGTTCCGCCCTCCCGGGAGACGCCGACGGACCGGGAGCCCCTTTTCCGGCGCTCCGGCCGTGTGCCGGTGGACCTGTGGAATCTGCTGCGGCATGGCTTCGTGCCCTCGTCTCCAATCGCGGTTTGTTTCGTTTGGCGACAGAAAATCGTACACAGGACACGGGCCATGCCCCTATCCCAAGCCCAGACCAAAGTGCGCAAAATCCCGGGCGTTGGGGGCTGCGGACGTTTTCTTGGAGATAATCACGCAGCCATTCCTTGGTTTTGACGGTATTGTACCGGGCTCATCCAACCAAGCGACTGTTTGATGCGCTCGCGGTCGTGCCAATGGATGTACTCATCGACCAAGGCGAGCACCTCGTTACGGGTGTGTTCCTCCCACTTCTCGGGGTAGACCGCCTCGGTCTTCATCCTGCCGAAGAATCCCTCCGCGGCCGCGTTGTCCGGCGAACAGCCCTTCGCGCTCATGGAGCGCGTCAGCCCGAAGCGTTCCATGAGCCCGAGCCATCCGGGCCACCGGTAATGGCGGCCACGGTCGGAATGCACCAGGGGACGCGCGTTCCCCGGCAGCGTCGAGGCCGCTTTCTCCGGCATCCGGTTGGCCGGCTCCGCGTTGGGGCTGAAGCCGGCGGTGTATGCGACGATCTTGCCATCGAAGCAGTCGATCATCGGCGAAAGGTACACCTTCCCGTCCCTGGCCTTGATCTCGCTGATGTCCGTCAGCCACTTCTCGTTCGG